>Ga0209987_10000347_pt1 | contig 24105 bp, 16 predicted proteins | sample N074metaG_FD_182134 | JGI IMG/M metagenome (GOLD analysis project Ga0209987, IMG submission 182134) | Deep subsurface microbial communities from Kermadec Trench to uncover new lineages of life (NeLLi) - N074 metaG (SPAdes) (version 2) | ecosystem: Environmental > Aquatic > Marine > Ocean trench...
GTAGCAGGCCGGATTTCCCTGGGTTTCACCACTGTAGCCGTTGCGCAATTTATGCGATGGCCATGTGTACAGTGTGCGGCCGCTGGCATCGGCAAATACCGGCCCCTCGAGCTCGGTGGCCTCGACACGAAATCCGGGTGGCATCGGCACGCTGACATATTCTTCGACCGAGCCAGGAGTATCTGGTCTGTCCGGCTCCGCGGCCACCCCCATTACTGTCGCAAACATCAGTGCGGCCACGATGAAGTTGCAGCCAGGCCAATGCCTGGTGTCAGACGAGTATTTCACCGATCTCACTGGACGTGTTATTGCTCTTGTCACCCCACGAGCGTACATCCAGACCCATCAAACGCATCGCCGTGTAACCGAGTCGACATCCGGGGCTGCCGCCGCCGTCGATGTGCAGACCGGTTTTGACTCTGCCGCCAGCGCTGCCGGCACTGAACATCGGAATGCCGTCGATCCCGTGAATCTTCGCGAACGACTGGTCGGTCGTGGCGTAGATAAAGGCGTTGTCGAGCAACGTCCCATCGCCTTCCTTGAAATTCGCCAGGGCCTGCACGTAGTAGGCCCATTCCTCCATCGCACGCCGGGTATACCACGACACGTTGGGTTGGCATTGCTCCGCCTCGACGACGGCTTCCTCGTGGGTCGCGGTGTGGTGCGGCTTGTCATAGCCAGGCTTGGTCGTGGCTGAAAACGCGGACGCATAGAACATATTGAAGACACGGGTCTGGTCGCAGGCCAGCGCCATCAGCATGAGATCCGTCATCATACGGTGTCGCTTCGACACCAGGTCCGCGTCGAGACCGGACGGCAAATCTTCGGAACGATCGGTAACGATACAGGCCTCCCTCGGCTCAGGCTTGGTGAGCTGCAGATCAAATCGACGCTCAAGATCGCGCAATCCGGTGAAGTATTGATCCAGTCGGGCCCGGTCATCGGTGCCGAGTTCCCTGCTCAACGAGCGCGTCTCTTCGAGCACATGCGACAATGAGCTCTTGCGAACCATGACGCGAGGATCCGGCGTAAACCCGGACGCGTTGGGGTCCTGGAAATCCCCGCCAAACAGCCGCTGGTAAAATCGCAACGGCGACCACTCCGGTGCATTCACGGAATTGCCGTTCTCATAACTGAAACTGTCACGAACATCTCCAGTAGCGGTCGCGCTCAGGCTCTGGAAACGCGTTTGGTTACCGATCTTCCTGGCGACGGTCACGTCGATGGTCTCGCCGGGACGATTCTCGGAAGTCATCGGGGCGATCCCGGATCGCAAAATAACCCAGCCGGAGTGATGACAGAGGTTCGGGGCAGCGTCCTTGAAAACCTTGTAGTTGGTAAACAGGTTGATGTGCTTCTGGATCGGCGCGAGCGATGCAATTTCCAGCGGCAGATCGAAATCGGCCCCAGTCTTCTTCGGAACGAAGATTGCCTCGCTCATGCCCAGTCCCCAGGACCAGGTGCCAAAGCGCAAAGGCATCGGCGCCCCCGACGCCAGGGCAGTCCCGTTTTCGTTCAAAAAGCAATCGAGAAGGGGAAGCGCGATGGTCACCGCAGTGCCGTTCAACATGCCTCTTAAGACACGACGTCTGCTCAGCTTGCTCATGTGACAATCTCCTCTTCCGTTACCTTCATTGCAGGTCCAGGGCGATCCGCGCTGGCGACTTGCCGGTCGCGTTCACAACAGTTTCCGCTGGCCTCTGATCTGACCTGACTTGCGAGAACGCCCGGCTGAGCGCGATATCTCGTAGCAGGTCCGGCACCTTATACCCGTGCCTGGCAAATCGCTCCAGGAAATGTGCCAGAATCTCTCGATCATACCTCAATGAGACCGGTCCACCCGTCCCATAGGCGTATAAACGGTTGACGAGACAGTATGGCAGTTTCGGGTGGTCTCGCATGGCCCTGGTCAAACCATCGACATCTTCGTAAATCACACCATCGAGCTCGCCGCTCGTGTCGAGTGCAACACCGTTCTCTGTTGCCCGGTAACGACCCGCGCCATCAAAATTCTCGAGCGCAAGACCCATGGGATCCATGATCAGGTGACACCCGGCGCACGACGGATTTGTTGAGTGAATTTCCAGCCGCTCACGGGCAGTTTTCAAATCGCCAGCCTCCTCGAGCAAAGAAAAGTCCACGTTCGGAGGAGGTGCAGGCACCTTCTGGCACAAAAATAATTCTCGCAGCGCCTTGCCTCGAAGTGTCGGCGAGCTGCGCACGGCATGCGAATGTGCAGCCAGGAAGCTGACTTGTGTAAGCAAGCCTCTGCGGGAACTGTCCTCTGGAAATTCGTAGGGCACCCAGCCGTTGGCAGTGGGCGTGCCGTAGACCGCCGCCAGATTCATCGACATGAACGTGCTGCGGGTGGTGAACAAATCGCGATAATCCAGACCCCGCGTAAGGACGTGATCAATCACCGTCCGCAGGGTCTGCTCCCGTGCATCCGCCAGCGTTGCGCCGGTCACCATCGGATAGACGATGGGGTCTTTCGCAAGACTGGTGAATTCATCGAAGGCCATCATGTCGTCGAAGAAGGCTCGCATGCCGTCTTCAAGACGCGAGCTCGCCAGCATCCGCTCGACGGAACGCTGCAGGCCCTCCCCGGTGTAGAGATCGCCACTCGCGGCAGCCAGCAACAAAGCATCGTCAGGCGCCGCGTTCCACAAGAAGAAACTCAAGCGTGACGCCAGGGAGTAGGCATTGAGTCGCTCCTGCCCCGGTCTCGCCGGATCGGGCTCGGAGACATCGATAATGAACACCACCTCCGGGCTGATCAGTATTGCCTCAAGCGCCAGGCCCAGGCCCGCGTAAAAATCCTCCGTCTGATCGGCCGCGGCCTCCGCCACGCCAACCAGCTCCGCCATCCGTGTCTCGTCCAACGGACGGCGATACAGCAGACGCCCGGTTTCTCTGAGGAACCGGGCCGCACAGGCAGCGTCGGCTTCCGTCACTGATACCGGCTTGCAGGGAATGAGATAATCGCGATGCTGCTCGTCTACGACCTTTGCCGCCACGGACACGGCGGCCTGCTGAATCTGTTGTATCTGATCGGCGGTAACGCCGACGAACGCCGCCCCCGAAGCCAGTAGTCCATCGGTCCTGGTGAGCGGCGGTAACGGCGGCGCCACGCTGTCGCTGATATCGGCACCGAAAATCTGGGCGATGGTATTGGAATACTGTTGTCCCGTCATTAACCGGACGCGCAACGGGGAGGCACTGTTTTCCGGTTCGACCGGGCCCCTGGAGCAACCCGCAAGGAGTAGGACTGCCGCCAAAATAGGCGCAAACAGCAAGCGCTCGCCGGGCGCGGAGCTGATCCGCAATTGATCGCAATAGGTCAACAAGCCGCTGTGGCCTCCGGGAAATCGAATCGGAAATTATATCATCGGAACGGCCTGTTGCTCGCCGTACAAGGGTAAGCTACAAGCTGCCTGTTAACGCTGTTCGGCCACCTGTTTTGCCGTAACTTCGCCGCCCGTGTTGCCCCAGGCGCTGCGCAGATAACTGGCGAGCGCAGCGATTTCCTCATCGTCGAGAATATAGCGGAAGTCTTCCATGGGCTTCCTCCGCTTGGTGGGTAGCGGTGGATCGGGCAACTCCGGACCATCGAGAATGACGTTGATCAGGGACGCAGGATTACTGGCTCGTACCACCAGGCTGCCGCCGCCCAAGCGCGGTGCGGATTCTTCATCGCCCAAGCCGGTCGGTAGATGACAGGTGCCGCAATGCAAGTTGTACAGCGTGCGCCCCATTCCCAAAACGCTGTTCTTTGCTGTTGCCCTGGTATGCGCTTCGTTGGACGGCAGACTCTTCAGATAGACGGCCATCGCGTTGACATCGCCGTCGCTCAGATGCCGCGTACTGTTCAGGATCACTTCATTCATGGGCCCGAACGTCTCTATGTACGAGTTTCTGCCGGTCTTGAAGTATGCTACAACTTCCTCGAGCGGCCATAGCCCTAAGCCGCTCGGCGCCGACGTCAGATTCGGAGCAGACCAGGGACGCAAGGTGCCGTTGGGAACTTTGTCGGTATACACGCCCCCGGTCATCGCCATTTCGGCATGCTCGGCGCCAAGGTAATTCCTGGGAGAATGACACGCTCCGCAGTGCGCCAGTGCCTCGACAAGATAGGCGCCCCGATTCCATTCCGCCGATTTTGCATTGTCTTCCTTATAAACCCCCTCATCGAAAAACATCGCTTTCCAGACGACCATCAGCGAACGCTGATTAAATGGGAACCGTAGCTCGTTCTCCGAAGCCTCCTGACGTATTGCAGGAATACTTTGCAGATAGGCGAAGAGCGCAGCCACGTCCACGTCGGTGACTTTCGTAAAAGCTGTATAAGGGAAGACGGGATACAGATGCTCGCCATCAGGGCGCACGCCCTGACGCATCGAATTAAGGAACTGCTCCCCCGTCCAATCGCCGATGCCCGTCTCCACGTCTGGCGTGATGTTGGTCGAGTAGATCTTTCCGAAAGGAGTTTCGAAAGCCAGTCCACCCGCCATGAAGCCGTCACTCCGCGCTGTATGACAGCTAGCGCAGTTGCCGGCGAGCGCCAGGTACTTGCCACGCTTGATCTGCGGACCAGCAACAGCCGCAGAGTCCATTTTATTCGCCGGGCTCGCAACCGTTCTGCCTGCGTCATCCGCCTGGAAAAACAGCAATGCGACAACGACCAGGAGCACTGATGCAGCTGTGGCCACAAGATGGCGTGAGGATATCGACAAGTTAGTTACTCAGCTTAAGCGAATTTGAACCGCTATCGCCTGGAACTCTGCAATGTAATTCCAGGACTCGAATGCACGTAGTCAGAAAATTCTATTCTTTCTGGCGGAAACAAGATGACGGCCAGGAATCGCAAAGCTTGTTGCATTGAGATTGATCTTTTCATACACCAATTACGCTTTAACACCGCTCAATTTGTCAATGCCTAACCGAAATTAGCACTGACGATGCTCTCAGGCGCGGGACTTTTGCGGGAGGTTGTCCAGCTCCATTATGCACAGTACTGCAAGATAGTCCGTGAACGCCTCCTGATTGATCAAAAAAAACAATCAGTTAATATCCAAGATCTGTTTTCGGGAGGCAGGGGGGTGCGCGAAGTTCGATTTGCATTACCGTGCCCCACGATGCACAACTCAATCACGCAAATTTCCCGCATTATATCCATCGCTTGTGACGGTCGAATGGTAGTCGGCGTCAAGTTTGGTCCGTCGGCATTCAAATTGCTTCTTTACTTCTTCGGTCATGTGTCAAACTCGGACCACAGTTTCTTCGAGGGTGCACATCGTGGATGATAGTTTCCCGGGTCCTAAAACGCGCGCGGCACTCGAACGCGGCATTCCACTATTCAAGAACGGGTTGCGGTTCGATGCCGAAATGGAGCGAGCCGGGCAACGCGGATTTCGCCCGGTACGGCAGATCGTTATCGATAAGGCGGAGGGCGACTTCGTCTGGGACCTGGACGGCAAACGCTACATCGATTTCCAGAATGGCTGGGCGACAAACCCGCTCGGCAACTGTCATCCCGAGATTCTTGAGGCTGTCGAAGCGGCCAACCGGCGGTTTGGCTTCCATTACGACCACCCTCTGCGCTACGAGCTGGCCGAAATGCTCGCCGACATTATGCCGGGCAAAGCGCTGCCACGAACAAATTACGAGGTATCAGGTACTGAGGCGGCCGAAGCCGCTGTCCACCTGGCGCTCACGCACACAAAGCGACGCTACATCATTACATTCAGTTCTGCCTACCACGGCATGGGACTTGCGTCGAAGATCCTGAGCGGGCTCGCCGGCAGCAAGAGCACTTATCTCGAAGGCTGGGGCGGCGGCGTTATCAAAGCGCCTTACCCGTACAGTGAGCGAATTCCGGCCGGGATGACCGAGGATCAGTACACCGAGTATTGCCTTTGGTACCTCGATAACCACATTTCTTCCTGCATCGCGGCGTGTGACAACATCGCGGGTATCCTCGTCGAGCCGGGTCTCGCCGAAGGCGGCAACTGGATTCCGTCAACGCGCTTCCTGAGTGGGATTCGCGACATCTGCGATAAGAACGACTGGTTGATGATCTCTGACGAAGTGTTGACGGGGCTGGGTCGTACGGGCCGGATGTGGGGCATCGAACACTATGACGTCGTACCCGATATCCTCGTGTACGGAAAGAACCTGTCCGGTGGCATCGCACCGCTGTGCGGAATCTCCGCGCGTGACGAAATCCTGGGCGACAACGAAGATTTCGGATCTGGCTCGACATTTGCCGGAATGCCTGCGGGGTGTGCAGCGGCGATCAGGACACTGCAAATCTTCGAACGGGACCATATCGTTGCGCATGCGAAACGGCTCGGTAATATCGCAGCCGGAATCATGCGCGAATGGGAAACGTACCGTATTGTGCGCCAGGCGCGTGGCAACGGATTGCTTCTCGGTGTGAGTTTCGGCAAGCCCGAATCCTCAGGCGTCGATGAAAAAGACTGGTGGACGGCACGGGCCGTTCGCGGAATGATGCTCGAGAACGGCGTTTGGGCGATTTCCGATCGCCAGGACACGATTCGAATGTATCCCGCGCTCAATATGGAGGAATCCGTGCTTCGCGAAGGACTGCAGATCATGGAAGACGCAATCCGGCACGTCGAGAAACGCGGGCACACAGAAGGCGATACGGCAGCGTACCCAAGCGGCGTTGGGGGCTTTTAGTTGATGCTGGCGCCAATCGCTGCAAGTTCCCCGGCGGCGCCGTCAGGAATCCATCACTGGTACCCAAAGCCGAAGGACACGATCTAGTGTGACAGAAGAACATCCGACACGGGCACTACCCAGAAGATTTGGTCTTGTTGTTACCGTTGGCGGTGTCATCGGTCTCGGCATCCTGCGTGGTCCCGGTGAAATCGCCGCGGTCGTAACCGACCCGTCTTTGTACCTCGCACTCTGGCTGGTTGCCGGTCTGTTCGTACTGCTGAGCACAGCCGTTTCCGCCGAACTGGTCAGCATGACACCACGGTCCGGCGGCTTTTACTCTCTTATACGTCGCGCATACGGTCCTTACGCCGGGTTCGTCATTGGCTGGGCTGACTGGCTGACTTACGCTGCAGATCTTGCCCTGAAGGCGGTAGTCGTCATTGAGTTCGTTGCCATTCTCATTCCTGAATCGGCAGCATGGAGTACGGCACTCGCTATTACCGTGACAACCGTCTTCGCCGTTATCCAGCTGCGCGGAATCGGTCTGGGTGCACTGATCCAGGAGATCGGGACCTCGTTGATCGGGATGGTCATCTTCGGACTTGCGCTGCTGTTGTTCTTTGTGGGCACGCCGGATAACACCGCGGCGAGCTCGATGCCCGCGGATAATTCACTCAATGACTGGAGCCTGGTGATCGCGACGATCATTTTCACTTACGACGGCTGGCTGTACGCGTCGTACTTCACTGGCGAGATCAGGGGCGGCGCCGGTGCGGTAGCGCGCTCCTGCATCAAGGGCATGGTTGTCGTTATTGTCTTGTATATGCTGCTGAATCTCGCACTGGTGAAAAGCGTTGGACTGGCGTCGCTTGCAGGCAGTGACCTGGCGCTGGCACGTGCCATCGAACTTGCTATCCACCCGGCAGCCGGGCCTGTCATCGTTGCTGCCGCCATCCTGATTTTGCTGAGCCACCAGAACCTGATATACATGAGCGGGCCGCGCATTCTTCAGGCGCTTGCGGTGGATGGATTTGTGGCTCGGCGAGCACAAGAAGTCGGCAAAGGTGGCAACCCGGTGTTCGCGATTTTAGTTACCTGGTTGGCATCTGTCGGCCTTATTCTGCTCGGTGGATTCGAGTTTCTGCTGCTACTCTCCGTTTTCTTCTTTGTACCGCTTTACGTTGCGTTGATTTTTGGCATTCTCATCCTGCGCAAGCGCGAGCCTGCTGCCGAGCGCCCGTATCGTGCCTGGGGCCACCCTTACAGTACGATTCTGTGTATCGTTGCCTGGACGATCATTACCTTGTTTCAGGCATACGTCGAGAGAGAGACCGCGGTATATGCAGTGGTAATGGTGGCCGTGTCCTGGCCCGTTTACCGGTATCTCGCCCGTAAGTGAGGGCGCTGAGCTTAGTACCCGTGCGAAGTCGCTCTTTGCCTCAGCTCGTCTGCTCGCTACGGTGACCAGGAGCGGACCAAATCTTCTCATCCCAACCAAATCCAAATACGAAGTTGCTATACAGTTGATTCACCTATCCAAGCCACTGGCTGAGTAAAGCGCCGATAACAACCTGGGTTCTCGCGACGTCCGGTATAGTCTCCCGGCTAATTAATTCAAACAAAGTGGGAGCCATGATCGATCCCGCGCAGCCAGGTCTGAAGCAGCACCGGATGACGACGTCCACCGTTGTCTTCATGATCTTTTGTCTGTGCGCGGCCGGCGCCTATGGGATCGAGGACATGATCCCAAATGCGGGGCCCGGACTGACTCTGGTCATGTTGATTGTGCTTCCGTTCGTGTGGAGCACGCCGATGGGGCTGGTAGCCTCGGAGCTCGGGTCCGCAATTCCTGAGGAGGGAGGATTCTACAAGTGGGTGCAGCGCGCCTGCGGCGAATTCTGGGGCTTCCAGGCCGGCTGGTGGCGGACCATCTCCATCTATCTCGACAATACGATCTATGTCGTACTTGCGGGATCGTATGTCGCCACCGTCGTAAGCCTTACGCCCATTGAGGAATATCTCTTCAAGGCGTCGGTCGTCGTCTTTTTTACGTACATCAATATTCGAGGCATCAAGGACGTCGGGGCAGTGAGCACGACCATCTCTATCCTCGTCATGATTGCCTTTGCGATGGTCGCCGCCTTCGGTTTTGCTAACTGGCAGAGCAATCCCTTTGATCCCTTCATTCCACAGGACCAGACTCTGCTGCAAAGTATCGGGGCCGGGATTGCGATCGGCATCTGGATGTACTCCGGCTATGAGTCCATGTCGACCATGGCGGGCGAACTCGAAGATCCCCAGGTAATTCCGAAAGCCACGCTGATCACGGTCCCATTGATCATGGCGGTGTACATCCTGCCCACCATGGGCGGGCTCGCCTCCATTGGGCCCTGGACTGACTGGGCATCGGAAGGCGGCCTGTCTTACAGCGATGTCGTTGCGAACCACGTTCCTACCCTCGGAATCGTGTTCGTGTTCGTCGCAGTACTTGCGAATCTTTCCGTCTTCAACACCTACATCACATCCGGCTCAAGGGGGTTTTTCGCGCTCGCTGAGGATAATCTGGCACCGAAAGCGCTCGTCAAGTGCAGCAAAGACCGTGGCGTTCCCTACATCGCAGTCTTGTCGCTGGGAGTATTCAGCCTCATTGCCTGCATGTTTCCGTTCGAGGTGATTGTGGTCGTGGACGTGATTCTCTTCATGGCCGCCTATGTGCTGATCTTCATCGCCGCCGGCATCTTGCGCATCAAAGAGCCGGACATGGAAAGACCCTTCAAAATTCCGCTCGGAACCAAGGGTTTCATCGCCATGTGCGTCCCACCGGTACTCATCGCTTTCATCGCGCTGTTCATTAACGGCACCGATTATTTCGTGGGGGGCATGCTCGCCCTGTTGAGCGGACCGGTCGCGTATTTCATCTTCAGGAGAAAATACGGTGGCTTGACGAAGATCGACCCCGTACGCCATCCGGTCAATCCAAAAACCGGACTCGCAATCGGCGATACGAAGAGACTAGCATGGATGTTCGGAAGCCTGACGGCAATTGGAATCATCGCCATCTTTTTTCTACCCTGGTACGACAACCCACAGTCTTACACGGACGACTACGGCATCGAGGGACTTTTCGACATGCTCATGACCTGCATACGCTGGATGACCGTGGCCTATGGCGCGCTTACCGTCGCTTTGCTGATCATTGCTAAGCGTGTCGAGCCGGCCAAATCGGCGGCGCAATGATACCCTGTGCTCAGTGACAAAAACCTCGCAGAACATCGCTGTCATCGGTGCTGGTATCAACGGCCTGGTCGCGGCCAACTACCTGGTGCGCGCTGGACACCAGGTCACTCTGCTCGAGCGTAACGATCGGGTCGGCGGTGCCTGCGTGTCGGAGACGGTCGAGGTCGATGGCATCCAGCAGGATTACCCGCTTGGCGCCACGGTGCTTGGGCTGATGCAGGACTATGTCTGGCGGGAAACCGGCCTGGCCGAGCGCTTGCAGATCTGGGCACCCGGGCAGCCAAATCTGGCGTTCTTCCCTGGCACCGAGGAGCCCACGCGGATCTACCACGATACATCGCGATTGCACCAGGAGTTCGTCGACAAATGGGGAGAACGAGGCGATCTGACAGCTTTCCACACCGACGAAGATCGGGTGGTGCGATTTCTGCAAGCGGGCTATCGAGCCGGTCGGCCACCCAGCGTGGAGGATACGGTTGCGGCGTTAGGAGCAGAACTGACCGCACTATGGATCACCGGAAGTGCCATGGCGCTGCTGGATCATTACCTGAGCGCCGAACGTACCAAGCTGTACATCGCCATGAATGTCACGGAAAGCGGCCCGGTTTCCCTGTCCGAGCCCTACTCTGCATTCATCATTCCGATGATGTCCTCAGGCTCCGTGTTCGATGGCTACTACGGCTTCGTGCGTGGCGGCATCTGGCAGGTCACGCGTGAACTCGGCCGAATCAACCAGGAACTGGGCGTGGAACTCGTGTTGTCCTGCACGGTGCATGAAGTGGACACGAAGACTGGCATCGTGCGCTATGAGAATTCCTCCGGCCCGCATACGCTTCGCTCGGACCACCTGGTTTTGGCCACCGATCCGCAAACCGCCGCACGCCTGACCGGCGATTCGGCGCTGGTGCAACATACCAACAAGGAACGGGTATTAGGCACTGCCGGTAAACTCAACCTCATGTTCCGCAATCCGGTGCGGTGGAAACACGGCAGTGAGGATCCGGAGTCCGACGCGGTTTTCCGCTACTTCTTTGCCGTGGATACGGTGGCAGACTTTGAAGCGGCAACCCTGGCGGTGCTGGATGGAGAGGAATTCGCTCCCGGTTACTTTCAGGTTTACTGCGAGGGTGCAGGCATGCGTCACCTGGGCCTCGATGAGCCCTATGACCGGCTGACGGTGTTCTTCAAGAATCTCGCGTTGGGGAAAACCGGAGAACAACTCGCCGGGGTGGAAGCCGAGGTGAAGCAGATTATCCTGAGCTTTATCGCAAATCCCGAAGATTGCGTCTGGACGCGGCTACTCACGCCCCGGGACCTGCAGCAGACCTTCGGCTTTCCAGGCGGCAACATTGAACACACCATGCTGGTCGAGGGGCAAAGTTACTTCGATCGGCAATATGCGGAGGATGCAAACCGGCGCTTCTACCAGTTCGGGGAGTTCGAGAACGTGTCCATCTGTGGCTCCAGCACCTACCCGTGCGGCTCGGTAGCCGGAACCCCCGGCTACATGTGCGCCAGCGAGTTGCTGCGCCATATCGGGAGATAGCAGCCATGTCCACCACTCCCCAATCCCACACCAGAGCCGGAGCCAATACCAAAACGGTCCTGGAAGCATCGGCCCCGGCGTTTTCGACCCACGAGGCCGAAGCGATCGCACAGAGGGCCTTCGACATCCAGGCTTCCGCTCACCCGCTGGATAGCGAGCGTGATCAAAACTTCCAACTGCGCGCCAAAGATGGCAGCGAGTGGGTTCTCAAGATCGCGAACCCTGCCGAGAGTCCGGCGCTGTTGGACATGCAGACCCAGGCGCTGCTGCACATCGCCCAGGTCGACCCGAGTCTGCCGATTCCCCGGGTCAAGGTGACTCCCGACGGTGCCCCGTTTCATGAGATCGACGGGGCCGACGGGCGGCGTTTCATCGTGCGGGTGCTCAGCTTCCTACCGGGCCGGTTGCTCGATGATGCCACGCTACACCCGGCGCTATTACGCGATGTCGGGGCAGCGGCCGCGCGCCTGGCCCGCGCCCTGCGCGGTTTCTTTCATCCTGCAGCTCGACACGAACTACTCTGGGATCTCACCCAGGCGCCCGCGCTTCGCACGCGAACTCACCATATAGAAGAACAAGTGCGCCGCCGCGTCGTCGAGGAGGTTCTCGATCACTTCGACGCAGAGGTGCTGCCACAGCTAAAGATGCAGCGTGCACAGGTCATCCACAACGACATCAGTGGGTTGAACACCCTGGTCGATGAAAACCGTGTAACCGGCGTTGTCGACTTCGGCGATCTCATTCATGCGCCGCTGGTCTGTGATCTCGCGGTGCCGATCGCTGAGTTGACCCGCGAACACCCGGATCCCATCGCTGCCGCGGCGGAGATCACGGCGGGCTATCACGCCGTTACTGCATTGGAGGATGACGAGCTGCGGCTGATTTTCGATCTCGTGTCGACCCGGTGTGCGATGGAGGTCGCCATTGCGAACTGGCGCGTCTGCGATCACCCGGAAAACACCGAATACATCATGGCAGGCATCCAGAACGCCGGAGCGCAGCTCGACTGGATGTGCGAATCGGGAGCAGAGCGCATGTACGCCGCGCTGCGCCACGCCTGCGCGACGCCGGTTTCCATCGAGGCTGCGGATTTCACTCGCGAGCCATTAAATGAAGATAATCTGCAATCACTCATTGAGCGGCGCCGGCAACGCCTTGGGCCGGAATTGGAACTCTCCTACGATAACCCTGTGCATGTCGTGCGTGGCGAGGGCGTATGGCTCATCGATGACAATGGGCGCTCACTGCTCGACGCCTACAACAATGTCCCCTCAGTCGGACATTGTCATCCCACCGTAGTGCAGGCCCTGGCGCGACAAGCGGCGACACTGAACACCAACACGCGTTACCTCTATAAATCCGTTATCGAATACGCGGATCGCCTCACCGCAACCATGCCTGGTGATCTTTCGGTCTGCATGTTCGTGTGCTCGGGAAGTGAAGCCAACGATCTCGCCTGGCGTCTCGCCAAGGCGCATACGGGGAACTCGGGCGGCATCGTGATGGAGGATGCCTATCACGGTACCACCGACGCGGTGTACGAACTCTCCCCCGCCGATTATGGAATTGACAAAGGCAGAACGCTCGCCGAATACGTCGCCACGGTCCCGGCACCGGATGGTTACCGGGGGCAATTCCGCAGGGACGATCCCCGGTACGCAGACCGCTACGCGGCGTGCATCGACGACGCCGTCGCGTCGCTGGCCACCCGGGGCTTTGCGCCGGCCGCCTTCTACCTCGATCTGGTCCTCTGCAGCAATGGCATCATGATTCCGCCCGCGGGCTACCTCCCCACGGCCTTCAAAAAAGTCCGTGCGGCTGGAGCGTTGTGCGTGGCCGATGAAGTCCAATCCGGCTTCGGGCGAACCGGAGATCACTTTTGGGGATTCGAAGCGCATGACGTAGTCCCGGACATCGTCACACTTGGGAAGCCCATCGGCAACGGACTATCGATGGCAGCGGTGGTGACAACACCAGCAATCGTGGCGTCACTCATGAAAGAAACTGATTTCTTTAGCACCACCGGCGGCAACCCGGTGGCGTGTGCGGTGGGGCTCGCGGTACTCGATGTGTTGGAACAGGAAGGCTTGCCAGAGCGCGCGGCACGCGTCGGCGCAAAACTTCGATCGCGGATCGAAAAGCTCGCGGAGCAGCACCCCCTGATCGGCGACGTGCGCGGGGCCGGCCTATTTATCGGCGTGGAATTGGTACGCGACCCTTCAACCCTCGAACCGGCGTCGAAAGAGACGGCGGCTGTCGTCAACCGAATGCGCGAACTGGGGGTACTTGTGGGAATCGAGGGCCCCTGCGGCAATGTGCTGAAAATTCGGCCGCCCCTGGTCTTTGACGAAACCCACGCCCTACAGCTGACAGACACACTCGATCGGGCCCTTCGCGAGATTTAGCGCGTGTGTTGCATCGACCGACTGAGGATCGCCGCCGAAAGCACATATCCATAAACTGTCTGCGATTCTAAAGGCTGTGGGACTTTTGCGGCAGTCAGTCCTGCATCGTTATGTGCAGTACTGCAACATTGAGCGTGGATGCCTCCTGATTCACTTTTTATATCAAACAGTTAACATCCAAGATCCGGATTCGGGAGGCAGTGGCCCACTCAATAGATACGTCAATTTATTCGGATGTGCCAACGCTATTCTGTGCTCGTTCAGAAAATCGCCGGGGTGAGGCGGAACCAGCCTGCTTGGCTCACTGTGGTCAGGTCAGGAACAGGCCGAACTTACTGTCCTCTCCTTGTACTAAGCTATAATCAGGAAAGCGAGGACAAATCCAAGCATATTTGTTAGTGAGAGGCAGGCAATGAAATATCCGGTCTATCTAGTCATTTTCCTTGTTCTGACTGTGGCACCTCCGTCGTACGCGGCGCAGAGCGGCTCCACCGGCGGCGGCTTCACCCAACAACATCCGATGAAAAGACTCACGCCGGAGGAAAAGGCATTGGCCAGCTACCAGCGCGGACTCAAACATCGTGACAAGGCAGCGAAGTTCGAGCGAAAAACCGTTGATGAAAACAACGAAAAGAAATTTGCAAAATTGCAAAAGAAAATCAACAAGGAATACAGAAAGTCGATTGACGATCTTGAAAAAGCTATTGGCTATTATCCCAGGTTTTACCAGGCGCACAGCAGCCTCGGTTATGCACTTCGCAAGATCAATCGGTATGACGAATCTTTGGCAGCGTACAACGAGTCATTAAGGATAAACCCGTCCTACCACGAAGCAATCGAGTATCGTGGTGAAGCGTATCTGGGTCTGAACAGACTTGATGACGCAAAAGCGGCCTACATGGAACTCTTTCAAAGTAATCGACCACTGGCGGACCAGCTTATTGCGGCAATGCTTTCCTGGGTCGCTGCACGACGTGATGACGCAGGCGCTCTGGATGTAGCATTGGTCGAGCAGTTTGCAACGTGGGTTGATCAAAGAAACAGCCTCGCGTCGTACATCTATCCACCGGACGACACCGCGCGAATCCGCTGGGCAGGATCAGACTAATTCATTGTTTTTGGCGGCGACGCAGTTTGATTGGCTACGTCGCCCTGCTTGCAACTGCCTGTACGACCGTTGGTCAACAATACGACGACCGCTCTGTTCCTAAAGTTGTATTCGATTGGCATTTACCGCCTGGTTTTGTGCCGCCACCGGTACCCGATACAAATCTCATTACCGTGGAAAAGGTCCAGCTTGGCAGGCGCTTGTTTTATGACAATCGTCTTTCGGTAAACGGCCGCGGCAGCTGCTCGAGCTGCCACCAGCAGCACCTGGCGTTTACCGATGGTCGACCGCATGCAATTGGTGTGACCGGCGAAGCGCACGCGCGTTCGAGCATGTCACTGATTAACGTGGCGTATAACAACAATTTCACCTGGGCCAGCCGGAATCTGCGAACGCTTGAGCAACAGATCGTAATACCATTGTTCAATGAGCGGCCGGTCGAGCTTGGGATGACCGGGCGAGAGGCGCTGGTGGCCACAGATCTCAAAGCCGATTCGACCTATGCACGGCTTTTTCAAAGCGCATTTCCAGAGCCTGGCGATCAGGTCAGCATCGACAACATTATCAAGGCGTTGGCATCTTTCGTGAGATCGGTTATCGCGGCGGATTCGGCATTTGACCGTCTCCTGTATCTCGACGATCAAAGTGCAATTTCGGCATCAGCCCTGCGTGGTATGGGGCTATTTTTTTCTGAAAAACTCAACTGCGGTGCCTGCCACCAGGGACAAAATATCGCTGGCGGTCAATACGTACAGGGGAAGCTACAAGAGCCAACAAAATTTCATAACACCGGCTTGTATAACGTCGGCGGACACAATCGCTATCCCACGGCCGATCCCGGCCTCCGCAACGAGTCTGGTCAAGCTGACGATGACGGCAGGTTTCGCGCGCCGACCCTGCGCAATATCGCAGTGACCGCGCCTTACATGCACGATGGCAGCATCTCCACGCTGTCCGGAGTCATCGATCATTATGCGGCAGGTGGCCGCAGCATTGATAACGGCGAGAACGCCGGGATAGGAAGTGCCAATTCAAGAAAAAGCCAGCTGTTGACAGGATTCGAGCTCAGCGCGGTGGAAAAGAAAGACTTGCTTAAGTTTTTGGATAGCCTCACGGACCATTCAGTGCTTGACGAGCAGCGATTTTCGAAGCCGGAAGATGACTGGTAATACTGATACGCTCGGTGTGGTCTTGCCTACAATACGGTTCGTTTGTTACTGGAATTTACCCACTTTTTGATGCCATTTGTTGATGCATTTCAACCCCAAGGTATATGCTGACTTGAACTTAATAATGTAACTTATGTGCGTTAGAATGCACTTTTTCTGCATGATGATCAGTCGCGACAAACCGTGCTGGATGGCGCAAGATGGAGATGTCCCGGCAACCAGGGTCGCGTCATAAAAGCGTTTCGACCCATGCGCGATCGACGGGCAGATGAAAAGTCAGGCGTCGGGTAGCGTGGCCTCCCAAGAAACGAAAAATGGTAACAACGGCTAGATAAAGCCGGGATCTTTATATGATACGAGTTGAAGCATTGACCCGAACCTACGGGGGCCTGACTGCGGTCGATCAGGTCTCCTTCGAGATCGGCACGGGAGAGATCGTCGGCTTGCTTGGCCACAATGGCGCCGGCAAGACCACCATTATGAAAATGCTGACCGGCTACCTGGAACCCACTGGCGGCTCCATTGAGATAGACGGTCTGGATATCAATACAGAACGCGAGGCGGTCCAGCAGCGCATTGGATACCTGCCGGAAAACGACCCGCTCTACTACGAAATGACGGTGATCGATTACCTCGATTACGCCGCCACGCTGCACGGTGTTCCCGATGACCAGAGGAATGACCGGATACGGGAGGCCATTGTGCGGACAGAACTCTCATCCAGGGCAACGGACATCATCGGCACCCTCTCCCGGGGATTCTGTCAACGGGTGGGTGTGGCGCAGACGATTCTGCACAACCCGCGCGTGCTCATTCTCGACGAACCGACCAATGGCCTGGATCCGACCCAGGTGCAGCATATGCGTGACCTGGTCCGCTTCCTGGCAAAGGACGCCACTATTATCCTTTCGACCCACATCCTGCAGGAGGTCCAGGCGATCTGCAGCCGGGTCATCATCATCCACAATGGCCGCAAGGTGCTGGATTCCACCATGGAGGAGCTGTTGGCCGGCAAGCGCCTGATGGTGGCCGTCGATGCCGCACCGGAGCACGCGCTCGAACTGCTGAGCGCGGTAAAAGGCATCGTGTCGGTGGAGCCAGTGACGCAACAGGGGCACGGGCACCGCTATGTTCTGGACCTGGGAAACGAGGGCGATCCCGCGGAGGCGGCGCACCTCGTTGCCAGCCGCATTGCGGCCGAGGGATGGAAGCTCTACGCCCTGCAACCCGAGCGCCGCAACCTGGAACAGATCTTCAGTGAAATCTCGGCGATTGAGCGGACGTCATCAGCATGAACACTATTCTGCGAATCGCGCGCAAGGAGTTCGCGACCTTTTTCTCCTCCCCCACTGCGTTCATCTTTCTCGGCGCTTTCCTGGCCGTGACCCTGTTTATCTTCTTCTGGGTGGAAACTTTCTTCGCCCGGAATATCGCCGATGTGCGGCCGCTGTTCGAATGGATGCCGCTGCTGCTGATCTTCCTGGTGGCGGCCGTTACCATGCGCATGTGGTCGGAAGAACGGCGCTCCGGCACCCTGGAGTTTCTGCTCACCCTGCCGGTCAAGAGCCACCAGCTGGTGTTCGGCAAATTCATGGCGTGCATGGGCCTGGTGGCAGTGGCCCTGCTGTTGACCCTGCCCCTGCCGCTGACCGTCAGCCTGTTCGGCCCGCTGGACTGGGGACCGGTGTTCGGGGGCTACCTCGCCACCTTGTTCCTGGCGGCGGCCTATGCGGCTATCGGGCTGTTCATCAGCGCCCGCTCGGCGAATCAGATTGTCAGCCTGATCCTGACGGTCGTGGTCTGCGGCCTCCTGTATCTGCTGGGTACCGATGCGCTGACCGGGCTGTTTGGCAACCGGGCATCCGAGTTTCTGAGACTCCTGGGCTCGGGCTCGCGCTTCGACGCCATTACCCGCGGCGTGATCGACCTGCGCGACCTGTATTACTACCTGAGCCTGGTGGGCGTGTTTCTTGCACTCAACATCTTTGCGCTGGAGTGGCTGCGCTGGGCCGGTAACCCGACCAATGCCAACCATCGGCGCTGGGGGCTTAAAACCGCGCTGTTGGTGGCCAATTTTCTGGCAGCTAATTTGTGGCTGGCGCCGGTGGGCTCGGTGCGCGCCGACCTGACCGATGGACAGGTCTACTCCATCTCCGATGCCACCCGGGGCTACCTGGCGCAGTTGCAGGAACCGATGCTGATCCGGGGCTATTTCAGTGCTCAGACTCATCCGCTGCTGGCGCCGCTGGTACCGCGCCTGCGCGACCTGCTGCAAGAATACGCGGTCGCCGGAGAAGGCAGAGTGCGGGTGGAATTCATCGATCCCCAGCAGCATCCGGAGCTGGAAAAGGAAGCGAACGAAAAATACGATATCCAGCCGGTGCCGTTCCAGTTCGCCAGCAAGTATCAGGCAACCGTGGTCAACTCCTACTTCGATATCCTGATTGAGTACGGTGACCAGCATCAGGTGCTCAGTTTCAGCGATCTGATCGAGGTCAAGATGCAGAGTGAGGCCGATCTGGAGGTTGAACTTCGCAATCCCGAGTACGACCTTACCCAGGCCATCAAGAAAATCCTCTATGCCTATCAGGGGTCTGGCGAACTGTTCGAGAATATTCCCCATCCGGTCAGCTTCAAGGGCTACATCTCGGACGATGAGAAACTGCCCGAGGTACTGAGATCACTCCGCAAAGAGTTAGACACGCTATTGAGTGAGTTGGTCGAACGCGCAGGCGGCACGCTGGATATTGATATTCGCGACCCGGACTCCGGCGACGCTAACCTGGCCGAACAAATAAAGAGTGAGTTAGGCTTTCGCCCCATGGTAGCCAGCCTGTTGGACACCAACACCTTCTGGTTTTACATGACCCTGGAGGGGAACGGGCGCATCGTCCAGATACCACTGCCGGAGCAATACGATAAAGCGGGTCTCGAGCGCGGCATCCAGGCGGCTTTCAAGCGCTTCTCCCGGGGCTTTCTGAAGACCGTGGCAATCCACAAGCCTGCCTCAACGCTGGCCATGTTCGGCATGGCATCCAGTGGAAAACGATTCGACCAGCTCGGCGGCAGCCTGGCCGAAGAGTACAACCTTACCTCGACCGACATGAAGAACGGCCGGGTTCCGGATGAGGCCGATCTGCTGCTGCTGTTATCACCGGACAAGATGGACATCAAGCAGCTGTTTGCCGTGGATCAGTTCCTGATGCGTGGCGGTACGGTGGTCCTGGCGACATCACCTTTCGAAGTCGAAATCCGCGAGACGTTATCCGTCAGCAAGAACGAATCTGCGTTGATCACCTGGCTCAGCCACCACGGCATCCTGCTGCAAGAGCGGATGGTACTCGACCCACAGAATGCGTCTTTTCCGATACCGATCGAGCGCCGTATCGCCGGCATGGTGTTTCGCGAGACGCGTATGGTGAGCTACCCTTATTTTAGCGATATCCGTGGTGATGGCATCGTACCCGATGGCGGCCTTACGGTCGGCATCGACCAGGTCACCATGACCTGGCCTTCCCCCATCAGCCTGGATGAGCAGAAGAACGAAAATCGTAAGGTGTCTCGGCTACTGGAAAGTTCGGCTCAGGCCTGGACCTCCCCCAGTATGCAGATCGAGCCTGATTACGAAATTTATGGCGAACACGGTTTTCCGGTTGGCGATCAACGGGGCGCGCAACTGCTGGCGGTAGCGGTAGAGGGCCGTTTCGAATCTTACTTCAAAGACAAACCCTCGCCGCTGCTCACCCACGATGAGGAAACGGATGCCGGTGATGAGACCGCGGCAGGTGCACAGACCCAATCGCGCATCACCCGAGTGATCGACCACTCCCCCGAGTCGGCACGCATCATTCTGTTCGCATCCAGAAGCTTCCTCACAGACACGATGCTGGACCTGGCCGCCTCCGGGATGGGGACCCGTTACCTCAAGCCGGTGCAGCTGGTGGAGAACGCCATCGACTGGTCCCTGGAAGATCGCGGTCTGCTTGCCATTCGTGGCCGGGCCCATTTCTCGCGTACCCTCGATCCACTGGACCGGGAATCCCAGCTGTTCTGGGAATATCTCAACTACGGCCTGGCGCTGTTCGGCCTGCTGTTGATCGCTTTATTCCGCAGGCAGACCAACAAGCGGGCCGCGGCGCGCTACGCTGCCGTTCTCGGCCCGTTAGACCAAGGTAAGGTGTAGCCGATGAAAAGCCGGATCTTTATTCTAAGTGGCGTCCTCGCAGCACAACTGTTACTGGCCGGGGTCCTTAACCTCACCGGTGAGGAATACGGGGTCTTTCAGGCCGAAGAGAAATTACTGTCTTTCGACAGACAAGCGGTGAGCGGCCTGCGGATCGAGGACGGCACGGATAGCGTAGTGCTCAAAAAGCAGGAGGGACAATGGCTGCTGCCGGAGAGCGGCGACTTCCCGGCCAGTCAGCGCGATGTCGGGAATTTGCTGGACAATCTCGCCGCACTGCAGAAGGGTTGGCCGGTGGCCAGGACCCGCGGTGCAGCCCGGCGTTTCTCGGTGGACGAGGATCAGTTCGAGCGCAAGCTCACGTTGCTCGCGGACGACGATAGTCAGGCGATCCTGTTTGTCGGTTCCTCCCCCGGATTTCGCAAGGTGTATGTCAGGCCCGGGGACGGCAATGAAATTTTTGCGGTGGCATTCAACACCTGGGAGGCGGACGCCAAAGCCGACGATTGGATCGACAAGGATATTCTCAAACTCGACGAGAGTGAGGTGGAGCGTATCGAGATGCCCGGACTCATTCTGCAACGGCAAGACGGGGAACTGCAGGTGGCGGACTTGGGCGAGACGGAACAGACCAGCGAGGATGAACGCCGCTCTCTGCTTGCCAGGCTGAGCGGACTGCGTATCCAGTCCCTGCTTGGGACCGATGCGAAGCCTGAATACCGGCAGGACGAGCCGACACTCGAGTTCACGATCACGCGCAGGGGCGGCGAGGTTTTGAGCTATCGTTTCTCCAGACCTGAAGACGCCGCCTATTACGTGCTGAAACGCTCTGATATGGATGTCTACTTCGAGGTTGCTGAATACACCGTCGATCCCGTCAGGGACACCACACGGGAGAAACTGGTACAGGCCAGGACAGAGGAAGCGTCGAGCGAACCCGCTGCAAATTAACGTGACGTGCGCATGAGCAAAATACTGATGCCTGTCCCGTCTTACGGATTTGACCCGACAGAAGCGGCCATTCCCTGGAAGTTGCTATCGGAAAAAGACATTAGCGTTGTATTTACGGCGCCTCACGGCGACAAGGCGTCCCCGGACAGGCTGATACTCCGTGGCGAGAAGCTGGGAATCTGGAAACCTGTCTTACGAGCAAGGCAGGACGCCGTAGACGCTTGTTGCGAAATGGAAAAAGACGCATCGTTTTGCAGGCCACTAAAATACACCGATGCCGAAGAAGAAAGTTTTGATGGGATCTTTTTGCCCGGAGGGCACGACAAGGGAATTAAAGAATACCTGGAATCAGACGTATTGCAGCGTCTCGTTGCTGAATTCTTTGTTGCTCGAAAACCGGTAGCTGCAATCTGCCACGGCGTTATCCTGGCGGCGCGAAGCACTGACCCCGATACAGGGAAATCAGTCATTTATGATTACAAGACAACGTCGCTGTTGAAATCACAGGAACTATTTGCCTACAATCTCACCAGGTTGTGGCTAAAGGATTACTACCTTACCTACCCGGCAACCACGGTTGAAGATGAAGTCAGGTCGGTTTTATCCGACGCCAGAAATTTTCTGAGAGGTCCCACTCCTTTATTAAGAGACAGCACGAATCATCTGGAAAGAGGTTTTATTGTAAGAGATAGAAATTATGTGTCTGCACGGTGGCCGGGTGACACATACAATATTTCTCTCGAGATGATCGGAATGCTTCATGGCTTGTAGGAGCAACTTGTGGGAGCGGCTTGTGGGAGCGGCTTGAGGGAGCAACTTGTGGGAGCAACTTGTGGGAGCGGCTTGTGGGAGCGGCTTTTTGTACAGGATGTATGTATGTCGCGTAGCCCACGGATGGGCGAGAGCGACCAGCCGCGAATACCCCGAACCGGCGTGGCGTGGACGGTCATCAGGCCCCAGAACCAGTCAATCTTCCTTCTGCTCTTGCGGTTGATATTGAAGCCGGCCCGGGCCAGGCTTTGCTCCAGTTCAGTGATGCTGAACGTGTGCACATGGGCGTGACGTGTCCAGGGCAATATCCGATTCAGCAGTCTCATCCAGACGTAGTTCCGGCACCAGTCTGTAATGACCAGGTTGCCGTGCGGGGATATCACTCGCCGAATTTCCCGCAGTGCGGCATCGGCATCCAGGAAGTAATGCAAGGCATTGGTGCTGGTTACCAGCTGAAAGCTCGCATCATCGAACGGTAGTTGCGAGGCGTCGCATTCAAGGAGAGTCGCCCGTTGGCCGATTCTTTGTCTTGCCACAATTAACATAGCCGGCACTCTATCGATCCCGACCAGCTGTGGAACATCCGCTCGCTCCGCCAGCATCTCCAGTAATCGCCCGGTGCCACAGGCAACGTCCAGTACGCGGCCGGCCGGCAGCCCGGCGACTTTCTCGAGCGTCATATGCAGCGATGCATCGAGATAGGCAGACCACCGTCGGTCGTATGCGGGGGCAAGTGCCGTGTATTCTTCGACAAGCTTCTCAGCCTGGATTTCATCGCTGCGCATGGGAGGCACGATGGTGGCGGACTAACACGGCAACATCAACAGTTTACGCGGCTCGCTCTGCGCGCGTGCAAACCTCGGTGATGGCTGCATCGAGCGCGGCCACGATTTGATCCATCTCGTCTTCGTCGATGATAAATGGCGGCGCCACATTAATGATGTCGCGGACCGGTCCGGTGCCGCCGAAATACGTAAACACGCCACGTGCAACAGTAGCTTCCATGATTTTGAAGGTAATACCCTCTTCGGCCGGAAACGTTTCAAGACTCTGCTTGTCTCGCACGATTTCGATTGCATAAAAAAACCCGCGGCCGCGAACATCGGCAACCCAGGGTTGCTCCTTGAGGACCGCCAGTTTGGATTCCAGCAGCGGGCCAAGTTTTTGAACCCGCTCCACCAGTTTCTCACGCTCCATGATCTCGAGTACTTTGCACGCGGCCGCACACTGCGTGGGATGACCGCTGTAGGTATGAAACATCGGCGATATGCCTGCCGCTGACATCGCGTCGGGGATTCGCTTGCGCGTTGCGACAGCCGACATCGCCGCGTAACCACCACTCATGCCTTTGCCGAGCACGGTGATGTCAGGCTCGATATTCCAGTGATTAACGGCCATACGTTCGCCGGTTCGTCCAAATCCGGTAAGCACCTCATCCGTGATCAAAATAATGTCGTGGCGCCTGCAGATATCGGTAATCGCCGGCCAATACTCGTCCGGCGGAACGAGTGCGCCACCGCTGGTGCCGGTGATCGGCTCTGCAAGGAATCCTGCGATCGTATCTGCTCCTTCACTTTCTATCAGCGCATCGAGCTCTGTGGCGCAGGCGACCTGGCAGGATGGATAGGATTTTTCAAGTGGGCATCGCAAGCAATAACACGCAGGTGCGCGGGGCATGTCCTGCATCATCGGCTCAAATCCGGCACGCCGGGCGGTGTGTCCGCCAACACCGAGGGTCGCCAAAGTGTTTCCGTTGTAGGAAACATCCCGCCCGACAATCTTCCATCGCGTATTGCGGCCTTTCGCCAACTGGTATTGCCGTGCAAGGCGCATTGCAGCTTCGTTGGCCTCCGAGCCGCTGCCAAAAAAACTGATATCCGGCATCTCGCCGGGGAGCCAGTCCCGTGTCAGCCTCTCGGCCAGCGGCAAGCCTGTCCGGCGTCGCAAATGGCGGCAGCGCGTACGTCAGGCCTGCAAGCGCTGCACTGGCAGCAGCGGCCACTTCCTGTCTGCCCCAGCCGATATTACCGACCGCGGCGCCGGCAGACGCA
>Ga0209987_10000348_pt1 | contig 24098 bp, 19 predicted proteins | sample N074metaG_FD_182134 | JGI IMG/M metagenome (GOLD analysis project Ga0209987, IMG submission 182134) | Deep subsurface microbial communities from Kermadec Trench to uncover new lineages of life (NeLLi) - N074 metaG (SPAdes) (version 2) | ecosystem: Environmental > Aquatic > Marine > Ocean trench...
TTTTGGAAATAACCGAATCTAATGCGACTAGTTTTTCCTGTGGATTTTGAGTATTATCCACAATAATCTTAAAATAGGATATGTCCTGTGCGGAAGTTTTTACAACGAAAACACACAGAAAAGTAACTAGTACCGATAATAGGTTGTTCTTCAACATGATGGTTTATAGGAGCCGATATAAATATAATAAATATAGTATAACATCAAACGAGCTCACCTTATATACAAACAATTTCTGCCATAATCGATCACTGCTCGGAGTCTCTTTAAAAGATCGGCGCCGAGTATCCCATGGATCTCGTTTTCATCAACCTGGTGTAAAGCGCTATTAATATGTGACAGGTCAAAAATTATGATGTCCTGATCTATTAACTTTACCCTACCTATTTCCAAGAGGTTGTTTACGGCAATTTTTGTTTCCATATCAGTGGCACCTGCGCCGGCCGCTTTGATTTCGCTTTCTTTCGTATTCAAGATAAAGTACGACACACTTTCAAATCCAATGCAGCTGGTTGACGCGCCGGTGTCAAGGATAAAATCCCCGTGTTTATTATTTATTTTGAGTGAAAGTTGGTAATGGCCGGTATTGAGTTTTTGAAGTGGGATTCTTTCGAAGTTTTGACCTTCCAATAATTTTCGTAGTGATGCCACGTTTTTTTGTAAAGATAGACAACAAATTGGTAGCTTTGTGTCCATGTTAACCGATACCCATACTCATTTGTATAGTGAAGCATTTGCGGATGATCGATCTGAAATGATGCAGCGCGCTTTTGATGCAGGGATCGAACGATTTTTTATTCCCGCTATAGATTCGGGATATACGGAGGCGATGTATGAGCTGGAAAGTAAATATTCCGACCGTATTTATTTAATGATGGGGTTGCACCCTACTTCGGTAAAGGAAAATTATAAAGATGAATTGGCTCATGTGGTGGCCCAATTCCAAAAACGTAATTTTTATGCAGTAGGAGAGATAGGGATCGATTTGTATTGGGACAAAAGTACTCTTGAAATTCAAAAAATTGTGTTTAAAAAACAAATTCAGTTAGCTAAAAAACACAAACTCCCTATTGTGATCCATTGCAGGGAAGCCTTTGATGAAATTTTTGAGGTTTTGGAAACAGAGCAGGATGATGACCTCTTCGGAATTTTTCACTGCTTCACCGGAACTTTGGATCAGGCTCTAAGAGCGATGGGCTTCAATATGAAATTGGGGATTGGCGGGGTCGTGACCTTTAAAAATGGAAAAATAGACCGGTTTCTCAACCAAATTGATCTTGCACATATTGTTTTGGAGACCGATTCGCCTTATCTTTCCCCGGTACCATTCAGAGGAAAACGAAATGAAAGTAGTTATCTCTCCTTGGTTTGTGAGAAAGTGGCGGTGATCTATGGTATCTCAAAAGAGGAAGTGGCTCGCATTACAACGGAAAATTCGAAAGAAATATTTGGTGTTTAAATGACACATAAACCTAACATACTCCTTATTTATACAGGTGGAACCATTGGAATGATCAAAGATTCCAAAACGGGAATATTGCGTAATTTCAATTTTGATAATTTATTGGAGCATATTCCCGAACTTAACTTATTGGATTGTAGTATTGGTTCCCAAAGTTTTACGATTCCCATAGACAGTTCCAACATGAACCCCAATTATTGGGTGGAGCTGGCAAACATCATTGAAGATAATTACGATGCCTTCGACGGTTTTGTTGTACTTCATGGTAGCGATACTATGTCTTATACGGCTTCGGCTTTGAGTTTTATGTTCGAGAATCTGGATAAGCCCATAATATTTACCGGGTCTCAATTACCGATTGGAGATTTGAGGACGGACGCCAAGGAAAATTTAATCACCTCCATTCAGATTGCTGCTCTGCGTGAAAATGGAAAACCCAAAGTGAACGAAGTAGGCTTGTACTTTGAATACAAACTTTACCGTGCCAATCGCACCACAAAATTGACCGCAGAGCATTTCAAAGCTTTTTCTTCCCCAAACTATCCTCCTTTGGCTCAAAGTGGCGTGCATCTGATTTTTAATGAACAAGCCTTGCTTAAGCACAAAAGAGGTAATAAGTTGAAGGTGCATAAGAATTTTGAGACAAATATTTTATTGGTAAAGATGTTTCCCGGAATAAATGAGGAGACGATTACCCACCTCTTTTCTTGTCCCAATATTAAAGGCCTGATTTTAGAGACCTATGGAAGTGGGAACGTCACTAATGAATCATGGTTTATGGAGCAATTGAAATTGATACATGAGAAAGAAGTGCCGATAATAAATGTGACACAATGTTCGGGGGGAAGTGTCGCTATGGGTCCTTATGAAACCAGTGTTGGACTTAAAAAATTAGGCGTGATCTCAGGAAAGGACATTACGACAGAGGCGGCATTGGCCAAGCTTATGTATCTACTCGGACAACAAATTCCTTCTTCAAGATTCAAATCCTTATTTGAAACTTCCCTGCGCGGAGAAATGGTATAAATTAATAGGAGAATAGCGTTGTGTTGAAATTATTTTTTCGTTATTTGGCAACCCTTTTGACAGGGTGTTGATAGGTAATAATTAGAGAGGTGGCCGAGTGGTCGAAGGCGCACGCTTGGAAAGCGTGTATACGCCAAAAGCGTATCGAGGGTTCGAATCCCTTCCTCTCTGCAAGTACAGTTACGAGTAAGAAAATTTGTCCAAGCTTGCTTGAGTAAATTTTCGATAAGTAACTGTCAATCGCGAAGCGATTGGTTTGCACTTCCGGTGATCACATCGGGATCACATCGGAGCGGAGCGAAGGTGTAATCCCTTCCTCTATACGAATGTATTTCAGAACAAAAAAATTTGTCGAAGCTTACTTCAGCAAATTATTGAGCGAGGAAATGGAAGTTGCGAAGCTACGCTATAAACGCATGGCATGCATAACCTTTTGGGATCAACAGACCTGCCGACAGGTGGGTTAATGCCTGGGTGGTTGGAAATGGTAAAAATTAAATCTGGAATTGGATTGGTTTTAATGATTCGGAGTGATTATTTTCCAATATGAAAAGTATTCTTAATTGAAATTATTCTTTAATCGATTAAAATCAGATGTGAAAAATTGGCTTTTCTGAGGGGAAATTTACCATTTAAGAAGCAAATTGTGAGAATGCCTGTCTCATTCTTATAAATATTACTCAATAACTAATAATTTTTATATCTTTAAACCTTTAATTAAAAACAAACTTTAAGTCGATAGCAATGAAAAAATTATTTTCTATTCTAACAATTGCAGCGATGATTTTTGCGGGTACAACAACTGCGAACGCATATGCTGCTCATTCTTTGCCAACTAATGCACAATCTTTAGTAACGGCAGCAACAGTAACTTTTATTCAAGACGAGGAAGCATCGTTAGATACTGAGACCAAAGGGTTTCACCAGGAACTGAAAGAACGATTCGTTGAAGGAGGCCCGGGTTTTATGGGTATTGTATTGTTGTGTTTAATTCTTGGTTTAGCGATTGCTATTGAAAGAATTATTTACTTAAATCTTTCAACAACCAACATTAAAAAATTGGCGAATGATGTGGAAGACGCCTTAAACAGTGGTGGTGTAGATGCTGCTAAGGAAGTATGTAGAAACACAAAAGGACCGGTAGCGTCTATCTACTATCAAGGACTCGATCGCCATGATGAGAGTATTGAGGCTGCTGAAAAAGCAATAGTAGCATATGGAGGCGTACAAATGGGACAACTCGAGAAAAACGTATCCTGGATCTCGTTGTTTATCGCTTTGGCTCCCATGCTTGGTTTCATGGGAACAGTAATTGGAATGATCCAGGCCTTCGATAAAATCCAAGCGGCAGGAGATATGAACCCATCCTTAGTGGCAGGAGGTATTAAAGTAGCCCTTTTAACCACTGTATTTGGATTGATCGTGGCTATTATCCTTCAAATTTTCTACAATTATATTATTGCAAAAATCGATAGTATTGTGAATAGTATGGAAGATGCCTCTATTACATTAATTGATATGTTGGTAGACTATAAAAACAAAAGGTAATTTAATAAACATACTATAATGGGTTTACATAAAATATTAAAAATAGTAGCTTTAATCCTAGGTCTGGCAGGCATGATTTTTTGGGTCTTACTTGTAGCAAAGGGAGATGAAGTAGTAAAATCTACCGGCGAAGGGGTTGATCCTCTTATCTATATTGCTTACATTACATTGGCGATCGCCCTTCTTTTTGTGGCGATTTACGTCTTAAAAGGAATTTTTACCGGGAATCTAAAGAAAACACTTTTATCAATAGGGGCATTTTTAGCAATTGTGATTGTTTCTTATATGATGTCATCCGGAAGTGTCGAGGGATTACCTCTTCTCGACGGAGAACCTATATCTGAAAGTGGGTCTAAATGGGTTAGTACCGGCTTGAATGCGTTTTATATACTTGCCATTGGAGCGATAGGCGCCATGGCGTTAAGCGGAATTAAAAAATTAATAGACAGATAATGGCTAGAAGATCAACACCCGAAGTAAATGCGGGCTCTATGGCAGATATAGCATTTCTGTTGCTTATCTTTTTTCTGGTAACTACCACTATCGAAAAAGATAAAGGGATTGCCAGACAGCTACCGCCTATAGAAGATGTTATTGACCCTCCTATTATTAAACAAAAAAATCTGTTTATCGTAAATGTTAACCGAAATGATCAATTATTGGTTGAAGAAGAGTTGATGGAAATCAAAGATTTACGACAAGCTGCGATTAATTTTCTTGATAATGGGGGTGCTCCAGCGAGTAGTCCGGAATATTGTAGTTTTTGTCGAGGTAAACGGTCTCCAAGTTCATCAGATAATCCGGAGAAAGCGGTAATCTCTGTTCAAAACGACAGACTTACTTCTTATAGAATGTATATCATTGTACAAAATGAATTGGTTGCTGCTTATAATTACCTGAGAAACCGGGAGTCACAACGTTTATACGGATGGAAATTTACGAAAATGAAAAGAGATGTGGACGAAGGAAATTATAATGGAAATGTAGAAGCGATGCGAGAGAAATTGGAAAAAATTCAGAAGTTAATACCGTTGAAACTGTCTGAGGCAGAGCCTAAGAAAACAGGATTTTAAAATTTATAAAGATGTCAAAATTTAGTAATAAAAAAGGGTTGGAATTCCCTCGTATCAATACTGCATCATTACCGGATATTGTTTTTATGCTTTTGTTTTTCTTCATGGTAGTTACGGTGCTTAGAGATACCGATCTCCTGGTGCAACAACAAATGCCAAAAGCAGATCAAGTAGAGAAATTAAAGAAGGATAGGTCCATATTCATATTTGCGGGAAAACCGAGTCCCAGATATCAGGATATTTATGGTACGGAAGCTAAAATTCAAATTGGGGATAAGTACACTCCTATTTCAAATTTGAAATTTGCACTTACCGGGCTTAGAGCAAAATTACGCCCTGAACTTCAAAGTTTTGTGATGGTTGCCCTTAAAGTAGATGGGGATACGAATACGGGATTGGTGACCGATATCAAACAAGAATTACGTGAATTAAATATGTTGAAACTTATTTATATCACAGCTCAAGGAAATGAATTGGAGAATTAAATTATTGTATATTTAGAGGAAACGCCTTGAAATTATCAAGGCGTTTTTTTGTTAACTGTATTTCGAGAATTCCGTTATCTTTAACCCATGACAGCGGCTTTGAAAAATTTATGCAACCTTCTTTTTCTTTTTTTAGCTGTTTCTACGATGGCACAAGATTCCATACCAAAAGCCGATATAGACCACTTATATAGAGAGGATCAAATATATGCCGGAATAACCTATAATTTGTTAACTAGTGTTCCCAGTAATGTTAATTTAAAAGGCGTTTCCGGAGGAATACACTTTGGGTTTTTGCGTGATATGCCGATCAACGACAAAAGAAATTTTGCCATTGCCTTAGGAGCGGGATTGGCTTTTGATAGATATGGACAGAATCTTTTTATCGGAGAAGACGCTGATGGGAATACTATTTTTAGCGTATTAGACTCCGGTACCGAATACAGCATCAACCGTTTTAGTACAGCGACTATTGAAGCACCCTTAGAAATTCGCTGGAGGACTTCAACACCTGCGGTATATAAGTTTTGGCGTATTTATTGTGGAGTACGCGTAGGATACACTTACTGGTATCGTTCTTACTTTAAACAACCCAATAATGAAGTCTCACAGACCGATATCCCTGAATTTGACAGATTTCGTCTGGCGGCTACACTGAGCTTTGGCTATAGCACATTCAATTTCTACGCCAATTACAGCATCAATCCTTTTTTTAAAAATGCCAGCTTAACCGATACGAACGAGGCTTTGCTCTTTAGACCGTTAAAGCTGGGAGTGATCTTCTATATTCTATAGCCAGAAGTTAAGCATCAAAAATTGTGGTATTAAGCCGACAAAGAAACCTAAGATCAGCTCTGGGTAGGTATGGGAATTGGTGTGTAGCCTTGAAGACGCCACCCATCCGTTTGCCAGTGCGACCAACCCGATCCAAACCAACATATTCACCTTAAAATGTACCGACAGCGCTATGATAAACATAGTAACTCCGGCAACACCCATTTGGTGTAGACTTACTTTTACTTTGAAAATAACCAGTAATAATGCCGAAATAGTAGAAAATAAAACCCCTACGAAGAAAAAATACATTTCCGGACTATCGTAAGGATCAAAGACCATTTTGATGATGAGCAATAACAGGAGACATTGTAACATTAATGGGATCTTACGCTCTTTGACATCACGCAATTCAAGTGAGGATATCCAACCCATATTTTTCAATAATATAAACAGGACAATAGGTACAACAAGAGTAATTATAACGATCGCGAAAAGCTTTGCCCGTATGATCTCGGAATCAATAAACCTGGGAGTGATAACAAAATATATCAACGCACCTAATAGTGGCATCAAAAGTGGGTGAAGTAAATAAGCACCGATACGAAGGAAGTGTTTCATTAAATTTTTTTTCGAAGTCTCGCAACAGGTAGATCGAGTTGTTCTCTGTATTTCGCAATAGTGCGTCGTGCAATGGGGTAGCCTTTATCTTTCAGCATCTTAGCGAGTTTATCATCTGTCAAGGGTTTCTTTTTATCTTCTTCTGAAATGGTGATCTCGAGTATCTTCTTGATCTCCTTGGTAGAAACGTCTTCACCGTGAATATTCTTCATAGACTCACTGAAGAACTCTTTGATCAATTTCGTTCCATAGGGGGTATCTACATATTTGCTGTTGGCAACCCGGGACACTGTTGAAACATCCATATTGATCTTATCCGCAATATTCTTTAGGATCATGGGTTTCAACTTACGTTCATCACCACTTAAAAAATACTCCTTTTGATGATGCATAATGGCATTCATCGTCACGAATAAGGTTTGTTGCCGTTGTTTTATCGCATCGATAAACCACTTTGCAGCATCCAATTTTTGTTTGATAAAAAGGACGGCATCTTTTTGTGATTTCGACTTTTCCTTGGAATCCTTATAACCCTTAAGCATATTAGTGTATTCACGGGATACATGAAGCTCAGGGGCGTTTCTTCCATTGAGGGTAAGCTCCAATTCATTCTCCACAATTTTAATTGCAAAATCTGGAACAACATGCTCGATCAAACGAGGATTACCGGCATATGTACCGCCGGGTTTGGGGTTAAGACATTCAATTTCATGAATGGCCTCCCGTAATTCATCTTCTGAAATGTCAAACTTGGACAATAATTTCTTATAATGCTTCTTCGTAAAATGATCAAATGCGTCTTCGATTATTTGAGTCGCCAGCACCAATGAGTCACTATGGCTCTTACGTCTTAACTGAAGTAACAAACACTCCTGAAGATCTCTGGCGGCCACGCCAGCAGGATCAAATTCTTGAACGATCTCCAAGATTTTACTAATTTTTTCTTCGGAAGTATAGATGTTTTGAGTAAAAGCCAGATCATCTACAATATCTTGAATATCCCGCCGTATATACCCATTTTCATCAACACTACCCACAAGGAATTTCGCGATCTCAAGTTCTTCATCATCAAGGCGATATGTATTCAACTGTTGTTGTAAATATTGAATAAATGATATACCGGATGCGTAAGGGGTTTGCTTGTCTTCGTCGTCCACGCTGTAATTATTGGCAGAGAGCTTATAATCCGGGATTTCATCATCACTTAAGTAATCGTCCACGTTGATATCGGTTTCAATAACTTCATTACCTTCATCATAGTCGTCAAATTCTTCATTGTTAAACTCGTCATCAGGATTATCCTCTTCATCATTACCGGTATCCAATGCCGGATTCTCCTCTAACTCTTCTGAAATACGCTGCTCAAAGGCCAGTGTTGGCAATTGTATCAACTTCATCAATTGAATTTGCTGAGGTGATAACTTCTGTGATAATTTAAAATTTAACTGTTGTTTTAACATGAAACAATTTCTTGTCAATAAAATTAAAAAAAACTAGCTATATATAAGAATCAGCGGTTAGTTTTAATAAAAGCTTGTGAAATTAAGACTGAGGTACGAGGAGAGTGTAAAAAAGGTAAAGACCCTGACTCAATTCGGTCTTTCCACATTACATCTTTTTAAAATTCAGCGTTCCCGGGCGTACGCGGATAAGGAATCACATCGCGTATATTGCCCATTCCTGTGACAAATTGAACCAATCTTTCAAATCCAAGGCCAAAACCGCTGTGTACACAAGTGCCAAACTTACGCAGGTCCAGGTACCAGTATAATTCTTCTTTAGGTATGCCCATAGTTTCCATTTTCGATTTTAGCACTTCATAGCGCTCTTCACGTTGAGATCCTCCTACAATTTCTCCTATTCCCGGAAAGAGTACATCCATGGCGCGTACCGTCTTTTCATCATCGTTCAAACGCATGTAAAATGCCTTAATTTTAGCCGGATAATCAAAGAGAATAACAGGACATTTAAAGTGTTTCTCTACCAAATAACGCTCATGTTCGCTCTGCAAATCGATTCCCCATTCTTCGATAAGATATTTGAATTTTTTTTTCTTATTGGGTTTTGAGTTCTTCAGAATATCAATCGCTGCTGTGTAACTCACCCGTTCAAAATCATTATCGATCACGAAATGAAGTTTTTCACTTAAGGTCATCTCACTTCGTTCTGACTGCGGCTTGCTTTTTTCTTCCTGAAGCAATCTATTTTCCAAAAACTCAATATCGTCTTGACAGTTATCCAATGCGTATTGTATAATATATTTTATAAAATCCTCGGCAAGATCCATATTGTCCGTCAAATCGTTGAATGCCACTTCGGGCTCTATCATCCAAAATTCGGCCAAGTGGCGCGAAGTATTGGAATTTTCGGCTCTAAAAGTGGGTCCAAATGTATATACTTTTCCCAGTCCCATCGCGTAAGTTTCGGCTTCTAATTGTCCGCTTACGGTGAGGTTTGTTTCTTTTGCGAAGAAATCTTCCTTATAGTTTACATTTTCGTCTTCATCAAGGGGCGGATTTTTCGGATCCAAAATACTCACACGAAACATTTCCCCGGCACCTTCAGCATCACTACCGGTTACTATAGGGGTATGCATATGGTAAAAACCATTTTTCTGAAAATATTCATGCACAGCGAAAGACAGATTAGAACGCAATCGCATCACCGCGCCAAAGGTATTGGTGCGTATGCGTAAATGTGCCTGTTCTCTCAGTTTTTCCAGGCTGTGACGTTTGGGAGAAAGAATTGTTAGTTTTACCTCTTCGGGATTTGCCTCACCAAGGACCTCAATATTAGAGACCTGAATTTCTACATTTTGTCCTTCTCCACGGCTTTTTACCAAAGTGCCTTCTACTTTGACGGCTGCGCCCACAGTAATCTTTTTCAGTGTTTCTTCTTCAAAATTTTCAAAATCGATAACACACTGTATATTTTTAATAGTCGAGCCATCATTCAAAGCGATAAAGCGATTACTTCTGAATGCACGTACCCATCCCGAAACCGAAACAGGCTTCGATGACGGTTGACTTTTTAATAATTTTAGTATTTCCTTTTGTTGCATGCTTCGAAAATTGAAGGGATAAAGATACTTTTTTTAATTCTCAATTTTAATTACTCTTCCTGCGAATCTTCTACGGTGTCCGCGTCTTCAGAAGGAATGATCTCAAAGGCCGGTTTTTTGAATGTTTGTTGATTGGCTATGCTTCTCTCCAATGATAATAACAGGGAAGGTAGTAATAATAGGTTTGCCAACATAGCGAACAAAAGAGTAGCAGAAACCAGTGCGCCTAAGGCAACAGTGCCACCAAAACTTGAAATAGTAAACACCGAAAAACCAAAAAACAATACTACGGAAGTATAGAACATACTCACCCCGGTTTCTTTCAGAGCGGCGTATACAGATCGCTTGATCTTCCAGTTATTCGACAATAATTCCTGCCTGTACTTGGCCAAAAAGTGAATGGTATCATCTACCGATATCCCAAATGCAATACTGAACACTAAAATTGTGGAGGGTTTGATCGGTACGCCCAAAAAACCCATTAATCCCGCGGTGATCAAAAGCGGTAATAGATTTGGGATCAGGGAGACCAGTATCATTTTCACATTGCGAAACATCCAGGCCATAAAGATCGCGATCAATAAAATGGCCAATGAAAGTGATAGTATCAAATTGTTGACCAAATATTTGGTTCCTTTTTCAAAGATAAATGCTTTTCCGGTAAGAATTACATTATAGCGATCTGCCGGAAATATCTTCGCAATTTTTGCCCGTAGATCTTCTTCAATACGATCAAAACGATTGGTTTGAGTATCTTTCATATAGGAAGTAATACGCGCGTACTGCCCCGTGGAATCTACGTAACTCGATAATAAACCAATGCTGTTGACACTACTTTTTGCATAGGAGAGTATAAAGGTCTGCTCCTGGGAATTTGGAAGTTGATAATACTCGGGGTTATTGTTGTAGTACGCTTGTTTTGAATACTTCACCAGTTCCACCACAGAAATCGATTTGGACAGTTCAGGAATTTCTTCGATGTATTCCTGCAGCTCATTCATGCGTTTGAGTGTGGCGAGTTTCATCACTCCTTTTTTCCGCTTGGTATCTATCATAATTTCTAATGGCATAATACCTTCATATTCTTTTTCGAAGAACTTAATATCACCAAAGAAATCGGCATTCTGTGGCATATCTTCGATTAAACTCCCCGATAATTTAATATTATATATCCCAATAATACTGGCACACAACAGCAAAATAGTGATGGCGTAAATTGCAATGCGGTGGTCTCTTACCATTCGTACCATCCAGCTTACAAAACTCCCGATCCATCTTTTGTTCAAGTGTTTCAGATGTTTGTATTTGGGCACGGGCATGAAGCTATATATGATGGGGATTATAAACAAACTCAACAGGAATATTCCTATAATATTGATGGATGCAACGAGCCCAAATTCCTTCAATAATTTACTGTTGGTCAAAATAAAGGCAGCGAACCCGGAGGCGGTGGTCAAGTTGGTCATCAAGGTGGCATTCCCAACTTTTGTGATTACGCGCTGCAGTGATTTCGCCTGATTTCCATGTAGTTGAATTTCTTGTTGGTATTTGTTGATCAAGAAAATACAATTGGGAATCCCAATTACAATTATCAAAGGAGGGATCAAGGCAGTAAGAACCGTAATCTCATAATGCAATAATCCTAAAATACCAAAGGCCCACATCACACCTATGATTACCGTTACCATTGAAATTAGGGTTGCCCGAAACGATCGAAAAAAGAAGAAAAAGATAAGGGAAGTAACCAATAACGCTGCACCGATGAACATACCGATCTCATCAATGATGTTCTGAGAGTTGAGTGTGCGTATATACGGCATTCCGGAGGTGTAGACATTTACCTTTGTTTTCTCCTCAAAATCTTCGATCAGAGGAATGAGGTCGTTAACGATAAAATCTCTTCTGGCCGCTGTGTTTACAATTTCTTTTTTAAGATAGATCGCCGTTCTAACCGATTGCTTGTTGGGACTATATACCAAGCCTTCGTAAAAGGGAAGATTATAAAAGAGTTCGTATTTATAACGATCCAGTTTTTTTTGATCCAGTACGGAATCTTGTATGAATGGAACCAGGTCGAAAGCTGCCGAGTCTTCACGTTTTTGTAGTATCTTAAGGTTTCCGATGGATAGGGTGATATCGACTTCGTTATAAGTGCCGATTTTGGCTGAAAGTTGTGACCAGGCATTAAATATTTTGGGCTGAAATAGGCTGCTGTCTTTTACGCCAAGGATAATGAGATTGCCTTCTTCCCCGAATATGTCCAGGAATTGAAGATATTCCTTGTTAAATTTGTGATCGTCCGGCAAGAGGTTGGCTTCAGTATAGGTAAAGCGCATATGTTTCCATTGCATAGCCATAAAGACCGTCATAGCCACGACGGCAATGATAATAAGTACTCTATTCCGAAGAATAAAACGTGCAACCGCACTCCAAAAACCTATACTAAAAAGCTTATTCACACCACTTCACTTAAAAGTCGGGCAAAGGTATTAAAATACATACTATTGAGTACGCTGTAACTTGTTATATTTTTAGTTTGAATGTAAATTTAAAGGAAATATTGTCTTCAAAATCGGGCAGGGAGTAGAATCCATAACGATAGGCTCCACTTAACCCGAAACCAAAAAGGATCCTGTTGAGTTCAAGTCCGGTTTCAGAATAAAATTCATCCAGAGTGTTGAAATCAACTCCCAGGTGGTCTTCGGGGTTTTTTAAATCTCCCCATGCATGGCGTGTGATAAAAACAAGTTCGGGCTGAAACTTCCTCGAAAAATAGAATCGACGCAAGCTGTGTTTTACCTGTAATGTCGTCAACTTGTCTGAAAAAAATTCTCCAAAATACATGGTTTCAAAACTGTGGATACCCGCCACCGAAAAACGCTGTAAAATCTCATCTTTTGTCGGACTGTTAGGATAGGCATGAAACAAATGGGTGAGGGGGACATCTCCAAATGCGATGGCGCTCTCAAGTAAAAAATTTGTTGATGACAAATCGGTTCTTTTGATGTAATAATCCAATTTTAAACCTAACTTGGTATAGGTAAAATCACTTTTGGCAACGTCTTTTATACCCTGTGTTAGCTGTACACTAATTTTAGGAAGGCCATCAAAATACTCGATACGTCCATCATCTGTTGTGATAAAGTTGGTTTGTGGACTAATACGACAGGATACTGTGACTTCGGTAATATGGTAGTTCTTATAAGCGATCCCGTCTTTTAGAAAATGATAATTTTCGATTTGATCGATCTTTGTTTGGGAAAATCGTATTTCAGACACTAATTTCTTGGAAAACTCATGTTGCAGCCCGGTTCTCCAGGTGCGATAGGTATAAAATTGGGTAACATTCAGAAGACGTGGCTCAAATACCGAATATACCCGGGCGTCTGTTAAATATTTAAAGGATCCTATTTCGTTAATATCATTGACGTAATATAAACTAAGCCAGGTTCTGGTCTTGGAATTTAACTTGATATTACCACCCAAACTGTATTTGTATTCTTCGTCCTTGATACCTCTCGCCACATAACCTCCCACTTTAAAATTTTTGAATAGACGTTCATTGGTAATCCCGCCAAAACCAAAACGAAATCCTTCGTAATTATTATATTTAATAAAATATCGGAGATCCACATCGAAAAAACCTAAGGAATAATAACCTGTGACAAAAGGGCTTTCTTTTTTTTGAACTGCGGAAGTTTTAGTGGAATCTTGGTTTACGGTAACAGGTTGTTGCGCAAAACAACTGAATGCTATCAAAGATAAGATCACGAAAAAAAGTACGCGTACGTGCAACCGGAAGAGTTTGAGTTAAAGTTAAAAACTAAGCGGAAATCCGGCCGCTTTGGTGCCTTTTGTTTAATGATACATAAAATTATACCTTCATAATTTCAGCTTCCTTTTTGCTGAAAATATCTTCGATCGTCTTAACGTAATCGTTTGTCATTTCCTGAATGTCAATCTCAAGATTTTTATGCATATCGTCACTCAAATCAAGATTTTTTAGGTCGATATTAGCAGTCTTACGATCGTTACGAACACCAATTTTAGTCTCTTCGCATTCTGCTTTCGCTTGTTTAGCCAGTTCGCGACGTCTTTCTTCCGTCAAAGGAGGTACGTTAATGATTACGCTTTCTCCATTATTCATTGGATTGAAACCAAGGTTAGCAGCGTGGATACCCTTTTCAATCTCAGGAATAAGCGCTTTTTCCCAGGGTTGAATAGAAATAGTCATCCCATCGGGGGTACTTATATTCGCAATTTGGTTAAGCGGAGTGGGACTTCCGTAGTAATCTACCATCACATCCGTGATCATAGCAGGGGTAGCCCTACCGGCTCTAATGTTTATCAAATTTTTCTCCAAATGTAGAATGGCATTGGCCATCGCTTCTTTGGCACTGTCCACGATAAATTTAATTTCTTCTTCCATTTTCAAATATAATTTGCTATTCGGAAATCAATAATTATTCCAATTTGGTTCCTAAAATATTCGATCATATGACTGTAGCGAAACTAAGTTTCTCAAACTACAAGTTCACTTTCGTCCCTACTTTTTCTCCTGAAACAACTTTTAAGAGGTTTCCGGCAGTGTTCATATCAAAAACGATGATGGGGAGCTCATTTTCCTGGCTCAATGTAAAAGCGGTTGTGTCCATTACTTTTAATCCCTTTTTAAGCACATCATCAAAACTAATAAAATCGAATTTAGTTGCTTTTTCATCTTTTTCGGGGTCGCTGGTGTAAATTCCGTCTACACGGGTTCCTTTTAAGATTACATTGGCCTCAATCTCTATAGCGCGTAGTACCGCAGCGCTATCAGTTGTAAAGTAGGGGTTTCCTGTTCCTCCGCCAAATATCACAACACGGCCTTTTTCCAAATGTCGAACCGCCTTACGTCGTATAAAAGGCTCTGCTACTTCGTTCATTTTTATGGCACTTTGCAATCGGGTTGGCACGTTTTCAGCCTCCAAGGCACTTTGCAACGCCAAACCATTAATAACCGTAGCCAACATTCCCATATAATCACCCTGGACCCTGTCCACTCCTAGGCTTGCGCCTGAAACTCCTCTATAAATATTACCGCCACCAATAACAATGGCTACTTGTACACCCTTGTTTGTAATCTGTTTTATTTCTTTGGCATATTCTTGAAGTCTTACAGGATCAATACCATATTGACGTTTTCCCATCAATGCTTCTCCTGAGAGCTTGAGTAATATTCTTTTGTACTGCATATAGGTTTTTTACTGAAGCAAAAATAATGAAAATTTTATGGATTTTTGTCAAATAAAAAACCACCCGGACTATGTAAGGGTGGTTTTGAATATTTCTGAGTGGTTGATCAGGCCAGACTGACTCTCTCAAACCCTACAACACTGGCGTCTCCTTTGCCCGCCACATATTGAGCAACGTTTAATTTTTCGTCCATGATATAATTTTGATCCAACAAGGATAACTCCTGATCGAGAGTAGTATTATCGCTGATAAAACGCGCTAATTTACCCGGAAGGATTCTGTCCCATATTTGCTCTGGTTTACCTTCGGCTTTCAATTGAGCCTTTGCATTTTCTTCAGCTTTAGCCAACACTTCGTCTGTTAATTGAGCTCTCGAAATATACTGTGGTACGTTTTTTAGGGTTTTACCCATTCGTCTCAATTCGATGTTCTCTTTTTCGATTACCGCGATACGAGCCTCGGTTTCAGAGGCGATATAAGCAGGGTCAAAATCTTTGTAAGATAAAGTAGTCGCTCCCATAGAAGCAACCTGCATCGAAACATTCTTGGCTAATTCGGCAGCACCGTTACTCGCGGAAGATAATCCTACCAAAGCACCAATTTTATTACCATGGATGTAAAAACCAATGAAAGGTGCTTCTAGCGTTTTATAGCCACCAATTTCAATTTTCTCACCAATTACACCGGTTTGCTCAATCAATTTTTCTTGAACCGTCATTCCGTTTTCATATTCAGATTCCAAGAATTCTTCTAATGAAGATGTCCCCAAAGCAACTTCTGCCATTTGGTGGGCCATAGCAACATAACTATCGTTTTTGGAAACGAAATCGGTCTCACAATTCACAGAAACGATAACTCCTTTAGTGGTGGCTTCATTAACCTTAGCGATCACAGCACCTTCACTTGAATCTCTATCTGCTCTTTTATCTGCAATTTTTTGTCCTTTCTTACGTAGGATCTCAATAGCTTTATCAATATCACCTTCTGCCTCTACCAATGCATTTTTACAATCCATCATTCCGGCACCTGTTTTTTTTCTTAAATTATTTACTTCTGTGGCGGTTACTTTTACCATCGTTATAAAGTTTAGTTGTTGTAATTATTGAAAAAATCGTTCAAATTTATCTCTTGAAGAAAAAATCAATCGCCCTTTTTAAAAATGGTATTTATTCTTCTTCTTCCTTAGCGACAGGGATGGCTACTAAACCAGCTCTTTTTCTCGGTACTTTTTTGGTTTTTGCTTCAACCGGTGTATCAGCAGACGACGCATCAGAAGCCGGAGGAGTCGCAGCTCGTGCAGCATCAGCAGCTTCATTTTCTTTTCCGGATTTTCTTTCAGCCAAGCCTTCGTTGATAGCATCTGTTACGCTAAAGATGATCTTCTCGATAGATTTTGAAGCATCATCGTTTGAAGGGATCACATAATCTATAAATCGTGGATCACTATTGGTATCAACCATTGCGAAGATCGGGATATTCAATTTTTGAGCTTCTTTCACTGCTATATGTTCCCGTGTAATATCTACAACGAACAATGCTCCGGGAAGACGGCTCATATCTGAGATAGATCCTAAGTTCTTTTCCAATTTTGCACGTGTACGGTCAACAGCCAGTCTCTCTTTTTTAGAAAGGGTCATGAATGTACCATCTTGTTTCATACGGTCGATAATACTCATTTTCTTAACCGCTTTGCGAATTGTAACAAAGTTGGTCAACATTCCACCGGGCCATCTTTCAGTGATGTAAGGCATGTTGGCATTCTTCGCTTTCTCAGCAACGATGTCTTTCGCTTGTTTTTTGGTAGCTACGAAGAGAATTTTTCTTCCACTGGCAGCTATTTTCTTGAGGGCTTCGTTCGCCTCATCGAGCTTTGCTGCAGTTTTATAAAGATTGATAATGTGGATCCCATTACGCTCCATATAGATGTACGGGGCCATGTTCGGGTTCCATTTTCTGGTAAGGTGTCCAAAATGTACACCGGCGTCAAGGAGTTCCTTAACTTCTTTGTTCTTTGCCATTTTTGTAATAGTTTACTTTCTGTAATAATAGATAGCAACCTTTCCTTCGGTAATACCGAATTTTTTGGTTTAGATGCTAAACTAATCTCTACATTCCACCGGAGTCCAGTGCGAAAGAGGATTCTTCTGCGCTAAAGCTTCGAAGCATATAGATAACAGCTTTGATTAATAATAAATATGAACGTTACCTTCATCAACCGGATACCTCGATAGAGACACCCAATCGTTGGGGTCTAAAAATATTAACGTTTAGAGAACTGGAATTTCTTACGAGCTTTCTTCTGCCCGAATTTCTTGCGCTCTACCATTCTTGGATCTCGGGTCATCAGACCTTCAAGTTTCAATATGGCTTTATTTTCCTCGTTTACCTCAACCATGGCACGAGAAATAGCCAGGCGAATCGCTTCAGCCTGCCCAGTGATACCACCACCGAAAACATTCACTTTAATGTCAAAGGCTTTTTCGTTTTCGGTTAACTTAAGCGGTTGTTGTACTTTATATTGCAAAATAGGAGTGGTAAAATAGTTATTCAGTTCGCGGTTGTTGATCGTGATGTTCCCTTTTCCTTTAGAAACATAGATACGAGCAACAGCAGTCTTTCTTCTTCCAATTTTGTGAATAATCTCCATTAGTTGTTGTCGTTAAGGTTAATGCTTCTTGGTTTTTGTGCTTCCTGATTGTGCTCTGTACCATCATATACTTTTAGATTTCTGAAAATGGCAGCACCCAGCTTATTTTTAGGGAGCATTCCTTTTACAGCTTTTTCTACCAGTCGTGAAGGGCTTTTGTCAAACAATTCCTGAGCAGTCAAAGAGCGCTGTCCTCCAGGATAACCTGTGTAACGGATATATTCCTTAGCTTCCCACTTTTTTCCTGTCAGGTTGATCTTGGCAGCGTTTGTAATAATTACATTGTCACCGCAATCTACATGTGGAGTGAAACTTGGTTTGTGTTTACCTCGAAGTAATTTTGCTACTTCGCTAGCAAGACGACCCAATGTTTGCCCGTCCGCATCTACTAAAAGCCATTCTTTATTTACGGTGCCTTTGTTCGCAGATACTGTTTTGTAACTTAATGTGTCCATTTAGTTTTTTGTCAATAGTTAATAAATCATCGTTTTTCCCTCGAAAAGGGCTGCAAATATACCATATATTTATTTTAATAACAAGCACGAAGTTCTCAATTCAGAATAAACCTAAAAATAGTTCAATTGCCAGCCGTTGATAAGTAAATACGGGGAATTTAAATGAGAGATATCAAAAACAAATATTGACGAGAGACAGCTATTCGAACGTCATTATTAGATCGTCTTTCAGGACCATTTCTCCGGGTTTTAAGGTAATGGATTTGATCTTCCCCGGGATATGTGATGTAACCGTACTTTCCATCTTCATAGCCTCAATAATAAACAGGGGATCGTTCACTTTTATTTCCTGTCCTCTCTTCACCAGTACCTTGTACAATAACCCTTGAAGCGGAGCCCCAAACTCGGCACTATCATCGAGATTGGCTTTTACGTTTTCTTCCTTTTGTATCTTGATGGATTGATCTTTGATCTCTACGAACCTATTTTCCCCATTCACCTTAAAAAATACAGTTCGTTCACCTTCATCATTAGGCACACTTACAGAAAGTAATTTTACAATTATGGTTTTTCCGGGTTCTAATTCAATAATCGCTTCCTCTCTCAGTTTCATTCCATAGAAGAAATTCTTTGTAGGCAAAATAGCGGTATTGCCATACCTTTTGTATTTTTCGTGGGCCTGTTCAAACACTCTCGGATACAAACTATAAGATAAAAAATCTTCAAACTCGATGGATCTGGTAAACCCTTTCTGAAATTTTTTTTTAAATTCGATATATTCCGTTTCAAAATTTATGGGCTCGAGATGTTCGTTTGGCCTATCGGTATAAGGCTTGATATTTTTAAGGATTATTTTTTGTAAATCCTTAGGAAAACCCCCCAATGGCTGCCCTAGGTCCCCTTTGAAAAAATTGATAACCGATTCAGGGAATGAGATCTCATGACCCCGCTCCATAATAGCTGATGGGGACAGGTCATTGGTTACCATAAATATAGCCATATCGCCAACTACCTTAGAACTTGGGGTCACTTTTACCAGGTTGCCAAACATTTCATTTACGGTTGCGTACATATTCTTTACTTCTTCAAAGCGGTCACCCAACCCCAGAGCCGTAGCCTGAGGGCGCAAATTAGAATATTGACCACCCGGAATTTCGTGTTGGTAAACCTCAGCGGTACCGGACTTTAAACCCGATTCAAACGGATAATAATATTCCCTTATGTCTTCCCAATAATTGGAAAACTCGTTGAGTTTTTGGATATCAAATTCATGAGCCCTGTCCTGATGTTTCATCATTTCAATCACTGAGTTGAAATTGGGCTGTGAGGTCAAACCCGACAATCCGCCTAAGGCAACATCCACTACATCCACTCCTGCTTCGATGGCTTTCAAATAAGTTGCGGCCTGGATAGAAGATGTATCATGGGTGTGTAAGTGCAAAGGAATACCGAGGGTATCTTTAAGAGCCGAGACGAGTTCGGTGGCAGCATAGGGAGTTAATAAACCCGCCATGTCTTTGATAGCGATCATATGTGCCCCTGCATTTTCAAGGTCTTTGGCCAGTTGGGTGTAATATTTTAGGCTGTATTTGGTCTGCTTGGTGTCGAGTATATCGCCCGTATAACTTATGGCAGCTTCGGCAATGCCATCCGTTTTGTTCCGTACAAATTTGATGCTCGGTTCCATGGCTTTCACCCAGTTCAAAGAATCGAAGATCCTAAAGATATCAATCCCATTTTCCCATGATGTTTCAATGAATTTTTCGATCAAATTATCCGGGTACGCTTTATAACCAACCGCGTTCGAACCACGTAACAGCATTTGAAACAATATATTAGGAACGAGTTTTCGCAGTTCTCGTAATCGCGTCCACGGGCTTTCGTTTAAAAACCGAAGACATACATCGAAAGTAGCTCCTCCCCACATTTCAATGCTAAAGGTATTTGGATGGTTTTTCGCAAAGCTTTCGGCTACATTTAGCATGTCAAAGCTTCGCATACGGGTGGCCAGTAAGGACTGGTGAGCATCTCGAAAGGTGGTGTCTGTATACTGAATCTTTTTTTCATTTTTTAACCAGGCACAGAATTTTTCAGGGCCTAATTTTGTAAGCAGGTCCTTAGTGCCTTCAGGATAATCTATAGAAGTATCAAAGTCAGGTACCTTCGGAACCCTAAAAAGCTTATTTTCTTCTATGAACTTAATGTCGGAGTTCCCATTTACAATTATCTCACCCAGGTAATTTGTTATTTTTGAAGTACGGTCCTGGGGGAGTTTAATATTGAAAAGTGACGGCGTTTCCTGTATAAAATTAACCGATGCTCTACCTTCCTTAAAGGTTTCATGCATGATAACATTCTGAAGAAAATGAATATTGGTTTTCACACCTCTTATTCTAAATTCTTTCAATGCACGCACCATTTTACGTACGGCTCCATCCAGTGTTCTTCCTTGTGCCGATACTTTTACCAACATGGAATCGAAGAACGGGCTCACGCTATACGATTGATAAATGCTACCTGCGTCCAATCGAATTCCCATTCCCGAAGCACTTCTATAGGTGGTAATGGTCCCATAGTCCGGCGTAAAATTGTTTTCGGGATCTTCAGTGGTGATTCGACATTGTAAAGCAAATCCATGCGTGCTCAGTGATTCTTGATCATTTATTTTTATTTGTTCGTCTGAAAGTTTGTAGCCTCCTGCTATGAATATTTGGGTTTTAACCAGATCGATACCTGTTACCATTTCGGTTACCGTATGTTCCACCTGAATGCGTGGATTTACTTCAATAAAATAGACCCGGTCCTTTTTATCGACCAAAAATTCTACCGTACCTACATTGTTGTAATTTACTTCATTGGTAATTGCCAAAGCATAGGTGTATAATAACTGTTTCACCTTTTTTGAAACATTAAAAGAGGGAGCGATTTCAACCACTTTTTGATGCCTTCTTTGTACTGAACAATCCCTCTCGAACAGATGTCGAATATTCCCATGATTGTCGGCCACAATTTGAATTTCCAGATGTTTAGGGTCTTCTATATATTTTTCGAGAAACATGGTGTCGTCCCCAAAAGCATTTAAGGATTCACTTCTGGCCGAATCAAAATGAATTTCTAAGTCCCGTGAGGTTCGTACTATACGCATTCCTCTGCCACCTCCCCCAGATGCGGCTTTCAGCATTAAGGGATATCCGATTTTGGAAGCTTCACCAAGAGCTATCTTTAGTGAAGTTAGTTTTTTTGTGTTACTCTGAATAATTGGCACTTCACATTTTTGCGCTATCTTCTTAGCGGTGATCTTATCACCCAGAGTGTCCATGACCTTGGGATCAGGGCCTATAAAAATTAAATTGTTTTCAGCACACTGACGGGCGAATTCAGAATTTTCCGCCAGGAAACCATAACCGGGATGAATGGCATCTACATTCTTCGCCTTGGCTAAGGCAATAATTTCAAGACCATCCAAATAGGGCCTCAGTGGTTGATCGTTGTCACCTATTTGGTATGACTCATCTGCCTTATATCTATGTTGGGAGTACCTGTCTTCATACGTATAAATTGCCACCGTTATTATATTGATTTCGGTACATGCCCTAAACACCCTAATAGCTATTTCACCCCGGTTTGCTACCAATACTTTTTCAATTTTCATGAGAACGTGCTTAAAGGGTTTAATTTATAATATAAACACTAAAGATAACGTATTTACCTCTTCGAAAAAACGGATTCGAAAACGTTAAATTAATCCTAATTAACAAATAATTCTGACACAATCTAACGTTATAGAAGTCTCTTATAAAATCAATTAGAAAAACGATTAACCACAATGGCCTTCAACAAACTAATCACTTTGAATGCATTTTTATTTTCTAGCGCTGTTCTATTTTCCCAATCTAAAGAAGCACCCAAAGAAACCAAAACTGATGAAACCCCGACCAAATACGAAAAACGAGTCTACACCACAGCCTCCATTGCCAATACCGAAGGAATTTCGATCGATGGATATATAGACGAAGCCGCCTGGAATGTTGTAGAGTGGACCACAGACTATGTCGAATTTCAACCCGATGTTGGCACCGCTCCTACAGAGCAAACTAAAATGAAGATAGTCTACGACGATAAAAACTTATATGTCGCGTTTAAATGCTATCAGGCAGATCCATCAACAATAGAAAAGCGTATGGGGCGTCGTGATGATTTCCCGGGGGACTGGGTGGAAATTAATTTGGGCAGTTACAACGACGACCGCACAGCTTTTTCATTTACCATCTCCGCTTCCGGAGTAAAAGGAGATGAATTTATTTCAAACAACGGAAATTTTGACGGAAGCTGGAATCCCATTTGGTATGCGGATACGAAAATTGATGATGAAGGCTGGACGGCAGAGTTACGCATTCCATTAAGTCAGTTGCGTTTTGGGAACGAAGAAGAACAAGTATGGGGATTACAATCCACTCGTCGGTATTTCAACAACGAAGAAAGGTCTCTCTGGCAACCGTTGCCTGCCAATCCGCCTGGATGGGTAAGTGAATTCGGAGAATTAAGAGGAATTACAGGAATAAAACCACAGAAGCAGTTGGAAATTCAGCCCTACACCGTATCGCAGCTCGATACATTTGAGGCAGAACCGGGAAACGAATTCAGAGATGGAAATAAATCAAATTTTACTGTTGGTCTTGACGCTAAAATTGGGATTACCAACGATCTTACCTTGGACTTGACAGTGAATCCCGATTTTGGGCAGGTGGATGCAGATCCCGGAGCAATTTCGTTAGACGGTTTCGAGATTTTCTTTCCGGAACGCAGACCTTTTTTTGTGGAAAATAAAAATGTATTTGATTTTAGAGTAGGTGGAGGAGCAGATAATGTATTCTTCTCTCGACGAATTGGCCGGACTCCACAAGGCTTTACTACAACCGATGCATCGAAGGGGGAATTTGAAGAATTCCCAACGAATACGACCATACTGGGAGCGGCTAAATTCAGTGGTAAGACCAAAGACGGTTGGTCCATTGGATTGTTAGAAAGCATCACCGATAAAGAGTATGCTAAAATAACGCTCAATACCGATCCAGACGTTTTAAATGGTTTGGAGGAAGTAGGTGAACCTCGCGAAGAAATTGTTGAACCATTGACAAATTACCTGGTGGGTCGCGTTCAAAAAGATTTTAATGATAAAAATTCATATATCGGTGGGATTTTCACTGCGACCAATAGAAAACTTGAAGGAAATCTCGATTTTTTACGTGAGAGTGCCTATACCGGCGGAATCGATTTTAAGCATAATTGGAAAGAACGAAAATACTACACCACCGGAAAATTTACTTTCAGTAATGTGAATGGAAGTGAAGAGGCCATTATGTTGACACAAACCTCCCTGACTCATTTATTTCAACGTGTAGACGCAAGCCATGTGGAAGTAGATCCAACCAGAACATCACTCACCGGTACCGGAGGTAGTTTTGAAATTGGAAAAGGTGGTGGAGGTAACTGGAGATATAACGTAGGGGGTAACTACCGTTCTCCGGAATTGGAACTGAATGATATTGGGTTTTTAAGACAGGCAGATCAGTATACTCAATATGCAAACGTAAGACGGTTGTGGAGCAAACCCACCAGCTGGTTTCGTCAAGCCAACCTGGGGTTGAATCAATTTAGCCGATACGATTTTGACGGGAATTTCAATCGAATTGAATATGAAATGAACGGTT
>Ga0209987_10000349_pt1 | contig 24070 bp, 17 predicted proteins | sample N074metaG_FD_182134 | JGI IMG/M metagenome (GOLD analysis project Ga0209987, IMG submission 182134) | Deep subsurface microbial communities from Kermadec Trench to uncover new lineages of life (NeLLi) - N074 metaG (SPAdes) (version 2) | ecosystem: Environmental > Aquatic > Marine > Ocean trench...
CGTTTTCGTCGATGTTGTATTCCATCTGGTCGAACTTCATGCCGACGAGTTTGCCGTTTTTTATGACGAACTCCGTGGGCGAGTGATTGACAATGATCGCTATATTTTCCTCTTCGGCATCGTCCAGTTCCCAGTCCGACGCTTTGAAGAATCCGCGCGGCTTGCGCGCCATCACCTTGACATCGTCTGCACCGAGCCGAAGTGAAGTACGGCAACAGTCCATCGCCGTGTTGCCTACGCCAATGATTAATACCTTCTTGCCCACTTCCTTAATGTGCTCGAATGCGACGGACTCCAGCCAGTCGATGCCGATATAGATGTTCTCAGTGTCATGACGGCCCGGCAGTTCCAACTCCTTGCCGCGGGGCGCGCCGCTGCCGACGAATATCGCGTCAAAGCCACCGTTGTCCAGCAAGTCCTTCATGCTCTCGATGCGGTGATTCAGCTTCAACTCTGCGCCCATATCGAGGATGTAGCCGATCTCTTCATCCAGCACTGCGGGTGGCAGACGGAACTGTGGAATATTGGTGCGCATGAGGCCACCGGTTGCAGCAAGACCTTCAAATATCGTGACCTCGTAACCGATCGGCAACAAATCATTGGCAACAGACAAAGATGCGCAGCCGGCGCCAATCAATGCAATTTTTTTGCCATTGGTCCTGGCGGGCGCCTTCGGCAGCCGGTCCCGGATATCGTCACAGTGATCGGCAGCGACCCGTTTCAGGCGGCAAATCGCAACGGGCTTGTCTTCGACGCGCCCGCGGCGGCAAGCGGGCTCGCAGGGACGATCGCAGACACGCCCCAGTATCGCGGGAAAAATATTGGATTCCCGGTTGAGCATGTAGGCGTCAGAAAACTCGCCTTGTGCGATCAGCCGAATATAGTTCGGAATGTCGGTATGTGCCGGGCAGGCCCACTGACAGTCGACAACTCTGTGAAAATATTCAGGGTTGGAAGTATCGGTTGGCTTCATTCAAGTGACGACCAGACAGGTTTTGTTCCGCGCTATCTGGAAATCTCCGCCATTCAAAGTCCAATATTTCGCGTAGGATAACGGGATCGCCGGGAAAGTAAACTGTTTTCACGCCGAGCCGCTTATCCGCCTGACGACCGTGACACTTAATTCAATTAAGGGTTGCGGATAAATTGACTGGACGCCCGCAGGCCTTGTAGCCTCACCGGCTGCGATTGCAATCGAGTCGCTGGCCGGCAATTTCATTGCTTACCACTCCATCCCGGTACGCGATAGTCCCGTTGACGATGGTGGTGTCTATGGTTGAGCTGAAGGTGTGGCCCTCGAACGGCGACCAGTGACATTTCGCGAGCAGATTGCGGGAACTGACAACGTACTGCTTATACGGGTCCACTAAAACCAAGTCGGCGAAGTAGCCCTCGCGCACATAGCCGCGATCCACAACACCGAAAATATCAGCGACCGCATGGCTGGTCTTGTCGACAATTTTCTCGTAGGTCAGTTTCCGGTCCTTCGCCAGGTCAAACAGGCAGAGCAAGGCGTGCTGCACCAACGGCAATCCCGCCGGCGCCTTGAAATAGCTCTTACCTTTCTCGCTTATCGTATGCGGCGCATGATCCGTCGCGATTATGTCAATACGATCTTCATTGACGGCCTTCAGCAGAGCTGCACGATCCTCGGTGGTCTTGATCGCGGGATTGCACTTGATCCTGGCTCCCAGGTCCCTGTAGCGGGATTCGTCGAACCACAGGTGATGAACGCATACTTCAGCCGTAATGCGCTTGTCATTGTGATGAACTTTGGAGAAAAGACCCATCTCGATTGCTGTCGTCAGGTGCAGTACGTGCAGCAGTGCATCGTGTCGACGGGCGAGGTTCACTGCCTGACTGGAGGACAGCAGGCATGCAGTCGCAGAACGAATTGTGGGGTGTTCCGACATTGGCACCGCAGCGCCAAATTCAGCCTTGGCTCGCGCTTCGTTGTCGCGGATCGTCGGTGTGTGTTCGCAATGCGTGAGCACGATGACCGGCGCATGCTCGAACAGCAGTTCGAGCGCTTGCGGGTCGTCCACCAGCATGTCGCCGGTTGAGGCCCCCATGAACGCCTTGATGCCGCATGACTTACCAACCTGCAGCGCCTTTATTTCTTCAATATTGCGGTTCGTGGCGCCGAGATAGAATGCGTAGTTCGCGCGGCAGCGCCCGCTGGCGATTTCGTACTTGTCCGCCAGCGCATCCCGTGTCGTCGTCTGCGGGTTGACGTTTGGCATGTCCATGAAACTCGTGACACCACCTGCAACTGCCGCGGTGGATTCAGTCGCCAGGTCGCCCTTGTTCGTGAGACCGGGCTCCCGAAAATGGACCTGGTCATCGATCATGCCCGGCAGCAGGAACTTCCCTTTAGCGTCGAGGATCTGGACATTCTTACCTGCCGACAAACCGGAACCGATTTTCTCGATTCGCTCTCCCTGGATCAGGACGTCAGCATCTTTTGTCTCGCCTTCATTGACGAGACGCGCATTGGCAATCAGCAATTTCTTCATGATCGCAGGCGCAAATCAGGCGAAGGCATCGCTTGCCGTGACCAGTTCGTGCACATTGCCCGGCTCAAAAGCTGCGTGACCGGCGCCAGGCACAATGCGGAGATCGACCTCGGGCCAGGCTTCTGCCAGTTCCCAGGCTGAGATGACCGGGCAAACTACGTCGAAGCGGCCCTGAACAATGACAGCGGGAATATTCCGTATCCGATCCACGTTCTTGATGAGCTGATCTTCTTCCATGAATCCACCGTTCACAAAGTAATGACATTCAATACGCGCCAACGCCAGCGCCATATCGTCGACCGCAAAATTGGCGGCAATTTCCGCATTTGGCAACAGGGTACTGGTTGTACCTTCCCAGATCGACCAGGCCCTGGCCACCTCTATCCTGACTTCTACGTCTTCGCTGGTCAGGCGTTTGTGGTAGGCAGCCAGTAAATCGCCCCTTTCGCTCTTTGGTATTGGCTTAAGGAACGCCCGCCAGTGATCCGGAAAGATCTCGCTTGCGCCGTGCTGATAGAACCAGTCGATCTCTTTTTTGCGCAGCATGAATATGCCACGGAGGATAATCTCCGTAACGCGCTCAGGATGCGTCTGCGAGTAAGCAAGCGCCAGCGTGCTGCCCCACGAACCTCCAAAAACCTGCCACTTTTCAATCTGGAGGGCAGCCCGCAAAATCTCGATGTCGTTGACCAGATCCCAGGTCGTGTTGTCTTCGAGGCTGGCATAAGGTGTGCTCTTGCCGCTTCCCCGCTGGTCAAAAAGAACGATTCGGTACACATCGGGATTCCAGAAACGACGCATGTTTGCGGTGCACCCGCCACCGGGCCCACCATGCAGAAAAACCACCGGCTTGCCATGCGGAATTCCACATTCCTCGTAATAGAGTCTGTGGCCGCTGCCAACCTCCAGGAAAGCGGTGTGATGCGGTTCAATCGGCGGATAAAGCTCGCGCCGTGTGGTGTCTGTCGGCATGACGGCATTATGAAAGGGACACGCCCCGAATGCTATTCGTATTGAACCTTGATCAACGATTCCAGTCTTTAGGCTAAACTTGACGTTTGGATACTCTGGTAAAAGGGTCAACAATGAAATACTCATTCATCAGGCGTGGCGCATTGGGCGTCGCATCAGTTCTCCTGTCAATAAATGCAGGTGCTGCTGGTGTCGACATAAATTTCACCGAGTACACGCTCGATAACGGTTTGCGCCTGGTTGTTCACGAAGACAATAAAGCTCCGATTGTCGCCGTAAATGTCTGGTATCACGTTGGCTCAAAAAACGAAAAACGCGGGAAAACCGGTTTTGCGCACCTGTTCGAGCATCTCATGTTCAACGGTAGCGAAAATTACGATGACGAGTACTTCAAACCATTCGAATTAGTGGGCGCCACCAACATGAATGGCACGACCAATTTTGATCGGACCAATTATTTTCAAAATGTGCCAAAAACGGCGCTGGATATGGCGCTCTGGATGGAGTCAGACCGCATGGGGCACCTGTTGGGTGCGATCACACAGGAAAAACTGGACGCGCAGCGCGCCGTCGTACAAAACGAGAAACGCCAGGGAGACAACCAGCCCTACGGCAAAGTCTTATACAGCATCCTCGCAGGCGTTTACCCCGAGGGGCATCCATATGCCACGTCTGTAATTGGCTCAATGGAAGATCTCGACGCCGCCAACCTCGAGGACGTACACGAGTGGTTCAAAACCTACTACGGGCCGAATAATGCGGTCATCGTCGTTGCCGGCGATGTAGTACCTGAAGAGGTCTACCAGAAAGTCGAACATTACTTCGGCGATATTCCGCCTGGCCCGCCAATCGCCAAAAAACAGAAGTGGGTTGTAAAACTCGAGCGTGACAAAAGAGAGGTCATGCAGGATCGCGTTCCCCAGGCGCGACTCTACAAGATATGGGGCGGTCCAAGTCTGACGGAAGAGGATAACGATCTTCTGAACCTGGCCGGTGACGTACTGGGCTCCGGCAAGAATTCCCGGCTGTTTGAGCGCCTCGTTTACAACGATCAGATCGCCACTTCTGTACAGGCAGGTATGTTCGACAAAGAAATCGGCGGTCTCTTCTTTTCCTCCGTTACCGTACAGCCAGGAGGTGATCTCAAAGAGGTGGAGAAGGCCCTAAACGAGGAAATCGAACGTCTCCTCAAAGACGGAATAACTGAAGAGGAGTTGGAACGAGCAAAAACCCAGCGCCGTTCAGCGTTCGTCAGGGGGCTCGAAAGCGTTGGTGGATTTGGTGGTAAGTCGGACATTCTGGCGATGAACGCAGTGTACGAGGGTGACCCGGGGGCCTACCGGAAATCCATGGATCGACTCGAGGCAGCCACTGCTGAGGACGTTACAGCAGCCGCGCGCCGCTGGCTTTCGGCTGGCGCCTACCATCTTGAGGTGCAGCCGTTTCCGGACGTGGCTGCCACTGGCGAGGGCGCTGATCGTTCGTCAGTGCCAGACACGATCAGCTTTCCGGAAGTCAAATTCGCAGAATTCGAAAGGGATTTTCTGGCTAACGGCATGCAACTGATCGTTGCCAATCGTAGTGCGGTCCCCGTCGTCAATATCCGGATGAGCCTCGACGCGGGATATGCATCGGATCAGTTCGGCGAACACGGAACGTCCAGCCTTGCAATGACAATGCTGGACGAAGGAACGACAAGTCGCTCTGCCCTTGAGATCAGCGACGAGCTGGCGCGCCTGGGAGCACGGTTCAATGCAGGGTCGAGCATCGATTCGTCAACCATCGGTATCAGCGCTTTGAAGGAGAACCTTGACGCCTCGCTCGATATCTTCGCCGATATCATCCTTAATCCCACATTTCCGGATAACGAACTGGAACGACTGCGAAAGATGCGCATCGCGCGGATCCTGCAGGAAAAGACCCAGCCCGTTGGTCTCGCGATTCGTGTGTTCCCCAAATTGCTGTATGGGGAGGGACACGCCTATTCCATGCCGTTGACAGGATCGGGCACGGAAGAATCTGTCGGCCGCATCTCGCGTGACTCGCTGGTCGATTATCACCGTACCTGGTTCCGGCCAAACAACGCAACCATGATTGTTGTTGGCGATACTTCGATGGCCGAGATAAAGCCGAAACTCGAACGCCTCTTTCGAAATTGGGAGCCGGGCACGATACCGACGAAAAATATCGCCGACGTGAGCCAACGCGATGCAGAGCAGGTTTATATCATCGACAGGCCAGGCTCGGAGCAATCCATAATTTTCGCCGGCAATATTGCACCGGCCGTCGCCGACGGCAATGAGATCGCGGTTGAAACAATGAACGAGATCATCGGCGGCAGCTTTACCTCACGCATCAACATGAACCTGCGAGAGGATAAAGCCTGGGCTTATGGCGCGTTTACGATGTTGCTGGACACGAAAGCACAGCGACCATTCATTGCCTACGCACCGGTGCAGACCGACAAGACCATGGAGTCGATGGCCGAAATCAAACGTGAGCTTACCGAGTATCTTGGTGACAACCCGGCCACAGAAGAGGAAATTGACAAGGTCAAGAGCAATAACACGCTGAGCCTGCCTGGCCGTTGGGAAACCGCAGCAGCAGTACTGCGCGACATCGGCGAGATCGTTACCTATGATCTGCCCGATGACTATTGGGACACATACGCTGACAACGTGCGCAACGTTTCCGGCGAACAAATCGCCGAAGCGGCGGCTGCGGTCATCAAACCGGATAAGCTGATCTGGGTGGTTGTTGGCGACCGGGAAAAGATTGAGTCACGAATTCGCGAGCTCGAATTCGGCGAAATCACGCTGCTGGACCAGGATGGGAATGAGATTCAGCCCACAGCGTCCAATTAGGACAGAGGCCAGATGATCCACTGCGTCCCACTGAGATCGCCCACTGGGGCGGGCTCCTACGGAACTGCAGGAGCCCGCCCCAGCGGGCGATGATTATCACAACAATTCAGGCGGCATCAAGATCGCAACCATTTCTGCATGAAAGGACGAGCAATTACCTGCACTGTTTGATGGGCCTCGATTTTGGCCAAGGGACCGCCGGCGCGTATGGCTATGACTAGCGGTTAGCCACCTGCGTCAACATTTTGGTCCTGGGCGCGACCAACTCTGTAAGAGTCGACAATACCGATCAACCAGGAAATTAATAAAACAGCCAGGGCGATATCCAACAGTAGAGATTCGGTGCCCGCAGTTTGTTCTGATACCAGCTCCGAAATTGTTGCAGCATCAAACTGGATTTCACCACTTTGAAGTTTTTCGGTTATTTGCAGAGCCGTCTCTACCGATTTTACAATCAGAAAATATAGCCCGGCAAATGCTGCGCCGGCTAAAATGACACCAGGAATATACTTCTTCAACAGAAAATGCCCGACGCCGGGAAATATAAAAGCCGATAACAGGGCTGCTTTCATTGGCTTTTTCATTAGGTATTCCTGTGTTCAAAACACCGTGGATGGAAGGAAAACATAACAGCACCCCCTGACATCTGGTTAAGGATACAAGATCTGATCTTTATTCACTACGAAGCGGTCGGGCATTTCCTACGATATGGCGGCGCGCAACACTAAATGCGATTGACCCCATGTCTCATGCGCCAAGGCTGATGATCTGCTCGGCGCGATTGATCGCTTCCGGCCGATGGGCGACGCTTATTACGGTGATGCCCAGTTCGCGGATGTTTTGCAGCACCCGCTTTTCCGTGCTGACATCAAGATGGCTGGTGGCCTCATCCAGAAAAAGGATAGCGGGCCTCCGGTACAGCACGCGTGCCAGCACCAGGCGCTGGACCTGTCCGCCCGACAGGTTTTTGCCCATGTCACTGATCTGTGTCTGCAGCTTCATCGGCAGATCCTGAATGTCCGGCCAGATTTCCGCTGCGATGGCAGCTTCTCGCAAACGCGCCAGGTCAGGTGCCGCATCGAATGCCGAGATGTTTTCCGTAACCGTACCCTGGAAGAGCGCATCGCTCTGCAACACAAAACCCGTTTGTCCTCGCAGCGAATCCCTGTTCCACAACGCCAGCTCCATGTTGTCCACGTAAATTTGACCTGTGTTTACCGGCAGATGCCCGGCCAGCAGTTTCAGCAATGTTGTCTTGCCACATCCCGACGGGCCGGTGATGACGACATTGACGCCCGGCGCAATGTCGCAACAGAAGTCCCGCATTATCCAGCGCCCCGCCGAATAACGGAACGCGATGTTTTCGGCTTTTAGCGACCCCTTTACGGTTGAATTGATCGCACCTGCTGGAATAGCCGGCACTGGTTCGGCCAGCACGATATCCGAGAGCCTGCCCGTGTGCACTTTCAGCAGGAAGAATTTCTGGATCGCTTCCGCAAGACCAAGCGCCGCCGACCCAAACCTGCCGCGCAGACTCATGAACGCGAACAAGACACCGAGCGTAAAGTGCTTGTCGAGAACACCGGCGATACCGATGCCCAGAAAAAGCACTTGCTCGAATACGCCGACAATGCCGGTGCCGGTTTCCTGTGCGATCGACAGCCTGCCGTCACGAACGCGTGCGTTGGTCGCGTCGGAGAAGTGATTTTGCCAGTGAGCGAGTCTTAAGTGCTCGAGTCCGAGCACCTGCACCACATCGCATGCGCGAAGTGATTCAAGCAGCGAACTGTTCTGTGACGCCGTGTGAATGATCGCCTGCTCCCCCAGACGCCGGCTTGCTGGCAAAATCATTGCCATCAGGAGCGCCGAAAGCGCGAGTCCTGCCAACGAGACCGCGGTCAGCCAGCCACTGTAAAGAAACATGATTGCCAGCGTCGTCAGCAATACTGCGCTATGTACAACGCTGTTGATGACATCGTCGGTTAGCGCCTGCCTGATTGGCGTGAGTGATTCGAGTTTGGACATCAGGTCACCAGGGTGGCGGCTATTGATAAAAGCCGCCGGCAAGCAGAACAGGTGACGCATGACACTGACGGAACTGTCGATGGCCAGGTTGGTGCCGGTAAACAGACTGATCCAGCGCCGTAATCCGTCGAGCATCACGCCGGTGAGCATGATCAGTGCGAGCCCCCCAAGCGCACGGTACAGCCACTCGCGATCCTGGCCCAATACCAATTCATCGATCAGAATCTGCGTGGCAATCGGTGGCGCCAGCGCCAGCACCTGGGTACTCAGCAACAGGCAAAACATCAGCCCAAGATAGCGGTAGAGGTGACGAAAGGACCCGGCAAAATCCGCGAAAGACAAGGTAACTCGCTCGCTCTGCCGGCGAAACCCGCGCGCAGGTAGCAGCTCCAGCGCGACGCCTGTGAATGATTCATTGAATTCTGCTGGCCCGACTTTCCTGCGGCCGGTTGCGGGATCATGAATCAGGCAATGACGACGCCCATAGCGAACCAGGACCACAAAATGGTCCATGCGCCAGTGCAGTACGGCCGGAAGTCGTAAGCGATGCATTTCGGAGAGTGCCAGTCGTAACGGCCGCGCCGTCAGTTGAAGATGCTTTGCTGTGTACAACAGGTCACTGAATGTCATGCCTCGACCGGAGACACCGTGCAACTTCCTTAACTCATCCAGAGGAGTGCGCTTGCCATGGAACGCGGCAACCATGGCCAGACAGGTAAGTCCGCACTCTGCGCTCTCCTGCTGGAAAATGATCGGGACCCGTCGACGACGCCGAGTGCCGCCAATAGCGTCAGACATCCTGGTCTCCTGAACCGGTTGCGACAACGCGCAGGAGCCATTCGAAAAGTCTGTAGCGTCGCTGTACGAGGTCAGCCTGGAATGAGGTGCCGGGTGCCAGCGGCCAGGTCGCGTTGAACGCTTTAATATGGGTTTCGTTGAGTCTCGCTCGGACTTCGAAGACCGGACCGGTCAGCGCCAGCGGCACGCTGATTTCCCTCGGTACTATCGCGACGCTCGATATCGAAGTAACGACTGCGGTGCTGGTACCAAATAACTGGTACGGATAGGCGTCAAGGCGAAGTTGCACAACCTGACCTTTCTGCAGGAAGCCGGCTTTAGCGCTCGGCAGGTACAGCCATGCCTCGAGTTCCTGATGTGGCCGGTATACCTTGAGCAGGGCTTGTCCGGCGATGACCGCGGAACCTGGCCGCACGTTGACCCTCGCAACGACGCCGGCTTCGGATGCGCGGATATCCTGACTGATCAGGTGTTCATGCTCAACGACCTGGCGCTGCAGGCGCCGTTGCTCAAGATCGTGCAGGATCGCCTGGCGCCCCGCTGCATCCCCGGCTTCGGCGCGCGCCCGCAAAATGGCAGCGACATCCTGCTCATAGTCCAGCATGGAACGCCTTATGGTGGCGCTCCTGGCCCTGGCCTGAAGCAACAGGATTTGCTCCTGATCGAGAGCATCGACGGAAATGCCTCCCTTGCTGGCGAGGCCCCGGCGTCGCGCTAACCGTCGCTCGAATAACTCAACCTGGTCCTGCTGAAGTTCGTATTCGGTTTTCGCAACGGCGAGCCGCTTAGTGATCGAATCCTGACGCTCGCCGAGCGCCAGCAAATGGCTGCTATCGATCGCCACCTGCCGTGCGTGTGCCTCGCCCAGTAGCGCGATTTCTGCACGCAACGACGGTAATTGGAGCCTGGCGAGCTGCTCCTGGTTGGTGGTGATATTGAGCAGCAGGTCGCCGGCATTGATGAGCTGCCCTTCGCGAACATTAATTTTGATGACCCTGCCTGGCGCGCTGGCAACAATGTCGAGCAATCCGTCCGGCGGCATCAGTACCCCGACAGCTCTGGCGCGTTGCGGAATCTCTACATACCAGGCGACAAAACCAAGCAACAGCATGGCCAGCACACCAACTGCCAATGCGACGAAACCGGAAGGCGGCACGATCACTGATACCGAACCAAATAGCCGGTGGCTGGCTGACTGTACCGCGCTCCTGCGAAAAAGCGTCGTAACGCCTGTCTTGTTCGCAACCTCCTGTCGCATGAGATGAGCATCCGTTCCCACAGTCATAACATTTGATCATGGCGAGTCGTAATGAGCGATCTCATTTACACGGCGCTTTGCCCGGTTTTCCGTGGCGCCCTCGCCTGCGCCAGGCAAAAAAACATGACCGTATCGAGGCGCAATGCGATAACCTCCGAAAACTGTCCTGAGGAAATGTTTATTGGCGATTGCGCATGACGATTGACGACTACATAGCGCTCATCGACGACGCCAGTGTCTATGACGTCGCCAGCAAAACTCCGCTGGAGCTTGCCAGCAATTTGTCCGCACGACTTGGCAACCGAATCTTCATGAAACGCGAAGATTTGCAACCGGTTTTCTCGTTCAAAATTCGCGGCGCTTACAACAAAATTGCCAAATTGTCGCAAGATGCGCTGGATGCCGGCGTTATCTGCAGCTCAGCCGGTAATCACGCCCAGGGAGTCGCGCTTGCAGCGCAAAGGAAAATCGTTCGGGCAGTTATCGTCATGCCGGTTACCACACCGACAATCAAGATCAACGCGGTCAGGTCGCTTGGTGGCGAGGTGATCTTGCACGGCGATACTTACGACGATGCGTATGCACGTGCCAGGGAACTTGAACAAGAGCAAGGACTGACCTTCATTCACCCATTTGATGATCCTGCCGTGATCGCCGGCCAGGGCACAATCGGCCGCGAACTGGTCGATCAGCTTGAAGAGGATGTGCAGGCAGTATTCGTACCGATTGGCGGCGGCGGCCTGATTGCCGGGATCGCTGCTTACCTGAAGGGCAAGAAGCCGGACATCAGGATCATCGGCGTCGAGCCGGAGGATTCTGCGGCGATGCAGAAATCGCTTGCAGCCGGAGAACTTATTACGCTGGATCACGTTGGCATTTTTGCGGACGGCGTGGCGGTGCGCCGCGTGGGTGATGAAACATTCAGAATTTGCCAAAAATTGGTCGATGAAATCGTCACCGTCGATACCGATCAGATTTGTGCCGCTATTCGGGATATTTTTGAGGACACACGTTCGATCGTCGAACCCGCCGGTGCACTGGCTGTGGCGGGTGCAAAAAAATATATCGCGGCAAACAGAATTGAAAACCAGGCATTTGTCGTCATCAACGGTGGCGCGAACGTTAACTTCGATCGCCTGCGGCATATCGCCGAGCGAGCAGCAGTCGGCGAACAACGTGAAATGCTGCTCGGCGTCGAGATCCCGGAAAAACCCGGTAGCTTCCGGACATTTTGCGAAGCCCTCGGTCGGCGCAGCATCACCGAATTTAATTACCGTTACAGCGATTCCAGGAAAGCGCACATTTTCGTCGGGGTGGAGTTACGGCGCGGCGCCGATGAACATGCCGAGCTTATTGAAAACCTGACCAGGCTTGGATTTCCCCTCGTCGATCTGAGCGACAACGAGATGGCCAAGCTGCATGTCCGCCACATGGTTGGAGGGACCGCAAGAATCGAGAATGAAAGACTCTTCCGCTTCGAATTTCCCGAACGGCCGGGTGCGTTGCTGGATTTTCTGAAAGCAATTGGTACCGACTGGAATATCAGTCTCTTTCATTACCGGAATCATGGCTCTGACTACGGAAGAATCCTGGCCGGGATCCAGGTCCCTGATGAGGAATCAGATGAGCTGGAAGCCCACCTGGCCGATCTCGGTTACTCGTATAGTGAGGAGAGTGACAATCCTGCGTACGCGATGTTTTTAGCGTAGGAGCCGGGCCTACCGGGCGAACGATGCTGAGCGTGTGTCGCAAACCTGGATCGCTCGCTGGGGCGAGCTCCTACAGGCGAGCTCCTAGACGAATTGCCGCGATTCGTTTTGTAGGAGCCCGGCCTACCGGGCGAACGATGCTGAGCGTATGTCGCAAACCTGGATCGCTCGCTGGGGCGAGCTCCTACAGGCGAGCTCCTAGACGGATTGCCGCGATTCGTTTTGTAGGAGCCCGGCCTGCCGGGCGATTGATGTCCGGTGCATGTGCTCAGCCCTGATCGCTCGCTGGGGCGAGCTCCTACTGGCGAGCTCCTACAGGCGAGTTCCTGCGAGACCTTAGTCGCGATACGAGGAATCGTGTCTATCCAGTTTCCGCAATAGACCCGGCCATGCGAGATCACCACCCATGCCTTTCAACACCGCCTCGATCTGCGCCTTGATGCCACTAACAATCGCAGGATTTATCAACGTGAGCTCCGCACCACTGGACTGCGCCATCAATTGCGTCTGACAGGCGGTTTCCAGCGCATACATATAAAGAAAGGCATCCGGGATCGTTGCGCCTACCGCGAGCAAACCATGGTTTCTCAGGATCAGGAAATTGTTACTGCCCAGGTCCGCGACCAGCCGCGGTTTCTCCTCCTCATTCAATGCGATCCCCTCATAGTCGTGATAGCTGAGTGAGGAAAAAGGAAACAGTGATATTTGCGAGATGGGCAGCAGTCCGCCGGCCTGCGCAGATACGGCCACACCTGCTTTCGTGTGTGTGTGCAGGACGCATCCCGCATCCGGGCGCGCAGCATGCACGGCACTGTGAATCGTAAATCCGGCCGGGTTGACGAAATACGGGGTCTCGAGGACGATCTCGCCATCCAGGTTGACCTTGACGAGACTGCTAGCGGTCATTTCCTCGAACAGTAAACCGTAGGCGTTGATCAGAAAGTGCTCGTCCGAACCAGGCACTCGTGCTGATATGTGTGTGAATATCAGGTCATCCCAGCCATGCATGGCTATCAGCCGGTAGCAGGCCGCCAGGTTCACGCGGGTCTTCCACTCCTCTTTCGACACCTGGCTTTTGACGGACAGGGCTTCTCTGGCGGTACTCATTCGCACAACTCCGGGACTGTTCACATTGCTTGCATTATACGTCAGCGCAATCAGTTACAGCCGAAACGTACTTTCAGCTATAAGTGAACAACTTATTCCCGTTTGTTCGCAACTTTTCGAGCCTCGCAAGCATCAAACAACCATAGAACGGCAAGATTTTGTACCGAATTCTGGTCCGAGCGCACCTCGGCCAGTGTGGCAGACGAAACAAATGAATCTCCCAAAGGTTTTGTTTCGTTCTTTAGACGGTGGCTTCGGCCACCGTTTTTTTTGCGCCGGTGCCCAGAGCTAGTACGCGTAGGACTGGGCGTGAATGTGGCTGATCTTTTCTTGTTGTGAGAGACGATAGAAGTACTGCAACTCGTGCAGTCCTTCGCGACTGTCACGTGTCAGTCGTTTGCGAAGCCCGTGGCAAAAACGAGCGGCATAATTATTCGCCGTGGTGTATCTCTCGCGCTGATCTGTGCTCAAGCGCGGATTGAATCGTACATTGTCAAACAGCCAGCCATGCAACTTGACGGTAAGCTCACTATCTTCCTGATCCATTGCCAGGAAAAAAGTGCTGACGAACTTGTCAACCTCAGCCTGCATCTCCAGCTCCAGCAGGGAGACGCGTTGATTCTTGCGTGCGCGCCAGGCGATATAATTGAAATGGCTGATGCCCTCGAGGACCGTCCAGAGATCGTTGAGTTGATCAACTTGTAGTTCCTGCAGCGGATTCGAATCTTCCAGGCGCGACAACATCGCACTATCAAGAAACACACTGAGCGCCAGGCCGTCTTCATCTTCCCGCAGTAACACCGATTCTTCAGTTTCCGGGATCAGGGAACCCTTGCCGAGCATTCGTGCGACAACCGGGTCAGTAATCAGAAAGTCATTGACATCATAGCCAGGGTCAACCCTGTATATGCTGGCAAGGTGATCTTGCAGTTGCGAGAGCATCAGTGGTGATTGCGGCTGACAGATTGCGCCACGGGAATGACGCCATTCTGTTTCAACAACTCAGCGGCACGCTTGCTACCCGTTAACAACCAGACTTCGTAGGTTCGCAGCAGGTCGATATCCGATGATTGCCTTGCGCTGTCCCTTACCTCGTTCAGCACGTCAACAACGATCTGAAATTTTCTGGCGAGTTCTCTATATACACCGGCCAGTACCTGACCACGAAACGTGCCGCGTATTTCCTGGGACAGCGAACCATATGCATTGCCACCCATATTGATGTAGTAATCAAGGTCGACGATTTTGTGCGCGAGGCTATCTGCGAAAAATCCGGCGATGAATAACGCCACGTCTCCGATGCGCTGAAGGGAAAAATTTCTCTCTGCGACAGTTGGTGCATCAGCAGCATCCACCATCATTAGCGCCAACGGTTTGATTCCGTACGAATGACCGTGATCTTGGTAAAGATCGTCAGAACGAGAAAATAGTGTGAGCAGATTTACGACGTAGTGGGCTGCATGGGGGTCAACCTTGACTCCCTGATGTTCGATTGCAGCGTCAATCGATTCACGAAAGTAGTCGCGAAGATTATGCACCGGTACAACCCGGTCGCTCACTGTGTGACAGGCCATTCTTTGGTCTCCTGCATGCAAACGACGATTCAGGTATATCTTAATTGGAGTAAGCTAATTGTGACAAGGTTCACGATAAGAATGTGAAATTTGCTGAATGACACGAATCTGTGACGCTCTGCAGCTTCAGGATTGCATAATATCAAGGGCTGGCTGAGCGCAATTATGATATTCAGCTCTGCTAAACTCCCACTCGCAATAACAAGAAGGAGAGCAGGATGAACCTTGCCCATTCGCTGGCCGGTATCAACTGGCTGGCCGTCGTCGTTGCTACTTTCGTCGCATTTGCAATCGGCGGACTCTGGTACTCAAAAGCATTGTTTGGCAGCGCCTGGATGGAGGAAGTCGGTCTTACAGAGGAAGCCGTTAACAACGCAAACATGCCAAAAACCTTTGGCGGCACAATTGTGTTGCAGTTTCTCGCGGTAACGGCACTTGCTGCATTGGTCGGCACGGACAGCTCGTGGCGAAGCGGCTTGTACAGCGGTCTGTTGATCGGTGTCTTCTGGGTAGCGACCGCTTATGGAATTACTTATGTGTTCGAACAGCGATCCTTGCGCCTGTTCCTGATTAATGCCGGCTACAACGTTGTCCTGTTTGCGACAGCGGGAACTGTTGTTGGAGCCTGGCACTAATTACACCATGACACAAAATAGTTGGGACGAGTTAGCAACTGGTTGGGATGCCAGGGCGGATACGCGTCTTTATGCGGAGCGAGCTTTCGAGTCATGGAACCGCAAGATCGCCCCGTTGGTCTCCGATCTAACAGAGAGTCGCGTGTTGGATTTTGGATGTGGTACCGGCCTGTTGACTGAGAAGCTCGCTCCACTTTGTGGGCACATCGTGGCGGTTGACATCTCCGCGGCAATGATTGATGTGCTGCAAAGCAAGGTAATAAACAAACGCATCGGCAATATCACTCCACTGGTAACCGCTATTGACACCGCAGCGATCAACGAAAATCGGGAGCTTTCAGAAAAGTTTGACGTTGTCGTTGCCTCATCTGTTTGTGGTTTTTTGCCGGACTATAATTTGACCCTTCGTGATCTGTCATCCACGCTCAAGCCGGGAGGACTGTTTGTGCAATGGGATTGGCTTAGCGAAATGCCGATCGAGCGTATACGCGGTGCTTACAAGGAGTCAGGGCTGACCAATCTTGGTGTCGAGGAGGCATTCGCAATGACGATGGAGGACAATTCTATGCCGGTCGTTTTGGGAGTAGCTCGATCGCCAGTCTGAAATCTGAGCAATCGCGGCAGGACGCCGCCCCTGCGATGGTTACCACATCTCCAACAAGCGGCTGGCAACGTCCAGCCGCTTGTTCGTTCTGGGGCCCAGGCGATTGCTTGTCGATTCATTGCGGCCACGGAATTGGGAGTCCATCGTCGCCAGCAGGTTGTCGGTCATGAATCGGCTGCGCGCACCGTAAACATGCCGGTCACCATCACGCCGTTGCTGGGTAACGTGGTAACGCAACGGCGCAATCAACTGCAATGATTGCCTGGCCCGCGTCATCGCAACGTAGAGAAGGCGTCGTTCTTCTTCGATCATTTCGGGTTTGCCGGTCGCGAATTCGGATGGAAAATTTCCATCGGAAAAATTAAGGACGAATACCGAATCCCACTCCTGACCTTTGGCCGAATGCACGGTCGACAGAATGAGATAGTCCTCGTCGAGGTGTGGATCTCCGGCCAGGTCTCCTGCAGCACTCGGCGGGTCGAGCGTCAATTCCGTCAGGAACCTTTCCCTGGTCGGATAACGCCCCGAGATTTGTTCAAGCTGCTCAAGGTCCGCCTCCCTGGTTTCGAGACCATCATAAAGACGCTCAAGATGCGGTTGATACCAGCAGCGTGCCTCGCCTAATTGCGGCTGCCAGTTTTTTTCGGCAGCTTCGGCTGACGACAGCGATGTCATCAATTCGCAGAACAAAGGCCAGTCTGTGCGGGTTGCGGACGGTGGCATGAACTCATCAAGTGAGGAAAATGCATGACTATTGCTGGCCAGGAACTCGAAACTTCGCGCCGCGAAGGACGGCCCCATGCCTGGGAGCAGTTTTAGCACGCGAAAAGCGGCGATCTGATTCTTCGGGTTCTCCGCCCATTTGAGTATGGATAACAGGTCCTTTACGTGGCCGGCCTCAAGAAACTTGAGACCGCCGTATTTCACATAGGGGATGTTGCGACGTACAAGCTCGAGTTCCAGGCGGTCGCTATGATGCGCACCCCGGAAAAGTACCGCCTGGTCCCTGAGTCGCATACCCTCTTCGCGATTGGCAAGAATCGCCTCAACGACATACTCCGCTTCGGCATCACCGTCCTCGACCGTTACATAGGCCGGCTTTGCGCCGCCCTGTTTCCTGGAAAACAGATTCTTTTTGTACTGACGGTCACTCTCGGCGATCAGGCAATTTGCGCTGTCGAGAATCGGCTGCGTCGACCGGTAATTCTCCTCGAGACACACGATCCTGGCCGGCGGCATATACTGGTCGGGAAAATTCAGGATGTTGTCGACCTCGGCGGCGCGAAACGAATAGATCGATTGTGCATCGTCGCCGACGACAGTCACGCCGTCTCCGTCCGGCTTGATCGCGTTCAGAATATCGGCCTGCAGCAGGTTCGTATCCTGGTACTCATCGACCAGCACGTGATCGAACCAGGCACCAATTTCTGTCGCAAGCTCGGCGTCAGCGACCAGGTGACACCAGTAAAGCAACAAGTCGTCGTAATCGAGTACCTGGCTGTTCTGTTTTCGCTCGACGTAGTGACGAAACAGCGTCCGCAATTCCTGCTCCCAGTCGGCGCACCACGGATACGTTTCATCCAGGGAATCGAGCAACGGTTTGCGTGTATTGACGCAGCGCGAATAAATCGCGAGGCAGGTATCTTTTTTTGGAAATCGCCGGGACTTCTGCGACAAGCCCAGTTCGTGGCGCGCGATATCCATCAGATCGGCGGCATCTCCACGATCGAGCACCGAGAATCCGGGATCGAGTCCCAGGTTATTCGCGTAGCGTCGCAACAGGCGATTGGCGACCGAATGAAAGGTGCCGGTCCAAGGCAGGATGCCCTGGGCAACCTGTGGCCCGTTGCTGCCACAAAGCGCCTGGCGAACGATCGACTCCACGCGCCGGGTCATCTCCTGTGCGGCACGCCGGGTAAAGGTAAGGAGCAGAATGCGCTGCGGGCTGACGCCCTGGATAATCAGGTGTGCAACGCGATGCGCGAGCGTCATCGTCTTGCCGGTGCCTGCGCCGGCAATCACCAGCAATGGCCCTGCCACAAAAGTACCCTTGGCTGCTTTTTGGCCAAACGAGGCGGCCTGCCGTTGCGCGGGGTTCAGGAGTTCCAGGTAGTCTGTTTGTATTTCAGCCGCATACGCCATAACTGTTTTTTTATACAGTACTGGATGTATTTACACAACCCGGCGAAGCATTTCAGGCCAGGAAATGCTCGACAGCAGCGGCCAGCGCGCCCGGCTGCTCGAAATGCACCATATGGCCTGCGCCCGGGATTTCTATCGACTCTGCCGTTGAGTGCGCGCCGAGGTCATTCGGTCCCGCCTGCTTCGCTGCTGCGGAAAAAAAATCACTTTCTGCTCCCTTCACTACCAGCACCGGCGCCGAAATTTTCTCCCAGCAGGCTCTTGCCTCGGCGCGCCGGTATTGCACGGCATTGGGGAGGCGGTGAACGGGATCGGTACGCAGCACGACGCTGCCATCGTCTTTCTGCTCCGCCCATAGGTTTGCGACGAACATAGCCTTGTTTGCCGCCATGCGCGGATTGCGTTTGCGGATGCGCTGCGCCAGTTGTGAAAAATTCTGGTAGGTCGAATACGCCTGCATTTCCCGGCTTTTCTCTATCCAGCGCCGGTAATTCGCGGGCGCGTTGTGCGGATTGCTTTCCGGGAGACCGAAGCCCTCTACGTTGATGAACGCTTGAACCCGCTCGGGCATGATACCTGCGTACAATCCGCCAATATTTGCGCCCATGCTGTGTCCGAGCAGCCGCACGGGGTCTTGTGGGCTGTACAGTTCGAGCAGCACGTCCAGGTCGGCGATGTAGTCCGGAAACCAGTAGCTCTGCGCCCGATGCACGGATTCGCCGAAGCCGCGCCAGTCCGGCGCAATGACGAACCAGTCTTTGTTCAGCGCGTCGACGAAAAACTGGAACGAAGAGCCGGTATCGTTAAAGCCATGCAACAGGACCAGCGGCGGCCGGCTTCTGTCACCCCACTCGCTTACCTGGTAATCGACTTCCCGGATGCGATGTCTCGCCGAACGTCGCTTGATTTGCGGCCGGTATGTTTCTTCGCTTTTCATCGATCGATCCAGGGCCTTTGGCTTATGGGGTGACTGTCGTGTATAAAATCACTGCATTCTCATCCAGGACTCCTCAGCAGTACAGGCCAACGCGATTAATGACTTTTGAAATCGCACTCGTTCTCGGCATTCTGGTCACCTCGTTGATTCTTTTTGTCAGCGAAGTGATTCGCATGGATCTGGTCGCGCTGCTGGTCCTGTGTGCATTGGCAGTGTCCGGCCTGGTTTCCGCCACGGAAGCGTTCGCCGGCTTCAGCAATAGTGCCGTCATTACCGTATGGGCGATGTTCATCCTGAGCGCGGGACTGACGCGAACAGGCATCGCGGATATTATCGGGCGCCAGGTTATCCGCCTGGCAGGCCGGCGGGAATTCGCGATGGTCATCGTCATCATGATCACTGCGGCGGTGCTGTCGGCATTCATGAACAATATCGGGGTTGCGGCCCTGATGTTGCCGGTCGTCGTCGACGTAGCAAGACGCACAAGAATCCCGCCATCACGCCTGTTGATGCCGCTGGCGTATGCCGCCCTGTTAGGCGGCCTGACGACCATGATCGGTACTCCGCCCAACCTGCTGGTCAGCGAGATAATGGCCCAGAACGGCTACGAACCATTCGGGCTTTTCGATTTCACGCCGCTTGGCGGTTCTATAATGATTATCGGGGTGATATTCGTCGCCCTGGCCGGCCGCTTGCTGCTGCCAAAAACAAAGTCTGACCGCGGCAGGCATCAAAGCCAGCGCAGTTTGCGGGCACGCTACAAACTGCAGGAACAGACATTCATGATGCGTGTGCCGATGGACTCGATCCTCGTCGGCAAAACCCTGGCGCAAAGCCGTATCGGTTCGTCCACCAGGCTGATCATCCTTGCATTGATCAGATTTGGGCGCAGCGAGACTTTACCCAGCCGGCAAACCGTCCTGCGCGGCGGCGATCGCATCCTGGTCAAGGGCCGCCTGGACCAGTTCCGCGAATTGCAGCGCTGGAGTGACCTGGTCATCGAGCGCGAAGCACCGGTTCTCAAATCGATGGTTGCCGCCAAGATTGCGTATGCCGAAGTCGAACTCGCCGAAGGCTCGCCACTGGTCTCGGAACTGATCCGTCACGCCGCCTTCCGGACCCGATTTAATGTCAGTGTGGTCGGTGTGTGGCGAAAGAATGCCTATCGCCTCACCAATCTCGCCTACGTACCGCTACGTGCCGGCGACCGCATTCTCGTGCAGGGCGAAACAGAAGCGGTCGCCGAGCTCGAAAAGTTTGCGGATTTCAGCAGCGCGCAACCGCTGACGGATGAAGAACTGAGCGAGAAATACAGCGCCGATGAGCGATTATTTGTCGTGCGACTACCTAAGTACAGCGAGCTGGCGGAAGCCACGCTCGCGAAAAGCCGCCTCGCCGATGTTTTTGACTTTCGCGTGGTCGCTATCTTTCGTGACGGCAAGTTAACCGTCATGCCACATGGCGACGAAATCCTCGAGGGCGGCGACCTGCTGTTGATCGAGGGCCAGCACGAAGACCTCGACGTTCTGCGCGGCTTGCAGGAGTTGGATATCGACACCAAGGTATCGCCACACCTGGGCGCGCTTGAGTCCGAGCGACTGACGTTGATGGATGCAACGCTTGATCCGCGCTCAAGCCTTGCGGGAAAAACTGTAGGTGAACTCAATTTCAGGGAACGCTATGGCATCGAGCTCGCCGGCATCTGGCGCGAGGGCGGACCGGTTGGCACCGATCTTGCCGACGAGCGGCTGCAAATTGGCGATGCATTGCTGCTGCTGGGCCCGCACGAGCGGCTTCAGCTTCTCAGCGATGACCCCGATTTTCTTATCCTGACACCGCTCGGTCGGGAGCCGCCTGACACGCGACGGGCACCGCTTGCTGCGACAGTCATGCTGGCCGTTGTCCTGAGTGTCATGGCTGGCTATGCACCGATTGCCGTCGCAGCCGTCGTGGGCTGCACCATCATGGTGCTGACAGGCTGCCTCAATATGGAGCAGGCATATCGCGCGATCGACTGGCGCGCCATTTTTCTGATTGCCGGCATGTTGCCGCTGGGTACGGCGATGCAGGACACCGGCGCAGCCGCCTACCTCGCTGGCCAGGTCATGGATTTGCTGGGCGATGCCGGGCCGTGGCCGGTGATCATGGGTTTATACATTTTGACCGCGATGGCAACAATGGTCATTCCGACCGCGGCCCTCGTGGTATTAATGTCACCTATCGTCCTGTCAGCAATGGCGGACATGGGACTGCAGCCCGAGACGGCGATGATGGCGATCGCGATGGCGGCGTCTGCGAGTTTCACGAGTCCGATATCACATCCGGCGAATATCCTCGTCATGGGTCCGGGCGGTTACCGGTTCGTTGATTACATAAAAGTCGGTGTACCACTGACACTGGTGGTTTTCATCACCGTGATGGTGTTGCTGCCAATGTTGTGGCCGCTGGTGCCGGTCCCCGGCTGAATAATGGGGTCGGATCCCTTTTCCCCGGGTAATCATTTTTCGATTGGAAAGCTGCGATAAAGGGGAAAAGGGATCCGACCCCATTATTGACCGCAACGTGTCGTAGGAGCCCGCCCCAGCGGGCGATAGCGAATATCACGGTATCAGAACCGTCGAACCTGTCGTTTTCCTGGCTTCGAGATCACGGTGTGCCTGCGCAGCATCTTGCAACGCATATTTTTGATTGACGCTGATTTTCACGGCACCGCTGGAAATCACTTCGAACAGCGCACTACTAGCGGCCAACAATCGTTCCCTGGTATCGATGAAATCGAACAGGACCGGACGCGTAACGTATAGCGAATGCCTTTTCGCAAGTTCCGCAGGTGCGAACGCATCAACAGGACCGGACGCATTGCCGAAGGTGACCATTACACCGTGTGGCCGTAACGCATCGAGTGACGAAAAAAACGTATCCCGGCCGATTGAATCGTACACTGCTGCGACACCCTCACCGCCAGTCAACGCCCTGACTTCTGCCGCGATGTCGCTGCTGTCCGCCATGATGACATGGGCGCAGCCCTGGGAGCGCGCAAGCTCCGCTTTTTCATCCGTACTCACTACGCCGATGACAGTAGCGCCGAGATGCCTGGCCCACTGGCTCGCAAGCGATCCAACACCGCCGGCCGCCGCGTGCAGCAGCACCGGGTCGCCTTTCTGAACAGGATAACTTCGCCGCAGCAGGTACCAGGCGGTCAGGCCTTTGAGCATGACCGCTGCCGCCTGCTCGTCAGAGATCCCCTCGGGCACCGGCACAAGCTGCCACGCCGGAAAGTTGCGGCACTCCGAATAGGAATCCGCAGGTCTGCCCGAGTAGACAACGCGGTCTCCAGGCTGCACATCGCTTACCCCGGGTCCTACGGCTTCGACAATGCCCGCGGCTTCACTGCCCAGGCCTGTTGGCAGGTCCATTGGATACAAACCGGTGCGATGGTAGGTATCGATAAAATTCAGGCCAATGGCCGTGTGCCGGATGCGTGCTTCGCCCTCGCCGGGTTCGTCGAGCTCGATCTCTTCGTAACGCAGTACCTCAGGCCCGCCATACTCGTACATTCTGATAGCGTGTGTTTTCATTTTTCTCGCCGTGGTTTTTCGAAACGACAGCATATCGGAGCGTGCCCGGAAACCAAAGGGCTTGTGGGAGCGGTTTTTGTGGGAGCGGCTTCAGCCGCGATTCCCTATAATGTTTTTTATGGGACGAGTGGACAAAAAGATCGCACTGGTTACCGGTGCGGCACAGGGACTGGGGGCGTCCATTGCAGCAATGCTGGCGCATGAAGGCGCTAAAGTCGCATTGAGTGACATCAATATTGATGGCGCCAGAAAAGTTGCCAGCGGAATTAATCGTGACCATCCGGACCGTGCGATCGCGATAGAGCAGGATGTTACGGATGAGGCTGGGTGGCAACGCGTGCTACAACAGGTGCAGTCAGATTTTGGCGGCCTGAACATCCTTGTGAATAACGCGGGCATCGGCTCGATTGCCAGTGTCGAAGATGAGTCATACGAAAACTGGCGGCACGTACATGCGGTCGACCTCGACAGTGTATTCCTTGGCTGCAAGTACGCCGTGCCTGTTATCGCGGAGAGCGGTGGCGGTTCCATCATCAACATTTCCTCGATATCCGGCATCATTGCCGGCCATAACCTGGCGGCCTACAACTCAGCGAAAGCCGCTGTCAGACACCTGTCGAAATCCGTCGCGTTGCATTGCGCCCGCGCTGGTAACAACATTCGTTGCAATTCGGTACATCCGGTATTCATCGATACACCGATCCTCGACGGGATGGCTAAGGGCGGGGACAGAAAGGCTGCGCTGCAAAAACTGGGGCGGCAGATTCCAATCGGTCGTGTCGGGCAACCTGATGATGTCGCTTACGCCGTCTTGTACCTGGCGTCTGATGAATCAACTTTCGTGACCGGATCGGAATTGAAAGTGGATGGTGGCATCAGTGCAATGTAGTTTTGAGGGTCGCGGGTGATGGGCGACACTGTGGCGATCGCTGGCGCCGGACACGCTGCTGGCCAGGTTGTCGCCACGCTGCGGCAAAAAAAATTCGATGGAACAATACTGCTGGTCGGCGAGGAGCCCTGGCTCCCCTATCAGAGACCACCTTTGTCGAAGAAATTCCTTGCCGGTGAACTGCCCGCAGAGCGACTGCATTTCAAACCAGAAAGTTTTTATGACGATCCAGGCATAGCTGTACGACTCGGGACGCGGATCGATGCAGTCGATCGCAGCAGCAAGACACTGCACACGGCTGACGGCGAAACGCTGGCGTTCGACAAGCTGGTATTCGCAACCGGCGCACGGCCGCGGCTCCTTGATTTGCCTGGCGTCGATCTTGACGGCATTCATTATCTGCGCACCATCGCAGACGTGACCGGCATCCGAAAGCAGCTAAAAGAGGGTGCACGGCTGACC
>Ga0209987_10000350_pt1 | contig 23980 bp, 23 predicted proteins | sample N074metaG_FD_182134 | JGI IMG/M metagenome (GOLD analysis project Ga0209987, IMG submission 182134) | Deep subsurface microbial communities from Kermadec Trench to uncover new lineages of life (NeLLi) - N074 metaG (SPAdes) (version 2) | ecosystem: Environmental > Aquatic > Marine > Ocean trench...
CGGAGACCCGGACCTGTTCCTCGGAAGAACGCTCGAGCCGAGCCTGTACCTCGAAAACCTGGGAGATCGTTTCGAAGATCGCTCCGACCTGGCGCTCGGAGGGGAAAGGCTGCCGAGTCGCGTCCGAAGCAAACGCCAATGCGGCCACGGGCTCAGCCGATGTCGGCGCTAGAGCGTGCCGCGCTGGTAGAGCTCGAGCAGCTTGCTGGAAACCCCGGCTCGCTCCGCCTCGATGATCAGAGGCGCCACCGCCTTGCGGGCGTCGGTCTCCCGGGCCTCGGCCTGGGCGAGCCGTTCGCGCAGGCCCGCGTCGATGTCGCTCGTCTTCTCGACTTTGTCGAAAGCGCGCGCGTACTCGAGATTGACGGCCATCAGGTCGCCGCGTGCGGCCAACAGCTGCTGGCGGGCCGCTCTCAGCTTCTCGATGATCTCGCGGTCGGCGGTCGGTGTGATGGACTGGGATTGCGATCCCCAGCTCTGCTTCGCCTGGGGCTCGGCCGGAGCCGCATCGCCGGTCGGGAGTGCGGCCGGCAGCTGCGCATTCGACTTGCGCGGCGTTTCCAGATTCCGCTCCATCTTTTGGACTTGCAGGCCCCAGAGTTCGCGGTTGAGTGTTTCATAGTCATACTGGCCAGCCACCCGGACGGTTTCTCCACCGTCGGGAAGACCGTGCTCGCGACGCACGAAGTCGGGGATCCGGATCATCATCTCCCCGGTTCCATCGTCCAGCATGAAGACGTTGTCGACGCCGGTGCGGACGTTCGTCGTGATCTCCCCTTCGATCACGAAGTGGTCGCCCTTCTCAGCCAGCTGCTGGACCTGGCTGATGGTCACCACGGACTTCTCGAGGCGACCCTGCCAGGCCGTCGCCGCTGCGACGAAGCCGAAGAACATCAATGCGGCCAACGCCGCGACGGTTGCACGAGTCATCAAAGCCTCCTGGTTCAGTGGCGGTCCTGGAAGGCTGGATCGGCTGGTCCGACCGGCGGCTTGAGGACCGAAACCCGCGTGATTCCGAGTCATTCCGGGTCTATGCTTCGGGCCGCCCGGGTCCCGGCCCGGTCCTGACCAGCGGAGCCGCCATGAACGTCTTGAGCCTCGAGAATCCCGCCGATCGACTGCTGGGGCGCTGCCTTCGCCGTCAGGCGGAGAAGATCCCGGACGATGACTTCATCGTCTGGAACGCGGAGCATTACTCCTATGGCCGGGTCAACGAACTGGCCAATGCCAGTGCGCGTGGCTTCCAGAAGGCCGGCATCGGAGCCGGCGACAATGTCTGCTTCCTGATGGATACCTGCCCCGAATGGGTCTGGACCACGCTGGGACTCAACAAGCTCGGAGCCATCTGGATTCCGACCAATGTCGACTACAAGGGCCCATGGCTGCGCGAATCCCTCGAAGGCAGTGCCGCCCGCATCCTGCTGGCGGACGCCCATCTGCTGCCCCGGTTGGCGGAGCTGGGTCCCCTTCCCTTTGACCGTATCATCGTTCGCGGCGACGCAGCGAACCTCGATCTCGCCACACCGCTGATGGAGATCGGCGAGCTCACCGGCGTCGCAGGCGAAGAACCGGATGACGACGCGCTGCGATACGGTGACGACGCGGCCATCCTTTGGACTTCGGGAACCACCGGACGTGCCAAGGGCGTTCGCCAAAGCCACAATGCCTGGATCCGGGGCGCCATCGACGGAATGCTGTCTTCGGGGCTGCGCGACGGCGAAATCATCTACAACTGCCTGCCCATGTACCAGTCGGCCGCGTGGGTGGCCAACGTGTACCGCGCACTGGTGGCCGGGGTGCCCTGCGCCATGGACCCACGTTTCTCGGCCAGCGAGTTCTGGAACCGCACGCGCCACTACGGCGCCACCATGGTCTTCACCCTGGGTGCCATGCACATGTTCCTCTGGAACGCGCCCGAACGCGACGACGACGCCGACAACCCGGTTCGGACGGCCAGCATGATCCCCATGCCCGACGACCTCGTTCCCCGCTTCAAGGAGCGGTTCGCAATCGACGAGATCGCCCAGGGCTACGGCCAGAGCGAAGTCATGGGTTTGCTGAGCCGGAGACCCGGCAAGAGCTACGCACCGAACGCGTTGGGCGAGCCCAACGCGGGCATCGAAGTAAAGCTCCTGGACGAAGACGACTTCGAGGTGCCCGTCAGCGAGGTCGGAGAGTTCTGCGTCCGACCCACCGAACCCTACGCGATCTTCAACGGCTACTTCAACGATCCTGAGGCGACCCTGCAGGCCTGGCGCAACCTCTGGTATCACACCGGCGACCTGGGTCGGCGTGACGAAGACGACCAATGGTATTTCGTGGATCGCAAGGCGGACTTCATTCGCTTTGGCGGCCGCAACATCTCGTCGTTCGCCGTTGAGGCCGCCGTCGGCGCCCACCCGGCCGTCCTCCAGTGCGCGGCCCACGGGATCACATCCAAAGAGCTGGCAAGCGAGGCCGAACTCAAGGTCTGTGTGATTCTCAAGCCGGGAGCCACGGCCAAGCCCGAGGAGATCGCTCGCTTCGTGAACGACAACGCGCCGCATTTCTTCGTGCCGCGTTACATCGAATTCGTGGACGAGCTACCCCAGACCCCGACGGGCCGGGTCCAGAAGTTCAAGCTGCGGGAACGGGGAGTTACCGCCGAAACCTGGGACGCGCGGGCCGCCGGCTTCCAGGTCGAGCGCTGAGCCCGGCGACGGTGGATCTGGGCGTAGCCGCCGGATTGGCGCTCTGGGCAGGCCCGCCCAGCGTTGCCGGACGGATCGATCGAGACTCACGCGCGAACGAAGCTGTCCTGTGGCTCGTCACCCTCGCCGCATGCCTGGGCGCAATCACTGTCGTTCTCGCGCAGCCTCACCTGACCGGCTGCTGGTACAGCGGCGATGACCTCAGCTATCACGGCGCCGCCGCCGCCAGCTGGCTCCAAGGGGGACCGTTCTACCTCCCGACCGAGAACTTCCACGCCTACTACCCGTTCAATGCAGAGCTGCTGGCGCTGTGGTTCATGCTTCCGACCGGAACCGATAGCCTGGCCGGACTGGCGGGCGCCCTCTGGCTCGTCGTCATCGCGGTCGCCCTCGCGACCGCGAGTCTGCGTCTGGGCGCCACGCGACAGCCAGAGAGATCGGCATCGTGAGCCGGCGGCTCGAGGACCCAAAGCCGAGTAAAATCGGGACTCTCCGTCGGTTCGAGTCCGCAGGAAGCTTCGCGGCACGCTGCGCCGAATGCCGCGCTCAGCGATTCGTGCGAGGATGGCGCGCGTGGACACGCTGGAAGCCAGGCTCTGCGATTACATCGCCGGAAAGCTGAGGCATGGGTCAGGGGTTCGCGTCGAGAACCTCGATCGGATCTTCGGGGGCGCGTCGCGCGAGACCTACCGTTTCGTGCTCCATTGGAAGGAAGACGAGGCGGACCACTCCCGTCGCCTGATCTTGCGACGCGATCCGCCCAGCAGCCTGATCGAAACCGAGCGCGCCATCGAGTTTGCGGCGTACCGAGCCTTTCACGGTAGTGCCGTCCCGGTGCCCGAAGCACTCTGGCTCGAGGAAGACCCCCAGTACCTGGAGCATCCCTTCTTCGTGATGGAAGAGCTGTCGGGGTTCGAAGCCAGTCCGCAGGCCATCACCCAGCCGCCCTACTCCGACCACGCAGCGAAGCTCGCCCAGCAGAAGTGGAGGATCCTGGGCGAGATCGCCAAGGCCGACCCCTCGAAGCTGGGCCTCGAAGGCGTAATGAAGTCGGTCGCTCCAGGCGAGTGCTGGCAACGGGAGCTCGCCCGCTGGGAAGGCGTACTCGACGAGGATGAACTCTGTCCCCAGCCAGTGATTCGCGCTGCGATCCGCTGGCTGCGGCGCAATCCTCCTCCGCCCGCACAGAAGATCTCGGTGGTCCACGCCGACTACCGGACCGGAAACTTCCTCTACGACGCCGAAGGTACCATCCACGGAATCCTCGACTGGGAGATGGCCCACCTGGGCGACCCCCTGGAAGACCTGGCCTGGAGCATCAACCCGGTCTGGCGCTGGGCGCGGGACGAGCGCTGTGGCGGACTCGCCCCCCGCGAAGACGCGATCCGGATCTGGGAGCAATCGTGCGGCCTGCGCGCGGACCCCGATGCGTTGCGCTGGTGGGAGGTCTTCTCGAGCGTCAAGGGCCAAGGCATCTGGGTCTCGGGCGCCCAGGAATTTTCCGAAGGCACGAACCAGGACGTGATCCTGGGCCTGTCGTCGTGGATCATGGGCAACGCCCAGGACCGGGCGGCCCTGCTCGCACTCGGGAGGCTGCCCTCATGAAGCCCGATTCCGCTCGTCTGCTCGACGTCTTCGCCGTGCACCTGATGACGAAGGTCGCGCCCGCTCTGCCCCAAGCCTATCAGCAGGGCGACGTCAGCGTGCTCGGCATCATGCTGCTGGCGGTCAAGGAAGAGACCGAACGCGCTGCCAGCCGGCGCATCGAGGAGAACGCCGCCCTGCGCCGCCTGTTCGAAACGGCGACCCCGAGAGTCCAGGACGCAAGACTGCGAGAACGCCTGGCCGAAGCCGCCAGCAGTGCGGACCCCGGCCTGACGATCTCGGAACTCGAATGCGCGAACATCGCTCTGCGCGATCTTCTGATCGACCTTCACGCGCACGTCGAGGAACTCGATTCGCCCGAGGCGCGCCGCCTCGACCAGGACATCTGGCACGAACTCGCCCAATCGACCGAGCGGAGACGCCTGTCGATGGGTGCGTTCTGATCGGGAGGACCCATGCTCAGCAAGTTCGACGACTACGCGATCCACCAGACGCCGGAGCCGATCGCACAGCCGGCCTCCACCGACCGCAACGTCTACGACCGTTATTGGTTCAACGGCTACGACCGCGACGGCGAGTTCTATTTCGGCATCGGGATGGGCTTGTACCCGAACCTCGGCATCATCGACTGCGGCTTCAGCATCGTGCAAGACGGTGAACAGCACGCATTCCACGCTTCGCAGCGAGCGTCCGGCGAGCCCGCCGACACCACAGTGGGCCCGTTCCGCATCGAGATCATCGAGCCCATGAAGACGCTGCGCGTGGTGCTCGATCCCAACGACACCGGTATCGAGTGCGATCTGCTCTTCACGCCCCGAACCGCGTGCATCGAAGAGGGTCGGCAGACGATGCGGGGGCCGCGACAAGTCATCATGGACGCGACACGTTTCGCGCAGATGGGGACATGGACGGGACGGATCCGATATGCCGGGCGCGCAGTCAACGTCGACCCGGCTCGGGTCTTCGCGACCAAGGACCGGTCGTGGGGCCTGCGCCCCGTGGGCGAGCCCGAGCTGGGCGGCGCGCCGGCGGCAAAGCTTCCCCAGATCTGGTTCCTGTGGGCGCCTCTCCAATGGGACGACCACTGTACCCACTTTGGTGTGTTCGAAGACGAGACCGGCTTCAAGTGGCACCAGGATGCCATTGTGATCCCAGCCTACGCGTCACCGGATCAGATCCCGGGCGTGACGGATCCGAACACGCGGACCTTCGGTGGCTGCGAGCACAACATCAGCTACGAGCCCGGCACCCGGCGCGCCCGCTCAGCCGAGATCTCGTTGATCTCGAAGACGGGAGAGCGGCTCGACATCGAGCTCGAACCCCTGATCTGCTTCCGCATGAAGGGCATCGGGTACACCCACCCCGAGTGGGGACACGGACGCTGGAAGGGAGAGCTCGCCATCGAGGCCGAATCCTGGAAGTGCGACCTGCTCGACCCGCTCGCCCTCGAGAACCTCCACATCCAGCAGGTCATGCGCGCCCGCTGCGACGGGCGCACGGGCGTCGGCGTACTCGAGCAGCTCGCGCTCGGTCCCCACGCTCCTTCAGGGTTCAAGCAGTTCCTGGATGGGGCCGGATAAGCACTGGATTTTATAAAGATTCTCGTTACCGGTGTGCCGGGCTTCAACGGCTGAAACACGACCGCCCGCCGACGGGCACCGGTTGCGCGTCCGCTGCGTGCTGAAGGCCCGCCGCTTACGGCCCAGGCGGTTCCGGGCTTGCTGAAGGTCGCCTGAATGACAGAGGATCGGGATTGACGATGTTCGACCTCGATGGAAAGACCGCACTGGTGACGGGCGCCGGCCAGAACGTGGGCGCCGGCATCCCGAGCAGCATGCGGATCGAGCGCTTTCGCGACATGGACCCGGAGAGCTGGCGCGCCAGCATCGATCTCAACCTGTACGGCGTCCTCCACTGCACCAAGGCCGTGATCGACGGCATGTGCGAGCGGCATTGGGGACGCGTCGTCACGATTTCCTCCGGCGCGGGTGTGGTGGGCGCCCAGTTCGGCATCTCGCTCTACGGCGCCGGCAAGGGCGCAGCGATCAGTTTCATGCGCCACCTGGCCATGGAGGTTGCGCGCAAGGGTGTCACCGCAAACACCCTGACCCTGGGCCTGATGGCAAGCGCGGAAGGCGGCGACAGCCTCGAGGTGACTGCTGCCACCGTCCCGGTGGGTCGGCTGGGAACGCCCCAGGACGTCGGAGCGGCCGTGGTCTGGCTCACCTCGAACGAGGCCAGCTGGGTTACGGGCCAGACCATCGGCGTCAACGGAGGTTCGTTCGGAAATTGAGGTTCCGGGTCTACGCCACCATGGACCAGCGCATGCGCCTTGGCGAAATCGCCGCCCATGCGAAGCGTGCAGAGCGGCTGGGGTACGACGGTCTTTGTGTTCCCGAGGCCGTTCACGATGGCCTCCTCAGCGCGTCGATCGCCCTCAGCGCGACCTCGCGACTGCGGGTCCTGACCAGCGTGCTGGTGGCCTTCCCGCGAAGCCCCATGACCACGGCCATGGCTGCCTGGGATCTCCAGGAACTTTCCGGCGGCCGCTTCGAGCTGGGTCTGGGCTCCCAGGTGCGAGGCAACATCATGGGCCGCTACAGCACGAGCTGGAGCGCGCCTGCACCCCGCATGCGGGAATACGTCGGGTCGCTGCGGGCCATCTTCGACAGTTGGCAGAATGGCGCGCCGCTCGCTTTCGAAGGCGAGCACTACAGCTTCAAGAAGATGCAGCCGTTCTTCAATCCCGGCCGCCTGGCATCCGGGCCGCCCCCGATCCTGCTGGGCGGCGTAGGCCCCGCCATGACGGCGCTGGCCGGAGAGCTGGCCGACGGTCTCGTCACCCATCCGACGAACACGGCACCCCGCTACCTGCGCGAGGTCGTGTTGCCGCGGCTGTCGAAGGGCGCCAGACGCTCCGCCCGGGCGAATCCGGTCGAGCTTCTGGTAGGCCCGCTGGTTGCGACCGGTGTCGGCGACTCCGACGTCGCGGCCGAGCGGGAGCGCACCCGACAGCTGCTCGGCTTTCTCTACTCGACCCCTTCTTATTGGCCCTCGCTCGAGTTGTTCGGTTGGAAGGCCTTGGGAGAACAACTCCACAGCCTGAGCCGAGAAGGACGCTGGGACGACATGCCCGCCCGAATCAGCGACGAGGTGCTCGACACCTTCTCTCCGACGGGTCGTTACGATCAGATCGCCGAGGTGCTGGCGAGCGCCTACGGGAAGCTCACCAACTGGATCACATTCCCGATGCCCCAGGCGGCCGGCCAGGACGCCGAAGCCGCCGAGGCGATCGCACGCCTACGCGGCGGCGCCTAGAGACTGACGAGGGACCGTGACCTATCCTACCGTCATGAGCACGCCCCTCTCGGAAGCCGAAGTCGTCCAGGCCCTCCAGCGACTCACCCAGTGGCAGCGAAGCGGTGACAGGCTCGCAAGGACCTACCGATTCAAGGACTTCATCGATGCCTTTGGCTGGATGTCGAGCGTCGCGCTGGTGGCGGAATCGATGAACCACCACCCGGAGTGGCGCAACGTCTACGCCACGGTCGAAGTCGAACTCACGACCCACGACGCCGGCGGGATCACCGATCGCGACTTGGAGCTGGCGAAGGCGATGGATCGTCTGGCGGCCGATCGGGCCAGCTGAACTCCAGTCACCCTCGCCAGTGATTCCACTTCACGGCGAGATCCAACCCGCTGGCATGCCCCGTAAAAGCTGCGTGGACCCGACTGACCGAAGAACCCGGGCCCACCTGCTCGCAGTAATCGCGGCCGCGGGCCACGTTCTCGCGATGTCGCTCAATGGCGATCAGCAACAGATCCGGATCGACCTCGGGCGAATGCAACAGCCAGAGCGCGCCCCGACGCGTCTCGGACCAACCTCCCGCGGTAGCAGCCATCGGAACGACGGTAGCGTGCCCTGCCCCGCTGCTTGTGCCTACTGCTTGACGGCGATGAAACAGGAACTTCCTGTGCGCCTCTCGAACTCCAGCAAATCCACCAGTGGTTGACCCGCGCCCGGGAGCGTTGCAGGATCGCCACATGGCTGCCGCTCCCGGAACCTCCCCCGCCGCTGCCCCGGGCCGAAGCAGCTGGGTTCAATCGCCGGGCTGGGACGCCTTCTGGATGTTCTCGGGCATCTGGGGCTGCGGGCTGTTGCTGCTGGGAAGCATCATCGGCCCGGTGATCTGGATTCCGTTCGCCCTGCTCGCCTCCGCCCGGGGGGTGTCCATCGCCCATGCCTGGTCGACCACCTACCTGGTCCTGTTCTCGCCGCTGCTGGCGGAGCCGCGCGGCGAGGATCGCACCCGCTTCGTGTGGATTCCGCTGGGTCTCGCCATCGGTTGCCTCGCGCTGGGCTGGGTCGTCGCCAGCACCCAGCGCTACGGACCCGACGGTCGCTTCACGTCCGATCTCTGGGCGTTGAGCCTCTATCTCGGCATCTTCTGGATCGGGCATTTCTGGCACTTCGGCAGTCAGGACTTCGGCGTACTGACGATCTACCGGGCCAAGGCCGGCCAGACCCAGCCGATCGATCGCAAGCTGGACAGGGCCTACACGGCCACGATGATGTTCCTGATCCAGCCGGTGATCTACTTCAGCGTGATCACGACGACGGCCATCTCCGAAATGGCTTACACGCTGTTGCCGATTTCGAAGCCGTTCATGCAGGGAGCCGCCAACATCGCGGTCGGCGTTTCGCTGATCGTTTCGGTGGCAATCGTCACTTGGGAGTTGCGGAAGAAGAACCGCTCGATTCCGAAGCTGCTCTACATCCTGGTCATTGCCTTCCACCCGATCATCCTGTGGGGTTCGGTTCGCGCCGGCAGCATACTCCTGGGCCAGATGTACATCTTTTCCTACCTCTTCAGTCATTGGCTGATCGCCGTGGGTCTGGTGGAACGCATCAACACAGGTTTCTACCGGAGCGCGGGAGACACGTCGCGCTTCGCAATCCTGCGCCACGTGGCCGTGATCGGAGCCCTCACCGGACTCGTCATGTGGTTCACCCGCCCCTACGGCGACTACCTGCTCTTCAACACCGACGGGTTCCAGTACAAGCAGATTCTGGCGTCCATCACGCCAGAGCAGGTCCCCGTCATCGGCCTGGTGCTGGGATTCTTCCTCGGTGAGCAGGTCCTCCACTACTACAGCGACCGCCGGTTGTTCCGATTCCGACACGCCTCGGTGCGCCGCAAGGTTGCACCGTTCCTGCTGGGTACCCCTTGAGCCGGACCGCCCACGCGACGCTCGCGCTGCTGACGCTGGTGGCCCTGGCCGGCTGCGCCACGAATCGCGTCACCCGCGAGCCCCGGCAGATCGAACGCCCCGTGGTCGAGCGCCTGGGCCAGGGGAAGGTGCGTCTGCGCTGGCCCGACTCGTTCACCCACGGTCCCGTGAACATCTACGTGGGCGAGACGTCGGACAGCATCGACCGGACCCGGCTCGTGGCACGGGCTACTGGAATGTCGATCGAGCTGACCGAAATCCGCCACCATTCCCTGATCGGGGACGGTCACCGCCTGTACTACGAGCTGGCCCGCGAGAACGGTGACAGCGTGATTGTCGCCGAGCGGCGTCTTCCGTTGGTGGGTGCGGACAACTTTCGCGACCTCGGCGGCTACCGCACGGCCGATGGTCGGACCGTCCGCTGGGGGCGGGTGTATCGATCCAGCGAGCTAGCCGGTCTCACCGCCGCCGACATGGCCTATCTGTCGGAAATCGGGATCGAGGTGATCGTCGACTTGCGCAGCGAACGCGAACGCGCTCAGAACCCCAACCCGGTGATCGAACCGCTCAACCCTCACGAACTCGTACTGCCGGTCCAGCAGCGCGGTATGGAACCCAACCGTGTGCAGCAGATGATCCAGACCGGGACCATCTCGGCCTTCTACAGCAGCGACGTCATGCTGACCGCTTACCGATCCTTCGTGACGGATTACGCTCCCCAATGGGCCCTTCTCCTGCAACAACTCCAGGACCCCGGGAGCACGCCGCTGGTATTCCACTGCACAGCGGGCAAGGACCGCACCGGCTTCGCGGCGGCCGTCTTCCTGCTCGCCCTGGGTGTCCCCGAAGAAACGGTCCTCCAGGATTATCTCGCAACCAACTGGTATCGCCGCAACTTCACGAATATGGTGCTTCGCTTCGCCCCGATCTATTCGCTGTTCCGGACCGAGCCAGAGGACGTGCTGCCGCTGCTGGCCGCTCGTCGCGACTACCTGGAAGCGTCCATCGACCTCATGAAGGAACGCTATGGATCGATCGACGCGTATCTAGAAGAATCGCTAGGCCTGACCGCCGAGAAGCGCGCGGCGCTACAACGCGAATTCCTCGTCGGGGAGGTCCTGACGAGCGAGGCCGATCCGGAACGATGACCTGACCCTTCTGTGACGCCGCCGGCGGCGACGCCACTACTGTGAGTTCGCACCGTTCGCGTCTTTGGAGCCCGGGACCGGCGGCGGCCCTAGCAGATCGACGAGACCGCCGACCTCATCTGCAGGCTTCCAGTCCTTCATCCCGGCACACCACACGAGCGTATCGCGACGCACGCGACCCTCCTGCACGGCCGCCAGGAACGCACTTCCCGACAGAGGACCCGCTGAGCGGCCGTTTTCGACGAAGTGCCACTCGGCCCGTTCGGGGGCGGGGTCGGCGACGCGCTCGGCTTCCGCCACCTCCGCCGTCGCGGCCGTCCAGGCCTCGTCTTCGTTCCCGTCGGATCGCCGGTTGGCGCGCCGCCACGACCGACTGCGGGCACGCACGATTCGCTCGCGTGCACCTTTGGCTTCGTCGAGCAGTTCTTCGAAGAGGTCTCCGACGTCGTCACTCACCGATTCCACCACGTCGAAGACTTCTTCGAGCACGTTGCGAACCAAGTTCGACGCGGGAACGCGCAGATCTTCAGCGATGCGGCGGATGTCTTCGACGAGATTCTCGGAAACCCGGGTATGGAGTACGCGCTGCTTGCGGCACCCGCGGTGTCCATGGCGCCGCTGCGAACGCTGTCCGGAGCGGCTCGACTTTCGGTTGGATTCGGAGGCCGGGGTGTGTTTTTCACTCATGGACAAAATGTAACCTTTTGTATCACACTGTCCATAAAGGTATCACAACTACGTCCGATAATAAATCCCCGGGGGGAATCCCCAGCCTGAAGAGCCTGCGCTATCTCCTGATCCATTCCCATGAACGAGTCCGCCACGCTGCTTCCCGACTCGGTCGCCCGGGCATTCGGCGGCAGCCGCAAACCGGTCGAGTCCCGTCCCCTCGGCAACGGACTGATCCACCGGACCGTCCTGGCGCGATACGAAACCGCCACCGGGCCCCTGCCGCTGGTCCATCAGCGGATCAACACCGACGTCTTTCGCGAGCCCGCGAGGCTGATGGAAAATCTCGAGCGGATCACCCGACATCTTCGGGAGGCGACGCCTGCCACAGCCCACTCCCGCTTTCTCCAGCTGCGGCCGACGATCCGGGGCGAGCTGATTCACCGGGATCAAGCCGGTGACCTGTGGCGCAGCTTCGTCTACCTCGAAGAAACCCGGAGCCTGGATTCGGTCAGCCGCATCGACCAGGCCCGCGAGGCCGCTCATGCCTTCGGGCGCTTTGCGGCCATTCTGGCCGACCTGCCCGCCCCACCCCTCCACGAAACGATCCCGCGTTTTCACGACATGCGGGGACGTATCGAAGCTCTCGATTCGGCCATCGCATCGGACCCGCTGCGCCGCGTCCCGGCAGCCACGCGTGAGCTCGCCGAGCTCCGCAAGCTCTTGGATCGGCAGGAGGCCGTGTTCGGATCCGCCGATTGGGCGAACCTGCCACGCCGGATCGCCCACCACGACTGCAAGCTCAACAACGTCCTATTCGACGCCAGCGCAACGCACGCGGTCTGCATCGTCGACCTCGACACCGTGATGCCGGGCACGCTCCTCTCCGACTTCGGTGAGCTGGTACGGTCGGCGGCGGCCACCCGAACCGATCCGTCACGAGATCCGGAGCATGTGAAGCTGGATCTGGATGCCTATGCCGCCATCGCCGTGGGCTACATGGCCGGGGCCGGCGAGCTGCTGTCGGGGCTCGAGAAGCGTGCGATGCACTTCGCACCGCCCCTGCTCACCCTCATGAACGCCGTCCGGTTCATGACCGATCACCTGCGGGGTGACACCTACTTCCGGATCGATAGCCCCGGACAGAACCTGGAACGTGTGCACGACCAGGCACTGCTGGCCGGGAGGCTGCTGGATCAACTCGATGAAGCGCGCGAGATCATCGCCAGCGCTGAAAACGAAAGCGTCCGCTGACTCAGGCGAGTTCGATACCCGCCGGTCGCAACACCGCTTCGTGGTACGCGTCCAGACTGTCGAATACGGGGATCTCTGACGACCCCTCTTCGTCGCTGCGCGGCAGGACGATCGCACCCGACGCACGCTGAATGGCTCCTACCATCCGCCGCAGCGCGTCCATGGGATTCACTTCCTGGCCGATGAGGCGGCGCGGATCGAACTGATCACTTCGAAGCCGGATCACGCCCAACGGTCGCTCTAGGCCACCTCCATCGACGAAGACGTCCACGAGAACGATGGGCTTGGGCCCCATTCCTCGCACACCCACGACCGAGACCGCCCGAATGCGTGCAATCGCAATCGTGGTTTCCTGGTCGCCACCAACGGTCACTCGCAACCCGTCCGCGTTGATCGCGCTGGGCACGCCCTCGGTAATCGAATCCTCGGGAAACCGCTCGTTCAGTGCGCTCAGATCACCGATCTCGCCGAACTCGCTGCGATCCGACTCATCGTAGAAGGCGTTGGGCCTGGGATCGGGCTTTTCTTCTGCCGAAGCCACTTCGATCCCCCCTGGTTCCTCGGGCGCGAAGCGACCGCGCAGCGCTTCGAGTTCGGCGCGCTGGGCTTCGTCGAATCCCTTCCCGGCCAGCGCACGTTGTACCACTTCGAACGCACTTGATGGATCGAGATCGGCGGCCAGTCGCGCAAGCTGGAGCACGACGTCGGCGGTCGCCGAGCCCTCCTTCCAGTCAGCGGCCTGCCGGACCGCGACCACGGCGGTTTCGTCGTCCTCGATCCGCCGAATCGCTGGTATCAGTCGGATCAGGATCGCCGGATCATCGAACGCCCCGGGTCGCTTTGCGGTGACCTCGCGCCAATGGGCCACGGCGACTGCGTCTGCGCCCCGGCGCAGCTCTTCACGGACCAATCGGAGCATGGCCGGCACAGCAGCATCGACCGAGTCGCGTTCAACCGACAACCGCCAGAACATCGTAACCACATCCCGGTTTCTCGCATTCTGCTGCACACCATCGGCGAGCATCGCGTAGGCAGCGTCGTCATCGCCCATCTCTTGCAGCGCGATCACCCTTTCGAGCGAAAACCGTTCGGGTCTCCGCGCATTGGCCTCAGGACCGGCGCGCCCATATCGGGCTTCCCAGCCCATCTTGTGAATGGCCCCGGCGAAACCGGCTCCCAGCAGGAAACCGCCCGCATGCGCCGTATATCCCACTGCGTTGTCGATACCAGCCGGAAGCGCTCCCGGCACGATCCAGTACAGCAGGCCTTCGTACAGAACCCAGACCACGCCGAGCGTCCAGGCCGGAGCGGTCAACTCGGCATCGGCGACGCGTCCGAGCCAGCCGAGAAAGTCGATTTCCTCGTTTCCGAAGCGGATGAGAATTGCCCCCACCAGGGCAGCGACGATGCCGGCGCCGCCCAGTAGAGCCTGATCGACGGCACCGTGCACTGCGAGAAAGGCCGACGAGGAGGCCACGACCACAAAGACCATCACGCTGATCAGGACCCGACGCCCCCACAGCTGCTCGAGTAACGGTGCCGCCAGCATGAAGATCGCGACCGTGAGAAGCAGGTGTGCCCAGCCCGCGTGTACGAAGGCGTGACTCAAGAATGCGTGGATCGTCGGCTCCGCGGGAACCAGACCCAGGCGCCGCATGGGATGACCGTCGAGCGCGGCGAAGGCGCGCGTGGTGCGCTCGTCGAGCTCCTGTTGAGGAGTCGGCCCATCGTGCCCCTCGGGTTTCGCATTGCGGAGGAACGAGAACATCTCGTTGCTCTCGAAACCGGGCATCGCACCGCGAACGGCCAGCAGCAGACGGGAATCGATGGCGACTACGGGATTCTGGATGGCGTAGCTGACGGCGGCACGGAAGGAGCGATCGGTTCGTTCGAGGCGGCCGCTGAAACCCAACAAGACAACCATCGCCGCCACGAACCAGACGACGACCGCGCCGACGCTTACGAGGGGTAACTGCGCCACCCAGCCGGGCAGCAACGGTGTCGAGTCCTTCTGCCGCATCTCCTCCCCTTGCACTGGCCCATCGGACTTGCGTCCCCCTAGGGCGACCCCCTATATCGGCGCTTCTGGCCCGAAGACGAAGACTGGGAGCGAGGTTGTCGAGAATTCAGTGAGATCGCAGCTTTCAGCTCGTATTGGAATGAAACGCGCGCGGTCAGACGCACCCGCTGGGACCCGGAACGATGGCCAGCGTCAGCAGGGTGGCGACAGCCGGCGCCCCGGCCAACAGACTGCCAGATTCGCCTCCGCCAGCGACCCGTGCTCCGCAGCCCAGACCCGCGATGCCAACGCGGACCAGCGCGTGGATCTCGAAGGTCTGGAGCTTGAACGACAGCAGACGCCCAGCCCGACTTTCTGCAGGACAGCGACGAGGCCGAAGGCGAGGATCGTCCACTCAGGCCGCAGCAAACGATCCTGCACAGCTTCGTTCCGGGAAGACAGGTCCGTTTCCCGGACGTCCGAAGTCATTCCAATCGAGTGACCTTGAGAATCTGCTGCTCGAATACCTCGCGGTCCGATGTCGGCAGCAGACACACCCGATTCTCACACACGTATGCCGTTGGAAGGCCTCGTCGCGATCTCTTTCCTGCCAGCAACGGAACCAGCGGAATTTGCGCGGCGAGCGCGTCGCCCTCGGTCACGATGCTAACGGTGCGGTTCGGCACGAATCGGATCCGAAGCGGGCCGAGGAAAGCGGCGAGCTCCTTGCTGGCGCGGCCGCCTTTCGGAGCTACGACGATGATTTCCTTGGCAGCGTCCAGTTCGAAATCGAGCGCCAGCAAGAGCTCGGGTACGGCCGTCGGATTCGAGTCGAGCCGCTCATTGAACGCAGAGAACAACATCTGAACCCGCTCGCGATAGCCATCGGCCAAGGTCAGCTCCGCCAGGCGCAGGAGGTTGGATGCCGCCACCGAATTCCCGGACGGGACCGCCCCATCGAGGTGCGGTTTCTCGCGGGCCAGCAGACGTTCGTGCGCGTCGCTGGTGTGGAAGTATCCGCCGCCCCCGTCGTCCGCATAGTCAGCGTCGAGAACCACTTGCAGGCTCCGCGCCCGGATGAGCCAATTCGGGTCCGAATCGGCCTCGTAAAGATCGAGCAATCCTGCGATCAAGAAGGCGTAGTCCTCCAAGAAGGCTGGGCCGCTCGCCCGACCGCCCTGGATCGCGTGGAGCAGACGACCGTCCCGGAGCGCCGTCGCCAGCAGGAAGTTGGCGGCAAGCGAGGCTTTCGCGGTGTAGTCCGGTCGATCGAAGGCGAACCCGGCCTTGGCGAACGCCGAGATCATCAGGCCGTTCCAGGAGGTGAGGATCTTGTCGTCGCGAAGCGGCGCCTGACGCGTCGCCCGCACTTCGAGAAGCTTGCGCCGGGCGCGTGCCAGGATCGCTTGCTGTTCGCCTGGCTTCACTCCGGTCATGGCCGCAACCTGCTTCGGAGTCGACCAGCGCTGGAGGACGTTCCGCCCCTCGAAATTTCCCGCCATCGTCACGCCCCAGACGGCCTTTGCGACCGCCGCCTCGATGGGCGGCAGCGCTGCGTCGATCTCGGCCTCGGTCCAGCTGAAGTACCAACCTTCCTCGAAATCGCCGCCCGGCGTCACGCTGTCTGCATCGGTGGCAGAATAGAAGGCGCCGCCGGGTGACGTCATCTCTCGCGCGACGTAGGCCAGGGTGGAATGGGCTACGTCGGCGAAGTCCGTCCGACCCGTCACCTGCCAGGCTTCCAGGTACTCGGGCACCCGAAGTGCATTGTCGTAGAGCATCTTCTCGAAGTGGGGCACGAGCCAGCGCGGATCGACGGAGTAGCGGTGGAATCCTCCTCCGAGCTGATCGTGGATGCCGCCAGCCGCCATTTTTTCGAGAGTCAGGAGCGCCATCTCGAGCGCCTTGGGATCTCCCGTTCGACGGTGGTATCGAAGCAGGAACCGGATCGGGAGCGACGAGGGGAACTTGTGGTTTTGCCGCAGCCCGCCCCATTCGGAATCGAAGCGAGTGGCGTAGGCCAAATACGCGGCATGTAGCGGGCTCGCATCGGGGCTCATGGAACTTGCCGCACGCACTCCCTCGAGGTCCCGCCGCACCGCATCCGTCACCCGCGCGGCGATCCCCGAGACTCGTTCCGGGTCGTCGCTGTACATCTCTGCGATCCGCTCGAGAACCGAGCGAAAGCTCGCTCGACGCCCTCGGGCCACACGCGGAAAATAGGTGCCCGCATAGAAAGGCTTGCGGTCGGCTGTGACCCAGACGTTGAGGGGCCATCCGCCATTCTGGCCCATCGCGTGGATCGCCGACATGTAGATCGCATCGATGTCAGGACGCAGCTCGCGATCGACCTTGATGGTGATGAACCGGGCGTTCAGAAGCTTCGCAGTTTCCAGATCGTCGAATGACTCCTCCTCCATCACGTGACACCAATGGCAGGTCGAATACCCAATGCTTACCAGAACCGGTCGCCCCAGACGCCGGGCGGCATCAAACGCCGCATCGCCCCACGGTCGCCAGTCGACGGGGTTGTGGGCATGTTGCTGGAGATACGGGCTGGGTTCGAACAGCAAACGGTTGCTGTAGACGGGGGAGCCGTCGGCCTCGCGGTGACGCGTGCGAGGCTCGAAGTCCTTCGGTTTCGCCTGAAGCGCCTGTTTCAGCTGCTGGCGCAGCGCTGCCGGAAACGGCTGAGCGCCCGGGAGCGAAGCCGGAACGTCTGCCGCCTGGGCCATGCCGCAGACCAGCAGCGACGCCACTGCTACACGAATCGTTGAAGACGTGGATGCCATCGGAAGGGCTGATTCTATCAAGGCTCGCCGCCGCGGACCGCTCAGAACGACTCCTTGAAGGGCCGGAGGTCGAACTCCAGGGTCCAGGCGCTGCGGTGCTGCGCCTGCAGGAACCAGTAGGCGTCGTCCATCTCGAGCAGGGCGGAGAAGCGATTGTTGCCGGCGTTGTAGACCACGAGCTGGGGAACGCCGGCCTGGGCGCTCACGCTGTCGAAGAGCCTCGTTACGTCGGTGGCCGAGGTCGCATCTGCGACGACCGTGGTCGCGCTTCCGCCTCGGGCTCGAATCGCGGCGGCGAGCGCCTCGACGCGCGAGGCAGTACGACCCAGCGGAAAGACCGGAAGACCCTCCCGCGCAAGCCGACGGCAAATCGCAGCCCCCGGGCCCCTTTCCGCCCCTGCTCCGATGACGATCGCCGGTCTCGCCACGAAACGGTCTAGCCGCTGGGCGTCGGGGCGGCTGATTCGTCCGGCTCGTCCGTTGGGCCTTCTCCGGCTGCGGGCGCGAGTGCCTTCGCCCCGAATCTCATGTCCGGCCGGTTCGTCGCCCGAAACCTGGGAGAGCTCTTTACCTCGAAATTCCGCTCGTCGAACCAAGCGGCCGAGAGCCGCTGAGCCTCCTGGACCTGCTCCAGGCTCATGCCCCTGCGGACGGACGGCACGACGAAGCCGGCGATTCCGGACCCACGCAGCTGCGCCAGCCGCAACCACATGAGCGCACGCTGCAAGTCGACCGGGACGCCGATTCCGTCGCGGTAGGCGATCCCGAGCTCGAGCATCGCCTTGGGATTGCCCTGCTCCGCCGCCTTCCGAAACCATTCGGTGGAGCGGCTCGCGTCCCTCTCGATCCCGTCGCCGCGCTGGAGCGCCAAGGCGAGCTGGACCTGGGCCCGGGGATGTCCCGCCCGCGCGGCCTTCAGGTACCAGCGGAGCCGTTCGAGCGGGTCCCCTGCCTGGCTCTTGGAGCGAGCGGCGAGCTCGTGTCCCTTTTCGAACCAGATCTCGGCCTGGCCGGCGACTTCGGCCTGGCCGGCAACCTCGGCCTGGCCGGGCGATGCGAGCAGGAGCGCAGCCAGAGCAAATGGCAGCCACGGAAATCTTGCGGACACGGAGCCTCCTGGCACTGGGGCTTTAGAGTCTATCAGGCCAGGAACAAGACGCTGGCGCGTCCGGGCGGGTCAGACGACCTTGCCACCCCGCATCTTGCAGACCGACTTGTACATGAAGTGGATGCGGCCACCGAGCTCGCACTTCACGGGGAGATCGTCCTTCGCTCGCTGGGGCGGCGGCTTCTGGCTCGCCTCCTTCCACCACGCTTTGAGGTCGGCCACGACCGCCTTGAATCCCTCCGGCTTCTTCTCCTGGGGCCGCTGATACAGGGGGTACGGGCTCTGCTTCGGCTCCTCCTTGCGAGGCGAGTGAGCGTCCATCAGATCCTGGCCGGCTTGGAGCTCGTCGAACACGAAGCAGCCCGGCAGACCCAGGAAGGGCAGGCACAGCAGAATGACGGCAACTCCGCGCATTCGGAAAGCATCGGTCGAACGGCCGCCATGGCTAAGTGCCAGGTCCGTCGGACCTGGAGGCGCCAACGGGTCTACTCGTCGTCGTGCTGGTAGGGCAGGATCTTGTAGCGCGGCACCGGACCGAGCATCGGCATGTAGGGAACGGGGGCCAGCGCGAGATCCGACACGCCCAACAGCAGTCGGTAGATACCCTGCAAGATCCCGGCGCCGAAGCCGACCACGCGTCCGGTCACGGCCGGATACGGAAGGTCTGCGAAGAACTCGGGGCCCTCGGCGGTGAACGCCAATGGATCCACCGGGAACGTGATGATCCCGTTCAGACCCCCCACGGAGCGATTCAGCAGGCTCGAGAAGTACTCCTGCAAGGCCGACGGCTCTTCGTCCTCTTGCTCTTCTTCCTCGTAGGCCTCGATCTCGACACTGCCGGCGTCGGTCTCATCAGCCACCGCTGCGCTGGCGAGCAGCATCACCGGCAGCGCCGCCACCAGAAGAACCGGGATTCTCAGGCACGGATCACGTCGCATCAACGAACCTCCTCATCGCCCCGTGCCCGGAGCGCGCCCCATCCTAACACCCGAGCCCGGCCAGCGGCCCGCGAATTGTGCGATCGCGAAAAACCGGCAGAGTGAACTCGTCTGGGCGCCTCGGGCCCGAGGTGGCCGTCAGGAGGCGAGCCCCGCCCGCACCCGAAGAGCCGATCGGCCTCCAGCGCTCGGGGTTGTCAAGCCGGCACCCGCCCGTCCATCCCGGCGTCGAGCCGGCTTGAGACGACGGGCAGGATCGTTCAAACTCACGGAGTTCGAGGTCACGCCGTTCGACCTCAGGCCGCGCTACGTCCCGAGCGGAAACCGAACCGGAGGGTTGCGATGGTCCGATTGTCGGTGGACTTCGAGTTCACCTCACGAACCTGGTGGGATTCGGGCGGTCAGGAACTCTGGGACGGAATCGCCGAGGGGTTCGACGGAAGCGCCGTGATCCTGGAAGAAAACCTCGCCAAGTCATGGCTGATACAGGCCCGCGAGATTCCCGGCTGGGACGACGGACACGACTACGCGCCGCACCCGGTCCGCCTTTCGGAGATCGACGAGGACGAGGAACTCTAGCTTCCCGCTTCGCTTCCTTCGGCGTCTCCCGACTTTCCGGCATCGGTCTCGAAGGCGAAGACCAGCAACTCGCGCAGGAAGCGGTTCGCAATCACGGCCCACAAGATGAAGGGAAACGCATCGGCGAACATGGCCAGCGGGAACACCCTCGAGAAGGAGTCCTCGGGTCGGGTTGCGGCTTCGACCGCGAGGTGTTCGACCGCCACCAGCCCCAGGTGACACAGGAAGATCAGGACCAACCCCACGCCGGTTCCCAGCAGGCGACGGCGCAGATCCAGCCGCGGCGTGATCACCATCAGGACCACGAAGGGCACATAGCTGACGAAGCGCTTGAGCGCCGGACTGTCGGCGACGTTTACGATCCCGAGCGCGCCCAGAACTGGACTGGCAGCCAATTCGAAGAACGCCACATACGCCTGCTGCGCCCAGGCGACCCAAAACCAGGTCAGGGGCACCGTCAGCGCAGCGAATTCAAGAAATAGAAGGAGCGGTCTCGGTTTCATGGCGGACCACCTTGAAGATCCACAGCAGCCAGACCGACGTGATCATCAGGATCAACGTCGCCTGCCAGAAGTAGAGGTGCATGAATTCGAAGATCGAAGGCTGGTAACGACCCACCACGAGCAGCACCAGAATCCTCAACACGTTGAACGCATAGAGGATGGGAACTCCCAGGCCCAGGCCGATCAGCTTCTTCAATCCGGTCGTGGGAAAGGCCAACACCGCGGCTGCGAAGATGATGACCTCGAAGATGCCCGTGCACTCCTCGATGATCCGAACCGCAAATCCGTCCAGGGTGACCAGGTTGACATCGAGGCTGACGCTGGCGCCCACGAGGTCGCAGACCTTCCATTCGAGCCAGGCCGTCCATCGGGTGAGGATCCGGATCACGAAGAACCAGCGCTTCGTGGCCCACGGATAGAGAAGCACCTCCGCCAGCAACAGCACGGCGAACAGAAACACAAAGCGGTAGGCAGGGTTCTGCCATATGGCCCGGATGCGATCCATTCAGTCTCGATCCCTTCAGCCGCGACCCCACCCGTACATCGAGCGAACGAGGCTTCCGGGATACCGAGAAACCCGCCGGACCACCAGTATACTGGCCGCGCGTGAAGCTCCTCCATGTCAGCAGGGATGCCCTGGCGCTCGGGCTCGGCGCCGCGCTGGTTGCCGATTGCTTCGTACCCGATCTGGACCTGATGGGCGGGCTCCAGCTGGACCGGGTCCCGCTTCCCAGCCCGACGCCCCAGCAGCGGCGGGATGCATCTTGACCCGCCAGCGCCTTCTGCTGTCGCTGCTGGTCGCCGTGACCGTTCTGGTTCACTGGCCCCTGAAGCGCGCCGATTTCGTCTACGACGATTGGGATTTCATCGAAACGAACCAAAGCATTCGCACGCTCCCGACGGCCTTCGTAGCCTTCTTGGGCCCATTTCCTCCACACCAATCGACTCGCGCCCTCTACCGTCCACTGACCAGCATCAGCTACGCGGTCGACTACGCCCTGTGGGGAAATCAGGCGCGCGGGTATCACTTCACGAACGTGCTGCTCTACGGGATCCTGGTGTTGGCCGTCTACGCCCTGGCCCAGGGCCTGCTCGGATCACGTAACGCCGCCCTCGCAGTGGCCCTGCTATTCGCGGTCCATCCCGTGCACTGCGATGCCGTGGACAGCTTGGCCGGGCGAAGCGAGATCCTCGCGTTGCTCTTCAGCATCTTCTCGCTGTTGGCGGCGCGGGCGGCGGACCGCGCAGCCGATGCCGTCGCAGCCCAGCGAAGCTGGCTCTTATCCGCCGGCTTCTATCTCCTCGCCTGTCTCTCCAAAGAAACCGGCGCCGTGCTACCCGCCGTGCTCGCCGTCGGCTGCTGGACCCAGATTCCGGCCGCAAGGCGTCGGTCCGCCAGCGCGGGGCTCGAGATCTTGCGGAAGCTGTGGCCCCACGCGCTGGTTCTCGGGGTCTATGGCTTGGTTCGATTCGCGGCCCTGGGACAGCTCTCGCCGGGCACGGCGATCCTGGCGGAGTCCAGCCTGCTGGCCCGGATCAGCACCATGGGCGCCGTCTACTTCATGGACCTACGGCTACTGATCGCGCCCACGCTGCTGGAGGTCGACTTCTACTACCAGTCCCTGATCGGAATCCTGGAACATCCCAGCCCGGCCACCGTGCTCGGCTGGGCGGGAATGGGAGCGCTCGCTATCGGCGCACTCCGAGTCACCTGGCAGCTGTCCAGCCCGGAAGCGGACGCGTCCACCCGATCGCACGACGCGCGCGCCGCCACCCTGCTGGCGCTAGCACTCTTCTTCGTGTTCCTGTTTCCCACCTCCCATTTCATCGACTTCGGCGCCCTGATGGCCGAGCGATTCCTGTTCGCCCCTTCGCTCGGGTTCGTGCTGTTGATCGTGATCTTGGCACGCACCACCCTCGAGCAACTCGGATCCCGCCAGCTCGCCACGGCGCTAGGCACGGCTCTGGTCCTCGTGACGGCAATGCCGGCTGCCATGCAGAGCCGCGCACGCGCTGACGAGTGGCGCGACGAGGTCTTGTTGTGGAGCGCGGCCGCGCGTCACATCACGGGCGACATCCGCATTCACACGAACCTGGCCGCCGCGCACCTCGATCGTGGAGAGCTCGATGCGGCCCGAGAGCAGCTCGGCCGGGCGCTCGAGATCGACCCCAGCTATCGCGAGGCCCTGGGCAACCTGGCCATCGTCGAACTCGAGGACGGGAACGTCGCGGGCGCCATCTCCCACTATCGCCGCATGCTCGAGTTGAAGCCCGACGACTTTCTCACGTGGAACAACCTCGGAATCGCCGAATTGCGCCGCAAACGCTATCCCGCGGCCATCCAGCACTTCGAGCGGGCGCTCGAAATCAATCCCAACTTTGCGCTGGCACGAAGCAATCTGGACGCGGCCCACGCGTTACGAGCGGGCGAGAGTGCGCCTCAGCCTTCGAAATAGCCCGGCGCCACGAGCTGCTGCGGGTCTTCCGGCGGCAGAACGGATCCCGCTACGTTCCCGCCTGCGTGTTGGGGTGTTCGGCCAGCCAGGCTTCCACCAGCTGTGCCACTGCCGCTCGCTGCCCGTCATCGAGCTGGGGCCGCAGGCTCTTCGTCAGATTGGCTCCGCTCGCGTTGCCCCCGCGAGCGGCCAGTTCGTACCACATCAGGGCCTGCACGATATCCTGCTCCGCGCCATTACCAGCCAGGTAGCAGCTGCCCAGTGCACTCTGGGCCATCGGGTGACCCTGTTCAGCGGCCATCCGGAACCATTTCACTGCCTGATCGGGATTCTTGCTGACCGTCGTTCCTTCGGAATAGACCACACCCAGGTTGTGCTGCGACTTCGCGTGCCCGGACTCGGCCGCCGCCTGGAGCCAACGCAGCACTTTGGCTCCGTTCTGCTCGACGCCCGTTCCCGTTCGATACAGCTGGGCCAACGAGGCCTGACTCGCAGCCGAGCCTGCCTCCGCTCCCTTGCGGAACCAATTCGCGGCCCGGACGGGGTCCGGCGCCACACCCCGACCGTTCAGGTAGGCCAATCCAAGCGACTGCATTGCGCCGCTGTGACCCGCGTCCGCAGCGCGCTCGAGGAACACCGCGCCGCGCGCCGGATCTCGGAATCGAGCAGGACCCCCGAGCAGCAGCTCGCCCAGGTGCAGCTGGGCAGACACTTCACCCCCTTCGGCCGCCGAGGTGATCCAGCGCACGCCCTCAGCACGCTGTTCGGGATCGGCCGTGGTCGTCAGCAACAGGACACCCAGAGCGTAGTGAGCCCCTAGATTTCCAGCCTCAGCGTGTTGGCGGTAGCGGAGGGCGGCTTGATCCGGAGCCTGAAGCGTGACCGCCCCTTCCCGGAGCAGGCCCGCCATCATCAACAGCCCTTCCTTCGAACCCCCAAGCGCCGCCAGCGCGAGGTAGTCCACGGCCGTGCGCACGTTCCGCTCGACACCCACACCTTGGAAGTAG
>Ga0209987_10000354_pt1 | contig 23756 bp, 21 predicted proteins | sample N074metaG_FD_182134 | JGI IMG/M metagenome (GOLD analysis project Ga0209987, IMG submission 182134) | Deep subsurface microbial communities from Kermadec Trench to uncover new lineages of life (NeLLi) - N074 metaG (SPAdes) (version 2) | ecosystem: Environmental > Aquatic > Marine > Ocean trench...
CGCCGACGAGATCGATATGGTTATTTCGCGTGGTGCCTTTCTACAGGGAGAATATGCTTACGTATTCGACGAGATTGCCGCAATCAAGGAGGCCTGCGGAGCGGCTCACCTGAAGGTTATTCTTGAAACCGGCGAGCTTGGGACCCTGGACAGGGTGCGTTGTGCAAGCGTCCTCGCAATGCACGCCGGCGCGGATTTCATCAAGACCTCGACCGGTAAAATTCAGCCGGCGGCGACACTGCCGGTGACACTCGTCATGTTGCAGGCGATACGCGACTACTATTACGAAACCGATCGCATGGTCGGCATGAAGCCTGCGGGCGGAATTTCGCAAGCGAAACTGGCTGTGCACTATCTCGTCATGTTGCGCGAGACCCTGGGCCAAGCCTGGATGACGCATAAGTGGTATCGCTTCGGCGCAAGTTCTCTCGCAAATGATGTCCTGATGCAATTGCAAAAGCAGGCGACGGGTGTTTATCAGTCGGCTGACTATTTTTCAAAAGACTAGGAAATACCGATCGTGAGTTCAGATTCAAGCAAGCTGGCTTTCAATGATGGCTGGCAGTATGCAGCGGCGCCGGAGAGTACTGATCACGTGCAGATCGATGCTGAGTACGGGCTGTTCATCGGCGGTGAATTCGTCGCTCCGGCGGACGGAAGGTATTTTGAATCGATCAATCCCGCGACCGAGGAGACGCTCAGCAGCATAGCTCTTGCCTCAGACGCCGATGTCGATCGTGCCGTCAAGTCGGCGCGTAAGGCGTATAACGGACCCTGGTCAAGACTCAGTGCAGCCGACAGGGGCAAATACATCTATCGGATCGCGCGCATCCTGCAGGAGCGTGCGCGCGAATTTGCCGTAATCGAATCGCTCGATGGCGGCAAACCGATTCGCGAATCACGTGATATCGACATACCGCTGTCGGCTGCCCACTTTTTTTACTACGCCGGCTGGGCGGACAAGCTCAAATATGCATTCCCCGGACGCAAACCGGCGTCGCTCGGTGTCGCCGGCCAGATTATCCCCTGGAATTTTCCGTTATTGATGGCTGCCTGGAAAATTGCGCCGGCGCTGGCGTGTGGCAATACGGTGGTGCTAAAGCCCGCAGAGACAACGCCCCTGACCGCGCTGAAGCTGGCAGAAGTGATTCGGGATGCGGAATTGCCGCCGGGCGTGGTCAATATTGTCACCGGCGCGGGCGATACGGGCGCTGCGATTGTCAATCATCCGGACGTCGACAAAATCGCGTTCACGGGTTCGACAGATGTCGGGCGCCTCATCCAGCGCGCGATCGCCGGTACCGGCAAGAAATACACGCTCGAGCTCGGCGGCAAGGCGGCCAATATCATTTTCGCGGATGCAGCGATCGACCAGGCGGTCGAGGGCATTGTCAACGGCATATTCTTCAACCAGGGACATGTTTGCTGCGCCGGTTCGCGATTGCTGGTACAGGAATCGGTTGCTGACGAGGTGGTGCAAAAACTCAAGGACAGGATGGAAACGCTCATCGTCGGTGATCCGCTGGATAAGAACACGGACATCGGTGCAATCAATTCCGCGACCCAACTGGAAACGATCGAATCGTACCTGCGCCTCGGCCAGGAAGAGGGCGCGGAAATGTACCAAAGCTCCTGTGCGGTTCCGCATCGCGGTTATTGGTGCCGGCCAACGATATTCACCGGTGTATCGCAATCCAATCGCATCGTGCAGGAAGAGATATTCGGGCCGGTGCTGGCCATTCAGACTTTTCGCACGCTGGAGGAAGGCCTGACGAAAGCCAACAACACGCCGTACGGATTGTCCGGCGGTGTCTGGACAGACAAAGGCGCGAAGATCTTCAAGTTGGCCCAGAGCGTTCGCGCCGGTGTCATATGGGCCAATACCTTCAACAAGTTTGATCCAACATCGCCTTTCGGTGGCTACAAGGAAAGCGGCGTCGGCCGGGAAGGCGGCATGCACGGTCTTGCCGCATACGTGAGACTGGAGGAGTAACGATGGCAGCAATTGGCACCCGCGTACCCGTCGCCAAGACTTACAAAATCTACATCGACGGAAAATTTCCCAGAACGGAATCCGGGCGCTATTTCGTGCTCGAAAATTCTGACGGCGATGTCATCGCGAATATTTGCCGCAGCAGCCGCAAGGATTTTCGGAATTCGGTGGTTGCGGCGAGAACCGCTTTCGCGGACTGGTCTGCGGCCAGTGCGTATCTTCGGGGCCAGATACTTTATCGAATTGCGGAGATGCTCGAAGGCCGGAGCGATCAGTTCGTTACCGAGTTGATCCTGCAAGGCGAGTCAAAACGCCGGGCGCAGAAAGAAGTCGAGGCATCGATAGACCGGCTCATTCATTACGCGGGCTGGTCGGACAAGTACCAGCAGATATTCAGCTCGGTGAATCCCGTCAACTCGGCCCATTTCAATTTTTCGGTACTCGAGCCGACCGGCGTCGTAGCAGTGCTGGCGCCGGACGACAGCGGGCTCCTCGGGCTGGTGTCCAACATTGCACCGGTCATCGTGGGTGGCAACACCTGTGTGGTCCTGGCATCCGAACAGATGCCGCTGTGTGCGGTCAGCTTTGCAGAAGTGCTGCACGCCGCGGACGTGCCGCCAGGCGTCGTCAATATTCTGACTGGTTTCCGGGAAGAACTGGTACAGCAATTTGCCTCACACATGGACGTTAATGCGGTTGTCTACTGTGATGGTGATGCGGACCTTGCCAAAGACATCCAGGATCACGCCGCAAACAACATCAAGCGCGTCATCGACAGGGTGGATACCGACTGGGATGATGACTCGGCGCAGAATCCCTACCTGATCAAACAAACCCAGGAAATCAAAACCACCTGGCATCCGATTGGGTCATGAACGAGGAGCACAATTTTCGTTTCACGTCTCATTTTAAGGCCGCAAATATTTTGGGGAAAAGACCGTAGGAGCCCGGCCCACCGGGCGACAAACATTGAAGGGCATGTTGGAAAACATGCCCTTCAATGTTTGTTAAACACCAATCAACCACTCCCGTTCAACGAAGATCGCTCGCTGGGGCGAGCTCCTACAGGTGGCTTCTCACGGCGTGTATTTATCAAGCAATCCGCGCTCGATTCTTCCACCTACCTGTTGAATAACCTGCGTCGCACAGAACGTACCGAGCCTGGCGCATTCCTCGAGGGATTTTTTCTGTGTGTAGCCGAACAGGAAGCCGGCCGTGTAGGCGTCGCCGGCGCCGGTCGTATCAACGATGGTTTCCACCGCAGTCGCCAGCTGCACGATCGTCTGATCGCCGTGCATGATCACCGAGCCTTTCTCCGAGCGCGTCATCGCAAACAGGTTGTCATAGCCGGCCAGGCGTCGCGTTGTTTCTTCGAAATCAGCCGTTTGCAACAATTCGTTGATCTCGTCTTCGTCGGCCAGGACGATGTCGACGCCTTCGCGTACCGCATCATGAAACGCATCACGGTGCCTTTTCACGCAGAGAGAATCCGACAGAGACAATGCGACATCACTGCCGGTCGACTTTGCGATGCGAATTGCTTCCGCGGCCAGGGCGGGGCCTTCCGCGATATCCCAGACGTAGCCCTCGATCAGGATTACGCCGGGATTGCCAACGGTCTCAGCGGTAACATCCGAGACGCTCAACTCGGTACACGCACCGAGATAGGTTTGCATGGTTCGCTGTCCGTCCTGATCGATCAGCACATGGCAACGCGCCGTGGGTGACCCTTCTGCGGCCGGCTGCAGGCGAATATCAACGCCCAGCGAGCGCATGTCGTGTACAAAGATTTCGCCAAGTTGGTCCGCTTTGACGCGGCCGATGTAAGCTGCGGAGCCACCAAGATTGGCGAATCCGGCGATCGAATTCGCGACCGATCCCCCGGACATTTCGGTTGCCGGGCCCATCATGGCGTAGATTTCGTGCGCTCGATCTTCGTCGATCAGGGTCATCGAGCCGCGCGCTGCGCCGATCTTTTCCAGAAAATCCTGATCGACATGTGCAAGTACATCGACGATTGCGTTACTGATACCCAAAAGACCTGTTGCTTCAGTCATTTTCTCTTTGTTCCGGTTTCGGCCGCGGCATAGCCTACATGAAATCTGCCGCTTTCATTTCGTTTTGTCGAGCGGTATGGTACACAGCGACGGTCGATGAGCAGGGGACGATGAGGCAATGAGACGTGCGGCCAATTTTCTGATCCCGATGACGCTGATCACGCTCTATTACGCGCTGTGCGTGGGTGCTATGTGGTTGTTGCTCGTCAAAGTGCCGGCCATCCAGGCGTTTTTTCCGATCGGCGGCCTGGGCGACCTGGCCGGCAGAGATCTCGCCTTCGAGCCGATCTACTCGAGCGTGGAAGAAATTGTGTTCGCGCCGAGCAGCCCCCTGCGGCTTGCTTTTGCAAGCATAGGCGCCGGTCTCCTGATTATTCCGGTTTCCTGGATCTACTTCATTACCAGCCGGACCAAGGAGGTCAATCAGTCCTTCGTGCAGACGATTATCGTCATGCCGATCGTCGTCACCGGCATCTCGACGATTGTAATGAACAGCATCCCCCTGGCATTCAGCCTGGCCGGCATCGTCGCCGCCGTGCGCTTTCGCTTTACCCTCGATCAGCCTTCGCACGCGATGTACATTTTCGTGGCGATCAGTATTGGCCTCGCATCTGGTATCGGGGCGCTTGGCGTAGCCACGGTCATCTCTGCCGCGTTTGTCTACCCCACACTGATTATCTGGAAACTCGAGTATGGGAAGCTCCTGTCCGGCGGTTTTCTTGCGATGCTGACACGGCGCGACCGAACCGAGGACGACTATTAATAGAACGTCGTTCCTGGTCCCGACAGTGATTCTGCTAGCTGTCGTTGTATCTGCCTGTGGTGCAGAACCCTCCGACATGGCAGCGACAGAATCACAGAACCAGGACGCTGTTAAACAATGGAAACTTCCTAAAAAGCTCCGGGAGATCTCCGGGCTGGCATTGACGCCCGACGAGCGGTTGCTGGCGGTAAGCGATGAAAAAGCGATCGTCTATGAACTCGACTACCAGGATGGGCGGATCATCAAGTCGTTCGCGTTTGGCGATCCGGCTGTACGCGCCGATTTCGAAGGTATTGCCGTGCTGCAGGATACAGTCTGGCTCATGACCAGCGACGGACTGCTGTTCGCTGCCGTGGAAGGCCCTGACGGGCGACATGTGCGCTATAGGAAATATGACACTGGCCACGGCGATTATTGCGAGCTTGAAGGGCTTGCCCAGGACAGGGTGGCGGAGACTCTGATCCTGGCTTGCAAGAAAACAAAATCGAAGAACAACGAACTCATGATATTCGAGTGGTCTGCGTCGAACAGTGGCATCGAGCACGTTCGCGATGTCATCGTGCCGGAGCGGTCGATTGCTGGCATGATTGACAAGAAGCGGATCAATCCTTCAGGAATTGCGGTCGATCCACAAACCGGCGAGCGAGTCCTGATCGCGGCGCGTCAGCGTGCATTAGTCAGATTGACGGCAGACGGCGCCCTGTCAGAGGCTACAATTCGGCTAAAAAAAGGTCGGCACAAGCAGGCCGAGGGCATAGAAATGACGCGGGATGGACGACTGTTGATTGCGGATGAGGGCGGCGGTGGCCGCGCCAGGCTCACCGTCTATCCGGCGCGCAACAGGAAGCAACAATAATGAATGAGCCCGCACACATTGATCATTACTCGGGACGCACCCTGCTGTTCGTGCACGGCCGGAATTTCAAGCCTTCCGCAGATGAACTCATGGACATTTCCGTTGCGGCGATGACAGCGGCGGTCGAACGCGATTATCCGGAAGCAATCGACCTGTTTCACGGCATGCACAAACGACTCGCATACTACGGTGATATCAGTAATGAGTTCCTTGAGAAAGCAGGCCAGCACTATGACGAGAAACTCGATGTGGGCGACCGTCGCAATGCGCTGCAGAAATTATGCACTATAGGAAAGAGAAAGAATTTCGGGGTCAGCCGCTATGACCGGCTTCCGGGAAAGACTGCCCTTGCCGAGTTTGCTGCAGACGTTGCGGGGCCACTGCTCGGTACTCTTGGTTTATCGGGGAAAGTAATTTCAAAAATTGCCCCTGACCTTGGCGAGTACTGGGATGAAAAAAGTGACTTCGCCTCGCGTATTCGCGATCGTGTGAGGGCGGCAATCTGTGAGGCGACAGACGGTGACAGCCAGGTAATACTAATCAGCCATGGCACCGGGTGCATCGTTGCCTACGATGTTCTTTGGCAGCTATCCAATGATCCGGACTACAAGGAGCGATTCGCGGGCCGGAAAATCGATTTGTGGCTAACACTCGGCGCGCCACTGGGTGACATGACCGCCAGTCGGAGATTGCTCGGCACGGGGCGCAAAGGACTCGAACGCTATCCGTCAAATGTCGTGTCCTGGCACAACCTGTCCGCGGAAGACGATTACATGAGCCACGATAATACGCTCGCAGATGATTTCAAACAGATGCTCAAGCAAAAGCAGGTCAGTTGTATCAGGGACTACCGCATCTACAACCTTGCCGTGCATTACGGCAAGTCGAATCCACAGAGCTCAGTGGGTTACCTGATTAGCCCGCGTGTTGCACAGATCATCTCGGAGTGGCTGCAACAGGGATAAGTTACGTTAATACCTAGACGCACCTCTTGATAAATTTGCGCTCTTTCGCTTTCGGATCCGAAATATCCTTGAAAAATCCGTCCAGGAACTTCATGATGCGCTTGCGATTCTTGTCGTCGAGCGCCTCCAGATCAGTCACGAGGCTGCGGATATCGGACTCCTTGTCGTGAAAGTACGCAAACGTATCATCCAGCCATTCGTTGTTAATGCAGCGGCCACGATATTGACGCTGCGTCACAGTGCGTATTTTTAAACGTGGATCCGGGTCTGCATAGGGTGCGTTAACGAGACCCGAAAAATCGAAATCGTAGGGGATCGGAGTGTATGGGGCACCTCCCTTGCTGAACAGAACGGCGTTGTGGCAACAGTTGTCATCCGGCGGACCAAGGATCAGGGAGAAATCTGTATTGGCAATCAGGTACTCATATACCGATACAAGATTCGCGTGTTGGCCATCGAGTTCCCTTGCCTTAATGCCTCGCGTTTCGGCTTCGGTCATGCTGATTCGAACTCCGATGTCATCGTTATCCTCTATCACGAATCCATACTTCGTAAAAGAATCACCATCCTTCTCGGTGTTGACGTAGGTAATCTGCATCAGGCGAGCGCCAAAACTCTTGTCAGTCAGGGTCTGCAGGATCCGATACGCCAGGTACTCCCGCAACACAAGCTGATCAAAACTCTTTTTTCGCGTCTGGCAATGTGTGACCAGCTTCAACTTGTCCTGTCCCGCGAACTCAGTGCCCGCAACCTGCTTCTTGCCAAAATTCAGGCGGATGGGGGTAAAATTGCAGGTACTCTTCTGGCGTCGGAACCTGCCCCGGGTTCGCAATTTCAAATCGAGCGTGATTTCCTGCCCGGTAGAATCCGTATAGGAAAACGAACCGTCGAGGTACTCCTCTTCCGGCCGTTTCTTCATCAATGTCTTCAACGGCGCCTCGATACGCACGGTCAGCATGTCATGGCTCAGGAACAAGGGCCGGATTTCGGCATCGGCTGGCGCTGTTTGCGCGACCACCGCCTGGCTGAGAGTGAGGAACAATGCGACCGCTAGAGTGGTCAAATTACTGTGCTGAATTATGTTCTTCATAGTTATAACAGCCTTTTTGCAGTAAATGCCGGGTCTGGTTCGGTCATTTTAGCATGGGCGTGCGCCTGCCGGTCGTCTACACTGGACATCGGCTACGACGGAGTCTGACATGGAAGAAACGCGGTTCCTGAAACCAGGCATGAACAAGATCTTGCGGGTCTTTGGCCTGGCGGGTCTGCTCGCGTTGTCTTTTACATCTTCCGGCGCAGTCGCGGAGCAATACACGTGGACAGATGTGCCCCGGATCGTCGCAATCAGCGACCCGCACGGTGCATACGAGGCGCTGGTTCGAACGCTTGAAAATGCCGATGTTATCGACAGTGAGCGCGACTGGTCCGGCGGGGACACGCACCTTGTAATAACCGGCGACCTGATGGATCGGGGCGCCGATTCGCGCAAGGTGATGGACCTGGTCATGCAGCTGGAAGAGCAGGCGGTCGCGGATGGCGGCATGGTGCATTTGCTGCTCGGTAATCATGAAGTCATGAACCTCGTCGGAGATTTGCGCTACGTGGCGCCCGGCGAGTATGCGGCGTTTGCGGAAGATGAGTCGCCGGAAGAGCGCGATCGCTGGTATCGCATTTTTGGCGCAGAGCGCTTGAGCATCGGCAAGGCGGCTGCGGCATCGTTACGGGCCGAATTCGACAAGGAGCGCCCGCCGGGGTTTTTCGGTCACCGGCAGGCGTTCAGCCGCGACGGCAAATATGGCCGGTGGCTGCTGGAAAAACCGCTCATGGTCGTCGTCAATGGCAATGCGTTTGTGCACGGAGGGTTGCCGCCGCTGGTTGCGGAGCTCGGCCTCGATGCGCTCAACGATAATTTGCGGTTGCAGGTCTCGGACTACGTTGCTCAAATGGGCGTGCTGAACGAGGCGGGTCTCATGGATCCTGCGCTGAATTTCTACCGGCATGCGAAACATGCGGAATCGCTCGCCGTGATGACGGCGCTGCCGGCAGACATAAGCAATGCGCTGCAAACAATAATAGAATTGAGCCACGGTAGCGTGCACGGTAGTGAGGGTCCGTTGTGGTATCGCGGCACCGTGGGCTGCGGCACGCTCATCGAAGGCGATCGTCTCACTGACGCGCTGCGAGCAGTTGGCGCAGAGCGAGTTATCATTGGGCACACACCGACGCAAACGAGGCAAGTGCTCGCGCGGCATGATGGCCGTGTCATCGAGATCGATACCGGCATGCTCAGTTCTGCGTATCGCGGCTCGGGTCATGCGCTTATCATCGAGAATGGCGAGTTGTGGGTCGCCAGCGAACGAACGGCTGACCTGAAGCGAGTTGCCCAGCACCCGCGCCGCGTCGGCTATCGGCCTGGCAACCTGAGTGCAGCCAACCTGGAGTACCTTCTGGCGCATGGCGAAATCCTGTCGTCTGTGATCGATGAGGCCGGGCGGAAAATTGTCGAGGTGAGGGACAACGACACGACGATTTCTGCCGTGTTCACCGAAGACGAAAACCGCAAGGGCGTCAATCCGGACCTTGCCGCTTACCGGCTGGATCGGCTGCTTGGCCTGGACATGGTGCCGGTAACGGTTGCCAGGGAGGTCGATGGCGAAAAAGGATCGCTGCAGTTTTTGCCGGCGAAAACGCGCACGGAGGAATACCGGACTAACAGCGGTGGAGGATCCGCTGCCTGGTGTCCATTGCCCGACCAGTGGGCCGCGATGTATGTCTTCGATGCCCTCGTGTACAACCCTGGCCGGGGGCCGACCAACATGCTGTACAACACGGAAAACTGGCAGTTGATTCTCAACAACAACGGCGAAACCTTTGGCACGAAACGCGGCCGTCCGCCGTACCTCGCGCAAACGCCGCTGGACCTCAATTCATATTGGAAGCAGGCCCTGGCCGGCCTGGACGACGAAACACTCGAAACGACCTTCAGCGATGTGCTCGACAAGCGCCGCATCACAGCGCTTGCGAAACGACGGGACCGGTTGCTGGACAACCCGTAATTAAGGGGACAGTTTACTTAATTGAGCGCACAACGATTTGCGGAAATAGTTCCGTGATCACTGCTCTCCCACAAGGAAATAGTGCAAAACGCTGAAGTCATTCGCTAGCAGGCCGCTCAAGCAAAATCATGCGTTGGAAACATGTTGATCGCCCGCTGGGGCGGGCTCCTACGATTGGTTCGTAGGAGCCCGCCCCAGCGGGCGATTGTCGATCTTCAAATCATAGTCTTGCGTTGTGTGGACACCAATCCTGGGTTTATGGGACAGCAGTGTTCCGTGATCAATTAAGTAAACTGTCCCCTTAATTAGCTACAGCGATACACTCGATCTCCATGCGGGCATTCAACGCGAGCCCGTTCGCGCCAAGCGCACTTCGCGCAGGCGGCATGTCGAAAAATGTCACATAGACTTCGTTCATTGCAGCCCACTCGTCTATGTCGGCGAGAAAAATTGTGCATTTCACGATCCGATCCATGGATGATCCGAATGTCTTCAATTCTTCACTGATTATTTCCATGGCACGCCTGGTTTCCGCCTCGATGCCGCCCTCGATGGGTCGCAACGCGCCGCCCGGATCGGTGCCGATTACGCCGGACAGGTAAATCATGTTGTCTACACGAACCGCCGATGAGAATGGCAAGCCGAGGTTTTCCGTGCCCGGCATGTGCAGGAACTCGATGTCCGCTCCGTCGTTCGCGGGTGCCTGGCAGCCTGCGGCCAGCAACAGAGCGGTGGAAATTACCATTATCGGAAATCTGCTCATCACTCGACCCTCAAATCTCGTTGTTTCTTGCGAAGGCGGCAATGTGTTCCGCGGCGCGGAACGCCAGCGCCATGATTGTCATCGTCGGCTGACCGCGGCCCGAGGTGACGAAACTGGAACCGTCGCAGAGGAACAGGTTCGGAACATCATGCGTGCGGTGGTACTTGTCGACAACAGAGGTCCGAGCGTCGTCACCCATGCGGCAAGTGCCCAGCAGATGTGCACCACCGTTCTGGTATTCGACCGGTGATGCCCACGATTTTTCTGCGCCGGCAGCGTCGAGCAATTCCATACCTCGGTCCTGAAGGAATCTCGCGATTGCCAAATCATCATCATGATCCTTGTACGTAATTCGCAGTGACGGTCGTCCCCAGCGATCCTTGTGCGTCGGGTCGATTGTTATATTGTTGCTGTCCTGCGCTAGTGATGTGGTGCCGATGAACAGGAACAGGATGCGAGTAAAATCGTGTTCGAGGTTCTTTTTGTATTCCGCACCCCAATTCTGACTACCCGGACGTGCCCCAATTGCAGCAAAACCGATCGGCGTTGCGGCCGCAAAGGGCCGGGCGTCGATTCCGCCACCACCGTAAAAACCGCGCGCCGGATCGGTCTCGTAGAATTCATGCAGCAGGCGGGTGACCTGTACGCCTTTAAAATCGTTCAGCGGATGTTCGAACAATGCACGCGCCCTTGAATGACAGTTGAACATCAGGTTTCTGCCAACGAAACCGCTTGAGTTGGCGAGCCCATCCGGATGCGTATTGCTGGCGGAATTCAACAGCAGGCGCGGCGTTTCGGCACCATTACCAGATACGATCACGGCACGGGCCTTCTGCGAACTTTCGTTGCCGTCCGGATCGTAGTAGAGCACTTCGTCCGCACGGCCCTGATCATTGGTCTCAATTCGAAAGACCGCGCACTCTGCTCGAATCTCACAATTACCGCTAGCCTCGGCCAGCGGAATCATTGTAACCAGTGTCGACGACTTCGCGCTGACTTCGCAGCCAAAGCCCATACAAAAACCACAATTGATACACGCCGGTCGGCCATTATGCGCCCGTGACAGGATCGCAAGTGGTTCAACCTGCGCTTTCCATCCCAATTTCGCCGCGCCACGCTCCATCAGAACGCCCGAAGACTTGATCGGCATCGGCGGCATAGGAAACGGCCTGGATCGAAACGAGTCATATGGCCCCGGAGCACCAGACACGCCAATGTCCCAGTCTACCTTCGTGTAATACGGTTCGAGCTCTTCGTAGCTGATCGGCCAGTCGGCGAAATTAGTGCCGCTAATCGGACCAAGCATGCTGCGTTCTTCGAAATCCGATTCGCGCAATCGCCAGAAATTGGCTGTGAAATGCACGCTGCTACCGCCGACAGTTTGCGCATAGTTAGTCGGCTGATTTTGTGGCGCCTCAGCGACTTTGCGTTCGTCATCTCGAAATGTCTGCTGATTGGTACGATTTCCGCCACTCGACAGTTCATTGAAAATCAATACCGACATTTCGTCATGTGTAAAGTCCGTCGTCCTGCGATACGGGCCCTGTTCCAGCACGACGACTTTGAATCCGTTGGTCGACAGCTCTTTCGCAAGGATGCCGCCAGCCGAGCCTGAACCGATAATGACAAAATCGACCGGCTCGTCGGTCGGGAACGTTACCTGGCCCTCATTGGCCATTTTGCTGCTCCTCCATGTATTGGGCATCGTAGTAACCAAACGGGTAGGCCCATGCATGTGGCGGTCCGTCCATGCCGAGCAACTTCCAGCCAATGTCGTCGCGATTTCCTCCGTAGGACGACATGCCGAATACGCCGAAGATCGTCAGGAACCGCGCGCCCTGAAAGAATGGCGTTCGCTCTTTTATTTTCAGATACTCATCCTGGTCAGCTTCATCGAGATCGGAGAAACGATCGGCGCCCGGGTATGCCTCCGTTATGCCGGACTGGAACTCGGCGAGCTGCATGCGTGCAAATTCCAGCGAATCCGCCAAAAAGGTACCGAATGCTTTGTCGGCAAAGTAAACGGCGCCGGCTTCGGTTGCGCCTGGCGTGTCGGTCGTTGGCAGTATGCGTGCCGCAATGGCAATGAATTCCCGAGCTTCTGCGCCCGTGATGTTCTCAAAAGCAGCGCCTTCATCCCGTGCGCTGCACGCGGCCTGGGATACAGCCACCAATGACGGTGCCGCCGCCCTCATCATGGTGGTGCCGACAAAAGTACCGGACCCCTGCAAAAAAGTTCGCCGGGTCACTGCATCAATGAACATGGTATTCCCCCTGGAGACTCAGGAGTGGAAAATTAACACAGGATTGCTGCTTTGGCTCTAACCGTTGCCTATGAAAAACGACCTCAACAGCTGGCTTGCGAGCAGCTGGCAGAAGCTACCTGGACTGAAATGGTCTAATTTGCTGATAATATTGAACAAAGCCCGGCAGCTGCTGCAATCCCCGGAAACAGGGTGGCTCCTCAGCGGCTATTCCGGACCGCGTGGATCGCCTAATATGGCATCAATAAAACATCTGGGGACAACATGGGGCGACTGACAACTCACGTACTCGATACAGCCAATGGCGTGCCTGGCGGTGGCATCAAAATACGTCTTTTTTCCCTCGACGGCGGCCGCGAACTCATAACAAGCACGGTGACCAACGAGGATGGACGGACTGACAGACCACTCCTCGACGAGGCAGCATTCAAAGCCGGGTCTTACGAACTCGAATTTTCCGTCGGCGAGTACTTCGCGGCGGCCGGCAACGAGCTTGCTGATCCACCGTTTCTTGACGATGTGGTGATTCGCGTGTCGCTGGCCGACGATAGCCACTATCACGTACCGCTCCTGGTATCGCCATGGAGCTATTCGACTTATCGCGGCAGTTAGAATGACAAGCAATTCGCAGTCTTCGATCCGCTTCGTGCTTGATGGTGAAGTTATCGAATTGGCGGCCGTTGACCCAACGCGAACCGTTTTGCAGTATCTGCGTGAAGACCTTGGCAAAGTCGGCACCAAAGAGGGATGTGCCGAAGGCGATTGCGGAGCGTGCACCGTCGCGCTCGCCGAGGTTGATTCATCAGGTGGCCGGCTCCAGGTGCGTGCAATCAATTCCTGCATCCAGTTTCTGCCGACGCTGGATGGCAAAGAGTTAATCACAGTCGAAAGCCTGCGCGGCCTGGATGGCAGTCTGCATCCGGTGCAGCAGGCGATGGTCGACTGGCATGGCTCGCAGTGTGGATTCTGTACACCCGGATTCATCATGTCGCTGTTTGCGCTCTACAAAAATAACGCGTCGCCCAGCCGCCGTGAGATTGATGACGCGCTGGCCGGCAACCTTTGCCGTTGTGCCGCTTATCGGCCGATCATCGAAGCGGCCATGAAGATGGTGACCGATTACGGCGAACGGCAGCAGGCAGGGGGCTGGTTGCTGCAACCGCATGCCGCCAATGCCAGGGCTGGCGATGATGAAAAAAGACGCGTCGATTTGCTGAATTCGCTGAAAAGCGACCGCTCACTGGCACTCGAGGCTCATGGCAGGAAATTCTTCGCACCTCAAAGCAGCGATGAGATGGCGCATCTTCTGCATGAATACCCGGACGCGACGGTCCTCGCAGGCGGCACGGATGTCGGGCTCTGGGTGACGAAGCAGCATAAAGAGCTCGAGGTCCTGATCTATACCGGCAGCGTCAGCGAGCTTCGGGCGCAGGCCGTTTCAGACTCTCAGCTGGAGATCGGCGCGGCAGTTTCTCTGAGCGACGCCATGCAGCCAATCATCGAACACTACCCAATGCTCGAGGAACTGTTCCTGCGATTTGCCTCGCCGCCGATTCGAAATGCAGGCACGCTCGGCGGCAATATCGCTAACGGATCACCGATTGGCGACACCATGCCGGCATTACTGGTACTGGACACGAGCCTGGTACTCAGGAAAGGTGATGGCCGCCGAACCTTGCCCCTCAGTGACTTCTACATCGATCATCAGCAGACTGCGCTGCAGCCCGGTGAGTTCGTCGAAAAAATTCTGATTCCGCTGCCGGTCGACGGCGAACATGTCGAAAGCTACAAAGTGTCAAAACGATTTGACCAGGATATATCCGCGGTCTGCGGCGCATATCGGCTGGTGCTCGATGGTGGTAATGTCGCTGACATCAAGATTGCCTATGGCGGCATGGCGGCAATTTGTAAGCGCGCGGAGCAATGTGAAAAAACACTGCGGGGGAAACCCTGGAACGAGGTGCTTCTGCATGAGGCCATGAACGCTCTCGGCAGGGATTTCACTCCGCTATCAGACATGCGATCAACGGCCCAGTACCGCCAGCGCATCTGCCGCAATCTCCTGCAACGCTTTTATCTCGACACCACGGGCGCCGGTGATGAACGGCTATACAGCTATGGTCGCTAGCGGCAAGCGCACTGCACCCGGGTCGGGTATCGCGGGCGCGGTCGGCTCGGCGATTCCGCATGAAAGCAGCGAGAAGCATGTCAGCGGCGAGGCAATATATACCGACGATATTCCCGAACCGAAGGGTCTGCTGCACCTGGCAGTCGGCATGAGCAGCAAGGCGCATGCCCGAATCAGCAGTATCGATCTCAGTGCCGTGCGCGCCGCGCCGGGCGTGATCGATGTCATGATCGCGGACGACATACCGGGCGACAACAACTGCGGCCCGGTGATCGCCGATGATCCGGTATTGGCGCCGGGCCTGGTGCAATACGCCGGTCAGGCGGTGTTCGCGGTAGCCGCAATCACTGTCGAGCAGGCACGCAAGGCGGCGCAGCTCGGCCTGATCGAATACGAGGAACTGGAACCGATTCTGGATGCACGCAAGGCACTCGCAGCCGGATCATTCGTTCTGCCGAGTGCTTCCATCAAACGTGGCGACAGCACTGCCGCAATTGCCGGCGCCGCGCATCGCCTGAAAGGCAGTGTCAGTGTCGGCGGACAGGACCACTTTTACCTGGAAGGGCAGATAGCGATGGCATTGCCGGCCGAGGACGGTGATTTGTTCGTCTACAGTTCCACGCAGCACCCGGGCGAGATACAGCAGCTCGTCGCCGCCGCGATCGGCAGGCAATCGAAGGATGTGGTCGTGGAGTGCCGCCGTATGGGCGGTGCTTTCGGCGGCAAGGAAAGCCAACCGGCGCTTATCGCCTGCATCGCAGGTTTGATGGCGCAGAAAACCGGCAGACCCTGCAAGCTTCGACTCGACCGTGACGACGACATGATCATGACGGGCAAACGGCACGATTTCGAGATCGATTACGACGTTGGCTTCACCGACAACGGCAGGATCGAGGGCATCGAGTTCATGTTTGCATCGCGTTGTGGAATGTCTGCCGACCTGTCAGGCGCCATTAATGATCGTACGATGTTCCATTGTGACAATGCCTATTTCCTCGAGAACGTAACCATCGTCTCGCACCGCTGCAAGACAAACACGGTGTCGAATACCGCGTTTCGCGGCTTCGGCGGGCCACAAGGTATGTTCGGCATCGAGTGCGTCGTTGATGATATTGCAAGACATCTGGGAAAAGATCCGCTTGATGTTCGCCGGGAGAATTTTTACGGCATCGGTGAGCGGGACACCACGCACTACCTGCAAACGGTTGACGACAATGTCATTCACGAAATCATCGATGAGCTCGAGAAAAGCTCCGACTACCGCCGCCGGGTAGATGAAATCAGGCAGTTCAACCAGGCACACGAGCTCCTTAAACGGGGTATCGCGTTGACGCCGGTCAAGTTCGGCATTTCCTTCACTGCCACACATCTGAATCAGGCCGGCGCGCTGCTGCATATTTACGCGGACGGTACCGTGCATCTGAATCATGGCGGCACGGAGATGGGCCAGGGCCTCTTTACCAAGGTTGCCCAGGTGGTCGCCGAAGAACTGCAGATCGATATTGACCGCATCAAGATCACCGCGTCCGACACCAGCAAAGTGCCCAATGCGTCGGCAACCGCGGCGTCGAGTGGCTCCGACCTGAACGGCAAGGCAGCGCAGGCTGCTGCGCGTACCATCAGAAATAGACTGGTTAAGTTCGCAGCGGCTCATTACGCCGTTGCGGAAGATGAGGTCGTGTTCGAGAATAACGAAGTGCAGATCGGTGATCAGCGCGTTCCGTTTGCGGAACTGGTTCACCAGGCCTGGTTCGCAAGAATATCACTGTCGGCGACCGGTTTTTACAGCACGCCGCAAATCAATTACGACCGATCGACATTCAGTGGGCGGCCGTTTTTCTACTACGCCTATGGCGCGGCGGTAGCGGAAGTCATCATTGATACGCTGACGGGTGAGCACCGGGTGTTACGCGTCGATATTCTTCACGACTGCGGCAAGTCACTGAATCCGGCCATTGATATGGGGCAGATCGAAGGCGGTTTCATCCAGGGTGTCGGCTGGCTGACTTCCGAGGAATTATGGTGGAACGCTGATGGCGAACTGAAAACACATGCTCCCTCGACCTACAAGATTCCAACCTGTTCAGACCTGCCCGTCGATTTTCGCGTACGGTTGCTCGAATCAGCAGCCAATCGCGAGGATACGATTCACCGCTCCAAAGCGGTCGGCGAACCACCGCTCATGCTGAGTCTTTCTGTCTTTCATGCGCTACGTGATGCAGTCGCGAGCGTCGGTTCCAATAACAGGACTCCCGCTTTGCGGGCGCCGGCAACGCCGGAATCGGTCCTCGACGCCGTTAGCGAGCAGCAGGCTGCATCATGAACCAGTGGATTGACGATCTGTACGCCCTGAGTGGCAACGATGAGTGCTGCATCGTGGTCACGGTTGCCGGGGTTCGTGGCTCCGCTCCACGTGAAATTGGCGCAAAGATGATCGTCACCGGCAAGGACACGATTGGCACGATTGGCGGCGGTCAACTGGAATATCAGTGCACTAAAATCGCTTGCGAACAGCTGCAAAAAAAGGCCGACTATAGTCAACGATTGCGGCGGCGTTTCCCGCTCGGCACGAACTGCGGCCAGTGTTGCGGTGGAATTGTCGAGGTCATGTTCGAGCGCATTGCTTCGTCATCGATCACGTGGCTTAAGGAACTAAAGCGATTACATGACGAGCGCCGTGCGGTGGTGATGGTTACGCCGCGCGACGGCGAGACCGGCAAATTCCTGGTCACTGAAGATCGCTGCATGCACTTTGAAAGCAATATCAGGTGTCCGGAGGAAACCGTTGCCGCCGCGAGACAAATGATCATCGATCATGCCAGCGCCAGGTTACAGGACAGTTTCCTGATGGAGCCGATTTTGCAATGCGATTTTCACGTCGCAATCTTTGGCGCCGGTCACGTTGGAGCGGCAACCGTGGATGTTCTGTCGAGGCTCGATTGCAACATCCGCTGGATTGACGCCCGCCGGAATATTTTTCCGGCACAACTGCCGAATAACGTAACGGCAGTGGAATCCGGGAATCCGGCAGACGAGGTAGCAGCGATGCCGCAGGGGACGAATTACCTGGTCATGACACACAGCCACGCATTGGACTACGAGATATGCGACCAGGTGTTGCGGCGCGGGGATTTTGCCTACTGCGGACTCATTGGCTCGCGCTCGAAGCGCCGGCGCTTTGAACGAACCATGCGCAAACAGGGCAAGTCCGATTCATTGCTGGTGCGCCTGACCTGCCCGATTGGCGTGCCAGGCATTGAAAGCAAGAAACCAGCAGACATTGCAGTGGCAGTCGCCGCCGATTTATTGCGCGTAAGGGATGCGGCCGGGGCGGCAAAACAGGACAATGACAGGATTCCCGAACCAGTAAACGATAACGTGCGCGTAATATAAAGAGTTCGAAGACGCTACATGGAAGCATACATAGTCGACTGGCTGAACCTGCTCGCCAGGTGGGTGCACTTCATTACCGGCATCGCCTGGATCGGCTCGTCGTTCTATTTCATCTGGTTGGACGATCATCTTGAGGCCCCGAAAGAAGCTACGGACGAGGAAAAGGGTGTTGGCGGCGAATTATGGTCGGTGCACGGCGGCGGCTTTTATCACTCACAAAAATATCGCGTAGCGCCACGAATCCTGCCGGAGACCCTGCACTGGTTCAAATGGGAGGCATATACGACCTGGATAACGGGCATGTTCCTGTTGATCCTCGTGTACTGGTACGGCGCCGGGATTTACCTGATCGATCCATCGGTTGCCGATTTATCGGTGCCACTTGCTGTCGGCATCGCAGCGCTATTTCTTGTTGGTAGCTGGGTAATTTATGACTTGCTGTGTAAATCGCCGCTGGGCAAAAACGACAATGCATTCAGTGCGGTATTAATGGTGTTGATTACGTTGCTCGCGTATGGGCTGTGCCAGTTATTCAGCGGCCGCGGCGCATACATTCATTTCGGCGCAGTACTTGGCACGATAATGGCTGCGAATGTCTTTTTCGTCATTATTCCGGGCCAACGCAGGATGGTAGACGCCGCTGCCCTCGGACAGCTACCGAATCCCGAGGATGGCATCAAGGCCAAGCAACGGTCTGTGCACAACACCTACTTCACGTTGCCGGTGCTGTTCGTAATGACCAGCAATCATTACGCGTTGACCTTTGCGCACGAATATAACTGGGTAATCCTGGTTGCGATATCACTCGCCGGCGCACTGATACGCGTGTACTTTGTCGCCCGGCACAAAGGCAAGACGTCGCCGGTGCCGATCATCGTTGCGGGCCTTATTTTGCTCCTGGTTGCAGCAGTTATCGCGCCTAAGTCCCGTGCCGCGACCACCGGGACGGTAACGCTCTCGATGATTCGCCCGGTCATCGAGAGTCGCTGCACGACCTGTCATTCGCGAAATCCAACGCATATTGCGTTTCCCGCCGCGCCATCCGGTGTGATGCTGGATACCGATGAAGAAATCGACTCGGAGGCGCTGCGCATTCACCAGCAAACCGTGGTGCTCAAGGCAATGCCGATTGGCAATCTGACCCGGATCAGTGATGAGGAACGGGCATTGATCGATGCCTGGTACCAGGGTCGCGTGCAACAAGAATGAGCGATCAGAAGTACCCAAGAGACCTGGCTGGCTACGGCGCCAATCCGCCGCAGGTCAACTGGCCTGAGAGCGCGCGCATCGCCGTGCAGTTCGTTATCAATTACGAAGAGGGCGCCGAGAGCTGTGTGTTGCATGGTGACGAGGCGTCCGAGGCGTTTCTCTCCGAAATCGTATCCGCGACGCCGATTCCCGGGCAGCGAAACATGAACATGGAATCCATTTACGAGTACGGCGCACGCGCGGGTTTCTGGCGTCTGCATCGGCTGTTCACGGAGAGGAAGATGCCGGTGACCGTGTTCGGTGTTGCGATGGCGTTGCAGCGCAACCCGGCGGTGGTTGACGCGATGTGGGAGGCAGACTGGGAAATTGCCAGTCACGGTTATCGCTGGATCGACTACCAGTTCGTCGACGAGCGTACGGAGCGCGAACATATGCAGAAGGCGATCGAGATTCATCACGAGGTGACTGGCGAGCGCCCGCGTGGCTGGTACCTGGGCCGTTGCAGTCCTAACAGCCATCGCATCGCCGCGGAAGAGGGCGGTTTTGTTTACAACGCGGACAGCTATGCCGACGATCTTCCGTACTGGGATCGCTCGTACGATGAGCCTCAGTTGGTGGTGCCCTACACACTCGACGCCAACGATATGCGCTTTGCGACGCCACAGGGTTTCAATTCGGGTCAGCAGTTTTATGACTACCTCAAGGATACATTCGACGTTCTCTACGCGGAGGGCGAGTCGCAGCCAAAGATGATGTCAGTTGGCCTGCATTGCCGGCTTGCCGGACGTCCCGGTCGCGCCGCTGCGCTGGCCAGGTTTCTCGACTACATTCGAACGCACGAGCAGGTCTGGATCGCCCGGCGCATTGATATTGCGAATCACTGGCGGGAACATCATGCCGCAGACGCATGAGCAGTTTGTCCGTCGTTATGGCGGAATTTACGAAAACTCCGCCTGGGTTGCGGAGGAGACTTATGCCACCGCTGCCGACGTTTCGGATGCAGGGCACCTGGCGAGGGTATTCGCAAGCTGCGTCGACGAAGCGGCGCATGATCGCAAGCTGACACTCATTCGCGCCCATCCGGATCTCGCCGGAAAGGCGGCCATTGCCGGTGACCTGACGGAGGAATCGACTGATGAGCAGTCGTCTGCCGGCATCAATCAGTGCACGCCGGAAGAATATGCGCAGTTCCAGTTGCTGAATGCGCAGTACCGGGAAAAGTTCGGCTTTCCGTTTGTAATGGCAGTCAGGAACAGTAATCGCGGCGACATACTCAGAGCGTTCGCACAACGGCTTGAGAACGATGACGAAACCGAATTCGCAACCGCGATCGAAGAGATACACAAGATTGCGCGATTGCGGCTAGAGGCAATCGATAAAGGATGAAGAATAAATTGCAGAATCCTTTTCATGCATGGGTAAGGCTTGAGCAGCCGAGGCTTGGGAGTCGCGTGGTTTATGCTACCGACGAATTCTTTGGGGCAAAGGAGCGCCTGATCGAGCCCCAGGATCCGGTTTTTATTGAAGGCAGGTTTGATGATCACGGCAAGTGGATGGATGGCTGGGAGAGCCGCCGCAAACGGTCGGAAGGATACGACTATTGCATTATCCACCTGGGAATTCCCGGAATCGTTCACGGCGTCGACATTGATACCAGCTACTTCACAGGAAACAATCCACCATCGGCATCCATCGACGGTTGCGTGAGCGACGCGATGCTGCCGGATGAAAATACCGCGTGGCAGGAATTGCTGCCGGCCGTGGATCTGCAGGGTGACGCACATCATTTTTTGGCGATTGAACACGACAACGCTACCACCCACCTGCGCTTTAATATCTACCCGGACGGCGGGGTAGCGAGGCTGCGGGTTTACGGCGAAGTGCGTCCCGATTGGGACCAGATGGACAGCAACGAGCTCATCGATCTTTTCGCGATTGAGCACGGCGGCCGTGCGATTCTGTGCAGCGATCAGCACTTCGGCACCAAGCACAATCTTAACCTCGCGGGTCGCGGCGTGAATATGGGAGATGGCTGGGAAACTGCGCGTCGCCGCACACCAGGTAACGATTGGGTGATATTGCGGCTCGGTCATCCAGGCCATATTGAAAAAGTCGAAATCGATACCGCTCACTTCAAAGGCAACTATCCGGACCGGGTCGAGCTGCGAGCGGCGTTGGTCACCGACGAGCGTGATCTGGAGTCATCAAGCGCGGCATGGGCGGTCTTGTTGCCCGAGAGCAAACTCGATATGGACATGCAGCACTTTTATACAGATGCTTTGCAGGACGTCGGTGCCGTTTCGCACGTGCGGCTGAACATATTTCCCGACGGCGGGATCAGCCGCGTTCGCCTGTACGGAAATATTGCGGCCGGCGATGCCCAATCATGAACGAAGCCGTGCTTAAGCCCCTGCCGATAACGACAGAGCGATTTGCGCCATATGGCGACGTCATTCATGCGTCAACGGCAGCTAAGGTTGCCATGAACGATGCGCGGTTCGAGCGTTTCCATGATCTTGCGAAAATTGACGTCGAGTCCGCCGGGGGGCGAACGGCGATCAGTATCGCGCGCTGTAAGGTAGCAACGACCTTCCCCCATCGCTTCGACATGGTGGAACGTCATCCGCTTGGCAGCCAGGCGTTTATTCCACTGGCGCCGTTCTCTTTCATTGTTGTCGTGGCACCCGCAGGCGAGGCGGTCGTTGCCGCGGATCTGTGCGCATTCGTGACCAATGGTACGCAGGGCATTAATTACCACAAAGGCGTATGGCACATGCCGATGATCGCGATGGAGGCCGGACAGGAATTCCTTATCGTTGATCGGGCGCCAGCGACTGATAACTGCGAGGAATTCATCTTCGGTGACCCGCTGACGCTGGAGGCGCCGTAGAGACAATGGCTGACAGGAAGGCGTTCCGCGCATCAATTTTGCATTGTCTTGGCGACCCGGGAGAGAAGGATGACCCGGCAGCCGTAGAATACTTCGCAGACGGGCTACTGATCGTCGAGGACGGCCGCGTCGCCGAGCTCGGCGACGCCAAACAGATGCTCGGCGGACTCGCCGACGATATCGCATTCACCGACCATAGCGGCAAACTCATCGTACCCGGATTCATCGACTGCCACGTACACTTTCCACAAGTAGACATCATCGCGTCCCACGGTGAGCAATTGCTCGACTGGCTGGCGCGCTATGCCTATCCGGCGGAGGAGGCATTCGCCGATACCGAACATGCGCATGCGGTTGCCGGATTTTTTGTCGATGAACTCCTGCGGAACGGCACTACTACCGCCCTGGTGTTTGCGAGTGTACATCCGCAGTCGGTCGACGCGATTTTCAAGGCGGCAGACACCCGCGGCATGCGATTGCTGGCAGGCAAGGTGCTTATGGATGAGAACTGTCCGGAAGCACTCAGGGACAGTCCGGAGTCTGCTTATGCGGAGAGCCGGCAGCTGATCGAGAAATGGCATGGCAAGAATCGTCTCGGTTATGCGATTACGCCGCGCTTTGCCGTCACTTCCAGCGAAGCGCAACTGAAGGCCGCCGGCAGGCTGGCCCGGGAGTTTCCCGAAGTGCATGTGCAGTCACACCTGGCGGAAAATCACGACGAAATCGAACTGGTCGCGAAACAGTTTCCCTGGAGCCGCAGTTATTTTGATGTTTACGAGCAACTGGGACTGGTCCGTGAGCGGTCTGTTTTCGCCCACTGCCTGCACCTCGATGACCAGGACCGGGAGCAATTGGCGAAACTCGGAGCTGCGATCGCGTTTTGTCCGACCTCAAACCTGTTTCTTGGCAGCGGCCTGTTCGATTTACGTGCAGCAAAAGACTGCGGAATTCGTACGGGAGTCGGCACGGATGTGGGGGGTGGCACCAGTCTGAACATGTTCAGGACCCTGAGCGAGGCGTACAAGGTGCTGCAACTTCAGGGGCAGTCATTGCCGGGTTCCAGGGCCTTGTATCTCGCGACTTTGGGCGCTGCCAGTGCGCTTTATCTTGATGACAGGATCGGCAACTTCATTGCGGGCAAGGAAGCGGACTTCGTCGTGCTCGATTATTCTGCGTCATCGATTACGCGCCGCCGCCTGTCACGCTGTCAGGACATTACGGAAAAACTCTTCGCATTGATCATGCTCGGCGACGATCGATCGATCGCCGAAACCTATGTAATGGGCACATTGATGTCGTAGGAGCCCGGCCCACCGGGCGATCTTCGTTTGGCAAGCGTGGTGGATTCAACCTTAACAAACATTAGCGGCATGTTTTTTGAACATGCCTTTAATGTTTGTCGCTCGCTGGGGCGAGCTC
>Ga0209987_10000356_pt1 | contig 23687 bp, 25 predicted proteins | sample N074metaG_FD_182134 | JGI IMG/M metagenome (GOLD analysis project Ga0209987, IMG submission 182134) | Deep subsurface microbial communities from Kermadec Trench to uncover new lineages of life (NeLLi) - N074 metaG (SPAdes) (version 2) | ecosystem: Environmental > Aquatic > Marine > Ocean trench...
GTAACAGACTACCCCTGGCAGGCCGTTTTGTGCCAACAGCGGACGAAGCATGAGATTGATCATCTATCAAACCCACGGAACTGCAAGGGGCCGCCTTGTCCTAGGTACGGACGTCCGGGGTCTGCTATGTTGAGCAGCAGCTGTTACCTAAAGCTGCCTCCCGTGAAACCCCGGAATCTGCGTATTCACGATAAATTTTCCCTATAAAAAATGTTGAGACTTAGGAGTACGAATAACTTTCTCACTTACGCCTACCCTTTTTTCGGCGTTAATCGTTTTAGCGATTATTCCCGGACCTGGGATAATGATCGTTATAGCATGAACGCTGTCGCAGGATTGTATCGCTGGCATGGTTACTTCTGCTGGAATTGTAGCCGAGATTTTGTATTTATTGGGCTAGCCGTATTTGGATTATCAACGTTATCTCAATCTCTTGGAGAGTTGTTCCTGATTACTCAATATGGCGGAGCCCATATCTTTTTTGGCTGGGAAGTGACAATTGCCGCTGTGTTTCTTCATCAGTTTAGTAAGACGACTTCTCATATTGAAATCTCCGTGCCGTAGGATGAGCTGTTTGAGTTCATAATTGTGTTCTGCGAAGTTGTCCGCCACGCGCCTCAACTCGTCCATCTCCTCTTCAAGCCGTTCATTTTCTTGTTCGTATCCCATGTATCTGTAACCCAAATGGTCGCATGTTGACAGTTACCTGGTACCGTCGTCATCTAACGCTCTTGATATTGATGAGCGAACACTTACATTTTTCTACCGTTGATAACGCCATACCGATAGCCCAGATTCCACGCCCCACTTTATTCATGAATGAATTATTATTTAACAGGAAGCAGCCACTCGATACAATTGACGCAAAATGTTATTTATTGAATATGTGAACTGGATCGCAAAAACGCAAGTGATATGGTGGATGTTTCTAGCCGTAACGTCATTTTTGCGGTCAAATTACACGGTGACCGTATGTCTCATATGAGGAAGCGGTAGTAGCTACATGGTGAGATCGAGCCGAAAATGCTGGAGGGCGAACGGCCGCAATGTGTAACGAGCTGCCTCTCAGCATAGCAGACCCTGTGGGGCCGCTCATAGGACAGAGCAGTCATACAAAAAATCCACCATAGAAATTTTGCAGTTAATGTCAATATCGGGGCGCGGGGGTGGGCCGCTGAATACCAATTTTTGATATTACCCACTTAGGTCTCTTTGCTGGACAGTTTTCTGCCAAGGTAGAGAAATAATTTAAACTTTTTTTGAAGTGTGTATTGACGCTAGAAGGTGTCTACATAGGGTCTACACGGGATGTGGGCCAAAATTATAGGCCCCATAACTTATTGATTAATAAGTAAAAATGGTGCCCGGTCTCGGAATCGAACCAAGGACACGAGGATTTTCAATCCTCTGCTCTACCGACTGAGCTAACCGGGCATTTTCTTTTCGCTATGCGCGAAAGGCGCGTATTAAACCCGTACATCTCCTGTGAGTCAAGCGCTAGGGCTGTTCTGATGGCGGAACATAGCCCTCGGCCTTGTCGTAGTCCTCTCCCGAGAAAAATTTGTCCATTTCCAGCTGCAGATATTTCCTGGTTTCAGGGTCGAACAGGCTCAGGTGCTTCTCGTTGATGAGCATGGTTTGATGCGCCTGCCAGTCCATCCAGGCCTGCTTGGAAACCGTTTCGAAGACCTCCTGACCCTTGGGTCCGGGGTAGGGTGGTGCATCCAGGCCTTCCAGTTCTTTTTGGTACTTCTTGCAAAAAATCATTCGGGACATGTCAGTTATCCATTAATGTGGGCGATGGCCCAGTTGTTCCAGTAGGCTGGCCACCGGGGCCGCCAAACCAATTTGGGCTGGCTGGCGACTGTTATACCAGAGCTGCTGCCCCGCTTCCATGACAGATTCGGGTGTTGTGGCCAGCGTCAGCTGCAAAGGTTGTATGTCCAGGTGATAGTGGCTGAAGGTATGCCTGAAGCTGGGCCACGCCTCGGTGTGTTCCGGTGTAAGGCCCCAGCGGTCCAGGCACCAGTTGTCGGCAGCAGAGGCATCAGACAGCTCGGGGAAACACCATAAGCCACCCCATATTCCGCTATTTGGGCGGCGTTCCAGCCATATTTCCTGATTTTTCGAGATTATCATCAATAAAACGGTGTTTTTTACCGGCAGAGTGCGAGCGGGCTTTTTACCCGGAAAGCGTTGCTGCTCGCCCAGTTTGTAGGCCTCACAGTCGCCGACCAGCGGGCATTGTTCACAATTGGGTTTGCTGCGAGTGCAAAGCGTGGCGCCCAAATCCATCATAGCCTGGCAGTACTGGGCAAATCGGCTATCGGGTGTGTACTGTTCTGCCAGTTGCCACAATTGTTTATGAACGGCGGCCAGCCCCGGCCAGCCCGGCACGGCCCGGTAGCGAGCCAGCACCCGTTTGACGTTGCCGTCCAGGATTGCAGCGCGCTGGCCAAAGGCAATGCTGCGAATGGCTCCCGCCGTAGACCGACCTATTCCAGGTAGAGTGCCCAGAGCGTCGACTTCGCTGGGAAACTCGCCATCCATCTGTGTACACACTATTTTCGCTGCCTTGTGCAGGTTTCTGGCGCGCGCGTAATAACCCAGCCCCGTCCACAGGTGCAACACGGCGTCTTGTTCTGCCGCTGCCAGGGTTTGGACCGTTGGAAACGCTGCCATAAAGCGCTCAAAATAGGGGATAACAGTTTTTACCTGGGTCTGCTGCAGCATAATCTCGGACACCCATACACGGTAGGGGTTAATACCATGCTGCCACGGCAGGTCTTTGCGCCCGTGCCGCTCATGCCAGCGAAGTACCTTGTTGGAAAACTGTGCGGTAGGGGTTTTTGCCATGGCGCACAGGGTAATGTTCACGGCGGGAAACCTCCAGTGAAATACGTGGCCATTTCTTCTATAATGTCTGGCTTTTCGCCGCCAGAGCCCATGTGGGGTAGCGGCTGCACACTGGAGAGAGCTCTTGGATACGGGAACGCCCAACCGCAAGGCCACGGTTACGCGCAATACACTGGAGACACAGATCACTGTCGAAGTGAATCTGGATGGTTCCGGGCAGGTAGAATTTGATACCGGCGTACCTTTTCTCGAGCACATGATGGATCAAATCGCCCGCCATGGAATGATGGACCTCAAGGTGATTGCCAAGGGCGACCTGCACATAGATGCACACCACACCGTGGAAGACATAGGCATCACCCTGGGCCAGGCCTTTGCACAGGCGGCTGGAGACAAGAAGGGTATTGTGCGCTACGGCCACGCCTACGTTCCGCTTGATGAAGCACTGTCGCGTGTGGTGGTGGACTTCTCCGGCCGTCCGGGGCTGGTGTTCAACGTGCCGTTTACCCGCGGCCTAGTGGGGGGCTTCGATGTGGATTTGTTTCACGAGTTCTTTCAGGGCTTTATCAATCACGCCCTGGTGACCCTGCACGTGGATAATTTGCGCGGCGAGAACACGCACCACCAGGCCGAGACAATTTTTAAGGCCTTCGGCCGCGCCCTGCGCATGGCACTATCCGCCGACCCTCGCATGGCCGGCGTGACCCCTTCAACCAAAGGCGTGCTATAGGCGACTCCATGGGTTCTATTGTTGCCGTTATAGACTACGGCATGGGTAATCTTCACTCTGTCGCCAGCGCGTTGCGGCACGTGGGGGCAGACCAGGTTCTGGTCACCCACGATGCGGCAGTGATACGCACCGCCGACCACGTGGTTTTCCCCGGTGTGGGCGGCATTCGCGATTGCATGGCCGAGATTCGCCGGCTCAAATGCGACGAGCTTTTACAGGATGTACTTACCGGGCAGCGCAAGCCTGTACTGGCCATCTGTGTGGGCATGCAGGCGCTGATGACCTCCTCCCAGGAGAACGACGGGGTTCCCTGCCTGGATATTATCCCGGGGGAAGTGCGTTTTTTCGGCAACCCGCTCACCGGGGAGCAGGGCGAGCGCCTTAAGGTCCCCCACATGGGGTGGAATCAGGTTCAACAAGTAAGTAAGCACCCACTATGGGATGGTATAGAAGACACAGCACGCTTCTATTTTGTGCACAGCTATTACGTGAGCGCCGCTGATCGCAGCCTGTTGGCGGGCACGGTACGCTATGGTGTAAACGCCGATGCGGCGCTGGCCAGAGATAACCTCTTTGCCGTGCAATTTCACCCGGAGAAAAGCCACACCGCAGGCCTGCAGCTGCTGCGCAATTTTGTAAACTGGAATGGCCAATGTTGATAATACCCGCAATTGATTTGAAAGACGGCGAATGCGTGCGCCTGCGCCAGGGCTTAATGGCGGACAGCACGGTATTTTCCGATGACCCGCTGGCGGTGGCTCAGCGCTGGGTGGACGCCGGTTGCAGGCGCCTGCACCTGGTGGACCTCAATGGCGCCTTTGCCGGTGAGCCGGTGAACGGCGAGATAGTAACCGCAATTACAGCGGCCCACCCCCAGCTGCCGGTACAGATAGGCGGTGGTATTCGCTCACTGGAAACCATTGAGCACTATGTGCGGGCCGGGGTGAGCTACGTCATTATTGGCACCCAGGCGGTAAAGGAACCAGCCTTTGTCGCCGAGGCCTGTAAGGCCTTTCCCGGCAGAATTATTGTCGGCCTGGACGCCAAAGACGGCTTTGTGGCCACCGATGGCTGGGCGGAGGTTTCCGAGGTTCAGGCCAGCGATCTGGCGAAGAAGTTCGAGTTGGACGGCGTGTCGGCCATCGTCTACACCGATATCGCCCGGGATGGCATGATGCAGGGGGTAAACGTAGAGGCGACCCTGGCAATGGCCCGGGCGTCCACTATCCCAGTGATTGCCTCGGGGGGTATAAGCGACATGGAAGATATCAAGGCGCTACAGGCGGTGTCCGGCCAGGGTATCTGCGGCGCGATTACCGGGCGCGCCATTTATGAGGGCACCCTGGATATGGCGCTGGCTCAGGCTTACTGCGACGAGGCCAGCTGAATATGGGCCTGGCCAAACGCATTATTCCCTGCCTCGACGTCGAAAACGGTCGGGTGGTAAAGGGCGTGAACTTTGTCGATATTCGCGACGCGGGTGACCCGGTAGAAATTGCCAGGCGCTACAACGAGCAGGGCGCCGATGAAATCACCTTTCTGGACATTACAGCCAGCCATGAGGGTCGCGATACCACGGTGCACACGGTTGAAAAAATAGCCGAGGAAGTGTTTATTCCACTGACTGTGGGTGGCGGTATTCGGGCGGTGGAGGATATTCGCACCATGCTCAACGCCGGTGCCGACAAGGTGGCCATCAATACCGCCGCTATTCTCAACCCGGACCTGGTTCGCCAGGCAGCCCAGCGCTTTGGCTCGCAGTGCATTGTTGTTGCCATAGACGCCAAGCGGGTTGCCGATGTGGACGGTGCGCCGCGCTGGGAAATTTTCACCCACGGCGGGCGCAAGGCAACCGGCATAGACGCCGTGGCCTGGGCGGTAAAGATGGCGGAGTTAGGCGCCGGAGAAATTCTGCTCACCAGCATGGACAGGGATGGCACTAAAAATGGTTTTGAGCTGGGCATGACCCGGGCGATAACCGATGCCATTGATATTCCGGTTATCGCTTCTGGGGGGGTGGGCACCCTGGACCACCTGGTTGACGGTATTTTACTGGGCGGCGCCGATGCGGTGCTGGCGGCGAGTATATTTCACTTCGGCGAATTCACTGTGCCCCAGGCAAAGGCCCATATGGCGGCCAGAGGTATAGAGGTTCGACTTTAGAGCAGCTGCTTAGCCTCGGTTTTATCCGCCACCAACGGCTGTGCGTTCTGTTTGCGGCTGCCGGCGGTCAAAATATTCAAGCCCTTCAAGAGAGTGAGAGCCTCGTACAGCTGATTGTCCGAGCCTAACAGGGCGCTGGCGGTCTCCCTGCTGCTCTCTGAACTCTCGGTGTTGCCACCGGCGTTGTCCAGATGGCCGGCCAGGTCTGCCTCTGTCATCTGCCGGGAATTGTCATAGGCGGTGACCTTGGCCCGTTCTACCAGGATATCGGGGGTTATGCCCTGGGCCTGTATGGAGCGGCCATTGGGAGTGAAATACAGGGCCGTGGTGAGTTTTACCGCGCGGGAGTCGGACAGGGGAAGAATGGTTTGCACGGAGCCTTTACCAAAACTCTTGGTACCCATTAGCACAGCCCTGCCGTGGTCCTGCAGAGCGCCGGCGACAATTTCTGAAGCGCTGGCGGAGCCGCCGTTAATCAGTACAACGACGGGCGTGCCATTGGTTACGTCACCCGGTGTCGCCTTGTAGTTTACCTCGGAATTATCCAGGCGGCCCTCGGTGTAAACCACCGTGCCACCGTCCATAAACAGGCCAGCCACGTCGACACTGGCTCGCAACACGCCGCCCGGGTTGTTGCGCAAGTCCAGCACCAGACCTTTCAGGGGTTCCTTTTCTTTCAGTTTTGCCAGCGATTTGCTTACGTCCTCACCGGTACGCTTCTGGAACTGGGCGATACGAATATAGCCGTAACCGGGTTCCAGCCAGCGCTCTCTGACGCTGGCAACCCGAATAGTGTCTCTGGTCAGGGTCACGGTGAAGGGTTTGTTCTCCCCGGGCCTGCCGATGGTGAGCGCTATCTCGGTTCCTTTTTCACCGCGCATCTGCTCTATGGCCTCATTGAGGCTCTGGCCTTTGATGGACACATCATCGAGTTTGAGAATGACGTCTCCGGTTTGCAGCCCGGCCTCGGCGGCGGGGGTACCGTCAATGGGAGAGATAACGGTGACAAAGCCATTTTCCATGCCCACTTCCAGGCCCAGGCCGCTGAACTCTCCGGAAGTACTGGATTGCAGGTTGTCGAAGGCGTCCTTGGTCATATACACAGAGTGGGGGTCCAGTCCGGTCAACATCCCCTTAATGGCATATTCCAGCAGGGTACTGTCGTCTATTTCTTCCACGTAACCGATGCGAATCTGGTTGAACACATCGGCGAAGGTGCGCAGTTCTTCCAGTGGTAACTTGCCGGGTTCTTCCTCGGCGAAAACAGAGGCCGAATTTGCCAGCGAGAGGGCGACGGCGCCTGCGGCCAAGGTTTTTAGGAATAAAGAGGGAGAAATCATGGTTGTTGCCAGCTGAGGCCGCCTGTTGCGGGTTGCAGTAAATAGTATAGACAGCAGTGTAACCCATTCGTTGGGGCATCTGTTGCAAATAGGCTTACATGCTAAAGTAGCCGCGCTGAATATCCACACATGCTGGAAACCAAAAAAATCATGAGCGGCGGACAAAAATTACTCCCCGGGGTGATGGGGGGAATGGGGCCCCAGGCCACCGTGGATTTTATGGCCAAGTTGGTGGCGCAGACGGACGCAAATTGTGACCAGGATCATATTCGGCTACTGGTGGACCATAACCCCGCAGTGCCCAATCGACATGAAGCCATCGCCGGTGACCCCAAACCGGTTGTAAATGCACTGGTGGCTATGGCTCGCACCCTGGAGCGCGCAGGTGCCGATTTTCTGGTGATGGTCTGCAATACCGCCCACGCCTTTCAGAGCGAAATCAGTGCGGCTGTTGATATCCCCTTTGTCAGTATTGTTGATGAGGTAGTTTCTGAGTTGGGCTTGCTTTCACCGGCTGCGCAAGGTGTTGGCATTATGGCGGCCCAGGGCTGCCTGCGCGCGGGCCTTTATCAAAGCGCCTTTAACGAGTCCGGGCTAAAACCGATTTGCTGGACAGATAGCGAGCTGACTCAATTTATGACCCTGCTCTATCAAATAAAGGCGGGTGACGACCTGGCAATTATTCGGCCGCAGCTGGAGCATTTGGCACAAGTTCTGGTTCGCCGTGGCGCCCATGTTTTGCTCGCTGCCTGCACTGAGATTCCTCTGGTTTTACAGGGGGGCACTGGCCCGACACCTCTGTTATCTTCTACCGATATCCTGGTGTCGCACACCATAGAATACGCCCTGGGTGTGCGAACCCTGCCCACAGTCTTTTAAGCTGATTCAATCGTATTTGGAGTAGCCCATGTTGTTGTCCCGTTTTCCCCGTGTTCATCTTGCCCACCGCAATACGCCGCTGGAGTTTCTTCCCCGCCTGACCAAGCATCTGGATGGCCCCAATATTTATATCAAGCGCGATGACTGCACCGGGCTGGCCAGCGGCGGCAATAAAACTCGAAAGCTGGAATTTTTGATGGCCCAGGCCCTGCAGCAGAACGCCGATACGGTTATCACCCAGGGGGCAGTACAGTCCAACCACGCCCGCCAGACTGCCGCCGCCGCGGCCAAACTGGGCCTGGCCTGTGAGTTGTTGTTTGAGAATCGTATCGAACATCCCGACAGCGATTATCTGCACTCGGGCAATGTTTTCCTGGACCATTTGTTTGGCGCCAATACCCGTCACTACCCCGGTGCGACTGACATGAATGCCGCCATGGAACTTGTGGCGGATGAGGTCAGGGCCGCTGGCGGCAAGCCTTATGTCATTCCCGGTGGTGGCTCCAATGCGGTGGGTGCCCTGGGCTATGTGGATTGTGCCCTGGAAATAATCACCCAGGCTAATGCACAGCAGCTGCGGGTTGACCACGTGGTACACGCCACCGGTAGCGCCGGTACCCAGGCGGGCCTGGTAGTGGGGCTGCAGGCAATGAACAGCAATATCCCGGTGCTGGGTATTGGTGTGAACGCCCCCAGGGATGTGCAGGAGGAGCGGGTATTTCAACTGGCACAGAAAACCGCAGCCTATATTGGCGCGCCCGGGGTGGTGGCCAGGGAGCATATCGTGGCCAATTGTGATTATGTTGGCGAGGGCTACGGCATTACCACACCCGCAATGTGCGAGGCATTAAGATTGCTGGCGCGGCTGGAGGGCTTGCTGTTTGACCCGGTTTACAGCGGCAAGGGCATGGCGGGCATGCTGGACTTGATAGGCAAAGGTCACTTTGGCAAAGGCGACAATATCGTTTTTATTCATACCGGCGGCTCTGTGGGTCTGTTCGGCTATCACACGCAACTGCTGTAGCCCCGAACTTAGCGTCGGCACCAGCTGGCGGGGTTTTTCGGCTTGCCCCTGTAGCGCACTTCAAAATACAGGGCGGCGCTATCCCGCCCCCCGGTGCTGCCCACGGTACTGATGTGGGTGCCCGCGCTAACCCACTCGCCCACGTCCCGCAGCAGGCTCTGGTTGTGGGCGTAGAGGCTCATATAGTCGTCACCATGGTCGATAATAATCAGTAGGCCGGAGCCGCGCAGCCAATCGGCATAGACAACTCGCCCGTGGTGTATGGCCGACACCTGCGTACCGGCCGTGGCCGGTATGGTCACGCCCTGCCAGCGCATCTTGCCCGCCGCCCTGGAGTTGCCAAAGCGGTGGCTGGCGCGGCCCGATACAGGCCAGGGCATAGTGCCCTTGGCAGCGGCGAATGCCTTGTAATTTTCGGGCATCTTCAGGTTGACCACTGCTTGCTCTATGGCCTGCAGTAGCCGTTCCAGCTGTAGTTGATCCTGCTCCATCTGCTTTAGCTTGCCGTCCTTGTCGCGTATGCTGGCAAGCAAGGTTTGCACCGCGACCTCGCGAGTTTCCTTGGCGCCAACCAGCTTATGTTGCTGGCGTTGCAGGGTTTTACCCCGGTCTGCCAGTTCTTCTGTAACTTTTGCAATACCGGGTTCAAGCTCGGCCAGCTCAGTCAGAATTTCCCGGTACTGTTCTATATGCTCGTTGCGAGCCCGATAAAAATAACGGTAGTAGGCGATGGCTCGGGCCAGTGTGTTGGGGTCTTCCTGGTTTAACAGAATCTTGAGCTGGCCCTGTTGGCCCATTTGATAAGCGGCTTTCATTTCGCGGGCTATCAGTGCCTGCTGCTGGTCTCGGGCCTTATCGAGCTCCCGTTGCCGGGCTTTCAAGCTCGCCAGCTTTTGCCGGGACTTTTCCAGTTCTCGCCTGTTGACGGCGGCGTCTTTTTGCAATGCACCCAGCGTCACTTCAGCTTCGCGCAATTGGTTTTGCAGGGAGTTTTTGCGGGATTTCTCGCTGGAAATCTGTCGTGATATTTTTTTAATCTTGCTCTGCAGTTGTTGCAACTGTGCCCGCGCAACTTCCTCGTCGGACAGTGCGTAGCTCGGTGGTGCCGGCAGAAGCGCGAACACCAGCCCCAGGCTTAGAAACCATGGGCGCAATGTTTTCAGGGGCCCAGCTCTATGAGACTGCTGCCTGTCATCTGTGTCGGCTGGGGCAGCCCCATCATTGCCAACAGGGTTGGTGCTATATCAGCGAGCTTGCCGCCGGCGCTGTTCAGTGTGGCCAGACGCTCGCCAATGAAAACCAGGGGTACCTGTTCCGTGGTGTGCTGGGTGTGAACCTGGCCGGAGACATAATCCATCATTTGTTCGCAGTTGCCGTGGTCGGCGGTTACCAGGGCCTGCCCTCCAACTGCCAGCAAGGCACCTTCAATGCGACCCAGACATTCATCCAGCGCTTCCACGGCTTTCACTGCTGCCTGGAAGTTACCGGTGTGGCCCACCATATCGCCGTTGGCGTAATTGCATACGATGAGGTCAAACCTGCCCGAGTGTATGGCCTCAACCAATTTGTCGGTAAGTTCGGGTGCGCTCATTTCGGGTTTGAGGTCGTAGGTGGCCACATCGGGCGAGGGGATCATGATGCGCTCTTCACCGTCAAAAGGGTCTTCCCGCCCGCCGCTGAAGAAGAAAGTCACATGGGCGTATTTTTCGGTTTCAGCGATGCGCAGCTGGGTTTTACCCAGTTGGGCCAGGTAGTCCCCCAGCACATTGTCCAGCGAATTGGGGGGAAAGGCGCAACTGGTTTTGATGCTGGCGGCATACTCGGTGGTCATGACGAAATCTGACAGCTGTGGCAGGGCAGTGCGGGTAAAGTGAGGGAAATCCGTATCGACGAAGGCGCGGGATAGCTGGCGCGCCCGATCTGCGCGAAAATTCATAAACAACACGGTGTCGCCGTCGCCAATGACGGCCTGCTCCTGACCATCTGCCTGAATAACGCTGGCGCTGACGAACTCGTCGTTTTCATCCCGGTCGTAGGCGGCCTGCAGGGCGTCCTGGGCGCTGCCAAAACGGTAGTCGGCTTTGGCTTGGGTCAACAATTGGTAAGCGCGCTCTACCCTGTCCCAACGATTATCCCGATCCATGGCGTAGTAGCGACCTATCATGCTGGCAATGCGGCCACAGCCCAGTGTCTGGAACACACTGTCTATTGCGGACAGGAAGTCTGCCGCGCTGCGTGGCGGTGTATCGCGGCCGTCCAGAAAAGCGTGCAGGTAGATCTTTTTTACTCCCCGTGCAGCGGCCAGCTCTATGGCGGCGATAATCTGGTTTTGATGGCTGTGCACCCCACCGGGGGACAACAGGCCCATGATGTGTACTGCGCCATCGACCGCCAGGGCCTTATCGATTGCCTGGTTATAGGCCGGGTTGCTGTGGAAACTGCCATCGGCAATTGCCTGGTCTATTCGGGTGATGCTTTGAAAGACAACCCTGCCCGCGCCCAGGCTCATATGGCCTACTTCGGAATTGCCCATCTGGCCATCGGGCAGGCCTACATCCAGCCCCGAAGTGGAAATGAGGGTGTGAGGAGCGTTCTTCCACAATCGATCCCAGACGGGAGTGTGGCCGTTGGCAATGGCGTTGTCCCGGGTTTCTTCGCGGTGGCCCCAGCCGTCCAGGATAAGGAGTACGGTTGGCGTGTTGCTGTTTTGATTCATGTCGATTCTCGTGGCCAGAGTGCTTCTAGGGCCGCATTTTACCCTGTACGGGCGCTGCTAGAACAGGCCTTTAGGCAATACGGGCCATCGCTTTCACGGCGCCCGGCGTTCCTGTATACTCAACGCCCTTTTTTTGCCGGGCTTTGCACCACCGCCCCGCAAGTCGCAAACCGCTTTAACTGAGTAATACCATGGCTTTGTTTCTTGAATTTGTTTCACAACAATGGATGTTGGTCGCCGGGCTGGCCGCTGTCGTGTCTATGTTATTTTTTCACGAGGCGCGCAAATCTGGCCCCGGCCTGTCGCCACAGCAGGCGATCACCATGGTGAATGCCCAGAACGGATTATTTTTGGACATACGCGATGGCAGCGATTTCAAGCAGGGTCATATTGTCGATGCCTTGCACCTGCCAGCGGCAAAACTGGAATCTCGCATCGCCGAGCTTGAAAAGCACAAAAACAATCCCATTATAGTGGTGTGCAAGATGGGGCAGGCGGCCAGTGCCGTCAGCAAGACTCTCAAGGCAAACGGATTCGAGCAGGTGTACAAGATGACCGGTGGCATGATGGAGTGGAGCAACTTGCAGTTGCCAACAATAAGCAAATCCTGAACATGTCTGCCAAAGTAAAAATGTATTCCACCGCGTTTTGCCCCTACTGTGTGCGAGCGCGCAATATGCTGGACTCCAAGGGCGTGAACTATACCGACATCGCCGTGGACGGCGCCGCCCACCTGCGGCGTGAGATGGAGCGCGCAAGTGGCCGTTATACCGTGCCACAAATCTGGATAGGCGGGCAGCACGTAGGCGGCTACGACGACCTGGCAGCACTGGAACGCCAGGGCCAATTAGATAAATTATTACAAGCGGCGTAACTCGCGCCACCCACACATACTATTGAGAAGAGGACGCCTTCATGGCCGAAGAAGAAACAGGGGCAGCAGCCCAGACCGAAGAGACAAAGCCGCAGTTTGCAATGCAGCGCATCTACGCCAAGGACCTGTCCTTTGAGTCTCCCGCCAGTCCCGCGGTATTCCAAAAGCAGTGGCAGCCCAAGATCAGTGTCGATCTCAACACTACAAGCAGCAAGATTGATGAGCAGGGCAACTATGAAGTTGTGCTCACCGTGACCATTACCGCCAAGCTGGAAGACCAGACCGCTTTTCTGGTAGAGGTTCAGCAGGCCGGAATTTTCTTCATCACCGGTATTGAAGGCGACGACCTGCGCCGTGTGCTGGCCACCGCCGCACCAACAATCCTGTTCCCCTATGCACGTGAGAATATCGATGCGGTTTGCGTCAAAGGTGGTTTCCCCGCCGTGATGCTGGCACCGGTAAACTTTGATGCCCTATTTCAGCAAGCCGTTGCACAGGCCCAGACCCAGGCACAGGCTGCCAGCGCTGAAGGCGGAGAAGCAGCTACTCACTAACGTAGCTCGATAGAACTCCTGGGAAATTAATTTTCAGGGGGTAGTAAACCGAGCCACGGCCACGCGGTGTGTTCCCTTGGGACACGCCGCAAGTACGTCCCTGTAGGCTCCCCTCGGCCGTCCTTGGCCTCAGAGGGTCCCAAGGGAACACACCGCGTACCCGTGGCTCTCTTCCCGGCACGAAATTAACCGCCAGAAGTTTTTTCCCTATTTTAATTCAGGTCGGGGAAGCCTATTTGCCGCAGTGCCTCGTAGGTGACAATCGCCACCGCATTCGACAGGTTCAGGCTGCGGCTGTCCGCCTTCATGGGAATGCGTATCTTCTGGTCTGGGTCAGCGGCTGCGAGAATTTCCGGCGGAAGTCCGCGCGTTTCCGAGCCGAAGATAATGGCATCACCGGCCCGGTAGTTGGCCTGGTGATAGGGCTGGCTGCCCTTGGTCGTTATGCAAAATCGGCGGGATTCTTTGTTTTTCTGGCAAAAATCGGCGAAGTCGGGGTAGACCGCCACGCTGGCGAATTCGCGATAGTCCAGGCCTGCCCGGCGCATTTTTTTGTCCTCCAGGTCGAAGCCCAGGGGTTCAATCAGGTGTAGTGAGCAGCCAGTATTGGCGCACAGGCGGATGATGTTGCCGGTGTTTGGCGGGATTTCGGGTTGGTGCAGAACTATTTTCAGCATGGCCGCATAGTAACCGCGGTGATACCTGCGCCGCCACCTATGGCTGTTACATTTCCAGTTCTTTCATTTTTCTGGTCAGGGTGTTTCGCCCCCAACCCAGCAACTCTGCAGCGTCCCGCTTGCGACCCTGGGAGTGTTGCAACGCCACTTCTATCATTACCCGCTCAAATTCTGGGCCGGCCTGCCGCAGCAACGGCAATTCACCTAGCGCGAGTTTTTGGCGCGCCCAGGTAGCCAGCAGTTCTTGCCAGTTGGGCTGTTGCCCGTTGTTGACGGTATCGGCTATGGGTTCGGAAATACTGCCCAACTCCGGTGGCAGGTCGCTTTTGTGTACCTCGCGTCCCGAGGCCATCACGGTAATCCAGCGGCAGGTGTTTTCCAGTTGCCGCACGTTGCCCGGCCAGTCCAACGCCACCAGGAACTTCTCCGCCTCGGGTAGCAATACCTTGGCTTCGCCGCCCAGTTCCTCCGCTGCTTTTTGGAAAAAAAACTGCATCAGCGGGACGATGTCCTCTCGCCGTTCAGACAGTTTTGGGATGTGGATGCGGATAACGTTCAAGCGGTGAAACAGGTCTTCCCGGAAGTCACCCCGGCGCACCAGTTGTTCCAGGTTCTGGTGTGTTGCTGCGATAATGCGCACATCCACTTTAACCGAGGTGTGCCCGCCCACGCGGTAAAACTCGCCGTCAGCCAGTACTCGCAACAGGCGGGTCTGTGTTTCCGCGGGCATGTCTCCAATTTCATCCAGAAACAGGGTGCCGCCGTCGGCCTGCTCGAAGCGTCCCTCGCGCTTGGTGTTGGCACCGGTAAAAGCACCTTTTTCATGTCCGAACAACTCAGACTCCATTAAGTCTTTGGGAATGGCGGCCATGTTGAGCGCGATGAACGGATTCTGCGCGCGAGGGCTGTGGCGGTGTAGTGCCTTGGCCACCAACTCCTTGCCCGTGCCAGAATCGCCGTTGATCAGCACGGTGATGTTACTGTGGGCCAGGCGGCCTATCGCCCGAAAAACCTCCTGCATGGCCGGGGCTTCACCGATAATATCTGTTTTGGGGATTGCCACCTGGGGGGCGGGCTGCCCGCCTTTTTCCCTGGCATGGGCCAGCGCGCGCTCGGTAATGGCCAGCAGCTCCTCTATATCAAAGGGTTTGGGCAAATACTCAAAGGCCCCTTTCTGATAGGAGGTAACCGCGCTGTCGAGGTCGGAGTGTGCCGTGGTGATGATTACCGGCAGGTCGGGGAAGTGTTCGGTAAGATGTGCCAAAAGGCTTAGCCCATCTGTCCCGGGCATGCGTATGTCACTGATGATGACATCCGGCTGCAGGGCGCCGATCCTGGCCAGCAGTTTGTCGCCATCTTCGAAGCTCTGTACGGTATGTCCCGCCTGGCTCAATGCCTTGTCCAGCACCCAGCGAATTGAGCTGTCGTCATCCACTATCCATACCATGCTGTCACTGCGCATTATTTTGATTCCAACGGTAAATAAAGTGTAAACCGGGTCTTGCCCGGCCTGCTGCTGCATTCCAGCAGACCGCCGTGGCGGTTGATGATAGATTGAGAGATGGCCAGCCCAAGGCCGGTGCCATCCGTTTTCCCGGTAACCATGGGGACGAAGATGGCATGCATCAGGTGCTCGGGAATACCCGGGCCGTTGTCAGTGATATCCACTCTGTAAACCAGCCGGTGCCGCGTGGTGCCAATGGTAAATTGCCGCTGTGACCGGGTGCGCAGGGTGAGCACACAGTCCTCGGCATTCTCCGCCGCCTGCAGGGCGTTGCGCATGATATTGAGTAGCGCCTGAATCAGTTGTGCCCGGTCGCCCGGTATACCGGGCAGGCTGGGGTCATAATCGCGAACAATTTTCAGTCGGTTTCCCGACTCGGCAAGCAGTAGCTTGCACAGATGCTCCAGCACCTCGTGAATGTTCAGCTCCTGCAGGGACAGTTCCTGGCGCGGGCCCAGAAGGCGATCCACCAGATCCCTGAGCCGGTCTGCCTCCTTGATAATTATCTGGGTGTATTCGCTCAGGTGGTCCCCGGGTAGCTCTTTGGCCAGCAACTGTGCGGCACCGCGGATGCCCGCAAGCGGGTTTTTGATTTCGTGGGCCAGGCTTAGTATTACCGTCTTGGTGGTTTCCTGGGCGTGTTGTATGCCCTCTTCCCGGCTGATTTTGAGCAACCGGTCTATGGCCCGTATCTCGACCAGAAGCTCGATTTCGTCGTTCGCGCCGGGCACAGGGTTGGCTGTCAGGTCCACACAAATTTCGTGCCCATTGAGCAGAACGAGCGTCATGCCCCGCTGGGTGAGAGGGGCGTTACTGCGCCGTGCCTGGTTGAGGTTGCGCATCCACTGATCCGAATCTAGCACCAATTTATCGGCCGGCGCGCCAATTGTTCGGGACAGGGAGATCTGCAGTAGATCCTGGGCGGCGGTATTGAGAGACCTGACCTTGAGCTCGGCGTCGAAGGCAATAATACCGGTGCTGATATTTTCAAGAATGTCGGTGCTGTGTTCCATACTTACCTTGTGAGAGCCAACCAGTTGCGGCTTTAACTGTGCGTAGCAAGTTTGACGCCAATAGACCCCCGCCGCGTGAGTATTTTCAGTGGCCTATTGATTAAAGGCACATTGGCGGTAGCGAGCGCTTACTATTTTAGTTGGCAAAGCGCCTTTCAGTTTTTACAGGGTGGGGGTCCGGCGATGGGGCCTGTTGCCATTTTTTGCGCACCATTATGGTGCGCCGAAAGTCGCAGTCTGTCCACTGAGTTTGTCGCTGAGCTACCTCGCCAGAGAGGTGCGAAGAACGTGTATGGTGATGGGCGAAGAGGCGGCCAGGGCGTCCCCGGCTGCATTTGAGACAACAACCGAAAGGCTGTGGGAGCCCCTGAATACATTGTTGAGAGACCAGGAGCGCTGGGTTTGTGGCTCACCGGTAGCCGTGCCATCTATCAGCAATTGTATATACAACCCTCGGGCTGGTGGGTTTAGCTGTGCCTCTACCGTGAAATTTCCGGCATAGCCAATCGCGATTGTTGTTTCCGGGGCAGGGGAGACAATTGCAACACTTATTTCGCTGTGCTGCTTCTCGTCGGTAGCTTCTGCCTCAACTTGGGGCCGCGGCAAGGGTTGGGGCGAGGGCGTGGTGTTGGTAGTGCCTACTTCAATTCTTTCACCAGAGCCATCGGCGGGTGGTCTATCGGAGAATACGGTATTGCCCTGTTCGTCTATTGTCTTGTAGACCTGGGCGCTGATTGACAGTGGAATAGCCAGCAGTAGTAGCAGAAATAAGCGATTCATAATGACGCCATCAGCGGTGAATAGTCCATTCACTGTACCGTACATCCTGACCATAAAAAAGGCCCGCATTGCGGGCCTTTCTGGTTTGCTGCCAGAGACTAGAGTGAGTAGTACATAGCGAACTCAACCGGGTGAGTTGTCATGTCCAGGCGCTCGATCTCCTCGTTCTTGAGTTCGATGTAGGCATCTATCATATCGTCGGTGAATACGCCGCCTGCGGTGAGGAACTCTCGGTCATCGTTGAGGGCTGCCAGAGCCTGGCCCAGGCTGGAGCACACAGTTGGAATAGCCTTGGCCTCTTCTGCGGGCAGATCGTAGAGATCCTTGTCGGCGGGATCACCGGGGTGGATCTTGTTGGCGATGCCGTCCAGGCCAGCCATCAACATGGCCGCAAAGCTCAGGTAGGGGTTGGCTGTGGGGTCGGGGAAACGAATTTCCACCCGCTTGCCCTTGGGGCTGGGCTCGTAGGGAATACGAATTGAGGCGGAGCGGTTGCGAGCGGAGTAAGCCAGCATTACCGGCGCTTCGAACCCGGGTACCAGGCGCTTGTAGGAGTTGGTGGACGCATTGGTGAATGCGTTCAGCGCGCGTGCATGCTTGATGATGCCGCCAATATAGTACAGCGCCGTCTCGGACAGGCCGGCATAGCCGTCACCGGCAAAGATATTTTCGCCATCCTTGAATACAGATTGGTGTACGTGCATGCCGGAGCCGTTGTCGCCTACCAGTGGCTTGGGCATAAAGGTGGCAGTTTTGCCGTAGGCATGGGCGACGTTATGGGTACAGTACTTCATGATCTGTACTTCGTCGGCCTTCACCACCAGGGTGTTGAACTTAACCCCAATTTCACACTGCCCCGCTGTACCCACTTCGTGGTGATGTACCTCAATAACCAGGCCCATCTGTTCCATCGCAGTACACATGGCTGCGCGCAAATCGTGCAGGGAATCTACCGGGGGAACGGGGAAATATCCGCCTTTTACCGCGGGGCGGTGGCCTATGTTGCCGTCTTCGAAATGTGCATTAGAGGACCAGGCTGCTTCTTCTGAGGCAATGGAATAGCCTGCACCGCTTATGTCGGCGTGCCACTTTACATCGTCAAAAACAAAAAATTCCGGCTCGGGACCAAAGTAGGCGGTATCGCCAATGCCCGTGGACTTGAGGAACTCTTGGGCGCGCTTGGCCACGGAGCGGGGATCGCGCTCGTAGCCCTGCATGGTCATAGGCTCTACGATATCGCAGCGCACGATAATCGTGGCATCATCAGTGAAGGGGTCGATTACTGAGGCGCTGTCGTCGGGCATCAGTATCATGTCGGACTCATTGATGCCCTTCCAGCCGGCGATGGAAGAGCCGTCGAACATCTTGCCAACCTCGAAGAATTCGGTGCCGACCTCGGAACTGGGGATGGTCACGTGCTGTTCTTTGCCGCGGGTATCGGTGAAACGCAGGTCTACCCAGCGCACTTCGTTGTCTTCTATCAGTTTCAGAGTTCTCTCTGACATCGTTCTTCCTCCATCGGATTGTATTCTTGTGGGGCATTGCCGCCCGTGTGATTGCAAAGTGCAAAACCTGTGCCAAGAATGGACTACCCTTAACACACTGTTTACAGTGAAGTTTTTTCTCGGCGTGTTCGATAGCCACATCGCGCGCACCATTATGGTGCGCAAAGGCACCAATAGGGTGCCACGGTGTCCAAATTTGCGAGAAATTGTACCTCATGTGCCCCCCAATGTCAGGGCGAAAGTCCGTATAATGCCGGCTCCGATCACGCTTGGTTTTTAATCACTCTCATGAAATTTATCGTCAAGTATTTCTCCGAAATCACTATTAAGAGCAAGCCGGTGAGGCGGCGCTTTGTGAGCCAGTTAGCCGAGAATTTACGCGCAGTATTGCGCGACCTTGACCCGGATATAATCGTGCACAAGCAGTGGGACAAATTGCTGATTGAAACGGCGGTGACCGAACCCAGCGAGCAGGACGCCCTGGTTGAGGCCATGCGTAATACGCCCGGTATAACCTATATTCTGGCGGTGCGAGAGCACCCCCTGTGTGAGCCGAGCGAGATCGTGGCGCATGTTTTGCCAGTATACAAACAGCGTCTCGCGGGGAAAACCTTCGCCGTGCGCTGTAAAAGAACCGGCACTCATAACTTTCGCTCCCTCGATATAGAGCGTCAGCTGGGGGCTGATCTTATCGCCAATACCGACGTGACGGGGGTGCGTCTGAAGCACCCCGAAGTCACGGTTGAGTTGGAGATCAATGACCAGAAATTGTTTGTTGTCGAGCAGCGGCACGCCGGCATGGGCGGCTTTCCTATAGGCAGTGTCGACGCGGTGCTGTCATTGATTTCCGGGGGCTTCGATTCGCCGGTGGCCAGCTATATGACCATGAAGCGGGGTATGCGCACACATTTCCTGTTTTTTAACCTGGGTGGGCGCGACCACGAACTGGGTGTAAAAGAGATCGCGCTCTACCTGTGGCACAAGTACGGCAGCAAACAGCGGGTGTTGTTTATCAGTGTGCCCTTCGAGGAGGTAATCGCCGAATTACTCACCCGGGTTCAGGACAGCCAGATGGGAGTGATACTCAAGCGGATGATGCTGCGGGTGGCAGACCGAATTGCAGGCGCCCTGGACATTGATGCGTTGGTGACGGGGGAGTGTGTGGCCCAGGTTAGCAGCCAGACAATACGCAATCTGTCGGTGATAGACCAGGTGATAGACCGGGTGGTGTTCAGGCCGCTGATCGCCTCGGACAAGCGCGATATAATCGATATGGCCACGGCCATAGGGACCGAAGACTTCGCCGCCAATATGCCCGAGTACTGTGGTGTCATCTCGGTGAACCCCACCACCAGGGCCCGCCTGGACAGGGTGGTGGCACAGGAGCAAAAGTTTGATATGGCCATTCTTGACCGGGCGGTAGCGAGTGCTGTGCACACGCGCATTGACCGCCTGGCGGAGGAGGACTTGCAGCGAGTAGACGTGGAGGTGCTGAGCATACCCCTGGCCCATAGCATTATCGTGGATATACGTCACCCGGACGAGGAGCAGAGGGCCCCCCTCAAGGTGAACTCCCCGGTGCTAAAAATACCATTTTATGAGCTTCATACACGCTCGGTAGAGCTGGCAAAAGACAAAACTTACATGCTGTACTGCGGTAAGGGCGTGATGAGCCGGTTGCACGCCAGTCATTTATTGGCATCCGCTGGCCTGGACGTCAAAGTTTACGCACCCCAGGGGTCGTAGTATGTCGCTATTTTAAGCGGCCAGTTTAGGGTACAATCCGCGCCCTTTTTTGCACCAAACTCATTTTTCCCGAGGTAGCACCGTGATCGAAAAGCTTCGAAACATTGCCATTATTGCCCACGTTGACCATGGCAAAACCACTCTGGTTGACTGCCTGCTGAGCCAGTCCGGCACCCTGGACCGACGCTCCGAGGGCGCCGAGCGCATCATGGACTCCAACGACCAGGAGCGCGAGCGAGGTATTACCATTCTCGCCAAGAACACCGCCATTACCTGGGGCGGTTACCGCATCAATATCGTTGACACCCCGGGCCACGCCGATTTCGGTGGCGAGGTAGAGCGGGTGTTGTCCATGGTTGACTCGGTACTGCTGCTGGTTGATGCGGTAGACGGGCCCATGCCACAGACCCGTTTTGTGACTTCCAAAGCCTTTGAGCAGGGCTTGAACCCCATTGTTGTGATCAACAAGGTTGATCGACCCGGCGCCCGGCCCGATTGGGTGGTAGACCAGGTGTTCGATTTGTTTGACCGGCTGGACGCCACCGAAGAGCAGCTAGACTTCCCGGTAATTTACACCTCGGCGATTAATGGTACGTCGGGGCTGGATCACGAGAATATGGGCGCAGATATGACCGCGCTGTTTCAAACCGTGGTCGATAAAGTGCCAGCACCGACAGGGAATTCCGATGGTGCTTTCCAGATGCAGATCAGCGCGCTGGATTACAGCAGCTATGTGGGTGTTATCGGTGTTGGGCGCATTGCCCGGGGCAAGATAAAGCCCAATATGCAGGTTGTGGTGGTCGATTCTGAAGGCGCCACGCGCAAGGGCAAGGTGCTGCAGGTGATGGGCTACCACGGTCTGGAGCGGCTAGATGTGGAGCGGGCCGAGGCTGGCGATATTGTGTGTATTACCGGAGTCGACGGGCTGAATATTTCCGATACGCTGTGTGACCCGTCGGAAGTGGAGGCGCTGCCCGCGCTGACCATTGATGAGCCCACGGTGAGCATGACATTCCAGGTCAACGATTCTCCCTTTGCCGGTAAAGAGGGAAAATTTGTCACCTCTCGTAATATCCGCGAGCGTTTGGAGAGAGAGCTGATTCACAATGTGGCCCTGCGTGTCGAGCCCGGAGACAGCCCGGACAAGTTTAAGGTGTCGGGCCGTGGCGAATTGCATTTGTCCGTGCTTATCGAATCCATGCGCCGTGAAGGGTTTGAGCTGGGCGTGTCGCGCCCGGAAGTCATACAGAAAGAAATCGATGGCGAACTGCAGGAGCCCTACGAGCAACTGGTGGTCGATTGTGAAGACCGGCACCAGGGTGCGGTGATGGAGGAGCTGGGTTTGCGCCGTGCCGAATTACACAACATGGTGCCCGACGGTAAGGGGCGTGTGCGCCTGGAGTTTATTATCCCGGCCCGAGGGTTGATTGGTTTCCGCTCCCACTTCCTGACCATCACGTCCGGCAGCGGTATTCTCACCCACATTTTTGACCATTACGGGCCGGTGAAGAAAGCCGACATTGCCGTGCGTGGCAACGGGGTTCTGGTCAGCATGGCCAAGGGTAAAACCCTGGCTTATTCGCTGTTTACTTTGCAAGATCGCGGTCGTTTGCTTATCGACCCCAACGTCGATGTCTATGAGGGTCAGATCATTGGTATTCACAGCCGCAACAACGATTTGACGGTTAACCCCACCAAGGCCAAGCAGCTCACCAACGTGCGCGCTTCGGGCACCGACGAAAATCTGGTTATGACACCGCGTATTCGCCAGACCCTGGAACAGGCGCTGGAGTTTATCGAAGATGATGAGCTGGTTGAGGTGACTCCGGAGAGTATTCGTGTGCGCAAAAAGCTGTTACTTGAGCACGAGCGCCGCCGCGCGGGCCGCATTTAGGCCTACCCGACTTCTGTTGCGGTGAAAGCGCTGCTACAGCGTGTTACCCGGGCCAGCGTTGACGTTGGCGGGGAGTGCGTAGGGCAAATCGACCGCGGCTTGCTGGTGTTCCTGGGGCTGGACAAGGGGGATGACCGTCGGTCCGCCGACCGTCTACTGGACAAGTTGCTGGCCTATCGGGTCTTTTCCGACGATACCGGGCGTATGAATAACAGCGTTACCGATGTCGAGGGCGGCGTGTTGTTAATATCCCAGTTCACCCTGTCGGCGGATACCCGCAAGGGGCTGCGGCCCAGCTTTTCCAGCGCCATGGCACCGTCCGAGGCGGAGGGGCTATACCGCTATACCCTGGAGCAGCTACAAAGCCGACATGGCAGTGTCGCGGCCGGTATTTTTGGTGTCGATATGCAAGTGAATCTCACCAATGATGGGCCGGTAACATTTTTGCTGGAAATTTGATCTGGCCCGTACCATCAATCTCTACCAAGCCACCACAGAAATTACAGAACTAATGATGCACTACCTTGCGCGTCCTGGCGTAGTCAGCGGAAAGCGGCTTTCCACTCTGTGTGGTGTCGGCAAACATTTGCTGACCATATGCCACTGTAGCCCACGGTTCCTCTAACCCACCTCTTTGTTCCTGTATCTTGTACATTAGAGTAGATCCTACTTAACTAACAACGCCAGTAGGTGGATGAATAGGTAGAAACCTACACATGTTAACCAGATTGTAAACAACATATCATATTACTCCTGTGCCCAGTTTGGATGTTCCCAGCCAGCATTGACTGCGCCACGCTGTGTGACTTCAACAATGCAGATGTTGGAGTTGAATCCGAATGCTGTCGCCAGGCAAGGATGGCCTTGGTCACGCCACCTACGAACGCCATCGTCCTGAGCAAACATTACTCTACCAGCTCATAGAGAAGCATTACCCTGCGCTGATCGAGCAGTTGGATGCTCAGGGTAAAAACCTGCCCCTGCATGTGCATCAGGAATTCGAAGCGACTCTCAAGTGTGGCCGCCTCGAACACGGCTTCCTGCGGGTGCGCTGCGACAACTGCCAGTTCGAGCGCCTGGTGGCATTCTCTTGCAGGAAGAGGGGGTTGCCCCAGCTGTGGCGCACGCCGTATGGCCGAAACCGCAGCCCTGCTGGCCGATGAAGTCTTTCCCGATGTACCACTGCGCCAGTGGGTGATCAGCTTCCCATTTCCCCTGCGATACCTGTTTGCTGCCCACCCGCAGGCAATGGGGAAGGTGCTGGGTATCGTCTACCGGGCGATTTCCACTCACCTGATACACAAGGCCGGCTTGAAGCGTAAAGCCGGCGCGACTGGGGCCGTGACGCTGATACAGCGTTTTGGATGGTACGGCACACCGGCGGCACTGAACCTCAACATTCATTTTCACATCCTGTTTCTGGATGGCGTGT
>Ga0209987_10000357_pt1 | contig 23678 bp, 27 predicted proteins | sample N074metaG_FD_182134 | JGI IMG/M metagenome (GOLD analysis project Ga0209987, IMG submission 182134) | Deep subsurface microbial communities from Kermadec Trench to uncover new lineages of life (NeLLi) - N074 metaG (SPAdes) (version 2) | ecosystem: Environmental > Aquatic > Marine > Ocean trench...
TCAAGACAAACTAATTTTTTTACCAATATTTTCAACCGTCAATGTAATAATTGTAATGAGCCTTCAATAGGAATAAAATGTTCAAAATGTGGGACAAAAACATCAATAATATTTCAATGCTTAAACTGTAGGGATATTCTCGATTCTTCCTTCTGTGAAAAATGTAAACGAAAAGCTCCCTCTCACTCTTACAAAGCCTTTCCTTTGAAAGAAAAATTGCTTGCAGCCCAAGAAAAAATGGGTTTTCGGGCACAAGAACCATTCAAGGGGGTAAAAGAATTAATCAGTCAAGACAGAATTCCAGAACCCCTTGAGAAAGGATTAGCTCGTCAAAATTTTGGACTTACAATGTTTAAAGATGGGACTGTTCGTTTTGATGCCACTAATTCCCCCTTAACTCAATTCAAGCCCTCATGGATTGGAACTTCTATCGAAAAACTCAAAGAATTAGGATACACACATGATATTGATGGAAATCCAATTGCAAACTCTGATCAAATAATAGAAATTCGCATGCAAGACATTATCATCCCATATGAGAGTGGAAAATATCTTGTTTCAACCTGTAAATACATAGATACTTTATTGGAAAAATTCTATGGAAAACTTTCTTTTTACAATGTTAAAAACAATGAAGAGTTAATAGGGCATCTAATAATTGGTTTGGCTCCACACACATCTGTAGGAATTGTAGGAAGAATAATTGGATTTACTGAAACCCATGTCTGTTTTGCCACTCCAAATTGGCACTCAGCAAAAAGGAGAGATGCAGATGGAGATGCTGATTCAATAATGCTCCTTATGGATAGCCTTCTAAATTTTTCAAGACAGTTTCTATCAGACAGAATAGGAGGATTGATGGATGCACCATTACTAATTCAACCCTTGGTTTTGCCTCATGAATCTCAACCACAAGCCCATAACTTGGAAGTTACCAAATCTTTGCCATTGGATTTTTTCCAATCAACACTTCAACAAAACAAAGCCTCAGCTGTAAAATCGGTTGAAATAATAGAATCACGATTAGAAACTGAAAGACAATTCTATGACTATTTTTTTACCCACAGTACCTCCTCTCTTACAACATCTAAATCTCGAAGTGCATATTCCACATTAGGTTCCATGTTGGATAAACTTGATATGCAAATTCGAAATGCCGATATGATTGATGCTGTAAACACTTCTGAAATCGTTTCTAATGTGATCTCCACACATTTGGTTCCAGATATCATGGGAAATCTTCGTGCATACGCAAGGCAAAGTTTTCGATGTACCAAATGTGGAAAATCTTATCGCCGGCTTCCTTTAATTCAAAACTGTACCTGCGGTCACAAGCTTATCCAAACCATAACTCGGGGATCTGTAGAAAAATATCTAAAACTAGCCAAGAGATTAGTAAATAATTACGATGTAAGTGAGTATCAAAAAGGACGAATTCATGCATTATCTGACGAAATTGACCTAGTTTTTGGAAAGAATAAAGGAGATCAGTCTCTTCTTACCGATTATACGTCTTAGAATTACTATCTTAATTTGACGTATTCATAAGCACCCAATTTATTGTCAAAACAATACTGAACTTTTTGATAGTCCTTTCTGAAAGATTTAACCTTTGGTAGTATTTTTTTGGGATCTTTTTTTCCTATTACAATTTCTTTGATAAATGACGCAATCTCTTTCATCTCCTCTTGTTTCATTCCAATTCTTGTTATCTCAGAAACCCCTAATCTAATTCCGCCTGGATGGAAATAATGGCGTCCTGCCTTGATATCTCCTGGAATTAATTGTCTATTTACAATGATATTGGCCTTTTCTAATTCTGCTTCAACTTTACCTCCATCAGAATAATCAAGTACGTTTACTGCAATTTGATGTGATTCGGTAAATCCTCTACTCTCACCTAAAACCTTGAAACCAACATCACTAAGTGCCTGAGCAAAGGCTTTTGCATTTTTTAGAATTTGGCTTGCATAATCTTTTCCAAATTCTAAGGCTTCTGCAAATGCAATGGCTTTTCCAGCCATATGATGAATATGATGGCTACTAGTCAGCCCAGGAAATATTGCTTTTTTAATCTTCTCTTCATGTTCTGTTGAGCCTAAGACAAGACCCCCTTGAGGGCCAAACAAGGTTTTATGCGTACTCATCGTCATAGTATCTGCTCCCTCACGTAATGGGTCTTGGAATTTACCTCCTGCAATTAAACCTGCTACATGAGCTGCATCATAGTTGATATGAATATCATAACTCTTTAGAAAGTCTGCTAATTCCTTTACAGGATGTGGAAACAAAAACAATGATCCCCCAAACATTGCCATTTTTGGAAGACGTCCTTTTTTCTCTAATTCCTTGACCTTTGTTTTTGTTTTATCTACATCAATGGTCATCTCTTCAGCATTAAATGAATAAAACTCAATTTCTAATCCATGAACTAGACCTGCGGTACCAGAATGCTCTTTTTTGCCATGAGAAATATGACCTCCAGCTGGAATTGATGGGGCTAGCATCACATCACCAGGATTTGTAAAGGCAGAATATATGGCAAGATTGGCAACAACCCCTGAAATGGGTCTCACATCTGCAAATTTAGCCTTGTACAGTTTTTTTGCTAGTTTCATGCATTCAAACTCAACTTTATCAATGTAGACACAACCCGCATAGACTCGCTCTCCGGGCCAACCTTCGGCATATCTATTGCCAAAATCTGAAATTATGGCCTCACGCACAGCTGGGCTTGGTATATTTTCACTTGCAATTAACGGAATAGAATTTTCAAACCATTTATGATGCTCTTTTAAATTTGAAAAAATTTTATCATAAGATTCTTTGTTTGAGGATTTAGCCATGACCTGCAAATTGATTTTCCCAATTTAAAAACACCGATTATAAATCTTAAAAATTTTTAATTTTTTGCAAGGTATAAAAGGGGAATAGAAAGATTCCACTTTAATGGGTATGCAAGCTACTTCCAAAGGAACTATGCCAGTAGTACTGCTAAAAGAAGGTGGTACAGAAACTAAAGGAAGAGATGCTCAAAAAAATAATATAGCTGCTGCGAAGATTATCGCAGAGATTGTCCAAACCAGTCTTGGTCCTAGAGGTATGGACAAGATGTTAGTTGACTCCTTAGGAGATGTAACTATTACAAATGATGGTGCAACCATCTTAAAAGAAATTGATGTTCAACATCCAGCAGCAAAAATGTTGGTTGAAATTTCAAAAACAACAGATAATGAAGTAGGCGATGGTACTACTTCGGTAGTAATTTTAGCAGGTTCTCTTCTTGAGAATGCCGAATCCTTACTTGACCAAGATGTTCATCCAACAATTATTGTTGATGGATATAGAAAAGCAGCAAAAAAAACAAAACAATATCTTAACGACATTGCCGAAGAGATTTCTCCTAATGATAAATCAATCCTCTATAAAATTGCCAAAACATCTATGCAAACAAAATTAGTGAGAAAAGACTCAGACCATCTAGCAGATACAGTTGTAAAAGCCATTTTATTCGTAGCAGAAAAAGAAGGTGATAGTTACAGAATTGATATTGATGATGTTAAGGTAGAAAAGAAGGCAGGAGGTTCCATAAAAGACTCTAATATTATTAAAGGAATAGTTCTTGATAAAGAAATTATCCATGGTGGAATGCCAAAAAAAATTACCGATGCAAAAATAGCATTGATAAACACAGCTCTTGAAATCAGTAAAACTGAAACAGATGCTAAAATTAACATTTCAAATCCACAGCAAATGAAATCATTTCTAGATGAAGAAAATCGTATGTTAAAAACAATGGTAGACAAACTAATTGGCTCAGGAGCCAACGTGATCCTTTGTCAAAAAGGAATTGATGATATGGCTCAACACTATCTTGCAAAAGCAGGAATTATGGCCGTTAGAAGAATTAAAGAAAGTGATCTAACTAAACTAGCAAAAGCAACTGGGGCAAGAATTGTAACTAACCTTGATGATTTATTGGAAAAAGACCTAGGTAGCGCAGAGATTGCAGAAGAGAGAAAAATTGAGGAGGACAAATGGGTCTTCATTGAAGGCTGTAGACATCCAAAATCAGTAACACTTCTCCTCCGTGGTGGTTCGCAAAGAGTAGTAGATGAGGTTGAACGCTCAATTCATGATGCATTAATGGTAGTTAAAGATGTAATTGAAAATCCCTTAATTGTTGCAGGTGGGGGAGCCCCTGAAACCTATGCTGCTACTAAATTAAGAGCCTGGGCAAAAACTCTTGAGGGAAGAGAACAATTAGCAGCAGAAAAATTTGCCGATGCTTTAGAAACAATACCCTTAACACTTTCAGAGAATGCAGGAATGGATCCAATTGATACTTTGACTACTTTACGTTCAAGACAGGTTAAAGGTGAAAAATGGACAGGAATTGATGTAATGAAGGCAAAAATATCAAACATGAAATCAAGTGAAATTATTGAACCACTAGCAGTTAAACTCCAAATTGTTTCTGCAGCATCCGAAGTTGCTTGTATGATTCTTAGAATTGATGATGTAATATCAACAACAAAATCTGCAGGACCACCTCCAGGAGCTGAAGGTGGTATGCCTGGAATGGGTGGTGGAATGCCAGATATGGGAGGCATGCCTGGAATGGGTGGTGGAATGCCTGGTGGAATGCCCGGAATGATGTAATTTTAGTGAAAAATTACTTCTCAAAAGTTTATTTTATAATTAAATTCAAAAACTGCATTGACTGATACTATATCAAAAGCAAAAACAGGTTTCAAGTACGTCTATCTAGCAGTGTTTTTTACACTACTTGCAGGAATTTTCCATCCATTGATAAATGAAAATCCATTAGACCCTACTATTTCTGGAGTTATAGTATTGTTTGTGGGTCTTGCTGGTGGGATCTTGTTGTACAAATCTGCAAGTTCAGAAAAAAGACGAGAAATTTACCTTGGCGTAGGAGTTGGTCTTATTGCTATATCATTTGTACTAATCTTTCAAATAACTGGAAGAGTTTAGCTATTACACATCAAAATATAGATAAAATTCATGAGGGTGAGGTCTGATTGCAATCTCTCTTTGATCCCTTCTTTCTAACTCTATGATTTTATCAATAACATCATTTGTGAAAATTGGATTTAGGAACTTTCTATCACTTTCTAATTCATCTAATGCTTCTCCTAGACTTTTTGGCAAAACACCTATTCCTCTTTTTGCTCTATCTGATTTTGTCATTTTGAAAATATCCTCACGAATTTGTTCACCGGGGTCAGTTTTTTTCTTTAGTCCATCCATTCCTGCTGCAGTAATTGCTGCAAATGCAAGATATGGATTTGAGGATGGATCAGGAGCTCTAAATTCAAGCCTTTTCAGGTAAGAATAGTTTTTTCCTTTCAGGTGTTTTGGAACTCTTACTATAGCAGATCTGTTTCCTGAACTCCACGCAATATATGCCGGAGCTTCATATCCTGGAACCAATCTATGATATGAGTTCGTAGTTGGATTACAAATTGCAGATAATGCCTTGGAGTGATTAAGAATTCCACCACAGAAATATCTAGCAGTTTGGCTTAGCTCATCATCTTCATCAGAATCATAAAAAATATTGTTTTTCCCCTTCCACAAACTTACATTAACATGCATACCAGACCCAGAATCCATTGCAATTGGTTTTGGCATCATAGTTGCTACCTTTCCATATTTCATTGCAATGTTTCTTATCACATATTTGTAAGACTGAGCAGCATCAGCAGCATTTGTCAAGTAATCATATCTGATATCAATCTCACATTGTCCGGCAGTTGCAACTTCGTGGTGATGATTATCACATAATATTCCAAAATATGTGTTCAAGATACTAACACATTCATTTCTAAATGGAGTAAGAGTATCTGAGGGAGTACTGGGATAATATCCCTCCTGTAGACCCATAGGATATCCAGACCCTTCCTGACTCCAAGGAGCCTCTTTTGATTCAATTGAGTATGATTGTCCTTTGTATGGAGTAAGAACATCCCAATGAACTTTATCGAACACAAAAAATTCTACTTCTGGACCCCAAGCACTAAAATCAAATCCCTGCGATTTGACATATTCTTCGGCTTTTTGGGAAATTCCTCTAGGATCTCGTGAGAGTCTTCCCCTACCATCCCCCCAATAAATATCGCACAATAATCTTGCAGTTTTGTTTTCAGTCATCCATGGAATAATAGCAAAAGTATTTGGATCTGGTTTTAAAAGAAGATCTGAATCATTAATACTAGTAAAACCAATAATTGATGAACCATCTAACTTTGGGAGTCCATCCCTCATTTGCTCAGATGTAAATGTATTAGCGGAAATGGTTGTATGGTGGAAACGGCCGGTTAAACCAGTAAATTGAAGATCAATAAATTGAATATCTTCATGTTGAATTCTAGAGAAAACTTCATCAGGTGAATAAGTTACCTGAAGTGCTTTTCCATGACTCACTTTATATGGCAATTTTAGACTTCACGGTAACACAAATACATCCATCATTTAAGGATTAGGTAAGAAATGTCTGAATCAAATGAAATCGACATCAAGTCTTTACATGCAATTGTATTGCGAGAAACAGAAAGTGATTCAATTCAAGAGATCGATCCTAATTTCTATAGAAATCTTTCAGATTTTATTGGAAACTTGAAAAAACAAGAATTTGACGGAATTGAAAGTAAGATTAAACAATCATTAATAGATATGACCTCGGAGTTGACTTCTCTTTTACTTTACACTAGATTAGAAAAGACCATTCAGTCAGATGGTATTAATTTTATAAATCTCTTAGATGAAGAAAAATTCATACTTGATGCTGAAGAACAAAAAATAGAAAGAACAGAAATGATTCTTTCTGCAACAATTAATGGAAAATCAAAATATCTGGAATCGATATCTCTAAATCATAAAACCAAAACCGTTGTACTTAGATTTCTACAAGAAGTAGATGAGATTGTTGGCGCTGATTTGGAGAAATATGGGCCCTTCAAACCTGAAGACGTAGCAACCCTACCATATGAGAATGCTCAGGCATTAATCACAAAAAAAGTTGCGACCAAGATTCATTGGGAAGATTAGGTAGAAATTATACCTAGATATCTTCATTTTGTATGTCTCATACTGGAGTAGATGTAATCGATTTTCTATTGTATACGATTTATCCAGTAATTGGAATTTTAACAGTTGAGGTCATCAGTAGAGCAGTTAAGTCTCCTAAATGGATTAAGCTGTGGGTACAAGCAGGGGTTTCAATTGGATTTGGAGTCTATTATTGGTTTATTTTACCTGCACCACAAAATTTTCCATTAACTGCAATGGTTATGTTTGCTCTAGCTTTAGCCTTAATCTATCAGGGAAAACGTGCAAAAATATCTCCTGAAAAAAGTCCATACTAAAAATTATCTAACCCTTGAATTTTCTAAAAAATCTTTTCAAAGCACTTTCCTTATTCATACCGCCATCTCTAATTACTCCTCTTTCTCCAAATTTTTTTGCCCTGATTAGTGTTAGTTTGACACATCTGTGTTCTTCTGGCAATCGATGTTCTGAACAAAACGGATCCTTGCAATAATTGCAATTAAAAGGCATATCAGTCATATCTCCACAATATGCACATTTTTCAGCTATCATAATTTCTTTAGATATTTTTATTCTAATAAACTTGTTAGTTTTATTGAAAATTTTATTTTAGGATAATTTTTAAAAACATTTTTACGCCTTATCAATTGAAAACTAATAAGTGAATTTTGATGATTAAAGATAAAGTCGCTATAATTACTGGTGCAAGTAGTGGAATTGGTTTTGCCACAGCTCTTGCACTCTCAAAGGCAGGAGCCAAGGTTGCAATAGGTGCAAGAAGAACAGAAAAGCTCGCAGACTTGGAAAGTAAAATCAAAGAAAACAATGGAGAAGTTTACTCTCAAAAACTTGATGTTACAAAAAAAGATGAATGCAAATCCTTTGTTGACAATGTTTTAGAAAAATGGGGCTCGGTAGATATCTTGATAAATAATGCAGGCTTGATGCCTCTAAGTTTTGTTAAAAATTTAAAAATTGACGAGTGGGATCAGATGATAGACGTAAACATCAAAGGAGTACTATACTGTACAGCTGCCGTCGTAAGTCACATGCTTGAAAAGCAGTCTGGTCATATTGTAAATATTTCTTCAGTTGCAGGGAGAATTGTCTTTCCATCGGGAAGTGTTTATTGCGCAACAAAGCATGCAATTACTGCTTTTAGTGAAGGACTAAGAGAAGAACTAAGCGTTAGGAAAAATATCAGGGTAACTTGTATAGAACCTGGAGTTGTTTCAACTGAATTAACCAACACCATAACAGATGAATCCCTACAAGAATTTGTTGAAAATGCCAAAAAAATGAAAGCATTGCAAGCAGAGGACATAGCAAACGCTATTCTTTACGCCGTTGAATCACCCAGTCATGTTAATGTAAATGAGATTTTGATAAGGCCAACCACACAAGAAAGGTAAATTGTCAGAAAATATTCCTCACGTCTTAATTTTAGGTGGTGGATTTGGTGGACTATCATCCGCAAATGAGATAAGAAAATCTCTTTCGTCCTCACAGGTAAAAATTACTGTAGTTGACAAAAGAAATTGGTTCATGGTTGGTTTTGCTAAACTATGGATAATTAAAGGAACAAGGACCTTTGAAAATTCAACTGGCTCATTAACTGGATTAGCTAAAAAAGAAATTGATTTTCTTAATGAGGAAATTCATCAGATTGATCTAGAAAACAAAAACATCAAAACTACAACAAAGAATCTTTCATATGACTTTCTAATAATTGCAATGGGTGCAGCTTTAGCTCCACAAAAAATTCCGGGATTAACTGAAAACGGAATGAATCTTTATGACTATAAACAATCTGAGCAAATCCATGATAAGATAAAGGAATTGAAATCAGGTATTATTGCTATATCTATTATGGGCATGCCTTACCAGTGTCCACCTGCTCCATTTGAGGCTAGTTTGATCATAGATTCAATGTTAAGGGAGGCTGGAATTAGGGACTCGGTTCAAATTCATTTCTATAGTCCGGCACCGATTACCTTACCAGCCGGAGGACCTGAAATCAGCAAACAAATTCTTGATTTGATTAGTTCTGAAAAAATTATTTTTCATGACTCTTGCAAGATTAAATCAGTAGAACCAAACAAACTAATTTTTCAGAATAGTGAAGCTAATTTTGATTTACTTCTAGCCATTCCACCACACGTTGCACCTGACGTAATTTATGCATCGGGATTAGCTAAAGAAGATAATTTTATTCCAATAAACAGAGATTGTAAAACATCTTTTGAAAACGTCTATGCAATTGGAGATGTAACTAGCTTGAAGGTTACAGATACTATAGCAGTCCCCAAAGCAGGAGTATTTGCCGAAGGAGAAGGACTTGCTGTTGCTCAAAACATAGTCTCAAAAATCCAATCACAAGAAGAATCTGCTTTGTTTGATGGGAAAGGTGGATGCTTTATGGAATCAGGTCGAGATACTGCATCTTTGGTTCAAGTAGATATGTTTTCAGAACCAAAACCCTCAGTTAAATTAACAGAGTCAACTTCAAAGCATTTTGATGAAAAATTACAATTTGAAAAAGATCGACTCTCAAAGTGGCTATAATCACTAGTCTCTATCTTTTTGTTTTGCTAAATGCTCCAGAATAGCTTTGACTCCAACATCTAGATCTTGAGAATTTTTTGACAGTTCTAGTTGTTCAGTAATTTTACTTTTAAAATCTCCGTCTTCTAGATCTACTTGTCGTCTTTGTATACAATCAAGATGATCTTTGTCAGAGCCAGAAATTTTATGACAAATGCTGCAAATCTTCATAAATTACTTTCCCAATCCTAGGATTTAATAATTTCATTTTGTGCCTAGTCCCTAAGGGACCGTCGTCTAGCTTGGTATGATACTAGTCTGGGGGACTAGTGGTCGCAGGTTCAAATCCTGCCGGTCCCATTACTAAAAACCTTCAAATCTCAAAGTACTGAAACCCTAACCTCAAATAGAGAATATTAATAATTTTATAAATAAAACTAAAGATTAAACGATAAATCAAATTGTAACTTACCTTATACTAGTGATTTAATGCAAGAAAACCAAACCTCCCCTAATCTAACGCCCGAAAATGCCCGTGATATGATGAATTCACCCCAGGTCATCAGTAAAGATTCCAAATTTTCTGACTTGACAAAAACATTTTTCAGCCTAAATCTAAGTCGGCTAGTAGTTGAGGATAATGGTAAACATGTTGGAATTATTACAACAAAGGATTGGGCCTTTTATCTTTTTAAAAATAAAAACAAAGATCAATTTCTTGACATTCCAATTACAGAAATTATGCATGACATAGAATATGTCAATGAAACAACTCCAATATCAAAATGTGCTAGCATAATGCTTGCTAAAAGAGTAAGCTCATTAGCGGTAGGCTCAGGTGATCATGTAGATGGAATATTCACCAAGACGGATCTTGTCAAATATTATGCCCTTCATCTTCCAATTGGACATCGAAAAGTAGATGACTATAAAACTTCAAACTATATTTGGGTAAGCGATAATGAGAATACATTAAGTGTTCTTCAAAAAATGGCAGAGAACAACATTTCAAGAATTATTGTTAAAAATTTAGATGGAGCCACAGCAGGAATTGTTACTCTAGGAGATTTTATGAGACCATTCAATTACATTAGATCTCAAAAAACCTCAGAGAATGAGCCAGAAAAGAACAACAACCTAGTAGATAGAACTTTAGAAATGGGGCCTACATCAGGACTAGTTTTAGACAATAGAATAAAGGTCACCGAAATAATGTCCAAGGACCTTTTCACAGTTCAAAAGAACGAAGATTTAAAAATTGCCTGTAAAACTTTTCTGGACTATCATATTGACGGAGTGGGGGTTGTGGAAAAGAATACAACTCTTTGTGGAATTCTTAGTAAAACGGACATTACACGAGCAGTATCTTCGATGAATTAATTTTTACATCTGGAGGGGGTTAAACTAAACCTACAAATCCCATTACGGGATTTTGAAATTATTTTTTGGGAAGGATGAGAATCTGAAAAATACAATTAATTTTAAACAAAGTAGGACCCACCTAAGTCTCTATAGAAGCAAGTCTGTTTGATTCGGATTTTAAATAGTCTTCAAAAATACACACGTTAGAACAATGAGTAAGGAGTGAATCTTCCATTAATTTTCCACAATTTTTACATTTCCCCTTCAATATAGTGTCATTTTATTGATAAGATAATAATTTTACCATTAATTTTCACATTTTGATCGTCAGATAGCTATTGAGAAGAACTATTTTTGGGAAAAAGGATGAAAATTAAAAAAAATAATTTGATTAGTGTAAAATCTATTTTTTTGTTGTACAAATAAGAACAAACACAACCTTAAGTTATTTTCATCTCTAACAAATATGAAACCCCAGTCCTGCTCACTATCCCCAAGTAGTTTGTTATGCTGGGTTTCACTTTTTTTCTTAAGTGTAACAAAATTATTTTACATGTAAAATATTAGTTGTGAATTTTAAATTTTGTGTTACAAAATGGTATTACAGAAGAACCGTCTTAAGTAATAATAGACCACATGAATTATTATGAATTGGGCTGTACATGAATTAAACAAGATTAATTCAAACTCAACTATAAAATGCGCTCATTGTGAAGCTTTTTTCCCAAAAGAATATGATATTTGTCCTCAATGCGAAGTTGATGAATTATGGCAAACAATCAAAATCCAATTTGAAAATAATTTTGGAGGAAAATAAAATTGATGCCAGTACAGGAAAAAGTAGAAAAACTTGGCATTGAATTACAAGAAACTTTGGACTTTGATGATTTAGAATCAAAAATTTATTTGAATCTTTTAAGAACAGGTCCTATTACTGCTAGTGAATTAGCTAAAGATCTAAATGTTGATAGAGCAACAATGTATAGAACTGTAGACAAACTAGTTGACAGGAATATTATTTTAACTTCTCTTTCCAATCCCAAATTATGTACCGCTGTAGAACCAGAAAATGCATTAAAGCTTGGACTTGAGAAAAAAGAAGAGGAAATTAAAAAAATAAAAAAATCAAGTAGAGCAATTATTGAAAAAATTACAAGTATCAGATATTGCCCCAATCAAGGGACAAACATACCTACTCTTAGAATAGTTCAAGGTAGAGCCAACATTTACTCAGACATTGGCCAAATGATTGAAAATTGTTTTGAAACAGTATTCATTGTAACAACATTGGAGGATATCTCAAAGATGTATCACAGCATGATTCCAGAAAAAATTAAAATCTGTAAGAAAAAGGGAGGAAATGTTATGCTTTTAGTTGAAATTGACGATATGAAAATGATTTCATTTGTAAAAAGATTTAATGCAACTGAAATCAGAGTGTGCAAACTTCCGTCAAAAGGAAGAATTGTAGTTGAAAAAGACAAACAAATGATAATGTCTGATTCTACTCAAACATCTTCCAATTCTGAGGCTAATTTTTCAATATTAACAGACGCAAAAGATATGGTAAACAATATTGATAATCTTTGCAGATTGCTATGGGCGTCTGCAAAACCACTAGAAATTGCTTTATCCACATAAATCCATTTACTAAACTTTAGAATTGCAAACAAAAACGGTATTGGGAAATTCTACTTTCCCAAAAATAGAAATTTGTTCAAATTCCAATAGATTTGTAAATGACTTTATGAATCACCCATATTGAGTAGACAATGAAATATTTAGTAATTTTTTTGATTTTGATTGGATTTACTGGAGTTACATTTGCAGAAGAATTGATACCTCTACATGATCCTTATACTGATGATTATAGATTACAATTAGCTTCTGAGAAAAAGATTTTTGCAGATGAAAGTACGGGTGGCGGTTCAGGCATGGGATATTTTGATGATTCTAACTATGTTCAAGGGACAGTAATTTTTTCTATAATAGTTGGTGTGTGCTTTACAATAATGTTGATTTATTATTCGAAAAAAAGAAAATAAAAACTAGATTATTTAATTAATTCTAGTTCCTATAGATGTAATTATTGAATTGAGTTTTTTCATCTAATTCGTTATTGCACACAATTTATTACCTAAAAGCTATTTTTTGCTAGTTATTTTTTTTAACTTTAATTTGGTTGCTTTTTTTATAATTTTATTATGATCTGATTTTTTATTCACTGTCAAATATAGTAGATGTTGATTGTCTAATGGAAGTGTAATTCTTTTTATTTTTCCATATTCGGCAAGGACATATTGTCCTTTACCAATTTTATTTGAAGATTCATTTCGCATTTTCCAGGATCTTGCAGCCGATTCTAATGATTTTAGACTTTCTCGGTTAGTCAATAGATTTTTTGCACCTGGTCTGTGTTCACTATATTTTACATCTCCATTCATGTCACAAATCGTTGCAAATCGAATGTCTTTACTAATCTTCATTGCCTTCTCAACTAGGTCCAAATAAGGAAAACCCATCATAGTTCACACAACTCCATAAAAGAAATACTTTTCCAACAAAATCAATCTTTAGTTATAAAATTATTTTTTTTGGGAAGAATGAGAATTAAATTTTATTTTTCTTTGGTCTTATTTTTACAAATACCATTACTGGTGCTACAAAATACATTCCAACATTCAAAAGAATCAAACTAATTCCATATCCTAGAACCTCGACTTCAGAGTCCATATTGACATAGTTTAGGAGAGATAATGATGTTAGTAGTGGTGTAATTGTTAGTCTCACAGCCTCTTTGAATATAGGATTTTCACGCTCTAAATCTGCAACAGTTGGGCTAAACGAGTAATAGAATTGATTGAATAATTCCATAAATGCCAAACCTGAATTAGTTTGAAGTAATTTGCTATCCCGCAGTTCTCGTAACTGTTGAACTTGTGGGGCTAATTCTGAACCAAAGGCAGCCGTAGCGATGAGACACCCACCTCCTCCGGAGTCAGTTGTAAAACTAGAAATACAATTACCATTTATGGTCAGCTCTCCCATCGGTGCTTCAGTTAATTCTTGGGCCATAATTTTTTCACTCTGAATTACAACAATTCTCAAGTAGCCATCTCGTGTTGTTTTGAAAATTTTTGCACCAAAAACTCCCTCACGAATTAAGGATGGTTCACAATCAAAAATGATACCTTTATCATGTTGACCAGATATTTCGGTATAATCAAAACCTGAAGCCTGAAGTGCACCTGACCATTGAGTGTCAGAAAATATCAACAGTTTAGCTTTACCATCAGGTATTTCTGATCTTAACTCTGCTTGTATCTTTTTGTCTATTTGTTGTTGTAGTTGAACAGTTGGTTCAGCAGTTACTTGGGAAAAAACATGTGTTCCCGTTATAATTATTTCACTGTTACCTCTTTTAAATGGAATTGTAATTGTTCTATCAAATTTTGTTTTAGTTTCATCAAAAGAAATTAAGTTTACAAGACCGACAAAGACGATAAAATCACTATCCTGAGAACCAATTTTTGCATCGATCAAATTTCTTGGTAATGTTATGGTTAATTCCCCTCTGGCTCTGACATCTATCGAAACAATTAGGGATGCAGTTTCTGGGACTAGCTCAAAACCTAAAACTTCTCCGCCACGTATGAGATAATCTGGTTCTTGAAATTGTTGTGCAAAAGTAGGGGTGAAAAATGTCCCAACCATTACTACAAACAATGTAATTACTATAATCTTTACGTTCACTGATAATCATTGAATTACAAGAGCCCAATAAACCCATCTTCTTTAATTTAATTTCCAGAAATAATGAATTCGATGATTTTAAATTATTTTTAAAGCGTGAAATCTTCTTAACATATTAAACCCTAACAAGGTTATGAAAACCAAAATCATACTTTACATTTTTTTACCAATTTTGATGATTACTAACACGCAAGTATATGGTACTGAAATTTCAGACTCCCTTACCAGTTTTTTCAGCATGGATGTTGAAAAGGGTGAAATCGCAATAATGTGGCTAGGAAATCATCAAAAGGAATCCTTAGCAGGTTATGCCTCAGCTGGTTTTTTGATTAAAACTTTTGATAATATAATTTTGATAGACTCTTCTAGTTTGCTTTCAAATGACATCGATTCATTACAAAAGATTGATGCAATCTTCATAACCCATAATCATGGCGATCATTTTAACCCTGATTCAACTATACAGATACAAAAGAAAACCGGAGCTATTGTTATTGCAAATCCGGCTTCTTTCTTAATGCTGACTGAGAAAATGTCTTCTGAAAAATTATTACAAATATTTCCTGGTGAAGAAATAACATTTTCTGGATTTAATCTACATGCGATTCCAGCAGAGCATCCTGTTGAAAATCCATTACTTTACATAATTGATTTTGATGGTTTTAGAATATTTCACGGATCTGATTCTGGATTTGTGCAGGAATTAAATGAGATAAAAATTCCGGTTGATGTTGCATTAGTTCCAACTGGAGATCCCTCGCCCTCTGCATCACCTACCTATGCATATGACATGACTGAAGCCTTACAAGCATCTGTTGTAATTCCAATGCACGGAAATCCTACACAAATGAAAAATTTTGCAAGTTTAATTCAAGAATCTGGGCTTTTAACCCAAGTCATCATTCCAAAACCTTTTGAGGTAAATTTTCCTTCAATTGAAAGAACATCACTTGTTGAAGAACCCAAGATTCCTGAATGGGTAAAAAACAATGCTGGATGGTGGGCAAGTGATAACATATCAGAATCTGAATTTCTACTAGCCATCGAGTATCTAATAGAAAATGATATAATGAAAATTTCAATCACTGAAAATGAAGATCTGCCTTCAATTACATCCACATACTATCTGCCCTCTAGTCGTTCAACAGAGTATGTGGAAATCACTGGAAGTTTTTCAGAAAAACATGAAGGTGCCTTGACACTAACAATTGTAAAGCCTGATAAATCCGAAGAAAAACTTACGACCTTTTCGAGAGATGGCTCGTTTATGACCATTATGGCATTAACCAGTGAGTCACTACAAGGAAACTATCAGGTATTTGCTGAAATTAAAGGTAATCAGATACTTGTATCTACCTTTAATGTGAAGGGAGCAGATTCGAGTAAGGTACCGGGATGGATTAAGAATAATGCTGATTGGTGGGCACAGGGGCTAATTACAGATGATGACTTTGTAAAAGGAATCCAGTATTTAGTAGAGCAGGGAATTATTCGAGTCTAAACTCTATTTGTTTTTCTAATAATGATTAATGTAAATAATTTCTTGGTAAGGAAAAGAATAGAAAAATTGTCTAATTTCTGATTGTTAAGATGCACAAAATTGAGCTCTAAGTTTTTCAACTAATACAAATTTACAAAATTGTCTAACTATGAATTGTCATATTTGCGATATAGAATTATTTGAAGCAAAATCTGAACAAGGTACCAGTTTATTCTATTGTAGGAACAAATTTTGTGAATGTTATGGAAAATCTATGAACACATCTTTGAATTTGTCATAAGTTAGACCCTTTGGTGGGTATTGAAATTATTTTTTGGGAAAAATGAGAACAAAAACTAGAATTGGAAGATTAAAAGAAAAATTTCGTGCTTCTGTTAGAATATCCTAATAAAACTCACAAAACTTATCTGTTCCTTCAAATTTAATCTCTCTTTCGTTTTTCGAGATTACTTTGAATTTACGTTCTTCAAGAAATTGTTCAATCGAGAAATCTATTTTTCTTATACTTTCAAATTGAGGTTTTTGATTGCTTTTTGTAGCTAATCCTTTTTTGTAATCGACATACCAAAACTCGTTTGGGATAGAACCAATCTGTGTGTTAATCCAGAGATTTGTCATTGTTAAATAATCTATGATTTTTTTTGAGTAAATAGTTATACCAAATCATACTACCTAGCAGAGACCTTTTTGATTTGAAGTTAATGGACAGACAGTACTAGGGTAAAAGAGAGGCGTTCTCATTTTACTGACAGTCGATATATCATGATAAATGGATTTATCCAAAACCTAGAAAAACAGATAACACCTCAAACCAATTTAATACATGGATCATACAAAAGAATGTGCATACAGAAATTCCCATGATATGCCTCATACCAACTGTTTCTGTAAATGCCACAAGATTCTGATGGCAGATTCTGTGAATCTAGAATCAAAGACATTTTGATTATATCAATAATAAGAAAAAATACCTATTCCTTTAAGTCATTGTTTGTAGATCCTTAAAACCTCAATAATTTTTTCTTTAGATGGAATTTTGTAATTTTACAAGACTAACCAGATTCATCATCAAAACCCTCCAAATCCTGCCTGTTTCATCACAATTTCAAAATTTTTAAAAGACTCTCAAAATTCCCTCGTGATTGTTCTTGCTTGTAAATTCTCAAAACCTCAATAATTTTCTCCTTTGAGGGAATTTTGTAAATTCTTCGAACCTTTTTTGCAATTCCTGAACCAATAAAAATTGCTTGAGTTATTGATGTCACATTTGATACTCTTCTCTTAGTACTGGAGCTTTCAAAATCAATCAAAGTGGATTTTTTGCTTCCAACTATAACGTGCTTTGAGATACTGCTTAATTCTCCATGATCAAATCCTATCTGATCTAACCTAAAGCAATCCTCTAAAACAGTTTTAATTGTTGATTTTAATTTTTTAGAACTTCCAGGCCCACCAAGTAAGCTAATCCATTTACCAATCTTCTCACCCTCCAAATATTCCATAACAACAAAATTTTTGCTATAATCATACAGTTTGGGTCCCACCTTTACCATATTTACTAATTTGAGAAGTTTAGCTTCACTTTTCATCTCACTTCTCTGAGAATCCAATCTTCGAATCTTTAATGCTGTTTTTTTATTTCCTCTTTTTGCTAAAACAACTACTCCAACGTATCCCTTTCCCAAAATTTCTAATTTACCAATGGTGGTAGGTCCTGTAAAAGAAATTGATTTTACTTTTAATTTTTCAAGCTCCAAAATTCTAGAGTTGAGCTGACGTTTTGTAGATTTTGGATATCCAAGAATTTTAGAGTAGGGCTCTTTGGAGAATTTCTTAATTGAAATAAAAGATTGTGTCATCAGTTGAGGTTAGATCCCTTGTTACCTCTTTAATGGATTTGGTTAGATTTTTTGTGCCTAAAAATACCTTAAATCCTCTCTTAAAATCATATTGAAGACCCTTTGGTATACCTGTTTGTAGATTATTTTTCAAAAATTCTGATAAAAACTTTACAACTTCAAAATTCTTTCGTTTTTTTAATGACACAATTTTTCTATCATCATTTATCCACATCAACTCACTCTTTGAGATATTTTTTGAAATAAAGCTTTGAGAATCTTTTTCTCTAAAGAATTCAGGACCGATTTTAGAATATTTCTTTGGAATTAAAGGTGATTCCAACAGGAAAAAGAGATATGCTTCTTTTTTCTCATCAGTATGAGATGTGCTTCGTAAAACTTTGAAACCTCCCATTTCTAGCTGAGTCTTTAAAGAATTAGTGGCTCTCTTTATTTGACCCCAAATAATATCTGGGCTTCGAATTTTAAAATTAAATTTTACTACTAAGACATTGTCTGTATTATTTTTAGAAATTTTGGATTTTTTAGGTTTGAAGAATTTTAAGGATGGTTTAATTTGAAATGCCCTACAACTTAGAATAAATTTTCCAATATTTTCTATAGATATAGCTGCTGCCAGATTTCTGTTACTATCAATAGGATCAACAATTACAATTGGGGTTTCAAATATTTTTGACGTCTTTCCTATTACTTGATTTTCCTTTATTTTTGCAATTGATTTTATTACATTTTCAAAATTACCAAAATTTAAAATTAATACTTCAGATACATACCCACTAAATCCTTGTTTTGCCATTTCCGCACCATAAATGCCAGACGATTTAAGAAATGTTTTGAGTAATCTTACTTCCTCTCTCATTTTTGGTGTAAGAACTTTTTTCATTTTTCTTGTGTGAAAAGGAGATCTGTCTGCGGAACTCTTCCAGTCCCCTAATTTTACATCATAACAAGGAACCACGTTGATCCTTGTATTCTTAATTTTAGCCTCAACATAGGGATGCTCTGAATATCTAACGTAGGGATTATGCTTTTTCATAGAAGAAAATCCAATTTTTTCTGAAATTTCTACAAATTTCTCTTCAGAAGTTATTTTTTTAAATTTTATGAAAATATCTACATCTGCATTTTTTGATAACCATGTTCCTTTGGCATATGAGCCTCCAAATTCCAAACTAATTACCTCTGGGAATTTCTTTAATTGTTCTTCAACTAATTTAAAAGCCAAATTAGCAATTTGCATTTTTGAGCTCTCCAAAGATTTACTAGGAATTATTGATTTTCTTACCTTAGAAATTATTTTTTTCATTATATTGCCTTTATCTCCTCTAAATCAGAATACATTGGACCTTGTGGAGTAAGAACACTTTGTTTAAGTTTGATTTTTGATATTTCCTGTGATCCGAACTCATATGTTTTGAATTTCTCCAACTCTTTACTTATGTCATCTATCTTTTTTTTAATTCTAAATATAGTAATATGAGATTTGAATGGCTTATCACTAGTAAAACCTAAAGGTAATAACACATTTTCAACTTTTTTTGCTAAATCTATCAAGGCATTTCCACCAACATCATCTGTCCCTATCCAAATAACTCTAGGAAATTTTATTTTAGGAAAGGCTCCAATTCCTTTAAAATTTATTTTAAAAGTTGAAAACTCTATTGTTTTGAGTGCTTGTTTTATTTTTTGAGAAACTTCTTCTGAAATTTCACCTAAAAACTGAAGTGTAAAATGTAAATTTTGAGATTCTACAGGTTTTGCTTTAATGTTAATCTCAGATTGAAATTTAGTAATTGAATTAACAACCTCTTCATCTGAAATTTCAACAGCAACAAAAGCTCGCATCATAACTTTCTTTCAAGTATCTTTATAATAATTTCCGGTAGCTTCATAGATTAGCCAAATTGTTCTTTTACCATTGACGAAACTAATTGTTTGCTTAACTGGCATGCCTGGAGCAGGAAAATCAACCATAGCTGAGGGCCTAAAATCCAAAGGTTTTGAGATTATCAATATGGGAAATGCCGTTAGAAACGAGGCTAAGAAAAGGAACCTTGAACCCACAGGATCTAATCTTGGAAAATTAATGCTTGAGCTTCGAGAAAACAATGGCCCAGGTGCTGTAGCAGAGTTGATAAAATCAGAAATTGAAAATTCTAAATCAAGTGTTATAATTATTGATGGAATTAGGTCATCTGCCGAAATTGAAGTTCTCAGAAAATATGGAACAGTAAAACTTCTTGTTATACATGCCTCAACTGATACTCGATTTGAATTCTTGCAAAAAAGAGGAAGATCAGATGACCCTAAAACAAAAGAAATTTTTAAGGAAAGAGACAACCGCGAATTAGGAGTGGGAATAAGTAATCCAATTGCATTGTCTGATGATGCAATTTCAAATAATGATCTTACAAAAGAAGAATTGATAGAAACATCCTTTAAAAAAATTGAAGAATGGATAAAATGAACATACCTTCTCTTAAATGTAAAATTGAAATGTTTTCTTCAATTAATGCATCAGAAGATCCTGACAAGGTTGAATCCTCAATTTTAAACATATTTCCATACTGTGAAATTAAAATTGAGAAATTTTCTGTCAAAGGAGATTCTAATGATTTGCATTCATTAGAAAAAATTCATCAATCTATTCATTCTAGGAAATCTCAAAGAATTTTTCGGCGCACAATGGAAAAAAATTTAGAAAATAATTCTACGTGGTTTTATCTTAACAAACAAGCTGCATTTGCTGAGAAAATAGCCATATGTGAGGAATCAGATGAATCTCCGTTAGGACCAATTAAGATAGTTTTGACTTCTAATGATATTGAGGAAATTATTGAATGGCTAATTCTTGAAAAGGGATAAAATTAGCTAACTAATTTCAATCATTATTCGATATTTTTTTAATCTTGAGGCTAAAAAATAATTTTTTGATCAATTAAGCATGTTACTAAAGCTTGGTATTATAGCCACAATTCTAATTGTAGGTGGAATTATTTTCTCCTCTGAAATACAACAAAATTTCCCAAACACAAGTACTGACGGTGTTAATTCTTTGAAAACTGATGTTAATACATTAACTACAAAGTCCTTTGAATCCGCAGAACAAAAAATAACGTCTTCAGTAGAACAAGCAGGAACTAAATTATCTGATTTTGGTCATCAATCTGTTCAGACGGCAGAGAACACAATAAATTCTTCAGTAGAACAAGCGGAGACAAAATTGTCTGAAATTAAGCAGGATTCATCTGAATTCATTGAAGAAAACATAACGGATAAATTTGAATTTTTGAATTCAACTAAAGAATCTGATTAGTTCTAAAAATAATTATTTTTTAAAAATAGAAACTAATTCTGGTAGAGCAACAGCAGAAGTTGATCTTATAGATGAATCCATATCAGATGTCATGATTGTTTCATCTGGATTTATTTCTATTAGCATAGCATTATTTTGTTTGGCATAGATTGGAAGGGTATTTGCTGGAGATACAACAAGTGATGTACCAGCAATTACCATAACATCGCAACTGTTTGCATGAATTATTGCTTCTTGCCAAACATCTTGAGGTAAACCCTCACCGAACCATACCACATCAGGTCTTAGAATGTTACCGCATTTGCATAAAGGAGGTAAATTGGAAAATTCAGTAAAAATTTCATCCTTAAAATCACAAACCGTGCATTTTATTTTTATGATACTTCCATGTAATTCTAAAACTGAGGAGCTCCCCCCTTTTTGGTGAAGTCCATCAATATTTTGAGTAAGAACTACTACTTTGACAAATTCTTCTAGTTCAGCGATTGCTTTATGTCCCAGATTAGGTTCTGCTGCAAAAATATTTCTTCTTCGATCATTATACCATTCCCAAACAAGTTTTGGATTATCATAAAATGCATCAATTGTGGCTAATTTCATAGGGTCATAGTTTCTCCACAGCCCATCCTTTCCTCTAAAGGTGGGAATCCCGCTCTCTTGTGAAATTCCTGCACCAGTTACAAAGACAATTTTTTTAGCAGACCTCAAATGATCTGCAATTAAATCATACATTTTATTTTATTTCAATTTCTAAAAGGTCCCTTGCAGTAATTACAGAATCATGTATTTGTTTTGCTTCTTCTAGATGTAGAGTTTCGTCCTTGTATCGTGCAGAAAAATGTGTAAGAATTAGATTTTTTACTTTGGCATTTTTTCCTAATGTAGCTGCCTGTTTTGCAGTGGAATGATGTGTTTCAATGGCTCTTTCTTTTAATTCATCTAAAAATGTAGAATCAAAGACAAGATAATCACAACCTTCAAAGAACTTTTCTAATTCTTCAGTTGGCATTGTATCTCCTGAAATTCCAATTTTCTTTCCAGGTCTTTTTTCACCAAGCACTTGGTCAGGTGTAATGATTTTTCCATTAATTTCTATTTGTTCCCCATTTTGTAACTTGTTCCATAATTGACCTTCAGGGATTTGTAATGATTTTGCTTTTTCTAGATTAAATCTTCCTGGCTTGTCTTTTTCCTCAAAACGATATGAAAATGCAGTAACCGAATGACTAGCTTTACATGCATAGACTGAATAAAATTTTGAATCTAAAACTTTTCCTTCATTTATTATTGAAATCATTATTGGAAATGACAATCCAAAATTCAATATCTTGATATTTGCAGCAATAAATTCATCAATTCCTTTTGGTCCGTAAATTTCTAAAGATTCAATTCTATTTTTCATTGTCATTGTTTGAAGAAGACCTAAAATCCCGACGCAGTGATCACCATGAAGATGTGTTACAAAAATTTTCATTTTTTTATTCCACCCTAAACCTGACTTGAGATAAGAAATCTGCGCTGATTCTCCTGCATCAAACATCAAAATTTCGCCTTCTCTTTCTAGGCAAATACATGACAACCCGCGTTTTTCAGTAGGTTGTGAACCAGATGTTCCCAAAAAAACAAGTTTCATTTTATCAAAATTGTCCTTGTCAAACTTTTATGCCTATAGATATCATAGGTTTTAGAGGGATTCATGTTCAGCTTTTTTTCAAATCCCTTTTTACACATTATTGCTATTTTCTTACGTCTAGGAAGCATTGATACAAATTTTTTAATTAATTCTTGAGGATTTTCTGAGGATTTCGATGCAGTCCCATAGGGTAGATCTGTGACAATTCCATCAAATTTATCCTCCATTGTAGTAAATTTACTAAAATCTCCTTTGATAATTTTTGATTTGAATCCATTTGCCTTCAAATTTTCTTTTGAAATTTCGTACATTTTTTGATCAAAATCCAATCCTATTGCCCTTATTCCCATAGATTCTGCCTCCAATAGTGTGGTAGCAGTACCACAAAAAGGATCACAGACAGTTTCCCCTTCTTTTAATCCAATCAAATTTATCATAACCCTTGCTAACTTCCAATCTAATTCATGTGGGTGTTTTCTAACTTTTATAGGTCTTTTTGGAATTTCTTCTGGTTTTGAAAATCCAAAAAAATTCTCCTGATTTGTGAAAATTAAATAAATGATAATGTTAGGATTTTCCAAGTTTACTTTAGCCCGAGATAGGCTTGAAATCATATCTCCCATTGAGCCTTCTAAT
>Ga0209987_10000358_pt1 | contig 23667 bp, 27 predicted proteins | sample N074metaG_FD_182134 | JGI IMG/M metagenome (GOLD analysis project Ga0209987, IMG submission 182134) | Deep subsurface microbial communities from Kermadec Trench to uncover new lineages of life (NeLLi) - N074 metaG (SPAdes) (version 2) | ecosystem: Environmental > Aquatic > Marine > Ocean trench...
CAGCACATGCAAGACCTACTAGAACTTCAGGTGCATCATGAATTAGATGTCCAATTGGATTTTCTCTAGGATCAACTTTGTCTGTATGAACTAGAAATTTATCATCATATTCTCTAATGTGTAAATTTCCATAACGATATTGTTTGTTTGCTCCATTTTTTTGTCCAAGGAAAGTTTCTTCTGCTTTCTCTAGCATAAATTCTCTCAATTCCTTAGGAACTTCAATCTCATTCTCGGACATGATCGCAAGATCTACTAATTGCTTATAATCTTACGGTCTAGAAAATATAGCACACCTAATTCAAATTTAGAAAAATGTTCAGAGAAGTGGTGTTGTAATAAATCCAACAACACTTCCTACTAGAAAGAGAAATACACCCTTTGCCATACCCAATATTCTCTCCTTGAGATAGGATATAATTATGATGTAAATTTCCCAGAACTGGAAATTAGTATTAGATTAGGGTTTAGATTCCAATTGAGACAATTTTTCGATTACCCGTTCAAGCTCTTCTTTGTTATCATTAACAACTTGTTTTATTATTACAATTTCTTCATTTATTGGATCTAGATTAATGTGAGTAGAATTTTTGAACTGTTCTTCCAGATCTTTTAAGATTTGTTGATTGTACTGATTTATTTTTTCTAATTCATACTTGTATTTCTCTAAATTTTCATATTGATTAGATATTTCAGGTATCTCTACATATTCTTGGTTTGTAAGAAAACCTAGAAGAATGACAACACTTCCAACAGATAAAACCAAAATTAAAACAATAATACTTAATCTCATTTTTAATTGACCTTATTTTCTCATATTAGATTTAAAATTTAATTCTAACTTGTCTCAATTGTTGCTTTTTTACGCCTGCGCATTATGTAAATTCCTGCTCCTATGGCCAAAATAATTGGAATAACTATCATTGTTGAATCAGGACCATCTTCATTACCATTTGATGGTTCTTTAACAAAGATTGTTGCATCGTGAGTTAGAAAGATTTCATCTCTAACGCTGTCTTTGTATCTTACAGTAATGGTAATGTCATGTTCACCATATTTTGTTTCACCATCAAATTCTATTGGTAAATTAAATGGTACAGGTGCATCAATTTCAATTTCATCAATAAATTGAGTGTTTGATTTGATGTTAGAATCCCCACGAGGATCAATAGTTACAAAACCAAACAATCCACTATCATTTCCTTCATTAATGATTTCTCCAATTACCATTTGTGTTCCAGATAATTCAATTACATCTACATTGAAAACACGAAGATCAATCAAACCTTTAATGTAAAAATCAACAATCTTTGCAATAGTATGTAAATCACCATGTGCATTATAGTATGAAATAGTTAAAGGAATTCGTAAAGTATCACCTTTTAGTCCTTCAGGAACATATACTGTTGCAGTAAGATATCTAGCAGATTTTGGATCAATGTTTCCAATATCCCAGCTTGATTCTAAAATAACAACATTTTCTATATTAGTAGTTGATGATGATGTTGAGGCACGTTCTGTTTGTGTGTTAGTTGCAACAATATCTACACCAGAAATTGGAGCAGTTCCATCATTTGCAATTTCAATTACTACATTATTTGATTTTAAAGATGTAAGAAATGGCTCTAGTGCTCGTACATTAATCACACTATCACCTGTCACTTTGAAATCAAAATCAGAAAAAGCTGTTCTTACTCCAGATTCTCTTAGTCTAGAATAATCAACTTTTACAGTTCCAGGATACTGTTGAATTTGTACATTTTTATCGAGATTCACAAAAAAAGTCAGATGAAAATTTTCTCCAGTTAAAGAATTAGAATCGCTGTCAGCATGAATTATTGTACCTGGTCCATCAGATGCGGAAAAACCAAATGGTAATGATAGTTGACCTCTAATTCCCGTAATATCTTGAGTTCCTACATTTGCAAATACAACTGTAAATGGAATATTACGGTCTCCTGCTTCAATTTCGATTTTTTGATTTAACGTACCAAAATATGCATCTAAAAATTTTACATCTCCAAAGTCTCTTTCAAACGGAGATTTCCCAAATCCTCCAGATGTTATTTGGGCATATGAGTTATCAAAAATAAATGGTGCTAGTACAATAATTGATAATGATAACAAGAGTTTGAGATTCATTATACTACTACCTCCATTGCTGTAGGTCGCTCACCTTCGAAAGCTTTGCCATCTTTGATTGTAATTATTCTATCAACATTACCAAAAATCTCTTTTTCGTGTGTAACTATAATGAATGTTTGATTAAGTTTTTTTGCCATTGATTTCATTAATTGAACAATGGTTTCTGAAGTTGCTGAATCAAGGTTACCAGTAGGTTCATCTGCTAAAACAATGGATGGTTTATTGATTAATCCTCTTGCAATTGCCACTCTTTGAGCTTGTCCACCTGATATCTTGTTTGCACGTTTATACATTTGATCTTCAAGTCCAACTGTTTTTAGTAAATCTCTAGCATCTTTTTCAGCAGTATCACTAATTCCAGAAATTTGTTTGGGTAACAATACATTTTCTAGTACTGAAAGATCACTAAGTAAATTAGAAAATTGGAAAATGAAACCTAATTTTTTATTTCTAAATGAGGAAATTTTATTGTCATTTAATGTTGTAGTGTCAATTCCGTCAATGAAGATCTGACCATTTGTTGGGTGATCTAATAATCCAATCATGTTAAGAAGTGTAGATTTACCAGAACCTGAACTTCCAACAATTAAAACAACTTCTCCCTGTTCAATTGAAAATGATACATTATCAAGAGCTTTAACTTTGTTTTCTCCTTCTCCGTAAATCTTACTTACATTTTTGATTTCAAGTACTTTAGACAGTTCTCATAGCCTCCACAGGTAACAGCTTAGTAGCCCTATAGGATGGATATAATGATGCAATAATTGCTAAAGCAAATGAAGTCAAAGCAGTTTGTATGATTTTTCCCCAGTTATAGGTTACTTCAAGAGGGAGACTGTTGTTAAATGACATTTTTGTGATATCTGCGTAGACGGTATAACCTAATCCTGCAGCAGTTCCTACTCCTGCACCAATTGCTCCAATAATTATTCCTTGAAAAATGAAAATAATTAGAATATCTTTTCTTTTAGCTCCTATTGCTCTCATAATACCAATTTCTCTAGTTTTTCCATTAACTAGCATTATCTGAATTGTAAGAATGGCAAATGCTGATGACCCCATTCCAAAATATCCTATCATACTAATCATTGCAATACCAGATCTAAAACCTGCAAGTTGTTGTTCTGCTGATTCTTCTATGGTTTCTGCAAGAAAATCATCATTAGGAAAAGAACGCAAAAAGAATTCTTTTACTTCTAATGCTTTGGATGGATCATTTAGTTTTACCATAAGTGAACTACTTTCTCCATGTCTACTCATCATATCACGTAAAGTATCAATATGTACAACAGCTGTATAATCAAATCCTTGACCACCAGGGGAATTTGCAATTCCAGAAACAGTAAACCTTCGAATTTGATCTTCTCCGTATCTATCAACTACAAGAACTTTAACACTATCTCCCACTTGAGCTCCACCAAGGTCTCTTGCAACATTTGATCCTAATACAATAGAATTTCTTGAGAAGACATAGCTACCTTCTGTTACAGTTTCATGAACAGTAGATGCTCTAATATCACGAAACGGATCAACTCCAACTATTGGCACTCTAGTTTCTTCAATTCGTTTTCCATTTTTTGTCATATTCATTTCGGCAGTGGACGAAAGCCGCGGCGTTGCCGCTTCAACATATGGAATTCTTTCAAACCAATTTACAAGTGATAAATCTGATTTATCTATATAATCAGCTTCGTCAGTTACAAGAATATCACCGTTTCTGTAATTAGTGATATCTCTAACTATAGCATCAAACAGTCCTTGAAATATTACAAAATTTACATGAATTACCAAAATTCCAATGGTTAGAGCTAAAACTGCACCAATCAAACTACCTCTTTTGTTGAAAAGCATTCTTTTTGCTAATCTCAATCTATAATCCAACAAAAACAATAAAATAGTCTAATATTTAATGTATTAGAAGTATAATAATGATATAATAGACAATTTTATATTAAATAAGTAATTTCTATATTCAATGGTGTTGTTTTAGGTGACGTAATGGACAATTTAGATATGAAAATTCTAAGCAGACTTTTGAATAACTGTAGAGAATCTGATAGGCAAATAGGCATGAAATTAGGAATATCTGGCGGAGCAGTACGAGCAAGAATTCAAAAAATGGAAAAAAGAGAAATTATTGAAGAATTTTTCATCAAAGTTGAACCACCCGTCTTTGGCTATGGTGTTTTGTACTTTGTTGTATCTGGTGAAAACATCAATGATATTTTAGAGCAGGTAAGTCTTGTAGGTCAGCCATATTTTGTGGTACCATGTATAGGTGGAATTACAGTTTGTGGTATTGTAGTAAAAGAAAATGTGAAACAAAAAGTTGAACTTGCAAGTAAACTGATGAAGGATTTTAGAGTACTATCAATTTTTGAAGCAGAGAATACTGGATTTAGTTCAAATCTTACAAAAACAGATTTAGAAATACTAGCAAAATTAATTAAAGATCCCAGACAGAAAATTGAAAATATTGCAAAGAATACAAATTTGTCAACTAAAACAATAACAAGATGTATAGAAAAATTACAAGAAAATGATGGGATTCAATTTACCTTAGTTTATGATTCAAGAAAAATTGAAAATTTTATTCCTCATGTAATTCTTACGTGGATAGAAGGTGATCTTAAAGAAACATTAGAAAATATGAATAATACTTTTTCAAAATCATATTTACAAATCCCTTTTATTGCAAAAAATCAAATTGTTTTGTTTATGTACAGTGATAATATATTCAAGATGGATGAGCTAACTCAAAAAGTTAGAACTATTAAAAATGTTAAATCAGCTGATTTATTCATTCCAAAAAAAATCTCATTTTATTCGAAATGGTTAGTAAAGGCAATAAATAATTTCAAAAAATCATCTAAATTACATCTAACATATCAAACAAATTAAATAATAACAATTTTTATGAATTCTAATGAAGAAAAAGATAATCTATGAGGGAAAAATTTTAGGTCTTAGTGTTTATGAAGGAAAAATAGAGGGAAGAAAAGTAAAACGTGAAATGATAGAACATAGAGGAGCTGCTGCAATGCTTGCTTTTGATGAAAAAAATAAAGTGATTCTTGTTAAACAACACAGATTTCCTCATGGATATGTTTTAGAGATTCCTGCGGGAACGTTAGAAAAAAGAGAACAACCAATAAAATGTGCATTCAGAGAATTAGAAGAAGAGACTGGATATAGAGCAAAAAAGATGACTCCACTAATCACCTACTATCCATCAATTGGATATAATTCTGAGAAAATTCACTGTTTTGTAGCCTCAGGATTGAAGAAAATTGCTGATTTGAAACTAGATGATGATGAGATATTATCAGTCGTGAAAATTGATATGAAAAAATTGCTTAGGATGATAAAATCAGGAAAAATTGAAGATTCAAAAACAATTTGTGCAGTATTGACTTATGCTGCAAAAAAGAAACTGTACTAACTATTCATTGTAGATAGGCTGAACAAGATCTGCTACATCAGCCCAAGATTGTGCTATTTTTTCAAACATATACACCAAATCAAGAAATTCTATTGGAATCTGTTTTTTATTACCTAATGTAATTCTTAGTTTACTAAGTTTTTCTTCATATTTTTTATGTAATGAAATTGCTTGAATTGCTAAAAGTCTATCAGGTTTAGTGAATGCATTAATTGATTTTTCTGCAAGTCTACTGAAATCTTTAACTACATCAAAGATTTTTTTTAAATGTTCTTTTGATAAAGATGAATTATAAATGGAATTTGAAAGTTCGACAATTGAATCACCTGCATTTTCAAGAAGATTTGCTGCAACTCTATAATCAATAATATCAACATTTTCTAAATTAAATGCATTAGCTAATCTCTTATCAACAAGAGTGCTGCGAATTAGACGGACAAGTAAGAAATACTGTCTATTTACTTCAACATCACGTTTTGATACTGTTTGTAAATTTGACTTGTCATCTGAAATTAATCCATTTGATGTATCATCATACATACCAAGAGCAATTGAACTCATTCTTTTGAGAATTTTTTCTGGATTGAGTGTTATTGTATCTAAAAGAAATTGTGTATTGATATGAGATGCATCTTCCTCAATGATTTCCATTCCTACTAATCTTCTCATAGAGTTACGAATTTTTTCTCTGTCTTCCGCTGGAATGATTGATTTTGAATTTATTTGAATAATATCATATCCTAAAAGATATGCTCCAGTAATGTTTGCTGTAATATTTTCTTCTTTAGGTAACGGGTAAGAAATTACAAGTTCTTTTGTTGGGCGTGTCTCTTTGTTTGCAGATATTGAAATACTGTCTTGTCCGGTTTCAATCTCTACTTGATTACCTTTAACTAGATTATTTGCATCAACCCACTCTTTTGGTAATGATACTAGAATACTACTTCCAATTTTTTGTAGGCGTCGAATAAATTTAGTCAATTTATACTAATTTAATTTATTTAAGCCATATTCTTATATTTTATGTAAAATTTATACTAAGATTAATGGAGGCTACGGCATTTTGTCCTGCTCATATCACAGGCTTTTTCAAAGCTCATTTAGATGACAATCAAAGTTCTTTAGAAAATTTAGGTTCTATGGGAGCTGGATTCTCAATTAAACAAGGAGTTACTACAAGAGTAAAAATAGATACAAGAGATAATCAAGAATCAAACTTTAGAATCACAACAAAGGGATATCAATCAGATAAAACAGATGTTTCAGAATTTGTATTAAATGAATTCTTAAAGCTTGGAAAATTTTCAAACAAGTTTTTTCATATTGAACATAAGATATCAATTCCAGTTGGGTATGGTTTAGGTTCTAGTGGTGCAGTTGCATTATCACTATCATATGCATTAGATCAAGCTCTTGAAACAAAATTAGATAAAACAATAATTGGACAAATTGCACATAATGCAGAAGTTAATTGTAAAACTGGATTAGGTGATGTTTTAGCATCATTTCATGGAGGCTTTGAAATTCGTGTAAAACCGGGGGCTCCAGGAATTGGTATTGTTGAGAAAATATTTACGGATAAAATATCTGTAATTATGATATGTTTTTCTCCAATTTCTACAAATAAATTCATCAAAGAACGTTTATCTCAAATTAATGGTCTTGGTGGCAAAATGGTAAATAGATTATTAGAATCAAAAAATTATGAACACTTTCAAGATATGTCATTAGAATTTGCAAAATTTGTAAATATTATAACTCCAAGAATGCAAAAATTGGTTAATGAGTTGTCTGAAAATAATATTAAATGTGGAATTGCATTTTTCGGAGAGACAATATTTTCAATGGTTCCAAAAGAAGATGAAAATAAAGTTTTAGAGATTTTACAAAAATATTCTGATGGGATAATAATAAAATCAGAATTAGATAATGTTGGAGCAAGAATTCTTAACAATTAATTGAAATTACATGTCTTTAATTCCCAAATCACATCCAAGAGCTAAATCACTTTTAATTCGTGAAAAACTAGTAAAAGGATTTGATAAGGGATTAGTTGCAAAAGAAGGGCTTTTGGCTCAAGGAAGAGGAGAAGCTTTTGATTATCTACTTGGAGAGAAAACAGGAAAGGCTGCAAAGCAAGCCATAAAGGCTGCAGCTGCACAACTTCTTTTGGCGGATTTACCTGTAATCTCAGTTAATGGAAATATTGCAGCATTATGCCCCAAACAAATCGTAAGACTATCAAAACAGATCAAAGCAAAACTTGAGGTAAATTTGTTTTATGCTAATCAAAAAAGAAAACAGGCAATAATTAAGACGCTCAAAAAGAATGGTGCAAGAGAGATTTTAGGTACAAGTAAATCTTCATCTGTAAAACTATCAGGAATTGATTCAGCTAGAAGAATTGTAGACAAAAATGGAATTTTTGCAGCTGATGTTGTTGTTGTACCTTTAGAAGATGGAGACAGAACAATGGCTCTCAGAAATGCGGGAAAAACTGTTATTACATTTGATCTAAATCCTCTTTCTAGAACTTCACAGACAGCAAATATTACAATAGTTGATAATGTTACACGAGCAATTGATTTGTTAATTAACGAATCCAAAAAACTATCAAAAAAGAATCAAAAAATACTTCAAAAAATTGTTAATGATTTTGATAACAAAAAAAATCTTACAGAAAATGTCATTCAAATAAAAAATAATCTTACAAGGAGAGCCAAAATTGCATAAAACAGTATTAGATATTCTAAATATGAAAAAAGAAAAAAAGAAAATTTCAGTAATTACAAGTTATGATTACACTCTGGCTTCACTTTGTGATAAATCAGGAATTGATGTATTGTTAGTTGGTGATAGTGCAGGAATGGTAATGCTTGGTTATGAAAATACAATTCCTGTTACAATGGATCAAATGTGTATGTTTACAGAAGCAGTAAGTAGAGCAAGAGTAAATTCGTTACTAGTATCTGATTTACCATTCATGTCATACCAAGCAAGTATAGAAGATGCAATCAATAATTCTGGTAGACTAATCAAAGCAGGAGCTGATGCAGTAAAACTTGAAGGAGGATCAATTATGGCTGAAACAATTAGTGCTATAGTTGATGTTGGAATTCCTGTAATGGGTCATATTGGATTACAACCTCAAACAACAATGCTTTCACAAGGATACAAAGTACAAGGAAAAACAAAAGATACAGCAATGAGATTAATCGAAGATGCAAAAGAGCTTGAAGAAGCAGGTGTGTTTAGTATTGCATTAGAAATGGTTAGCCATGAAGTTGCAGAGATTATTTCTGAAACTGTTAGTATTCCTACAATAGGAATTGGTTCAGGTGTAAATTGTGATGGACAAGTTCTAGTTGTTCAAGATTTACTAGGAATGTACGATAAGATAAAACCAAAGTTTGCAAAAAGATACATGAATTTATCTGAAGATATTGTAAAATCTCTTGAGAATTACAAAAAAGATGTGGAATCAGGCGTGTTTCCTGCAGAACAAAACTGGTTTTCAATGGATGATGAAGAACTAAAAAAATTACGTGAACAAATTGGTAGTTAAAAAAAAGAAAAAAGATCACCCATCTTTAGATATTGTTAGTTCTCATGGTGTAGAATTATCTGGAAAAATAATTGTATTGTGTGTTGCAGGAAGTGTTGCAGCATACAAAGCAATAGAACTTGCAAGATTACTTATGAGACATGGAGCAGATGTTACTTGTGTTGCAAGTAATGCAGCTACAAAATTAATACAGCCTGACTATTTCAAATGGGCTACAGGAAATAAAGTAATTACAAAACTTACAGGTGAACTTGAACATATTAGATTAGCAGATTACAATCAATCAGATCTAATTATAGTATATCCTGCAACTGCAAACACATTAGGAAAATTGGCAAATGGAATTGATGATACACCAATTTCTACTGTACTTACTGTAGGATTTGGATCAAAAATTCCAATCTTGATGTGTTTGGCTATGCATGAATCAATGTATGATAATTTAGCTGTAAAAAAAAATATAGAGTTTCTAAAAAATAAAATTGAATTTCTTTCACCACAAATGATTGAAGGAAAAGCAAAAGCGTCAGAACCAGAAGATGTGTTAGAATTTGTCTTAAAGAAATTTGGATTCTCATCAGTATTAAAAAATAAAAAAGTGTTAATGACTGCAGGCCCAACAATCGAACACATTGATCCTATACGAGTAATTACAAATCAAAGTTCAGGAAAAACAGGAGTTAGTTTGGCATCTGAATTAATTTCTGCAGGAGCCAAAGTTACTTTTGTTTATGGTCCTGGAGAAGAAAAACCACCAAAGGGTGCAAAAATTATCAATGTTTTATCTAGTAAAGAAATGCATAATGCTGTCAAAACAGAATTAAAGAAAAAATTTGATATTGTAATAATGACAGCAGCTGTTGCAGATTATGTCCCAATAAATCCTAGCAAGAATAAAATCAAAAGTTCAAAAAATGAGATAAAAATTAGGCTCAAAAGAGCTCCAAAAATTATCGATCAAGTCAAAAAATACCAAAAAAATGTATTACTTGTAGGTTTTAAGGCAGAAACAAATCTCACAAAAAATCAATTAATAAAATCTGCTCAAAAAAAATTAAAAGAATCATCATCAGATATCATAATAGCAAACGATATTGGTTCATTAAGATACAAGAAAAATCCTCAGAATAATCAGGTAATAATTGTAGATTCAAAGAAAGTTGTTGTATCTGGATGGATGAAAAAACAAAAAATTGCAAAGTTTATCAAAAAACAAATTGAATTAAAAATAAAATGAAAAAATCGGAACTTCGAAGATTAATTGCAGAATATAAAAAAATAGAATTAAAATTAAAAAAAATAAAGGATAAAAAATTACAAGAAAAATTGGGTCAAATTGAACATAGATACTATCATGAAACTGGTAGAATGCTAAAATCTGATCTAGAAGAGATTACATAAAATACATCATAATTCAAGTGATTCTACAAATGAAACTCAACCATTCTGAATACAAACAAAGAAACATGAAAATTTGGAATGAGGTTGCTCCACGTTATCATAAAAGATGGGCTAGTGTAAGTATAGGACCATTTCAAAGTACTGCAAAATTAATAGAACTAGTAAACATTACCAAAGGTGATACAGTACTAGATGTTGCATGTGGTACAGGTGTAGTAACCAAAAAAATTCGAAAAAAAATTGGTAATTTTGGGTATGTAATAGGTGCTGATACTTCAATTACTGCAATTAAAATAGCAAAAAAGTGGAATGAAAGAAAAACAAATTTAGATTTTGTTAATGTAGATGCAGAAAAATTTTATTTTTCAAAAAAGTTTGATATTGTTACTTGTCAATATGCTCTGTTCTTTTTTCCAAATGCCCAAAAAGCACTAAAAAACATGAGAAACAGCCTCAAAAAATCAGGTAAAATAGGAATTTCAGTTCATGGAAGTAAAGAAAATGTTCCTTTTTTTAGCAGTATTTTAGATTCAGTTACAAAGTTTATTCCAGATTATGTTCCTCCTGGTTCACCAAACCTTGATAGATTTGGTACAAAGTCTGCATTAAGAAAAGAGATCAGCAAAGCCGGATTCTCAAAAATATCTGTGAAAGAATTTATTTTTCATTATAGTCCTGGAAAATTTGAAGACTATTGGAGAAATTATATCAAATACATTGCAAAACCTCTAAAAGAAAAGCTAAATGCATTAGAATATTCAAAAAGAAAAGAACTCAAACAGTTAGTAAAAGAAAAAACAATTCCATACACAAAGAAAAATGGTAAAATTATTTTTCCATGGCAAGTTTTAATTTTAACTGCAAAATATTAGATTCGGAGAAAGAGATGGGTAAAGATAGGAAAGAGAAAGAAGAGAAACCAAAAAAGAATGATTTTAAAGCATTTCTTAGAAAAAGAGCGCCAATTTATCTTGGTATAATGGGATTGTTCATGCTATTTGTCATTCCTGATTTAATGAAAAGTGATTTAGAAAGTAGTTTACCTGAATTTACATCTGAAGAACAACAAGTTATTGATATTTTAATGAAATATGATGGACCAAATGATTCTGGATTAACTGTAATGGATGCAATTTCAATGAAAATTAGTGAAGAATACCCAAAGGAAAAAATTTATGATAACAAAAAAACCAAAGTTGAACTAACTGTGTCAAATATTGATTCAGAAGAGTATCAAATTGTTTTGAATTTCAAGTCACATAAAGGAGAAATGAATTATGATTGGAATGTAAATATGAGTTCTGAGAAAATTGTATCAAATAATCAAGAATCAAAATATATCATTGATTTAGTAGACTTTTATGATTAGGCTCAAAGTGTAACTAAATCTTTAGTGAATTTGTGCATCACAATAGGTCGATCTTTTACAATTAATGAATCCTCTATTCGAATTCCAAATTTGTTTTCAATATAGATTCCAGGTTCTACTGTGATTGCCATATTTTCTTTTAATTTTGTTTTACTTCGATATGAAACAGTTGGAAGCTCATGTACTTCTAATCCAATTCCATGGCCAGTAGAATGAATAAAGTATTGACCATAGTTTTTGTCTTCAATGTATTTTCTACAAGCAGAATCTACATCTTTACAATCTACATTTGGTTTAACAGCTTTTAGACCAAGTTTTTGAGATTCTTTAACTATTTCATATGCTTCATTTGCTTGAGTTGAGATTTTTCCTAGTGCAAATGTTCTTGTTGCATCAGAAACATATCCTTTGTATCTTAGTGTAAGATCAGTTACTACAAGATCACCTTTTTTGAATTTTCTCTGAGATACTTGAGCATGAGGTAAAGCACCATTAGGACCTCCAGCAATAATAAGAGGATTTAGTGTAGATTTGTATCCAGTATCAAACATTTGCTGCTCCATTGCATATACCATCAAAATTGTTTGTAATTCTGATTCTTTTTGACCCACTTTCATTTTTTTTGAGCAAACATCAAACATTTCATCTATGATTTTAGAAGCTTTTTTGAGTATTTGGATTTCTTTTTCATCTTTAATTATACGAGAATTGTAAAATGGTTCTGTAGATGATTTAATTTTTGGAGTAGATTTTTTCAGAGACATCATAATAGAATAGTTTTGGCAATCAGTACAAACTCTATTTTTCTTAATTTTTTCTATAAGAGAAGAAATCAAACCAGTTCCACGTTCTGCGGTAATTACATCACAGTCTTGAGATTCTCCTTTTGCTCTTCCCACTTCAAGTTCTGGAGCAATGATAGTTGTTTTTCCATTTTTTTCAAGTAATCCTATTGCCTCACCCCAAAATCCAGTCATGTAAAACAAATTTTCAGGCTCAAATGTAACTAGTGTATCACAGCCGATCTTTTGTGCATATTTTAATAGATTTTTTCTGCGTTGCTTCACACAAAAAAATCTCTGTTTCTCAATTTATGTATGATGTAAAGTTTGTATATGGAAATTTAGAACGGATCTTTATGACAGAAGAAAAGAAGAAGAAAGTTGTTGCATTACTATCAGGTGGGTTAGATAGTCAACTTGCAGTAAGAATGATGCAAGAGCAAGGTTTTGAAGTTTCAGCTGTTGCAATAAAAACTCCTTTTTGTGATTTTGATTGTGGACGAGGATGTGGGTTTGAAATTAGAGAAAGAGCTGATGATCTTAATATTAATTTAAAGACAGTTTATCTTGGTGATGAATACATTGAGATGTTAAAACATCCAAAACATGGAATCGGTGCTGGTTTTAATCCATGTGTTGATTGTAGAACTATGATGTTTGATGCTGCAAAAAAACATATGGAAGAAATTGGTGCAGAATTTATTATTTCAGGTGAAGTATTAGGTCAACGCCCAATGAGTCAACATGCACCATCATTACATATTATTGAAAAAGAATCAAATTTAACTGGAAAAATTGTTAGACCGTTATCTGCTGGATTATTACCACCAACAGATGCTGAAAAAGATGGTTTGATCAAAAGAGAAAATCTTGGAATGATTAAAGGAAGACAAAGAAAAATTCAAATACAAATGGCTAAAGAATATGGAATTGAAAATCCACCAAATGCAGGTGGTGGTTGTCTATTAACAGAGCCACAATTTGGAATTAAAGCTAAAGATTTGTTTGATCATATGGAAACTCCAACAATTAATGAAATTGATTTGTTAAAAATTGGAAGACATTTTAGATTAGATGAAGAAACAAAATTTGTTGTAGGAAGAAATAAAGATGAAAATGAAATGATTAAAGCATTAGCGTTACCTGGTGATATTTTACTTGAAGCTAAAGATTACGTAGGACCAGTTTCAATTTTACGTGGTAAGAATGCAAAGTTACATGTAGAATTTGCATCAGCTGTAACTCTAAGATATTCAGATGCACCAAAAACTGAACACAGTATTGTTTCTGTTAAAAATAGAGATTCAACTGATGAAGTTAGTTCAGAATGTGCAGAAGAGCAATCTTACATTAAATTCAGAATGTAGGCGTAAAAAAATTTAAAATTAGTTAGTATTAAGGAAGAGTTTTTGAATGAGTAGATCAGATTTTCAACAAGGATGCAAAAACAAGAAAGCCCAACGTATCTAAAGGCCATAACAATTAGAGACATCAGTGATATTCATTCTATCAAAGAAGATATCAAAAAAGGAATGATTTTGATTTTAAGGGTTACACCATTAGCACAAAAGGATGTAGAACAACTTCGTAAAGTAGTTGAAGAATTATATTCTATTGCAAAAACAGCTGGTGCAGATATTGCAAGATTAGGAGAGGAACGAATTATTATTGCTCCATCTAACATAAAGATCTGGAAACCAGAATACGATCTAAAATAATTTTATAGCTTCTTGAATTTGAGGATAATGTGCAGGTAACCTATACATTCGTCTAATATTCATAGCAAGATTTTCTGATTTTTTACGTTCTCCGTGATTAACTAGAACTCTTCGAAGTTTTGGTCGTAGTCTTTGTACAAATGACATCAATTGATTATAATCACTGTGACCACTGAATCCGTCTAGTCTTTCAACACTACTATTAATGGTAATAACTTCAATTTTACCCTCTCTTCCTAACATAGATACTTGTTTAGAACCATCAAGAACCCTTCTTCCCATAGTTCCATTAACTTGGTAAGAAACAAACAATACTTTGTTCTTTTTGTCAGGTGCAATGTTTTTGAAGTATTCTAAAACAGGACCGCCTTCTAACATTCCTGATGTTGCTAAAATAATACATGGTGAATTTTCTCTCATTGGTTCTTCTCTAGCATCTGAATGCTCAATATTTGTGAAATATTCAGAATCAAATGGGTTATCATCAGTTTCTAAGATCTTTTGCTTAAGTTCTCTTGCTAGATATTCTGGATAGGATTCATGAATAGCTGATGCCTCAGAAATCATTCCTTCTGTAAAGACTGGTGCTTCAATCATTTCTCCTGATTTCATATAGTGATCTATTACCATCATGATTTCTTGAGCACGACCAACTGCTGGAATAGGAATCAAAACTTTTCCTCCATCTGCCAAAGTATTGTTTACTGCATTAATGAAAGCAGATTCTACTTCTTGTCTACTTGGTTGAATATCTTCTTTAAGACCATAAGTACTTTCAATCAACAATGTTTCTACTCTTGGAAAATTCCAACTAGCAGCTTCAAACAAAATACTTTTTCCAAATTTTATATCACCTGAATAAACAAAATTATGATTACCATTTCCAATATGAAAATGACATAAAGCAGAACCTAGAATATGACCTGCATTTGCAAGAACTAATTTTATGTCAGGAGAAATATCAGTAACAGTTCCATATGGTAAAGTAATTGCTTGTCTCATGACTTGTTTAACATCTCGTTCTGAGTAAATTGGAGTTCTGCCTTGTGCAGTAGCTACTTTGATTGCATCTAATTGAATTAGATTCATCATAGGAAGTGTTGGTTCTGTACAATAAATTGGACCTTTGTAACCATATTTACACAATGTTGGTAAGAATCCAGTGTGATCCAAGTGTGCATGCCCAATAACTATTGCATCAAGTTCGTCTAGTGTCAGATTTAGAGAATCAAGTCTTGGAAATGCATCCATTGGTGAACGTGCTCCAGGATTAATTCCACAATCAATTAAGATTTTACTTTCAGGAGTAGATAGTAATAAAGAGGATCTGCCAACTTGACCAAATCCACCAAGAGTAAAAAGAGAAACTTCAGTTCTTTGAGATAGCCTAGGTCTGAAAATTTCATCACCCACTTGTTTGAGTTGTTTGCTCCTCTCAGAAGAGTATTGTTTCAAAGTTGCATTGATTGTTTGAATTGTACGTGAAGGTATAGTTGTAGATTTTCTAATACGTAATTTCCATCCTGTTTTTTCGGTAACTTCAGCGTGATTGAATTCCTTAGCATCTCTTTGTAACAACCAAGGTCTTTTTACTTCAACTGAAACTTCACCAGTGGCTGTATCAAAAATAGTTCCTTGTAGATTTGCTTCTTTTGGAACACATTCTGCAAGAATTCGTCTAGCTTCATCTTCAGGTTTTCTAATGGATTCATCTGTCCTTACAACAATTCTTTTTTTAATTACATTAACAAGATTTGATATTGTTTCATTATTTTCCATCAGATAACGAGGAGTTTTTGTGTAAAGAGCAATTCGTGGTCCTTCATATTCAATTTTTGTAATACCTGCCTCTTTTGGAATACTTTGCAGTATGGTGGCCATTATATTTTGGCTAGAAGGTAATTCTTTTTGTTGTTGTTTTCTTTGCATAAAATCACTAAAGTTCGATGACTGATTTCTTTTGTTCATCTGTCAAAAGACGGAATCCATCTTTATCCATTACTGAGATGTTAATTCCATCACCAGTACCAATATTTCTAACTATTGCAGCTTTAACAGCTCGTAGAGCTATTTTTTTTGCTTCTTCAACTGTAATATCTTTTTGATATTCCTCTTCAAGTAAACCATAAGCCACTGGTGAACCACTACCAGTTGTAACATATGATTTTTCTTCAACTGAACCAAACATATCAATATTAAATAATGCAGGGCCGTTTGTGTCATAACCACCAAGCAAGATATCAGCCATGAATGGATAACCTCTATTTTGATGAAATATCAATGAGCAAAGTCTGGCAAGTGAATGAATTGCGATTGGACTTTGTTTTTCAACTCTGTGAAGATTAGCATGATAACGTAAAATATCAACAATATTTTGTGCGTCTGCCACACCACCTGCCAATGTTAATCCTGCGTGCAAATCAATTTTTTGAATTTTCATCGTGTTATTGTTTGCAATAAAATAACCTGCACTAGCTCTCATATCAGCACATAAGACAACACCATCGGTAGCTTTGATACCTACAGTGGTTGTCCCATGCAAAATTTTTTCTTCAACGTTGTTCGACAAAAATTACACCTATTAAGATAAAGTGGATTGCAGGTTCCCTTTTAAATAACTTTTTGATCCCTGAAAATCATAAATAATGACAAAAAATCAAGATCGCATGCAATCGCATACGATGGAACTTCCTAGGCTCATTGAAATTGGTGAGAAGAATATTGGTGATTTTGGAAAATTTCTAAATTCATTAAACAAACCAAAAAAAGTTTCTTTAATTTCTGGAATAAATGTTCAAAAGGTTTTAAGGAAAAAAATTGAAAAATCACTCAAAGCAAAAAAAATTCGATTTATTTGGCATACATCAAAAGACAATCAAATAAAATCATTAAATAAAATTCAAAAAGATGTTAAAAAAGACAATTCGGACTTGGTGGTTGGGATTGGTGGAGGTCGTTCTGTAGATATAGCAAAATTGATTTCATATAATTTAGGTAAACCATTTGTAAGTTTACCAACTGCAGCTTCTCATGATGGAATGGCAAGTCCATTTGTTTCTGTAAAAAGTGATTTGCCACATTCGATTGTGGCATCTGCACCTATGGGTGTTTTTGTAGATATTGATGTAATTAGAAAAGCTCCAGCCAAGTTGTTAGCTAGTGGTTGTGGAGATCTTATTGCAAATCTCATAGCAGTAAAGGATTGGCAATTAGGTCACAAAAAGAAGAAAGAATACTATGGTAGATATGCTGCAAATCTAGCCTTGATGAGCGCCAAGATAGTTATGGAAAATTCTTCCAGATTTGCAAAGGAAGGATTGGATGCAAGAATAATTGTGGAAGGATTGATCAGTGCAGGAGTAGCATCATGTATTGCAGGAAGCAGTAGACCATGTTCTGGTGCAGAACATCTTTTTTCACACGCACTTGATAAAATAGCTCCTGGTATTGGACTTCATGGAGAAAAATGTGGAATTGGTTCTATAATGATTGCAAAATTACAAGGACAAGATTGGAAAAAAATTGTAAAGACATTGAAAGATGTCAAAGCTCCGACAACTGCAAAACAAATTGGTCTTAAACCAGATGTAATAATAAAAGCCCTAACTATGGCACAAGGATTGCGACCAGAGAGATATACAATTTTAAAAGAAATTAAAATGACTGAAAAAAGAGCACGAAGTCTTGCAAAGAGTACTAAAGTGATTTAATTTATGCAGCCTTTTGTTCAATTGTTTTTTCTTTTGTTTCAGATTTCTTCTCCTGAGTTTGTTTATTGACATGTGTTTCAACAAAACTTGCTTTTTCTAAAGTTGGAACAAACTTGAAAATATCTAATTGAATAAAATGTTTCATTATTTGTAAACCATCTGCACGTAAAATTTCCTCAGGAATTGTAATGTTTACTTGTTTATCCTTCAAGTCAAATACAATTTTTGATTCCTCTACAGGAAGTCTATTTTTAAGAATTCCATCTATCTTGTCACTTGGAGAATCAAGTGATTTTATTACATTTACATCATATAGAATTGTTTTTCCTGCGTACCTATGATTGTAATCTATTTGAACTCTACCAGAACCAATTAAACGAATAATTCCTCTTTTATTATCAACATCAATTGTATCACCTACTGAAACTTTCTCTGCATCTTCGCCTAATTTTCGAATAGGAATCATTCTAACTTTTTTTGGATCTCTTTCACCAAAACCTTTGTCAGGTGAAACTTCAACTGTAAGTTTATCTCCTACAGATGTTTTTGCAAGTGCTTCATCCAATCCTTTGAGAACAGGATAAGATACTTCACCTATAGAAACTAGTTTTGGTTGATATTTGACATTTTGTTCATGAATAGAATGTTTTTTTGCATCCTCTTCAATGGTCGTATCAAAGACTTCATCAGTATCTTTTACCTTTGCAGTATAATCTATTAGAATTAATGAGCCTTTATTGAAAGTCAATGTGTTCGGTCTCGAATTTCCTTATATTAAGTTAACAGAGTTTAGAGAGCTTTTAGTTTTTCTTCTGCAGTTTTAAGTCCTGCTTTAGCATCTGTATCATATCCCATCATTGCTAAAGTAGATGAAATTGCAGAAATGGTTCGCATTACATGATATGGACTAACTTCTCCCATACATCCAACTCTGAATACCTTTCCTTTAAGATCTCCAAAACCACCTGCTACCAAGACTCTGAATTTGTCTGCTAGTGTGCTTCTGAAAGTTTTGTCTTCGAGTCCATCTAAATAATTTAAGGCAATAATTGTGATAGAACGATCTTCTTCTTTTGTAACATATGGTGTTAAACCAATTGCACTTAATCCAGAGTATAATGCATCAGAACAAATCTTGTGACGCTTATAGACATTTTGTAATCCTTCTTCTAAAATTATTGTTAGTGCTTCTCTGTATGCATAAAGTAAAGGTAATGCAGGAGTGAAAGGAGTATGTTTTGATTCTTCGTAATATTTGAAATATCTTGCTAAATTGAAGTACACTGTGGATGGTGGGTTTTCTATCATGTATTTTTTGGCTTTAGCACTTATAGATATTGGTGAAATACCTGGAGGGGCAGCAAGTGCTTTTTGTGCTCCAGTTAGACATACATCAATATTCCATTTATCTACTGGAAGTTCAACACCTCCAAGTAAAGAAACAGAATCTACAACATAGAATGCATCATTTCTAGATGTTAAGTCAGATATTTTATCAAGATAATTTACCATTGTTCCAGTAGAAGTTTCATTGTGAACAACATAGAATGCTTTAACATCTTTATTGTTATCAAATGCTTCTTTTATTTGATCAAAAGTTGCATTTTGTCCTGGTGGAGTTTGGAGTCTAACAACATTAGCTCCTTGACCTTCAATAAGTTGTGATAGTCTGTTACTAAATTCTCCATTTACAGGAATTATGATTTTATCATCTTTTTTTACTAGATTAATTACGCTTGCTTCGACTGCACCTGTTCCAGATGCAGATAAAGCTACAATATCATTTTGTGTTTCAAATACTTTTTGAGTTTTTTCAACAACATCAGTGTATAATTCTACAAAATCATCACTTCGGTGATTAATAATAGGTGCAAGCATTGCCCTCATTACTCTATTAGGTACATTTGTTGGACCTGGGAGCATTGAAAGATATTCCATTTGTAATCTACGATGTCAGTGAATTATGAGGTTTATTTATAATTAAAGATTTTTCAAATACTCTTTTGCACCATTCTTGATCAAAAAATTTTTTGTACCTTCAGGAACAAGATCATCCCATTTTTGATCGCTGATAATTAGATTCCGAATCTTAGTTCCTGATAATACATCTCTTTTCAAAAATGGAATAGTAATTATTTTAACAGTCCTGTTTGAATACAGATGTTTTGTTAATTCATCGTTTGAAAAAACTATATCAAATTTTGGAACAATAGTATCTATTTTTTCAATCCATTCAACATGATTATCCAAATCTGGAATAAAATAAATTGAAATTCTCTCTTTTATTGAATCATCAATTGAGGATAAAATCATATCTCTTCGTTCCTCTGCAGAAAAAGGATTGTTTTTTTGTGCAGGTTTGTTAGAACTGCCCAAGCCAACCCATAATTTATCAACTTTTGATAGTGCAAATTGTAATGCTTCAAGATGCCCCAAGTGAAAAGGTTGAAATCGCCCAATCAACAAACCGTTCATACAAAAATATAGATAATTTCTTTTTAAAAAACTATCATAAAGAGTTGTAATTAGAAAAAACTATGGATTTTTTAAAAATTAATGGGGGATTTGGTGAAGGGGGTGGACAAATAATCCGTTCAGCAATTTCACTTTCGTGTATTACAAAACAACCAATTCATTTAGAAAATATAAGAAAGAATAGAAAGATTCCAGGATTAAGACCACAACACCTTACAACGATAAAAATTCTTCAAAAAATTACAAATGCTAAAGTGATTGGAGCAGAGATAGGATCTATTGATTTAAAATTCATCCCAAATAATATAGAAAGTTTAGAATTAATTGAAGATGTAGGAACAGCTGGTAGTATTTCTTTAATTTTACAAGTTTTAATTCCCATAGTTGCTATTTCTCAAAAAAAACTCAATTTGACAATTAAGGGTGGTACAGATGTACTTTGGAGTCCTTCAATTGATTATACTCAACATATACTAAGAGAGGCATATTCTAGAATGGGAATAAAATTTTCAGTTAAATTAAGCAAACGAGGTTACTATCCAAAAGGAAATGGAGAAATTAATTTACAAGTATATCCATCGCTTCTAAAACCAGTATCATTTACAAAAAGAAAAACAAATTCTGTTAAATTAATTTGTACATTTTCAAAACTTCCAATTGAAAAAATTAAAAAACAAATTGATGAAATCAAAGAAAAATTAACTAAAGAAAATTTTATTGTTGAAACAGAAATTAGAAATCAAGAAGCAATAGATTCAGGAGCATCTTTGTTAATTTACAGTATTGATGAACATTCAATTATAGGAGTTGATGCGTTGTTTAATAAAAAAACACAAAGATTTGATTTAGATTTTGATAGATTTGTTAAAAATCAACTAGGAGTAGATGAGAATTTAGCAGATATGCTTGTAGTTCCTGCAAGTTTAGGTCAGAAAAAAACAACATTTCAGGTGAGAGAGATTACAAAACACTTGGAGACAAATTTGTTTGTTACATCAAAAATTACAGGTTGTAAATATGGAATTGGAAGATTAACTAATGGATTTGAGGTAATTATTGAGGGAAGCTCAAACTCCAGCATCAAGTAATGATGCAAAAAATAGAATTGCTATTGATAAAAATACTGTAACTTCCCCAAGAATAATAATTTTTTTTCTTAATTTTTGAATTTGTGATGCTGACATTTTATTCGACATAATTTTTTCTTCAACATCCTTACGAATTACTCTAACATGTACTGCATATGTAATTACTAGAGCAATTACAAGAATTATCTTAACAATTAGAAATGTTCCATAACTTGTTGAAATAAGAAGTTCAGGTTTACTGAGTAACACATGAGAACTATACAATCCAGTTGCCATTAAAATTATCAATGATGGAACAGCAATTTTGTTAAATCGTTTTCCAACTAGAATCATTATTTTCATTCTTTCTTCAAGAGAATCAGCCATTGTTTTTAGAAGTGGAGAAAATACAATACCAATGAAAAGTGAACCGCCTACCCATATTGCAGCTGCAATAAGATGAATCCAAGTTAGAATTGCTTGCTCTAATGCAGTCATAGAATATGATATTTTAAATCAAATATTATGTATTTGGATCTTAACAACCTTTTTTAATTGTAGATAATCTGATAGCATTGAAATGGCTCTTCAAAGTAAAATGACAGTTTATGCTGCATTAGTTGGAGTTTTTGCTTTGATGGGAGGAATTTTTTATTATGGAAATCTTGATACTGCGCAGATTGAGCAAGTTGAAATTGAATTAATTAATGTAGAACTAAGAAAGGTTAGCACAACAGATAATCAAGTAAAATTTGATGTCACGTTTCTTGTAAAAAATCCAAGTGATAAAACATTTACAGTTCCACTAATTGAGTATCAACTTTATGGGGATGGTGTTCTGTTAGGTTCAGCACAATACTCTACATTTGATATTGCAATGCCAGGAAGGGCTGCATTTTTTCCAGGTATTGAACTTCCATTGAAAAACATATTTGTTCTTGAAAAAACTGAAGTTAATTCAGAAATTTATCAAGATGCCATAGAAAATAGAATTACTAGTTTTTCAGCAGAAGGAAGTATTACTACTCAGTCTACATGGATGACTATTGAAAAAGAATTCAAAATTGAAATTTAATAGAAAAGTGGGCCGAGTGAGATTCGAACTCACGATCACCGCCGTGTCGAGGCGGTATCCTAACCAGCTAGACTACCGGCCCATTGAAAAACAAGACTAGGTGCAGGCATTATTAACGTTTAACAAAAGAAAGGCTGAATAAAAAGGAAAAAAATGTGAAATAGTTGACAGAGGATTTTACTGAAGAAGAGAAAAGAGGATTCTACAAGGCAATTTATTCAAGAAGAGATGTAAGATCTCATTTTATCTCAAAACCTATAGAAGATGATATTTTATCAAAAATACTACATGCGGCACATCATGCTCCATCAGTAGGATTTTCTCAACCATGGAATTTTATCTTGATAAAAAATATTGAAACAAAAAAGAAAATTAAAGAATCATTTAAGGAAGAAAAAAATCGTTCGTCAAAATTAATTGAAGAACCAAAGAAATCAAAATATCTTTCATTCAAGCTAGAAGGAATTTTAGAAGCTCCAGTAAATCTTTGTGTTACATATGATCCAACAAAATTTGGTCCTTTTGTTATTGGTAGATCAAGCATACCTGAAGCAGGACTATACAGTGTATGTTGCGCAATCCAAAATTTATGGTTATCAGCAAGAACAGAAGGAGTGGGTCTTGGATGGGTAAGTATTCTTTCAAATAAAACTCTAAAAGAAACTCTGGCATTACCAGAACATGTAATTCCTGTTGCATACTTGTGTTTAGGATATGTAAATGAATTTGCAGAAAAACCAGATCTTGAGACTGCAAATTGGTTACCAAGACTTGATCTAAAAGATGTCGTGTATTTTGAAAAATGGAACGACAAAGAAAACAAAAATTGGAATGGAATTAAAGAAATGATTAGAGATAATCTTGATTACGCTTAAATAATTAAGAGTGTTTTTTTTTGCTGGGCTTGTGGCGCAGAGT
>Ga0209987_10000359_pt1 | contig 23630 bp, 20 predicted proteins | sample N074metaG_FD_182134 | JGI IMG/M metagenome (GOLD analysis project Ga0209987, IMG submission 182134) | Deep subsurface microbial communities from Kermadec Trench to uncover new lineages of life (NeLLi) - N074 metaG (SPAdes) (version 2) | ecosystem: Environmental > Aquatic > Marine > Ocean trench...
AGACGGAAATCGCGGGATCGATCGACGACCCGGCAGTGCGCGAAGCGATGGGCAGCGCAGCGTCTGAAGTGCGCGACTCCCTCGAGTTGCTCGATGGCGCAGGCGAGTCGTTCGACCCGGCTCGCGTTCGCGCGGGCGCGCAGACGCCAGTCTTCTTCGGGAGTGCGCTCACGAATTTCGGCGTTCTGCCATTTCTGGAGCGCTTTCTCGAAATTGCTCCGTGCCCGGGCGCGCGCGCTTCCAGCCAGGGGCCAATCGATCCGACCGATTCAGGCTTCTCGGGTTTCGTGTTCAAGATCCAGGCGAACATGGATCCCAACCACCGCGATCGCGTTGCATTCCTGCGCGTGTGTTCGGGCCGCTTCGACAAGGAAGGCAGCGCAACTCACGTGCGAACGGGCAAGAAGGTTCGATTGTCGAAGTCGTCGCTCGTTCAAGCGCGCAGTCGAGAGAGTATGGATATTGCCTATCCCGGGGACGTCGTCGGGTTGTTCGATCCGGGGATCTATCGGATCGGCGATACGCTCACTGCCGGGGGATCATTCGAATTCGAGGCGATTCCGAGTTTTTCACCGGAGCACTTTGTGCGCGTCGAGGTTGCCGAGGTGCTCAATCGCAAGAGCTTGAGCAAGGGCCTCGATCAACTCGCGCAGGAGGGCGCCGTTCAGCTGTTTACCGAACCCGGCGCGGGTACGGCGGTGCCGATACTCGGCGCGATTGGCCCACTGCAATTCGACGTTCTACAGCACCGAATGGCGACGGAGTACAAGGTTGCGCTCAAGCTGACGCCGCTGCCATATCAGATGGCGCGTTGGCTCGGCCCCGATACGGACACGAGTATCTTTCGCTTCTCGGACACCATGCTGCTCGAGGACCGCGATGGCCACGCGGTCATACTCGCGAAGAGTCCGTGGTACTTCGAGCGTCTCCAGGAGAAACACCCCGACCTCGTGCTCAATCCCACCGCGACTCCTTCGTAGGTTAGAGGGATTTTCGCATTTCGGGTTCGCGCGTTTTCCAGAGGAACCCGTCGAAGTAGAAGTGCAGCAACGATTGGAAGACGCCCCAATAGAAGACCCACACCCCGAGCTCCATCTTGCCGATCCGAATGCTCGGCACCGTCCAGAGGCTGAAGTCCTGCCAGTCTCGGAACAGGACGTAGATCGCAGCCAGCGCCAACGTGTAGGCCGAATACGCGAGCGCCGGATGTTCGAGCAGCCGGGCCATCCTGGGTTGGGGAGAGCGCGGTTGGGAATATCGGCGTCGCTGATAGGCCCAGACGAACACCATGTACTCCAGGCCGTGACTGAACGCGAACGCGAGGTAGACCTTGATCGGGTCGACGAGCAGAAAGCAGGCCCAGAGGCTGCCGAGTCCGATTGCCATCGAAAGCCTGGGGCGGTTGCCGAAACGGCGCCTTCGCCATTCGAAGCCCATGAAAATTGCCGAACTCGCGACCGCGAATGCGGCCGAAATCGGTGCGGCGATCGGTGCTGCGACGACGAGCCAACGAACGACCGGTTCCACGAAGAGGCGCGCGATCCGAAATTCAGCGAGGATCGACTCCGCGAACGGAGGAACGACGTACGTGACGATCAGCGGTAGCCAACCCAGAACGAAGAGTCGGTCGACCCATCCGGGTACGCTTGCCTCGTTCTCGCTCAGGGCTTTCGCGTTGTAGATCCGCAGGATTCCGTATTTCTGCGCGAGGGTGTGCCAGATGTTCCAGATCCCGGCGCCGAAAACCACCGCTGTGATCAACACCTTGAGCCGGAGGTCCACCTCGGGCCACCGCAAGCTCCCGATCGAGAGTGTGTCGGCGGGAAGAACGGCTTTCACAAGAACCGGTGTCGCGAGAAGGGCTGCCCCGAGGATCAGGGGTGTGCAGATGAATCGCCTGCGGTGGCGCGCAAAAATTTCGCCATCGAGGTACACGTAGCCCAGCGTGTAGTGGCGGTGGACGAAGCCGATGGTGAGAACGATGACGAAAATGGGGAGATAGTCACCGGGGAACTTCGGGCCCGCGATGAGCAGCGGAAGCAGGACCCACAGCCAGCTGAAGTGGTAGGCGGCCATGTCGATCGCGGGGCATACGTGCCACACACGCACCTGTTCTTCGGGCGGGGGGATTCTGAACGCCGCTCGGAGGCGGCTCACCTCACGGATGGGTTCGCTTGGCCGGGTTGACAGCGAACTGGCGATTTCTCTCATCAAATCACTCCGGGTCGCGGCGCGCGATTCTACCACCTCGCCCGGGCTCGGCGATCCGACTAGGATCTGCTCCGTGGCCGTGTCCCCGACGATCGCCCGCTACCTCGTTACGGAAGTCGCGCAGTACACCGCGCTTGGGCTCGTGATTGCTGCGCCGGTGGTTCTGATTCCCAGCGTCTTCGACCGAGCGGAGGAGTTTCTCGGTGCGGGTATCACGCTGGCCGACCAGTTCGAATTCGCGCGTTGCATCGTTCCCTTGGTGATCGGCTACGCGCTGCCGATCGCGTTTCTTTTCGGTTTGATGATCGCGATCGGCCGCCTGGACGGGGATCGAGAGGTCACGGCGATGCGCGCGAGCGGACTGGGTTCTGCGGCGCTGATCGTACCGATTGGCCTGCTCGGTGCGATCATTTCTGCGGTGACGGCTTACTTCATCATCGATCTGGAACCCCGCTGCAAACGCGAATTGGTGGCGCTGAGTCTGCGGCTGGCTTCGACGGGAAGTCTGATTGAGGAAGGGCGCTTCCACGAGTTCGGGGATCGCATGATCTTCGTCCAGAAACGAGGTGCCGATCGACGACTCGAGGGCGTGATGATCTCGGATTCATCGAGCCCGGAGCGCAGCTTCCGCGTCTTTGCCGAGACGGGAGCGTTTTCGTTCGATCCCGAGTCCGGAATGCTGCGCTTGTCGCTGGAGAACGGAGATCTGAGGATCGAGCCTGCTCCGATCGCCGCGTTTGAGGATTACCGTATTTCGTTCTCGCGGTTCGACTACGATTTTCCAGCGCGGCAGTTTGGCGCCGCATCGCTGCAATACCGAATCGATGAACTTGCGTTGGGCGAGTTGCGGGACGCGATCCGAAGAATTGAGGCAGGCGATCGCGGAGAAGATCTCCCCTATCGCAATCCGCTGATCTATTCGACCCAGATTCAACGGATGGTTGCGATCCCATTTTCCCCGCTGCTCTTCGCCCTTGTCGGGGGCTCGCTGGGCCTGCGGGGTGTGGTTCGAAGCCGCTCCCGCGGAACGCTCATGGCGCTGGGGTTGTTCGTCGGGTACTACGGACTCTTCGCCTACGCACAGGAGGTTGCGCGCGAAGGCGCGCTCGCGCCCTACCTGGCAATCTGGGCGCCGAATGCGATTCTGCTGGTTATCGGGGTCGCTTTGATCTTCGACGCTCAAAAGCTTCGATAGCTTACGCCCAGCAAGGGAAACTTCGATCGCTTGCGCCCAGAAGGGGATGACCATGGCTGAGTTCGACTACGACCTCTTTGTAATTGGTGCGGGCTCGGGTGGAGTTCGAGCCGGCCGTGTTTCCGCGTCACTCGACGCTCGGGTTGGCGTCGCTGAGGCAAGCGATCTCGGAGGAACCTGCGTCAATCTGGGCTGCATTCCGAAGAAGCTCTTTGTCTACGCGAGCCATTTCCGCGACGACTTCGAAGACGCAGCCGGTTTCGGTTGGTCTGTAGGAGATCGCAGCTTCGACTGGTCGACACTGGTTGCCAACAAGAATCGCGAAATCGCGCGACTCAACGAGGTCTACCGGAAGCTGCTCTCCGATGCCGGTGTCGACTTGATCGAAGGGCGAGCGCGCGTGTGCGACGCCCACACCGTCGAGATTGACGGGAGGACGATCACGACGGCGAATATCTTGATTGCGACGGGAAGCGAACCTTCCGTACCCAGCGTTCCTGGTGTCGAATTCGCGATGACGTCTGATCAAGCCTTTCATCTCCCGGAACTACCCCGTCGCGCAATCGTCATAGGCGGGGGGTACATCGCGGTCGAGTTCGCGGGAATCTTCCACTCCCTCGGAGTGGAGACGACCCAGCTCTATCGCGGCCCACTTTTCCTGCGCGGCTTCGATGACGACGTGCGAAATTTTCTCGCTTCAGAAATGCGGGGCCGGGATCTCGATCTGCGCTTCGAGGCCAATGTTGCGTCGATCGAAAAGGGCTCCGGGGGGCTACGCGCTTTGCTCGAGGATGGTTCGGTTCTGGAAACCGATGCCATCTTGTACGCCACGGGGCGCATCCCGAGAACGGGAGATCTTGGGCTCGAGGCCGCTGGCGTTGCGCTCGACGACAAGGGCGCCGTGTCCATCGACGCAATTTCGCGTTCCTCGGTTCCGAGCATCTGGGCAATCGGCGATGTGACCAATCGTATCAACCTCACGCCGGTGGCGATCCACGAGGGCGTATGCATCGCGAATACGCTCTTCGGAGGCGTCGAGATGAAACCCGATCACACGGGCGTCGCTTCCGCGGTTTTCAGCCAGCCCTCAATCGGAATGATTGGCCCCGGCGAGGCGGCTGCGCGCGAAATCCATGGGGAGATCGACGTCTACCGGTCTACGTTCCGCGCGCTCAAGCACACGTTGACGGGCCGCGGCGAGCAGACGATGATGAAGCTCATTGTCGATCGCGCCTCGGATCGGGTCGTCGCGCTCCACATGGTGGGTGCGGACGCCGGCGAAGTCATTCAGGGGTTCGCGGTCGCCTTGAAGTGCGGAGCCACCAAGGCGCAATTCGACGCCACCATTGGGATCCATCCGACTTCCGCTGAAGAGTTCGTCACGATGCGCGATCCCGCCTAGTCGGGCCGCGGGCTGCTATCCGCAGGGTTTCTCTCGCTCGATTCGCGCATCATCCGCGGGTTGGGAATTCGCGCGTGCGATCTTTGGAGTCGCGGGTGGGTTTGAGCGCGCTGTTCTTGCGAAGGTGATCGATCATTTCGTTCGCCTGGTTGCGTTCGCGTTCGAGAAAGGCCGCGACGGCCTGTGCGAGGCGCGGTTCCGCGAGGAAGTGAAGGCTGTAGGTGGGTTGTGGGTCGAAGCCGCGCAGAAATTTGTAATCACCGCCCGCGCCGGGCTCGAACCGCTCGATCCCCGCCGCAATACAATACTCGATGGCCGCGTAGTAACAGACATTGAAGTGAAGAAATCGCGCGTCTTGCAGTGCTCCCCAGTAGCGCCCGTAGAGGGTGTCGCCCTTCAGGACATTCGTGGTGCTTGCGATGATCTCGTTTCCTCTTCGCGCGACGACGACGCAGAGTCGATGCTTGAATCGATCTCGGAGCAGCTCGAAGAATCGGGAGTTGAGATACTGACGCCCCCAGTGGTGGCTCTCGATCGTGGCGAGGTAGCACGCGAACATCGGCTCGAAGAGATCATCGGTGATCGCATCGCCGGTCAGCGTTTCGATCGAGATCCCCTCCTGGGTCATTTCGCGTCGTTCGCGTTTGATCTGGTTGCGTCGCTTGCTGCGAAACTGGTCGAGGTAGTCGTCGAACGTTCGGTAGTTGGCGTTCTTCCAGTGATATTGAATGCCGACGCGGAGCATGTAGGGGTTGGTGACGCCAGTGTCGCCAGATTGTTCGATGAGCGCCGCGGCTTCGCTTTCCCGGCAGAAGTTGATGTGGACGCCCGACATCTGCTCTCTCAGACATATTTCTTGCAGTGCCGAGCCGAGCTTTCGAATCGTTTCGCCACGGTCGACGTCGGGCGCGGTCAGCAAGCGCGCTCCGGTTACGGGGGTGAAGGGAACGCCGACGAGAAGTTTCGGGTAGTAGCGGATGCCCGCGCGCTCGGCGGCATCCGCCCAGGCGTAATCGAAGACGAATTCGCCTTCACTGTGAAGCTTGAGGTAGACCGGGCAGGCGCCGACCAGACGCCCCCCGTCCCTGGCGAGCAGCGGCCTTGGCAGCCAGCCGCTCTCGGGGCCGACGGCGCCCGAGTCTTCGAGTGAGGCGAGCCAATCCCATTCGAGAAATGGCGACTCGCCGCCCACGAGGCTGTTCCACTCGTCCCGCGGAACGCTGTTGATGCCCTGCGTGCATTCGACCTTCAGCATGCCCCCAGTCTAGATCGTCTGGTCGCTTTCGAGTGAGCCGGCGATGACGGGCCTCGTGATCCGGCGCTATCTTCTCACCATGCCGAAGGAGCCGGTTCGGCCCGGGGGCGGGGAGGGCTCGCCGGAATCCGGGAATCCGCAACACGAAGGTGGCGTTGCCACCCAGACGCGCCGCAAGGTCGCACGACCCAAGCGGTTCAAGGTGCTGCTCTACAACGACGATTACACACCCATGGAATTCGTGGTAAAAATCCTCGAGAGCATCTTCGGGAAGGGGCCTTCCGCGGCCACCCAGATCATGCTCCAGGTCCACAACGCCGGATTGGGAGTGGCTGGCGTCTACGTGCTCGAGATCGCGGAGACCAAGCTCGCCGCGGTACATCGCATGGCCGAGCGCCAGGGATATCCCCTGCGTGCCGGAATTGAAAAGGAATGATCGACGGCGAATGAGTGAGATCGGCAGAGAACTCCAGTTGATGCTCCAGGCCGCCTATCGCGAGTCTTCGACACGGCGGCACGCGTACCTGACCGTCGAGCATCTGCTCTACGCGCTGCTTCACGATGTGCGCGGCGCGGAGATTCTCCGCCATTCGGGAGCTCAGCTGCCCGCCCTCAAGGCTGCGCTCGACCGTTTCTTTGCCGAGGATCTCGAGACGGTTCCCGGCGACGAACCCTACGACGCGCAGCAAACGCTCGCCTTTCACCGGGTTCTTCAACACGCCGTCTCTCATTGTGAGAGTGCGGAGAAGGAAGAAGTCGACGCGGGCGATCTGCTTGCCGCGCTCTTCCAGGAGCCCGACTCTTTCGCGATCAATCTGCTGCGATCCCAGGACGTTTCGCGCCTGGACATGCTTCAGTACATCTCTCATGGGGTATCGAAGCTTTCCGACTCCGGGATCGAGGGAGAATCGACGCCCGCGGGCATTGAGTCTGGCATCGGCGATGCCGCAGAGCTGCCCGCAGATCCGATCGCCGCGTTTTCGACGAATCTTTCCGAACGCGCGGCCGCCAACGAACTCGATCCCCTGATCGGCCGTGGGGCCGAGCTCGATCGAACCATCCAGATCCTCGCGCGGCGGCGCAAGAACAACCCGATCTTCGTCGGCGAGAGCGGTGTCGGGAAAACCGCGCTCGCCGAGGGATTGGCGCTGCGAATCCACGAGGGCCGCGTGCCCGAAGACCTGCAGCACGCCGAGATTTTCGCGCTGGATCTCGGTTCGCTGCTCGCCGGCACCCGCTACCGGGGGGATTTCGAAGCCCGCTTCAAGGCTTTCACGGCCGCGATGGCTGAGCGCGAGTGCCCAATTCTCTTCATCGACGAGATTCACATGATCCTTGGCGCGGGTTCCGCACAGGGTGCGACGGTCGATGCATCGAGTCTGCTCAAGCCGTTGCTCGCGCAGGGAGAACTTCGCTGTATCGGCGCAACCACCTACCAGGAGTTTCGGCACTTCGAACGCGATCGCGCGCTCGCGAGGCGCTTTCAGAAGGTGGACATTCGAGAGCCCAGCGTGGATGAAGCGGTTCGAATTCTCCAAGGGCTTGCGCCGCGGTACGAGAAGCACCACGGCGTTCGCTACACGGGGCCGTCTCTGAAGAGCGCCGTCGAACTTTCGAATCGGCACCTGACGGAGAACTTCCTGCCCGACAAGGCGATCGACGTCATGGACGAGACCGGCGCAGCCGTGCGACTGCGCCCTGTGGGCAAGAAGCGCAAGACGGTTGGTGTGCGCGACATCGAGCTCGTGATCTCGCGGATGGCCAATATCCCGACTCTTCGCGCGAGCGGCTCCGACCGGGATCGACTCGCGAATCTCGAGGCAGAACTCAAGGGCGTCGTCTTCGGTCAGGACGCTGCGATCGAGACGGTCGTACGCGCCGTCAAGCGCGGGCGCGCGGGATTGTCGGGCGTCGAACGCCCCATTGGTAGCTTCCTGTTCACGGGTCCGACGGGTGTTGGCAAGACTGAACTCTCGAAGCAGTTGGCCCGGGTGCTCGGCGTTCCGTTCCTGCGTTTCGACATGAGCGAGTACATGGAGAAGCACGCGGTGTCTCGTCTGATCGGAGCTCCGCCCGGTTACGTGGGGTACGACCAGGGTGGGCTGCTCGTCGAGCGCATTCGCAAGAATCCGTACACGGTGTTGTTGCTCGACGAGATCGAAAAGGCCCACCAGGATCTGTTCGACATCCTGCTGCAGGTGATGGATCGCGCCACGCTGACCGACAACCAGGGCCGCGAGGCTGATTTCCGCCACGTGACGCTGATCATGACCTCGAACGCGGGCGCCCGAGAGATGAACGCCCAGGGCATCGGGTTCGGGGCCGGGCGCGCGGGCGATGGCGCCAAGGAGATCGAGCGACTCTTCAGCCCCGAGTTTCGAAATCGGCTCGACGAGACCGTGCACTTCGAATCGCTTGCGCCCGAAGTCATGGGAAGAGTCGTCGACAAATTCGTGAAGGAAGTTGCCGAGCAGCTCGCTGAACGAAAGGTCGAGATCGAATTGACCGAGGCCGCTCGCAGCTGGTTGGCGGAAAAGGGCTACGACCCCGACTTCGGTGCGCGCCCGCTCAGCCGGGTCATCCAAGTCGAACTCAAGGATCGCCTCGTCGATGACGTGTTGTTCGGCGACCTCACCGCTGGTGGGCGCGTGCGGGTCGATCGGGATGACGCGGGGCTGACCTTCGAAATCCAGCCGCGAAGCTGAGGCGCGCTAGCGCAGCGCCGCGGGCAATTGGAAGACGACGCCCTCGTCTACGAGCGGTAGTGAATCGACTGAAAAATCGCCGTTGGAGAATTCCTCGAGGCGGTCGACCACCTGGGCGACCAGGATTTCCGGTGCGGATGCGCCTGCGGTAACACCGACACACGACACTCCTTCGACCCAGGCCGGATCGAGTTGGTCCGCGGTCTCTACGAGATAGGAGCGTGCACCGAGTTTCTCGGCAAGTTCGACCAGGCGGTTGCTGTTCGACGACGCCGGCGCACCGATCACGATGACCACGCCGGCCGCTTCGGTGAGCTTCTTGACGGCGTCCTGGCGATTTTGGGTCGCGTAGCAGATGTCGTCTTTGCGAGGCAGCGTGATCTGCGGGAAGCGCTCCTTCAAGGCGTCCATGATCTCCCGAGTGTCGTCGACCGAAAGCGTGGTCTGGGTGACGCAACCGAGCCGAGTGGGGTCGTGCACTTCCAGGTTCTGCACATCTTCCACGCTTTGGACCAACTGCATGTTGTCGCCTCCGTGCCCGAGAGTTCCCTCGACTTCGACGTGGCCTGCGTGACCGACCAGCACGATTTCGAGGTCGTGCTTGAGCATGCGGCTGGTTTCGACGTGAACCTTGGTGACGAGTGGGCAGGTGGCGTCGATCACTTCGAGGTCGCGCTTCTCGGCCTCGGCGCGAACCGCAGGAGAGACGCCGTGGGCGCTGTAGATCAATCGCGAGCCGGCCGGAACGTCCGCGAGATCGTCGACGAAAATTGCGCCCTTGGCGCGCAGGTCTTCGACCACGTGGCGGTTGTGGACGATTTCGTGGCGCACGTAGACGGGCTTGCCGAAGCGCTCGAGCGCGATCTCGACAATTTCGATTGCGCGGTCGACACCCGCGCAGAATCCGCGGGGACTGGCCATGAGGATACGCATCAGACCAGATTAGCAGCATCTCTCGGGCTGAGAAGACGGCCCGTTCGGATGCCCGTGAGTGTTTTGCGGCGCTGGCAGTCCTGCCGCACTTTCATGCGCCGCACCCAGCGCACGGCTACAATCGTTCGTCCGTCCGGCCCGTGCCCCGAGCCGCGCAGATCACCCACGCGAACCCGGAGAGAGAGGACGTGATGAGCGGATTCGGCCGATGACTGGCGCGGCAGCAACCCTTCGGCCCGCCGTCGACAAGCTCGATCCGACCGAGCGACTGCTGCGGAGCTGCCGCGGAGAGCCCGTCGATCGCCCTCCGGTCTGGCTGATGCGGCAGGCCGGCCGCTACCTGCCCGAGTACCGCAAGGTGCGCGAGGGTGTGACCTTTCTCGATATGTGTCGGGATGTCGAGCGCGCGGTCGAGGTGTCCCTGCAGCCGGTTCAGTTGGTCGGCAGCGAAGCGGTGATCCTCTTTTCTGACATCTTCACACCGGTCCCCCCAATGGGCGTGGCGGTCGATTTTCGGCCCGGGCCCATCATCGATCAGCCAATTCGCTCGCTCGGCCAAGTCGAAAAGCTTCGCGTTCCGGATCCCCGGGAATCGACGCCGTTCGTATTCGAAATCATCCGCACGCTGCGCGCCGAGCTCGAGACTTCGCGCATACCCGTGCTTGGCTTCGCGGGCGCTCCGTTCACACTCGCCGCTTACCTCGTAGAAGGGAAGGGCTCCAAGGACTTCGGCGCAGTGAGGCGCATGATGTACGCCGCGCCCGAGGTGCTGCGCGCGTTGCAGTCCCGACTGACCGAGATGGTTGTCGGATACCTGAACGCACAGATCGAGGCCGGCGCCCAGGTTGTCCAACTCTTCGACACCTGGGCGGGGCTGCTCGGGCCCGCCGAATACCGGGAGTGGGTGCTGCCGGTTCACACCGAGATCGCAGCAAGGCTCGATCGCGATCGCGCGCCTCTCATCCTCTACGTGAATAATGGCGTGCATGTGCTCGACGAGATGATCGAATCCGGTGCGGATGTGCTCTCGCTGGATTGGCGGGTCGAGATTGCCGATGCTGCGCGCCGCGTGGGCGATCGCGCGAGTCTGCAGGGCAACCTCGACCCCTGTGCGCTCCACCAGAGCCGCGAGGAGATCATCGCGCGCGTTCGAGGCATCGCCGCGGCCGCGCGACCCGCGCGCGGTCACATCCTGAATCTCGGCCACGGCTGTTTGCCCGACACGCCGGTGGAAGGCGTGCGCGCGTTCACCGACGCCGCTCGAGCACTTGGCGAAGAGAGATCTCATGGCGCGTGAGGCCTTCAGCCTCGACCTCGATCGGATCGAAGAGATCCTGCCCCGCTACACGAGCGACGGCCCCCGCTATACGAGCTACCCGACCGCGCCCGTCTGGAAGGAGAGTTTCGGCGTCGAACATTTCAAGGCCGAACTCGCGGGGGGCACCGCGGAGGCGGCTTCGCTCGCAACCGAGGACGACGGGCTTTCACTCTACGTACACGTTCCCTTTTGCCGCAGCCTCTGCCACTTCTGCGCGTGCAACAAGATCATTACGCGCAAAGCCGAACTCCCGCAGCGCTTCCTCGATACCATCGAGCGAGAGGTAGCCGCGGTGCGTGAGGCCGCCGGCCCGCGTACCGCCTCCCAGCAGCACTGGGGCGGAGGTACGCCCACACACCTCACGCCCGACCAGCTGACCCGCCTGTTCGGGATCGTGACGGATGCGTTCCCGATGCGCGCAGGAGCCGAGGTTTCGATCGAAGTCGATCCGCGTGTCACGACCGACGAGCACGTGGCGGCGCTGCGCGAGTGCGGTTTCAATCGCATCTCGATGGGTGTGCAGGACCTCGATCCAAAGGTCCAGCAGGCCATTCATCGGATCCAACCCATCGAGCAGACGAGGCACCTCGTCGAAGTTTCGCGCGCGGCGGGCTTTACCGGGGTGAACTTCGATCTGATCTACGGTCTGCCCTATCAGACCGAGGAGAGCTTCGCGCGAACCCTCGAACAGGTGCTCGAACTCGCGCCCGATCGCATCGCGCTCTACTCCTACGCGCACGTGACCTGGCTCGCCAAGCAGCAGCGCGGCTTCGAGCGCAAGGACCTGCCGGGGCCTTCGACGAAGCTTCGGATCATGCTCGAGGCGATCCAGCACTTCCTCGATGCGGGCTATCGATTCATCGGGCTGGATCACTTCGCCAAGCCGGAAGACGAGCTTTCCGTATCACTTACAGACCGAACCCTGCGAAGGAACTTTATGGGGCACACCACCCAGGCGGGAGTGGATCTGATCGGATTCGGGCCGAGCGCGATCAGCGAGTTGCGCGCGTGCTACGCGCAATCTCACCGAAAACTCGAAGACTGGCAGGACGCGGTTCACGAACACGGGCTCGCGACCATGCGTGGCCATCATCTGACGCGCGACGACATCGAGCGGCGCTGGGTGATCGGAAGATTGATGTGCCACGGAGAGCTTCGAGCCGAGGAGTTCGAGGCCGTTTTTGACCAGCCCTTTGCGAGTCGCTTCGCGCGAGAACTCCAACACGTCGAGCCGTTCGTGGCCGATGCCCTGATCGAGCAGGCAACCGATGGCAGTCTCGCCGTGACGCCGCTCGGCCGGCTGCTTGTTCGCAACATCGCGATGATCTTCGACGCCTACCTCGCCGATCAGAGGAAGGGCGAACAGCCCATGTTCAGCAAGACGGTCTGATGAGCGAACCCGAAGTCGGAGTGGTGGTTGCAGGAGCGGGGATCGCGGGTCTCGCGGCTGCGCTCGAGTTGCAGTTGGCGGGTGACGAAGTGCTCGTGATCGATGCGTCGGACCGGCCCGGCGGCGTGATGCGGACCGATCACGTTTCGGGCTACGTGATCGAGCGCGGGCCGAATACGACCCACGTCAAGGCGCCGATGCTGGATTTCGTTCGCAGACTCGGAGCCGATCAGTCGCTGCTCGCAGCGCGGCCCGCGAGTCGGCTGCGATTGATTTACGACGCGGGTCGGCTGGTGCCCGCTCCGATGTCACCGTTTGGGTTGTTGCGAACCCCGCTGCTCAGCGCGGGTGGCAAGCTGCGACTACTCGCCGAACCGTTCATCCGCCGGGCAAGAGCAGGCGACGAATCCGTCGCCGAGTTCATCGGTCGCCGGCTCGGCAAGCAGGTCGTGGAGAGCCTCGTTGGGCCTTTTCTCACCGGCGTGTACGCGGGTGACGAGCGCGAGCTCGGTGCGGAGTCGGTATTCCCTTCGCTCGTTGAAATGGAGCGGAGGTTTGGATCGATCGTTTTCGGATCGATCGCGGGAATCTTTCGCGGGGGTCGCCGGCGCGGGTTGCGGGGCAGCTACTCGGCGGCTGAGGGGTTGGGGCCGTTTGCGCGCTCTCTCGCCGAGCGTTTGGTCGAACCCGTCGCGCTCGACAATCGGGTGACCGCGGTTCGGCGCGACGGGGACCGCTGGCTGGTGCGGACCTCGGGGCCGGCCGGTGAGAGCCGCGTGCGCGCGAAGCGGGTTGTGCTCGCCGTACCCGCCGACCAGGCTGCCGAAATTCTCCGCGGCGTGAACACGAGGCTGGCCGACGAACTCGCCGCGATCGAGTACGCGTCGATCGTCGGTGTTCCCCTCGGCGTCGACCCGAGCGCGGTGCGCGAGAAGATCGAAGGGTTCGGTTTCCTCGTGCCGCGCCGCGCCGACATCAAGCTGCTCGGCTGCCTCTACATGAGCCAACTCTTTCCGTCGCGGGCGCCGGCTGGCCGTGAGCTGCTGCAGTGCATAGCGGGCGGCATGCGCTGGCCCGAAGCGGTCGATCTTTCGGACGAAGAGATCACCGCGCAGGTATGCGCGGACCTCGACCAGATTCTCGGACTTCGCGAGGAACCCCGCGTACTCGCAGTAACGCGCTGGCGCCAGGCCATCCCCCAACCCAAGCGAGACCACGTCGCCCGCATCGCGCGAATCCGCAAACACCTCGCCGAGCACCCGAACCTCGCACTCGCAGGCAGCTACCTCGGCGGAATCAGCGTCTCCGACTCCCTCGAATCGGGCCTACTCGCCGCCCGCGCCGTCCGCTAACCCCCCCTTCCCGCACGCCGAGCAACCCCGGTTTCCTATCTCATTTCGAATTAGACACCAACGCCTTGCCCGCGCGATCAGGAAAATCAACTCTTGAAGAGTCCTCATTTACTAGAAGCGTTGCTTGGGTGGGGTGATGGGGGGCTATCGGGCGACATGGGGTTCGAGCCCGATGGCCCCCCATCACCCCACCCAAGCACCCAACTCCCGCAAAGGGTCTCACCCCAAGGCCGGCTTTGTTCTGCGAAACGAGCCGAGCCGAGTGGAGTGGAGGTCTAGGCGCGCGCGTCGCGAAGCATCTGGGCAACAGCACGGACCCAATCGGGTCGCGCGTTGACGGCCGGGATGAGTTCCAATTCGCCACCACAGAGGTCGCGCCACTGCTCGGCTGCGCGGATCTCAATTTCCTCGAGGGTTTCGAGGCAATCAGCTGTAAATGAAGGGCAAATCACGGCTAGACGCTTGATGTCGCGCTCGGCGAGTTCGACCAGGAAGTGATCGGTGAAGGGTTGGATCCAGGGCGTGCGACCGAGGCGGGATTGAAACGCGGTAGCATGACGATCGGGTTCGAGTGCGAGGATTTCGGCGACGGCTCGGGTCGTCGCGAAGCATTGGGCGCGGTAGCAATTTCGATTCGCTTCGGCGATCGCCGCGCAACAGTTGTCGCTTGCGAGGCAGTGTGCGCCGCTTTGGTCACTCGCGCGTACATGGCGTTCGGGAAGGCCGTGGTAGCTGAACAGGACGAAATCTGCTGCAAAGCTGCGAAGTGACTCTGCTGCGGTGTCGGCGACCGGCCGGACAAAATCCGGCGCGTCGTAGAATGCGGGGATCGTCGCGAGCGGCGGCGCGTAGTCGCTGCGCTTCATTTCTTCGGCGGTCTTCGCGAGTGCAGATCCCGTCGCCGCCTCCGAGTATTGGGGGAACAGCGGCAGCACCACGATCCGCGAGACATCGGCTTGCTGGAGCTGCGCGAGCGCCGAAGCAATCGTCGGGTGGCCGTAGCGCATCCCCAAAGCGACCACCCAGTCGGGGCCGAGTTCCTGGCCGACGGCGTCGGTGAGCGCATGGCTGTGAACCAACAGCGGCGAGCCTTCGGGGGTCCAGACCTTCGCGTAGGCGGCCGCGGACTTCTTCGGCCGAAACGGCAGGATCACGAGATTCAGCAGCAGCCAACGCGCGGGTGCTGGGATGTCGATGACGCGCGGGTCACTCAAGAATTCCCGCAGATAACGGCGCACGTCGGACACGCTCGGCGAGTCCGGGGTGCCGAGGTTCAAGAGGAGCGCGCCGGTTCGGGGATTGGCCATCGAGGCGTCGACGATACCGCAGGGGCGAGACGAGGCGGCAGCGCGAATTCGAGGGGCGGCGCTATAGTCGGCGTGCAGCGCGTCTCGAGTTTTCGGGCGAGCGCCGTGTCCACGGAATGGGGTGGAACGAGGGGATCAGATGGAACGCACGCAAGCCCGCAAGCCGCGAGAAGTCGTCGAGCCGACCTCGGCCCAGCGCGAGCAGGTCAGCCAGCTCTCGACGCGCGCGGTCGAGTTCTTGCGCCAGGGCGGCGACTCTTTCCTCGCGACCCGCGCCGACGCGGTGATGAACTGGGGCCGCAAATATTCGATGTTCCTCTACCCATTCGTGACGGCCTGCTGCGGGATGGAGTTCATGTCGGTCGCCGGGCCGCGTTACGACCTCGACCGTTTCGGCTGCGCGCTGCCGCGGTTTTCGCCGCGCCAGGCTGATCTGCTGATGGTGGTCGGCACCATCACCCACCGCCAGGCGCCGATTCTCAAGAAGGTCTACGACCAGATGGCCGAGCCGAAATGGGTGATGGCCTTCGGTGCCTGCACGTGTTCGGGGGGCCCGTACAACAACTACGCGACCGTCCAGGGGATCGACACCATCATCCCGGTCGACATCTACGTTCCCGGTTGCCCGCCGCGTCCCGAGGCCGTGTTGGAGGGACTGATGAAGCTCCAGGCCCGGGTGCAGGCCGAGAAGGTCCCCGCAGACGGCCGACATCGCGAAACCGCTGAACTCGAATTCCCCGTCATCGAGAAGCCCATCGCCTGAATGGGCTTGTGGTTGGCATCGTGAGCGGGTCGGCTGCCGGTCCAGCCATGCCGAAGAGTGGGGATGGGTTCACCTGGGAATGAAGGTGATGGAATCCTTGTCGCGGCCATCCCCGGAAATCGACTCGTATTTTTCTGTCGACGTCACGATTCCCGAGCATTTGTACTGGCCACACGTGAGGCTTCCTCTCGCGGTGATTGTCGCTCCTCCTGAATTGGTAAAGTCCAGAACCCGCGAGGTGACCATCGTACCTGCACAAACTTCAATGCGGTGGTCCGTGTCTTTGACAGAATCCGGGTCGATGATGTGCCCCTGAATCACATGTGACATTTGTTGGTTATTTTGCGGACTCTGGCCTTTCGCCAGGGTGTAGACTTCGCTCACGGGCCAATCGATCGCGCACTGCGTCAGCGGCATCACGGTCACCGTAACGCTGTCTTCGCCATCGCCAAAGAAGCAGGGCCACGGATCGGATGAATCGGCGCTAGACACACGTGCATAATTGGTCGTCGTCTCATGAAGCGTTGTCGTGCGACGAAGCCTGTCGCCGCTCCTCGCCTGCCCGATCAATCCGAGCTTATCATCCCATACCTCGAGCAGTGCATCAGGCCCGATGGTATCCACGTAATACTCGTAGGTTACCTCTGCTCCTGGATTGGCAACACAAGCGTCTTGCCGTATGCCTCCCGCTACACTGCACGTCTTGTTCAATGTGCAGAGCGAATGGGGTCCAGCCCCCGCGTGACTGTCGGCGGAAGAGAACACCGCCACCGCAAACAGGAGTGATACCACGAGAAGGCTGTGAATCGTTGAGCCGCGATTAGCGCGTCCAGTCTCCATTTTATTCATTCCGCTTCCCCCTGCAGAATCGGCGATAAGTCATCTTAGACACGCAGCAGCCGTTGGTGTCAAGCGATTTTCTGTACGCAAGATAACGTTGGCTTGCGAATCCTTCTGATTCGCTGGCGCCGTATTCCCGATCCAACCACGTCCGGCCAGGCTGCATGCTTCCGTGCTGGTGTCGTGATCCACGACCACAGTTTCCGTGGGGTTGCTGGGGGGCATCGAGGAATCAAGCTGATCTTTCGCACGAACCGAGGAGGCGCATGGGCTCCTTTGGAGGCGGGGATCAGGGGAAGCCCTCCCACCATCTGAGCGATTGGGGCTCGCCTCACGAGGGACCGGCCGTTACGCCCAAGATTGGAGGCCAGCTTTCGTCAAGATCTGCGGCCGCCTTTCCGATCTGTGACAGGGGAGGAGAGCGCTTCGTGGGCGGGCAGAGTCAGTTCGATCTTGCGGTTGTGGGAGCCGGGCCCGGTGGCTATGTGGCCGCGATTCGAGCGGCCCAATTGGGCCTCCGGGTGGCCGTGATCGAGTCCGAGCGGCCGGGCGGGGTCTGCCTCAATTGGGGCTGCATTCCGACCAAATCGCTACTCACGGGCGCAGAGCTCGTCGAGTCTCTCCGCGAGCGCGGGGCCGCGTTCGGGATCAACACGGGTGGGATCACGCTCGATTACGGTCGCGCGATCGACCACAGCCGGCGCGTCGCGGACCGCCTCTGCCAGGGCGTTCAATCGCTACTCAAAAAGAATCGAATCGAAATGGTGCGCGGGCGTGCGCGGCTGAGCGGTCGGACTTCGCTCGAGGTTTCCGGACCCGACGCGAGGAGCGTCGAAGCGGCTCACATTTTGCTGGCTACCGGATCGCGCGAGTGGGTTCCGCCCGATGTCGCGGTGGACGGAAAGCGGGTCTTGACGTCGCGAGAGGCGCTCGAGTCGCGGACTGTCCCCGATCGTCTGCTGATCATCGGCGCGGGAGCCGTCGGAATCGAATTCGCCTACGTGTACGCGACGTACGGCGCGCGGGTGACCGTGCTCGAGATGGCCGATCAGGTGCTGCCGGGTGCCGACGCGGAGGTTTCCAAAGCCCTCGAGAAAGAGTTTCGGCGCAAGGGAATCGAGGTGTTGCTCGGTTGCCGTTTCGAGAAGATCGACAACGGGCGCGACGCAGTCCGCGTCGAGTATTCGCGCGCCGATCGAAGCGAAGAGATTGCGGTCGACCAGGTGCTCTTCGCCGTGGGTCGGCGGCCGGCGACCGATGCACTCGGTCTCGAGGCCGCGGGCGTGGCACTCGACGAGCGCGGTTTCGTGAGCGTCGACGGGCGGCACTGCACGTCTGTCTCGACGATCGCTGCAGTTGGCGATCTGGCGGGTGCGCCGCTTCTCGCCCACAAGGCGAGCGAGGAAGGGGTCGCGGCAGTCGAATACATGGCGGGTCTGGATCGCCCGCCTCTCGATCCATTGCGGATTCCGGCCTGTATCTACGCCCAGCCGCAGGTTGCGTGGATTGGTCTGACCGAGGCGCAGGCACGTGCGCAGCACGGCGACGCCGTGCGGATCGGAAAATTTCCGTTCTCGGCAGTGGGCAAGGCCGTCGCGGCGGGCCACACCGCCGGTTTCGTAAAGCTCGTCGTGAGTGCGGAATTCGGAGAGATTCTCGGCGCCCACATCGTCGGTGCCGGTGCCACGGAGTTGATCGCGGAGGTGTCGCTAGCCATGCAGCTCGAAGCGACCACCGCTGAAGTCGCCCATACCGTACACGCCCACCCGACGCTTTCCGAAGCGATCTGGGAGGCTGCATTGTCCGCTGAAGGCCGATCCTTGAACCGTTAGGGGTCTGGTGCACCTGAGCACTTTGCCAGGTGACTGGGAGGTTGAAACGCAGATGTCGATCGCCGTTGTGCTGCCGCCGCTCGGAGAGAGTGTCGTCGAGGGGACGATTTCTCAGTGGCTCGTCAAGGAAGGAGATCGCGTAATCCGCGATCAGCCGCTGGTCGAAATCACGACCGACAAGATCGATGTCGAGATTCCCTCGCCGGCGACGGGGGTGGTGCGACGGATCGTTGCCTCCGCGGGCGAGGTCGTTCCGATCGGTGCTGAGTTGGCGCGCATTGATTCCAAGACCCACGCCAATCATCCGGGTTCGTCGGCACTCGGCGACGCGATGGAAGCGGTTTCAGCGGCGCCGGCCGAGGCCGCGCGGGAAGAGCCGAGTCCGACGAGGCTGCGAACGACCCCCGTTGCGCGTCGGGTTGCGGAAGCGCTCGAGGTCGATCCCGCCTCGGCTTCTGCGTCGGGGCCCGGTGGCCTCGTGACCAAGCGAGACGTGATGCGTGAGGCGGAGCGCGGGAGTTCACGACCCGAGGCGTCGACATCGATGGCCGGTGCAGCCGCCCCGAGCCCCGAGGTCGAAGACGAGCCGCCCTCGAAGGCGCCGGGATATGCGAACTACGAGGTTCAGGAAGGCGACCGCGTCATTCCGATGTCTCCGATTCGCCGCCTCGTCGCGGAGCACATGGTCTACTCGAAGGCCACGAGCCCCCATGTGGGGACGGTCGCTGAAATCGATCTCGCCGGCGTGGTCGCGCTGCGCGAAGCCAACAAGGGCGCGTTTCGCAAGGCCCATGGGTTCTCGCTGAGTTTTCTTCCATTTCTCGTGTACGCCACCGTGCGCGGGTTGCGCGAGTATCCGGCGCTCAACGCTTCGGTGCTCGAAGACGCGATCGTCGAAAAGGCGGGTCTGCATATCGGAATTGCGGTCGAGACCGAGAAGGGTTTGGTAGTCCCCGTGGTGCGGCACGCCGACCGCCTGTCGCTGACCGGCATTGCCGAGGCGATCGAAGACCTCTCGAACCGCGCGCGATCCAAGCGGCTGTCGGCCGACGAACTCCAGGGCGGCACATTCACGATCTCGAATCCGGGCCGGCACGGGAATCTCTACGGTTTTGCGATCATCAACCAGCCACAGGTCGGGATCCTGCGCATGGGAGAGATCCTGAAGCGGCCGGTCGTCTGCAGCGTGGAGGGTACGGATGCCATTGCAATCCGGCCGACCATGCACCTCGCGCTGTCCTACGATCACCGGGCGGTGGACGGTGCGCCTGCGAATCAGTTTCTCCACCGCGTACGCGAATTGCTCGAGCGGGCCGAGTTCGACCTCTAGCGGGCAGAGCCCACCCGACTGGGGCGACGACCGCAGAACTGGGAGGAAGGGCCATGGTGCGTGAACTCGCGATCGAGTGGCTCGGAACGGTTCCCTACCGCGAAGCGCTCGAACTCCAGGAAAAATGCGTCGAGGCGCGGCGCGCTGGATCTGCGGCCGATCGGATCCTGCTTCTCGAGCATCCGCCCGTGATCACGCTCGGCCGTGGCGCCCGGTCGGACACCCTGCTCGCGAGTGGTGCCGATCTGGAGGCTCGCGGAATCGAGGTGCACCGGGTCTCTCGAGGCGGTGACATCACCTACCACGCACCCGGACAGCTGGTCGGCTACCTGATTCTCGACCTCGATGCTCGCGGGGAGCGCGACGTGCACGCCTTCTTGAGGAGTATCGAGGAGATGCTCGGCGCCGCGCTCTTGGAGCTGGGTGTTCCTACGCGCACGCTCGCGGGTTATACGGGGCTTTTCGTGCGGTCCAGCGAGGATGCGCCCGCCGCGGAGCGCCCGCGCAAGATCGCGTCGATCGGAGTGGGGGTTCGCGGCTGGGTGACGTACCACGGCTTCGCGCTGAACGTCGAACCCGACCTCAGCGGCTTCGACGCGATCGTTCCCTGTGGGCTCGACTTCGTGGAAATGACGTCGATTGCGCGCGAGTTGGAGGGCGAAGCAGCGGCCGATCTCGCCGAACGGGCGCGCGCCGCGGTCCATGCGGCTTGCGCGGCGCGATGGCGCTGATCGCGGGTTGAATTCCGCGCATCCCTGGGTGGGCCCGCGTCCTATTTCGCCTATATTTGCCGGCCATGCCCGGCCAAGTGATCAAAGTCAAACGCCACGAGAAGCTCGGTGTTCTCGAACGCCTCTATGTCCCGATGATCGTCCAGGGGTTGGCGGTGACAACGCGGCACTTCTTCCGAAACCTGCGCGGCTTTGTCACTGGCAAGAACCGCCAGGATTTCGTCATCCAATATCCCGAGGAGCGAGTCGATTACCCCGACGCATTCCGGGGTATGCCGGTGCTCGTGCAGCTGGAAAACGGCCAACCTCGTTGCGTGGCCTGCGGACTCTGTGAGTTTGCGTGTCCGACGGATTGCATCAGCATCGTTCCCGCAGAACTCGAAGGCGCGGGGATCGAGCGCTATCCCGAAGCCTTCGACATCGACATGTCGCGCTGCATGTTCTGCGGGCTATGCGAAGAGGCCTGCCCCGAAGAGGCGATCGTGATGAGTCGCGAGGTCGAAATCTCGAGCTACGACCGCCAGTCGCTCAACTTCACAAAAGAGCAGCTACTCGTGCCTGAAAATCTCCTCAAGCGGCGCCTCGACTTCTTGCGTGGGGAGTACGACCGTGCGCCAGCCACCGGGGAGAAGAGTGTCTGATGGATGATTTTGGATCGTCGGCGCTGCGGAAGCTGATTGACGAATTCTCCGATTCGGTGCAGCAGACCCATGCCAATTTCGGGGATGCGACAGCCTTGGTAGACGCGAATCGGATCGAAGCCGTGATGCGCTTCTTGCGCGACGAAGCCGACTTCGACATGTTGATGGACCTCACCGCAGTCGATTACCTCGGCCAGACCCCGCGCTTCGAAGTGGTCTATCACCTCTTTGCCACCGGGACGAACCAGCGGATTCGCATCAAGGTGCGCGTCGCCGAGGAGGCAGCCGAGGTCGCGAGTGTGGTCGCGCTCTACGCGTCCGCGAACTGGATGGAACGGGAAGTGTTCGACCTCTACGGCATCCGTTTCGATGGGCATCCGGACTTGCGCCGGATCCTGCTCTATGACGAATTCGAGGGGCACCCGCTGCGCAAGGACTACCCGAAGGAGCGGCGCCAGCCTTTGGTTGGCCCGAGGAACTGATCGATGACCAGCAATCTGCCGAGCTTCCCCGAAGCGCCCATTTCACTCGATGACGACTTCGAGCGCGATCTCCACACCGAGCACCAGGTGCTCAACATGGGGCCGTCGCATCCCGCCACCCATGGGACCGTCAAGTTCCTGATCGAGCTCGATGGTGAGACCATCATCAATCTCGATATCCAGGTTGGCTACCTGCACCGTGGTTTCGAAAAAGAGTGCGAGAGCGGGACGTGGTATCAGGCGATACCCTACACCGATCGGTTGAACTACAACTCTGCGATCCTCGCGAACATCGGTTATTGCCTGGCGGTGGAGAAGCTCCTCGAGATCGAGACCCCGGAGCGCTGCCAGTGGCTGCGCGTGATGTCCGGTGAACTCTCGCGGATCGCCGACCACCTCACGCGCTGCGGGGCCGCCTGTCTCGAACTCGCTGCGATGACGCCATTCCTCTACGGCATCGAGGCGCGAGAGCTCACCTGGGATCTACTCGAGATGCTCTGCGGAGCGCGGGTGACCTCGAATTACGTCCGGATCGGCGGCGTCAAGCACGACATGCCGAGAGATTTCCCGGCTACCGCGCGGGATTTCATCGCGAGGATCCGAGCCTTGCTCGGCGACTTCGACAAGATGATCACCAGCAACCGCATCTTCGTGGATCGACTCAAGGACACGGGGGTCATCTCGAAGGAAGATTGCATTCGCTACGCGGTGACGGGTCCGATCCTGCGCTCGGCGGGTGTGGGCCTCGACGTGCGCAAGAGCGATCCCTATCTCGTGTACGACCAGATCGACTTCGACATCCCGATCGGCGAGGTCGGTGACAACTACGATCGCTACCTCGTCTGTGTGGAAGAGATGCACCAGAGCCTGCGGATCGTCGAGCAGTGCCTCACGCAGCTGAAGAAGACGGGCCCCGGGCCCATCGACGTTGCGGATCCGCGCGTGCGATGGCCCGCGAAGGGCAAAGTCTTCAACCGCATGGAAGAGCTCATCCAGCAGTTCAAGTCGGTGACCGAGGGCCCGATGGTTCCGGAAGGGGAGGCCTATGTCGCGATTGAATCCGCGAACGGCGAACTCGGCTTCTACCTCGTCTCCGACGGCTCTGCGGTTCCCGTCAAGGTGCGCTGCCGGCCGCCGAGTTTCATCAACCTCGCGCCGATGGATGGCATGCTCAAGGGCGCGATGCTGGCCGATCTGATCCCGACCTTCGACTTCATCAACATGGTCGGCGGCGAGTGCGACCGGTGAGTCTCGACCGCGGCCAGGTTTGGAAACAACTCGGCGAGCCAATCGATCAGGTTGGCAGCGTCAACGACCCGCGCACCCAGGAAGAGTTCGGGGTGACCTGGAACGAAAAGTGGATCTACCGCGGCGAGGACGGAAAGTCGGTCGAGCGTGTCGTGCTCTGGAATCGCTACGACCTCGTCGGCATCTTCCGGCTGAAGCCCGACGGATCCGCCGAAGCCGAGCCTCTCAGCGAGGAGTGAGTTGACGGGCGGCGAACAGCGCCCGGGCCCGCCGCCGCTGCACTCTTTCGGCCTGCTTCTTCACCATGACGGTCGTTGGACACACGAGGGCCAGCCGATCGCAAACCGCCGGCTGCGCGAGGCCTTTGATCGCGGCGTCCGCTTTCTTCCCGGGGAGGGTGCGAACGGCGAGGACGCTTTCGTCGTGACGTTGGGTCGGTTTCGCGCCCAGATCGAAGTCGAAGAAGCCGCCTTCTTCGTGCGCGACTTCGAGCCGGACACGGGCGCGATCGCGCTCTCCGATGGCTCGGTCGAGCGACTCGAAGTCGCCTCGTTTCGGCTTTCGACCCGCGATGCTGCACTGCTCTGCCGCGTGAAGCGCAGCCTCTGTTCCGCTGGTCTGCTCGCGCGCTTCAGCCAGTCCGCCCAGGCGGAACTTTTCCACGCCGTAGAAGACGCTGAAGCCGGCCCCTCCCT
>Ga0209987_10000361_pt1 | contig 23565 bp, 17 predicted proteins | sample N074metaG_FD_182134 | JGI IMG/M metagenome (GOLD analysis project Ga0209987, IMG submission 182134) | Deep subsurface microbial communities from Kermadec Trench to uncover new lineages of life (NeLLi) - N074 metaG (SPAdes) (version 2) | ecosystem: Environmental > Aquatic > Marine > Ocean trench...
CTGATTTTCGCAGTGGACGGCTGCGCTCACGCTGCGGCGTGCACAAACGGGTTTACTCGTTCGTGGCCAAGTACGGTTCGATCGAATTGAGCCAGGGTACCTTCGCCGAGTTCACCGAGAACTCGGATCCCGTCCGCCGCAAGTACTTTCTGGATCCCTGGAACATGGCGTATTGGATTCGTCATGAGTGTTCACGCGCACGCCGGCAGAGGTCCGTGTTTGTATACTCGTTCGGCCCCAATGCACGTCGCGAATCTACTGATTGGGAGGTAGCTGGGGACGACATCGGCTCCTATGTTTATCAGCACCGGGACGCGTCCGGCAGATAGCTGTTGCCTGGTACTTGGAAGCGGCCCGAAACGATCGTCGCCTTCGTGGAAACGTCGGACGATTACAGCGAGGCTTTAAGGTACTGCTGTGGGGTTAGCGTGTCATCCAATCACAGCCCCTTCCGATTCCTTGTATTTATCAAACCACTCCACAAGAGCAACTTGATCCGGGCTGAGTTGATGCCTGGGTACGTGTCCATGCATCCAGCGGACGAACTCCAACGAGGCACCGCCAGCGAACCTGTCTTGGTCGCTCCCCGAAACGACTTTCCGTCCTGATCTGTTTTGGATCGTAAACATCTCTAATTACATGTTCTTCCTAGCGTCCACATTAGGCGGGGCTTCAAGGTACTGCTGCGACGTTAGGTTGTTGAATACGCCTACAGCCCACGTATTGCAAGCACTTCAAGGCTAATTGGGTTGAGGTATGGGTTGCGAAAGAGGAGCGGGGGAAAAGTGTTATAAAACAGTTAGTTACTGGCTAGAATGGCGGAAGAGGCAGGAGTCGAACCCACCAGGCACGATCACGCGCCTCAACGGCTTTGAAGGCCGCGCGCCCCACCGGAGACGATGCTCTTCCGCCGCCAGTTTACGCGATTTTCAGACTCGATTGAGCGCCCACGATGCGTCGTTTGTCGTCGTAGCGGCGCGTGTAGCCACGGGCATCGAAGTATTCAAGCACCTCGATTGCAAGGTTCCGGCCGATTCCCGTTGCATCCCGGAACTGCCGCACGCTGAAGCCATCGGGGTGGTCCGCCTGTAGTTGCTCGGCGATCGATGCATACCCGCGAATCTGTTGCGGCAGGAAAATCCGGGTGTCGCTGACCACGACAATGCGTCCCGATCGGGCGAATGCTCGCGCAGCGCTCTGCAGTGATCTCAGGTTGCCACCGATACGTTTCGCGATGTCGCCGAGGCTGGGTGGCTGATCGCCTTCCGCGAGCACCTGTTCGAATTGCCGTAGCTGGCGTTCTTCAGCCTCCGGGAGACGCGCCTGAAAACTTGCGGCTTGATAGTAGCCGCCGCTTTGTTGCACGCGGCTTTCTGCCTCTAGTCCCTCGAGCAATTGCGGCAGGATTGTCCCGGGGACGTCTGCAACCTTGTGCAGTTGTTCGGTCGTAAGCCCGGGGCTGTGGGCTGCGGTCTTGTGATACGCCTCGATACGCTCGACTACGTGATCCTGCCAGGCGCGCCAGGACTGACCGGCAAATGCGAAGTTGCGCCCGCCACGCTCAACGCGGGCGACGTCCTGAGTTGCCACCAGTTCGTCCATGGACGCTTGGGAAAGATTGCGCAGCAATCGAAATCCTTCGAGATCCACCCCCTGATCCGTACTGCTCAGCAATGCCGCCAGCGCGTCACGCGGATTGCTTTTGAGTTGATCGTGCAGTTGTCGAAGCCGTACCGGTTTGCGGCGACCTGTTCGCGCCGGCGCGGTCTCGATCACCGGGCCGCCGCCAATGGTTCGTTCGCGGGCGTGGTCGCGCAACACGATCCGATCGCCATACTTCGGATGCAGAGCAGTTTCGAATTCGAGTTCCACCAGGGCGCTGTCATTGGCGCGCAGCGGCGGCGATTCCAACAGCGCGACATGCCCGGCCGCATGCCCGGTCGCGTGATAGGCGTGCACCGGTAACCAGTGTTTCACGGTCCGGGGAAAATCATCGAGAACGGACAGCTGCACCACCGCGCTGCGTGCCGGCGCGAAGACCTCGGGCGTGACCAGCCATTGCCCCCGTTCCACGTCTTTGCGTTCGATACCGGTGATGTTGACCGCACAGCGATCGCCGGGTTGCGCCTGGTCGGATTCGGCGTCCTGAACGTGCAGACTGCGGACCCTGACATTGTGGCCGGCTGGTGCAACCCGTAACTCGTCACCCAGGTGAACCGTGCCTGAATGTACGGTGCCCGTTACCACCAGGCCGCTGCCACGGATCAGGAAGGCACGATCGATCGCCAGTCTGAACGCCCCCTCAGTCTGGATGTTGGGATGCTCGCGCGCTGCCTTGCCAAGTGCATCACGCAACGTATCGATTCCGGCGCCCGAGACCACTGAGGTCTCGATGATCTGCGCATTGCCAAAGTCGTGTTTTTGGGCGAGTTTGACAAGATCCGCGCGCACGACCTCAATACGCTCCGCCTCGCAGCGGTCGATCTTGGTCAATGCGAACAGCGCACGCTCTACTCCGATCAGTTTGAGTATCTGCACGTGTTCCAGTGTCTGCGGCATGACGCCGTCGTCGGCGGCAACCACGATCAAGCCGAGCTGGCGCGCGGCGACGCCCGCAACCATGTTGTGGACGAAGCGATGATGGCCTGGGACGTCGACGAATCCGACCCGCTGGCCGTCCAGGTTGGTGTAGGCGAATCCCAGATCGATGGTCAGACCGCGGCGCTTCTCTTCCTCCAGTCGATCGGTATCGACTCCAGTGAGGGCTTTTACCAGGCTGGTCTTGCCATGATCGACATGTCCCGCGAGGGTGATGATCACGGCATGAGCCGGGCCAGGTTCTCAGCCAGCGCCGCCTCGTCGTCCAGCGTGCGCATGTCGAACAGCAACGCACCGTCCTGCAGACGCCCGATCACCGGCATCGGCAGGTCACGAAGTTTCCCTTGCAGGCTGGTCAGCGCGCTGTCTTTTTCGTGACGCAGGCGCACCGCGAAGCTCGGCAGCCGCTGATCAGGAAGTGCGCCGCTGCCGATCTGACATTCGCTGGCGGTAGTGTCGACGCTGAAAGCCGCCGACAGGTGTGCGCTGAATATCTCGCTGACGCGCTGCGCCAACGCTTCGAGCTCCTGCGGCTTGCGGGCCAGAGTGCGGATCAACGGTAACTCTTCGGCCAGTCGTTCAGGCTCCTGATACAGGGTCAGGGTGTGCCGCAGAATCCCAAGCGTGATCTTGTCGACGCGTAGCGCGCGCTTCAGGGGGTTGGCTTTGATCTGCCGGATCAGTTCGGCCTTACCGACAATGAGGCCCGCCTGCACCGCGCCGAGCAGTTTGTCGCCGCTGAACGTGACCAGATCGGCTCCTTTGGCGATGGTCTCCGCGGCGGTGGGTTCGTGGGGCAATCCAAAGCGCTTCAGATCGACCAGAGCGCCGCTACCCAGGTCCACCACCAGCGGCAGACCATGGCGCTGAGCGAGTTTCGCGAGATCGCTGGTTCCGACTTCGCGGGTGAAGCCCTCAATGTGGTAATTGCTCGGATGAACTTTGATCAGCAGCCCGGTGTCCGCGTCGATCGCCGCTTCGAAGTCCTCGAGGTGCGTGCGATTCGTGGTTCCGACCTCGCGGACCCGGCATCCGGCGCGTTCCATGATGTCGGGCATACGGAAGCTGCCGCCGATCTCGATCAGTTCGCCGCGTGACACGGGAACGTTGCGATCAAAGCCGAACGTATTCAGCGCCAGCAGCACCGCCGCTGCGTTGTTGTTCACCACCGTCGCCGCCTCGGCACCGGTGAGTTCACACAACAGCGGTTCGATCAGACTGTCGCGATCGCCACGCTGCCCGACGCTCAGATCGAATTCGAGGTTGGTGGGATGCAATGCGGCTTCGAGCCCCGCTTCGGCCATCGCCCGGCTGATCGTGGCGCGGCCGAGGTTGGTATGAATGATCGTACCCGTGAGGTTGAACACTCGCACCAGCCCCCGTCCCAATACGACCGTCAGTCGAGCTTCGAGCGGTGCTGCGTAACCGTCAGGGTCCGTTGCCCAGTCCGGCAGGTCCCCGTTGGCGCGCAGTTCGCTCTGCAACTCGCGTACCGCACGTTTCACCATGGCGAGCCCGCGGTCCCGCGCCACCCGCTTCACCGATGCGGCGTTCAGCACTTTGTCGACGCTGGGCAGGCGGGAACGTTGTGGCACTCAGATCACCTCCAGCGCGTCGGCATCCGGCAGGTCAGGGGGCACGGGCGACGGCAGCGTCTGGTACCAGAACGCCACAGAGGCGATGTCGTCCTGCAGCGGCAGGTAGCGGCCACCGGTACGCCAGCCTAACGCCTGGACGGTCACGCGAATGCGTTCTTTGAACCGCACCGGGTCGGGAATATGCCAGCGATACATGCCGAAGCGTTGCTGACTGCCGAAGCGGCCGCTGGGCGTAATCAGCTGGTGCATACCGGAGTAGGGCGTCGAGAACGTGTGGTACCCGGAATCGTCGTTCTTCACGAGAAAGCAATACGACCCACCGATGTAGTCCTCGGTTCCCGTTCCGCAGAAGGTCGGAAACTCGCCGTCGTCGTCGAGATACATTTTCACTTCGCCTTCGCCCCACCAGCCGCGGTTGTTGCTGCCCCAGGCGAGGTAGGTTCCAACGTAATGGCCGCGTCCTTCCACGCCGTCCAGCAGCGTGTGGTCCTGTCCATAGGAAAGTGGATTGGAGCGCCGAAATTGCGCGTGGAAATACGCCACGTCGTCCGCGATCTCGGCCAGCGCATAGTTGATCTGGTAGTAAAGCGTGATGGTTTCGGCGCTGATGTTCTCGACGGTGATACGCGCCCGCGTGCGAAACGGCATCTCCCAATAGCTGTTGAAACCGCTGCCGGGATTGACGCACACCGCGAGCGAATTGAGGTGCGCATATTCGCACCAGCCCATACCGAAAAAATCGGCCAGCGGAGTCTCTACGGAAGGTACATCCTGGTCGTCCCAGTAGCAACGCAGCACCAGGTGCCGCCAATGTCCGGTAGGGGTCAGCCAGATCTGTTGTATCGCACCGCTGCCGGGAATATCGGCCAGGCTGAATGTCTGTCCGGGTTCGATGCGTACCGAAGGTGAGATCTTCCAGCCCACGCCAAGGTCGCGCGCGGCCTCGGCACCGGTGCCCTCACTGGCGCGCGCTCCACCGCCACGCGCACCGTCAAAGTTCTCGGGGCTGATGCTGCGCGAGTCGGCCTCGGCCAGCTGTGCGAGATTGCCAAGGTGCGTGCCGAGGCCGTTAAAGGTACTCATGAAGATCAGTTGGTTTTGAGGCCATCTAAGGAAGCTAGTGTACTCGCAACGTCTGGTGCTCGGGCGTATTCTGGCGGATCGGTTGGGAGGGGAACGTGGGCGTGAGAACAACGCTACCAAGCTCGGGCAGGGACTGGAAAAGCTTGAGCATCGAGCTGGACGAGCGGCGCCGGGACGATGTCGATTGGCGCTCGGGCAAAGCCTCGGTCTATGTGTTCCATTCCGGCGACGACGTGCTGCAGGTGGCCCACGACGCGTACGGTGCCTACATCTCGGAAAATGGCCTGGGCCCCGGGGCGTTTCCCAGCCTGAAACGCATGGAAACCGAAGTCGTGGATATGGGGCTGTCGCTGCAGGATGCGCCCGCGGATGCTGCCGGGAGCATGACCTCGGGTGGTACGGAAAGCATCATCATGGCGCTGAAGGCTTGCCGTGATTGGCGCCGGGCGGAGCGGCCGATCGCCGGGGTTCCGACGATAGTCGCTGCGCAGACGGCGCACCCCGCATTCGACAAAGGCGCCCAACTGCTCGGCATGCAAGTGGTGCGCGTGGCGACCGGCGCAGATTTCTGTGCCGACGTCGATGCGATGGCTGCCGCCATCGACGAAACCACGGTGATGCTGGTTGGCTCCGCGCCGTGTTTTCCCTTCGGCGTGACCGATCCGATTCCGCAGCTGGCCGAGGTTGCCCAGGCCAACGATCTGTGGCTGCATGTCGACGCCTGTGTAGGTGGTTACATCGCGCCCTTCATCCGCGGCATTGGCGAGCCCGTGCCCGACTACGATTTTTCGATCCCGGGTGTCTGGTCGATGTCCGCGGACCTGCATAAGTATGGCTATGCGGCGAAAGGCGCATCCACCGTGTTTTACCGTGACAAGGCGTTGCGGGACCACCAGGTGTTTCGCTTCGACGACTGGCCGAGCGGACGCATGTATACCCCAACCCTGGCCGGAACCCGCCCGGGCGGAGCAATCGCTGCGGCCTGGGCCGTCATGAACTACCTTGGCTGGGAAGGGTACGAGGCGCGCGCACGCCAGATCGTCGATACGCGCAAACGGATCGAAGCGGGGGTCGTGGAGATGGGCTTGGAGGTGTTCGGCACGCCCCGTCTGTCGCTGATCTGCTTTGGCTCGAGCTCGCTCGACATCCTTGCAGTGGGCGAACGGCTATTTGCAGAGGGCTGGATATCCAGTCGTACAAATGATCCGGCTGGTATTCAGCTGATGATTTCGCCCGCGCATGCCGACACCGTCGATGCGTATCTCGACGTCCTGGGACGCCTGGTAGCGCTGGCCAGGGCGGGTAAGCTGAGTGCGGGTTCCGATGACATCAGCTATGCCTGAGTTCAGCTACGCGTGTGGTGTCAGTGCCGAACCGTTGCTGGGTCTCACGGTCGGTGATCTGCTCGATTCCACCGTAGCGCGATTTCCTGACAACGATGCGCTGATATCCCGTCATCAAGGCATCCGTTGGAGCTACCGGGAGTTGGGTCGGCGCGTGGATGAACTCGCGCGGGCCCTGCTGGGCTTGGGGATTCGCAAGGGAGAGCGGGTTGGCATCTGGTCGACCAACCGGGCCGAGTGGACCCTGGTCCAGTTTGCGACGGGCAAGATCGGCGCCATTCTGGTCAACGTGAATCCGAGTTACGGTGCCGCGGAACTCGACTACGCACTGAATCACTCGGGCTGTCGATACCTGATCTTAACGGACCGGTTCAAGACCACCGACTATCACGCAATTCTTGCCGAGGTGGCACCGGAACTCTCGAGCTGCGATCCGGGGACGCTGAAGTCGAAGCGGTTGCCGGAGCTCGAATGGGTGATCAGCACGGGTGAGTCGCACGCCGGGATGCTCGATTGGTCGGCGCTGCTCGGCTACGCGCGTCACGTCACGCCTGAAGCTCTCGCCGACAGTCAGGCGAGCCTCGCCTTCGATGAACCGATCAACATTCAGTACACCAGCGGCACGACGGGTTTCCCCAAGGGCGCCACCCTGTCGCACCACAACATCGTGAACAACGGATTGTTCGTGGCTCGGCTGATGAACTTCAGCGACCAGGATCGGCTGGTCATTCCGGTGCCGCTGTATCACTGCTTTGGAATGGTCATGGGCAACCTCGGTTGTGTCAGCCACGGCGCGACCATGATCTATCCCGATGAAGCGTTCGAGGCGGATTCCGTGCTCGAGGCAGTTGCGGAAGAGAAGGCAACCGCGCTGTTCGGCGTGCCGACCATGTTCATTGCCGAGCTTGGCTCGCCACGGTTCTCCGAATTCGATCTGACCAGCTTGCGAACCGGGATCATGGCCGGCGCGCCCTGTCCGATCGACGTCATGCGCCGGGTCCGTAAGGACATGCATCTCGAGGAAATGGAGATCGCTTACGGCATGACGGAAACGAGCCCGGTCAGCATGCAAACGCGCGTCGGGACGCCACTGGACAAACAGGTCAGCACGGTCGGGCAGGTTCATCCACATGTGGAGATCAAGATCGTCGACCCGGAATCCGGCTACGTATTGGCGCCTGGCGAAACGGGCGAGTTCTGCACCCGTGGTTACAGCGTGATGCTCGGTTACTGGAATGATGCCGACGCGACCGCCGGGGCGATCGACGCCGCGCGCTGGATGCACACGGGTGACTTGGCCGTCATGGACGACGAGGGTTACGTCAACATCGTCGGACGCATCAAAGACATGATCATTCGAGGCGGCGAGAATATCTATCCGCGGGAGATCGAAGAATTTCTGTACACCCATCCCGACATCAGCGAGGTTCAGGTGATTGGCGTTCCGGACGAAAAATTCGGCGAGGAGTTGATGGTGTGGGTGCAACCCAACCCCGGTGCCAGCGTCGATGCGGAATCAGTGCGGGAATACTGCCGTGGTCAGATCGCCCGATTCAAAGTGCCGCGTTACGTGCGTATTGTCGATGCCTTTCCGATGACGGTCACCGGCAAAATCCAGAAATACAAAATGCGCGAGCAGAGCATCGCGGAGCTCGGGCTGGAACCTGGGGGTAAACCCGGTCCCGACGCCGGGGATTGACAACAAATGGGTAACAACAAGTCGGTCGCGTTTGTCGGCCTCGGCGTGATGGGCTATCCCATGGCGGGTCATCTTGCACGCGCCGGTCATTCGGTGAAGATCTATAACCGCACGGCGACGGTGATGCAGCGTTGGCTCGACGAGTACCCGGGCACGGGGTGCGGATCCCCGGGCGAGGCGGCCCGCGACAGCGAGTTCGTCTGTTGTTGTGTCGGTAACGATGAGGACGTGCGCGCCGTGACCTTGGCCGAGGACGGCATCATCGGCGCGCTCGGCGAGACCGCGATTCTGGTGGATCACACCACGGCATCGGCGGAACTGGCGCGGGAACTGGACGCGGCGTGCGAGTTGAAGGGCGCGGGATTTCTCGATGCGCCGGTGTCCGGAGGCCAGGCGGGTGCCGAAAACGGTCAGCTGACGATCATGGTCGGCGGCGAACCGGATGTCTACGACCGTGCCGCTGCCGTATTCGACTGCTATGCCCGTTCCGTCAAACGAATGGGTCCTGCGGGCTCGGGTCAACTCACCAAGATGGTCAATCAGCTGTGCATTGCCGGCGTGCTGCAGGGCCTGGCCGAAGGGCTGCATTTTGCTGAGCAGGCCGGGCTCGACGTGGCAGACGTGGTGGAGATCATTTCGAAGGGCGCGGCGCAATCCTGGCAGATGGAGCACCGCTCACAGACCATGGCCGCGGGCGAGTTCGAATTCGGCTTTGCGGTCGACTGGATGCGCAAGGACCTCGATATCACGTTGCGCACGGCCCGTCGCATCAACGCCCGGTTGCCGCTGGCGGCGCTGGTCGACCAGTTCTATGCCGACGTGCAGGCGTACGGAGGGGCGCGCTGGGATACGTCCAGCTTGATCGAGCGCCTGCGGCGATCCTGATAGAGCGCCTGCGGCGATCCTGATAGAGGGCCTGCGGCGATCCTGATAGAGAGCTTACATCGATCCTGACTCGAGTCGCTGCAACCAGTCGATGATGTACGGATATGCCGTTCTGTCCTGGACGAGAAAGAAATGGCCTCCGTCGAACAGCTTCAACTCGGCCTTCGGTACCCGGGTTGCGATGGCCTCGAGGTTCACCGGAGGCGCCATCCCGTCGTGTTCACCCCCAGTCACGAGTACCGGGATGTCGATTTGTGCCAGGCGCTCCCAGGTGTCATGCCCGGCCCGTGCGGCAAGCTGCTTCGCCGCGCCGCGCAAATCACGGTCTTTGCGCACGGCTTTCCGGGCGACATCCAGCAATCGCTGCCATCGGTCAGAATTCTCAGCGCGCCAGGATTCGTTCCGGCGCACGTCCGCAGCTACCAATTGGCGGGTGATTCGATCGTCCGGGTCCAGATCCGCAAGCTCATGAAGCGGATAGGAAGCACCACCTTGGCCACCGGAGGAAGTACACGCCAGCACAAGCGCCTGGACGCGATCCGGATAGCGCAGGGCAAATTCCTGGGCGACCATCCCACCGAACGATACGCCCACACCGGCGCCGAGGGCCAATCCAATGCATCGAGCAGCGCGTCGGCATCCGCCGCGTAGTCCGCCATTGAATAGTCGCCGTCGGGTGTGTCGGTCTGGCCCAGACCGCGCTGGTCGTAGCCGAGAACCTCGAAGTGCTCCGGTAGAGGTCCTTCGAACAGCCCGCGTGGATTGCGTAAATCGCCGCCGGAACCGCTGATGTACAGCAGACGTGGCCCTCGACCGCCGATCTGATAGTGGATATCGATTCCGTTTGCGCGGATCTTCGGCATGCGGGTTCGATTCGAAACCTATAGACGGGTCAGCGGCTAACGTTGGTCGATGGCGACGTAGTCTCGAGCGGATGGCCCATTGTAGAGCTGTCGCGGCCGGCCGATCTTGTAGGAGCTGCTGACCATCTCGTTCCATTGGGCAATCCAGCCCGGGGTACGTCCCGTGGCGAAGACGACCGTGAACATGTCCACTGGAATGCCCATGGCTTTCAGGATGATGCCTGAATAGAAGTCGACGTTGGGGTAAAGCCTCTTCTCGACGAAATACTCGTCTTCGAGGGCGATTTTCTCCAGCCGCTGGGCCATCTTCAGCATCGGGTCGTCCTCGACGCCCAACTCTTCGAACACTTCCTTGCAGGTCTGTTGCATGACCTTGGCGCGGGGGTCGTAGTTCTTATAGACCCGATGCCCGAAGCCCATCAGCCGGAATGGGTCGTCCTTGTCTTTGGCCTTAGCGATGTACTTATCGATGTTCTTGAAGCTGCCGATCTCGGACAACATGTTCAGCACCGCCTCGTTGGCACCGCCGTGGGCGGGGCCCCACAGCGCGGCAATACCCGCGGCGATGCAGGCGAACGGGTTGGCGCCGGTGGATCCTGCCAGTCGCACCGTCGAGGTGGACGCGTTCTGCTCATGATCGGCGTGCAGCAGAAAGATCCGATCCATGGCCCTGGCCAGCACGGGGTTGACCTCGTAGTCCTCACACGGGCTGCCGAACATCATGTAGAGAAAATTGGAGGCGTAGTCCAGGTCGTTGCGCGGGTACATGAATGGCTGGCCCTGCGCGAATTTGTGGCTCATGGCGGCCAGGGTCGGCATTTTCGCGATCAGTCGATGGGCGGTAATCAGCCGGTGGCTCGGATCGTCGATGTCCAACGAGTCGTGGTAGAACGCTGACAAGGCGCCAACGACACCGCACATGATCGCCATGGGATGCGCATCGGCACGGAACCCGTTGAAGAAGTTGCGCAGCTGGTCATGCACCATGGTGTGGCGGGTGATGGTCTTGACGAACTCATCCAGGTTCTGCGCACTGGGAAGTTCCCCATTGAGCAGCAGGTAGCACAATTCCAGGTACGTGGACTGCTCCGCGAGTTGCTCGATGGGATAGCCGCGGTGCAGCAGGATGCCCGCATCGCCATCGATGAAAGTGATGGAGGATTCGCAGGCTGCGGTCGACACGAAGCCCGGATCGTAGGTGAAAAATCCCCGCGCGGTCAGCTTGCCGATATCGATGACATCGGGCCCCTCCGTTCCGGCGTACAGCGGAAGCTCGACGGTTTCGGTTTCACCATCGGGGCCACCTTCGATGGTCAGCTTGGCCGTTCGATTCGCAATAGGATTCGCCATACGTAGAAAGCTCCTTGTCCCCAGAATTGAGCAGGCCAGGGAGCCTAGCGACAGCGGTTGAGTGTTGTCAATCGACTGACACTCGCCGACCACCTGGGCGTTCCGCGGCGCTCCAGGGCGCATAAGAGGGCGTGGCGCGTTGGCAGGGCGCCTGGCGTTCGACTATCATGCGCTCCGCGTTTTCATGCCGGGACGTGTTGTTCCCTGCGATGGTTCGAGAGATGAAAGCAGATCGACCGGTCTACCTGTCACTCCTGCAATTCGAGTGGCCGATGGCGGCGCTGGCGTCTATTGCGCACCGCGTTACCGGCGTGATGTTGTTTGTCGGAATCGCGTTACTGTTCTATCTGTTGGATCTGGGGTTGGGGTCCGAGGAGTCCTTCGCCGAAGCGGTTGCTCTGCTGGACGAGCCGCTGCCGAAGCTGATCATCTGGGGCGTCCTGGGCGCGCTGATCTTTCACTTGGTTGCCGGCGTGAAGTCCCTGTTGCTGGATTTCCATGTCGGTAGCTCCCTGGAAGGCTCGCGGATCGCAAGCGGCCTGAGCGTGGCCATCTCAGCGGTGCTGATCGGCATGGCCGGAGTCTGGCTGTGGTAACGAACATCACCAGCTTTGGTCGTAGCGGGCTGTCGGATTTCATCGTCCAGCGGGTTTCGGCGATTGTGATCGCCGTGTACACCCTGTGCGTGGCTGGATTCTTCCTGGTGAATCCGGGCATGACCCACGAAGCACTGCTGGGTTACTTCTCCAGCCTGCCGATGAAGATGTTCTCGACTCTGGCCTTGCTGTCGACCGCGGCACACGCGTGGATCGGAATGTGGACGGTGGGTACCGACTATATACGCGGCCACTACTTCGGCGCACACGCCACGGTGTACCGGATGTTCTATCAGTTCGGCTGCATGTTTGTGCTGTTCGTCTATGTGTTGTGGGGCTTGCTGATTTTCTGGGGCATCTGAGATCCATGGCTAGGAAAATGGAATTCGACGTGGTGATCGTGGGTGGCGGTGGTGCGGGCCTGCGCGCGTCGCTGCAACTCGCTCAGTCGGGTCTCAACGCTGTGGTAATTTCGAAGGTCTTTCCGACCCGCTCGCATACCGTATCTGCTCAGGGCGGCATCACGTGCGCCATTGGCAGCGATGACCCGAATGACGATTGGCGCTGGCACATGTACGACACCGTGAAGGGGTCGGACTACATCGGTGATCAGGAAGCCATTGAGTACATGTGCAGTGAGGGCCCCCGGGCGGTGTACGAACTCGAGCACATGGGTTTACCGTTCTCGCGCACCGAGTCCGGCCGGATTTACCAGCGCCCGTTCGGGGGACAATCGAAAGATTACGGTAAGGGTGGCCAGGCGGCGCGCACCTGCGCGGCAGCGGATCGCACCGGCCATGCGTTGCTGCATACCCTGTATCAGGCCAACCTGAAAGCCAATGCGACGTTTCTGTCGGAATGGTTCGCGGTCGATCTGGTGAAGAATCAGGATGGGGTCGTAGTCGGGGTAATCGCCATCGAGATCGAGACCGGCGAGACGGTATTCGTGGAGTCCAAGGCGACGGTGCTCGCCACCGGCGGCGCAGGTCAGATCTATGCGGAAACCACCAATGCATTGATGAACACGGGTGACGGTCTGGGCATGGCGCTACGGGCTGGCTTTCCGGTGCAGGACATCGAAATGTGGCAGTTCCATCCGACCGGCATCGCTGGGGCCAGCGTGCTGGTTACGGAGGGATGCCGCGGAGAAGGCGGATATCTGATCAACTCCGATGGCGAGCGTTTCATGGAGCGTTACGCCCCGACGGCGAAGGATCTCGCCGGCCGCGACGTGGTCGCGCGCTCAATGGTCATCGAGATGATGGAGGGGCGCGGCTGCGGGCCCAATGCCGATTACCTGTTGTTGAAGCTGGATCACCTCGGTGAAGAGGTACTGAACAGCCGCTTGCCGGGCGTTCTCGAGCTGTCGCGAACCTTCGCCCGGGTGGATCCCGTCAGGGAGCCGATTCCCGTGGTGCCCACCTGTCATTACATGATGGGTGGTCTGCCGACCGCGGTCAGCGGCCAGGCGCTGACGGTTGACGCGGCGGGCAACGATCAACCCATCGAGGGGCTCTATGCCGTAGGAGAGGCCGCGTGTGTTTCCGTGCATGGGGCCAACCGGCTGGGTGGCAACTCGCTGCTCGACCTGGTCGTGTTCGGCCGCGCGGCGGGCAAACACATCGAGGAAGTGCTGCGCGCAGGCGGCATCAGTCACCGCAACGCCAGCGAATCGGATATCGACGCCGCCATGGCGCGACTCGAGCGCTGGAACAGCTCGACGGAAGGTGAGTCAGTTGCACAGCTGCGCACCGCACTGCAGAAAGTCATGCAGAGCCGGTTCGGTGTTTTTCGCACCGGCGAAGCGATGCAGGCCGGTAAGCGGGAAATTGTCGAACTGCGCGAACGGATCGCGAATGCGTATCTGGCAGACAAAAGCACTGCGTTCAACACCGCGCGTATGGAGGCGCTGGAGCTGGACAACCTGTTGGAAGTGGCCGAAGCGACGGCGATCGCGGCCGAGGAACGCAAGGAGAGCCGCGGTGCCCACGCGCGCGACGATTTCAAGGAACGCGACGACGAAAACTGGTTGTGCCACTCGCTATACTTCCCGTCCGACCAGCGGGTCGGCAAGCGTGGCGTGAATTTCGCCCCGAAGTTGGTCGACACCTTCCAACCGACCATACGTCAGTACTGATTCGAGGACCCCATGGCATCGCTCATCGTCAGCATCTACCGTTACGATCCGGACCAGGACGAAGCACCCTACATGCAGGACACCACCATCGAACTGCCCGAGGGGCGGGATCCGATGGTGTTGCAGGTGCTCGAAGATCTGAAGGCGGCGGATCCGTCGCTGACCTTTCGCCGTTCCTGCCGGGAAGGCGTGTGCGGCTCGGACGGGATCAACATGAACGGCCGCAACGGCCTGGCGTGCATCACCCCGGTTTCGGAAGTCGCCAAGCGCGGCAAGCTGGCGCTGCGTCCACTGCCCGGTTTGCCGGTGATCCGCGATCTGGTCATCGACATGAGCCAGTTCTACAAGCAATACGAGAAGGTCCAACCCTATCTCATCAACGACACGCCGCCGCCGGCCCAGGAACGCCTGCAGTCGCCGGAAGATCGCGCCAAGCTGGACGGATTGTACGAGTGCATCCTGTGCGCGTGTTGCTCGACCGCGTGTCCGTCATTCTGGTGGAACCCGGACAAGTTCATCGGCCCGGCCGGACTGCTGCAGGCCTATCGCTTTCTGGTGGACAGTCGGGACACCGCGACGGACGAACGCCTCGCCGTGCTGGACGATCCGTTCAGCGTGTTTCGCTGCCGCGGGATCATGAACTGCGTCAGCGTCTGTCCCAAGGGTCTGAATCCGACGCGAGCCATCGGCAAAATTCGTACGATGCTGCTCCAGCAGGGGACCTGACGCCGCAACGAATTCCTCCACCACTGCTACAATCTGCAGCCTTGCTTGATCTCATTCGGCGGAGCACCGATGGCTGAGTCTTTCCTCGAACGCATGCGGAGCAGCTCGCACCTATCCGGCGGCAATGTGGGCTACGTGGAAGCGCTGTTCGAGTCGTTTCTGGACGATCCGAACGCCGTGCCCGAAGAATGGCGCGAGTACTTCGACAAGCTGCCCACGGTGGCGGGCGCGATCGGCGCCGATGTGCCACACAGCACCATCGTCAAGCACTTCGAGATCCTTGGCCGGAACCGGTTGCGGGCGCGGCCGGAATCCGTCAGCACCGACATTTCCTCGGCGCACGAGCAAAAGCAGATGCGGGTTACGGAGCTGATCAGCGCATTCCGTCATCGCGGCCACAAGCGGGCCGCGATCGATCCCCTCCGGATGATGCAGCGCCCGCCGACGCCGGTGCTCGATCTTGCCTACCACCACCTGTCCGCGGCGGATCTCGAGACGGTGTTCCGGGCGGGTTCGTTCTTCTACGGTGAAGAGAAAGTCAAGCTGCGGGACATCCTGGACGCGCTGGACCGCACCTATTGCGGCTCCGTGGGCTCGGAGTACATGCACATTGTCGACGTCGCGGAGCAGAGCTGGGTCCAACAGCGCCTTGAGAGCGTGCGCTCACAGCCAACCTACGGGCCCGACGTCCAGCGCATGATTTTCGAACGCCTGACGGCCGCAGAAGGGCTCGAGAGGTACCTCCACGGCCGCTACCCTGGGACCAAACGCTTTGGCCTGGAGGGCGCCGAAAGCTTGATCCCGATGCTGCACGAAGGGTTGCAACGGCTCGGCAGCCACGGTGTGGTGGAAACCGTGATCGGGATGGCGCACCGGGGTCGCCTGAACGTGCTCGTGAACATCCTGGGCAAGCACCCGGGCGAGTTGTTCGATGAGTTCGAAGGCAGGTTGCCGGAGACCGTGGGATCCGGTGACGTCAAATATCACCAGGGGTTTTCCTCCAACGTGACTACGCCGGGCGGAGAAATGCATCTGGCGCTGGCGTTCAACCCGTCGCATCTGGAAATTGCCGGACCCGTCGTGGAAGGGTCGGTTCGGGCTCGACAGGATCGCCGCGAGGATTACGAAGGCGATCTCGTGGTCCCAATCCTGATTCATGGGGATGCGGCGTTTGCCGCCCAGGGCGTGGTGATGGAGACGTTTCAGATGTCCCAGACCCGGGGTTTCAAGGTAGGTGGCACCATTCACATCATCATTAACAACCAGATCGGCTTTACCACCCACCGTCAGGACGATGCCCGGTCGACTGAGTACTGCACCGAGGTCGCGCGGATGGTTCAGGCGCCGATCTTTCACGTCAATGGCGACGATCCCGAGGCGGTGCTGTTCGTCACGCAGGTCGCCATCGATTACCGCATGCAGTTCCGCAAGGACGTGGTGATCGATCTGGTCTGTTATCGGAGGCGCGGCCACAACGAAGCCGAAGAACCGATGAAGACCCAGCCGCTGATGTACAAAGCCATCCGCCAGCACCCGACCACGCGTGCGGTATACGCAGAGCGGTTGATCGAAGCAGGGGTCGTTTCAGCCGAAGAGGCGGCGCAGAGCGTGGAACGCTACCGCGATGCGCTGGATGCAGGCGAGCATGTCGCTCTGAGCCTGGTCGAAAAACCGAACAAGGCGTTGTTCGTCGACTGGACGCCTTACATCGGGCACGAATGGACGACACCCGCGGACACCCGGGTCGATCGCCTCAAGTTGAAAGAACTGGCGGCGAAACTGGCGCAGTTTCCCGAGGGTTTCGTGCTGCACCGGCAGGTCACTCGAATCATCGAGGACCGGCACAAGATGTCGGCCGGGGCGATGCCCATCAACTGGGGTTACGCCGAGGTCATGGCGTATGCCACTTTGCTGGACGAAGGCAATCCGATCCGGTTGACCGGCCAGGACGTGGGCGTCGGGACCTTCTCGCACCGCCATGCGGCGTTCCACAATCAACGCACCGGACGGCGCTACATTCCGCTCAATCATCTGGCGGCACAACCGACCTTCGACCTGTACGACACGTTGCTGTCCGAGGAGGCCGTGCTCGCCTTCGAGTACGGTTACGCGACGACCAGCCCGACTGCACTGATCGTCTGGGAGGCGCAGTTCGGCGACTTCGCCAACGGGGCGCAGGTGGTGATCGACCAGTTCATCACCAGTGGCGAGCACAAGTGGGAAAGGCTGTGTGGATTGGTGCTTTTGCTACCGCACGGATATGAAGGTGCCGGGCCCGAGCATTCGTCGGCGCGCGTGGAGCGCTATCTGCAGATGGCCGCCGAACACAACATTCAGGTGTGCGTGCCCACGACGCCTGCCCAGGTCTTTCACATGTTGCGGCGCCAGGTCCGTCGACCGCTGCGCAAGCCGCTGGTCGCCTTGACCCCGAAGAGCCTGCTGCGGCATCGGCTGGCGGTATCCACCCTCGAGGAGTTGGCCGATGGAAGCTTTCGCGCCGTGCTCGGCGAGCTGGACGGCCTGGATCCCCAAGCCGTGGAACGGGTCATCCTGTGTAGCGGCAAGGTGTACTACGAACTTCTGGAACGGCGCCGGGAGGACGGGGTCGAGAATGTTGCCATCGTTCGCATGGAGCAGCTGTACCCGTTTCCCGAGTCCGAGCTCGCAGCGGCGATTGCGGTTTACGGCAATCTCAAGGACGTCATCTGGTGCCAGGAAGAGCCGATGAACCAGGGTGCCTGGTATGCCCAGCAGCATCACATGCGACGGGTAGTCCTGCGTCACGACGACTCGTTGTATCTGACGTATGCGGGACGCGAAGCATCGGCAGCGCCGGCGGCCGGGTACATGCAGCGCCACCTGGAAGAGCAGAATCGATTGGTTGAGGATGCACTGTACGGTTAGCAGGTCTGCAAGGCCTTGCCTTGCAGAAGGGTCAGGTCTGCAAGGCGAAAGGCTTGCGGACAGATTAGGTGCGAAGCTGAGCAGCGGCTGCTAGCGCAGCAAAGCTGCCCTAGCAGCTTAGGGAGTGAGTGTGGCCATTGAGATAAAAGCGCCGAGGTTTCCAGAGTCCATCGCGGATGGCACGGTCGCGGCCTGGCACAAACAACCGGGCGATGCGGTGCGTCGGGATGATCTGCTGGTGGACATCGAGACGGATAAAGTCGTGTTGGAAATCGTTGCTCCAGTCGACGGCACGCTCGGTGAAATATTGAAAAGCGAGGGCGAGATCGTTCTCAGCGAAGAGCTCATTGCGCTGTTCGAGGCGGGTGTCGTGGAAGCCGCGGCGTCGTCGGGCGATCGGCCGGAGAGGGCGGCAGATATTTCGCCAGGCGCGCCAGAACCGGTTGCCAGCCCAGCGGCACGCAAGCTGGCGAACGAAAACGGTTTGGATCTGGCGAGCCTCAACGGCTCGGGAAAGGGCGGACGAATCACCAAAGAAGATGTCGCCCGGGCGGTTGCTGGTACGTCCCCGGAACCTGGGAAACAGGTGGAAGTAGTCGCGTCGGCTACCGCTGTTTCAGCTTCGCCCGGCCTGCCGTCCGGCACGGAAGAGCGCGTCGAGCGCCGTGTGCCAATGACGCGCTTGCGCGCCAGCATCGCCCGACGGTTGGTCGAAGCGCAGCACAATGCGGCGATGCTGACCACCTTCAACGAGGTCAACATGCAACCGGTGATGGCTCTGCGCAGCAAGTACCGCGAAGAGTTCGAACGCCGTCACAACGGTACCCGGCTGGGGTATATGTCTTTCTTCGTGCGCGTAACCGTCGAGGCGCTGAAGCGTTTCCCATCAGTGAACGCGTCGATCGATGGCAACGATGTGCTCTACCATGGGTTCTATGACATCGGCGTGGCGATCACTACCGAGCGAGGCCTGGTGGTGCCGGTGGTGCGCGACGCAGACGGGCTTAGCCTTGCCCAGATCGAAGACGCCATTCGTGACTACGGAAGCAAAGCACGGGACGGGAAGTTGTCGATTGAGGACATGTCGGGCGGCACCTTCACCATCTCCAATGGCGGTGTTTTCGGCTCGCTGCTTTCGACCCCGATCCTGAATCCGCCCCAGACCGGCATCCTCGGGATGCATAAGATCGAGGAACGGCCCGTGGTTGAAGCGGGTGAGATCGTAGTTCGGCCGATGATGTATCTGGCCCTGTCCTATGACCATCGTCTGATTGACGGGCAGGAGGCGGTGCGCTTCCTGGTCGATATCAAGGCGCTGCTGGAAGATCCCGCGCGCATTCTGCTCGACATCTGAAGCCCGACTGGAGCGTTATCGATATGACGGACAAGTACGATGTGGTTGTGATTGGTGCGGGCCCGGCCGGATACACCGCAGCGATTCGTTGTGCCCAACTCGGTCTGAATACCGCCTGCATCGACAAGAGTCTGGGCGAGTCGGGTGACCCGACACTTGGCGGCACCTGCCTGAACTGGGGCTGCATTCCATCCAAGGCGCTACTCGACGTGTCCCACAAATTCGCGGAGGCGCGGAACTCGTTCAAAGGATTCGGCATCAAGACCGGCAAAGTCAGCGTGGATATCAAGACCGTCATGCAACGTAAGACCGAAGTGGTGGCTAAGCTTACGGGCGGGATCAGCGCGTTGTTCAAGGCCAACGGAGTCATCGCGCTCGCGGGTACGGGCCGCCTGCTGACCGGCCCCCGGGTCGAGTACGCTCCCCATGACGGCGCCGCACAGGTTCTCGAATCCACCCACGTGATCCTCGCTCCTGGCTCTGTTTCTACTCAGATCGAACCGACCCCCCTGGATGGCGAGTTCATCGTCGATTCCACGGGCGCGCTGGAATTCGATTCGGTGCCGGCTACGCTGGGCGTGATCGGCGCCGGGGTGATCGGGCTCGAACTCGGCAGCGTCTGGGGTAGATTCGGCAGCGATGTGGTCGTGTTGGAGGCGCTGGATGATTTTTTACCCATGTGCGACCGGCGCATTGCGCGTGACGCAAAGAAGCTGCTCGAAGCTCAGGGTCTGGACATTCGAATGGGTGCCCGGGTGGTCGGTTCGAAGGTTGAAAACGGATCGGTCGAGGTGCGCTACCAGGATAACGAAGGCGAGCACAGCGTACATGTGGACAAGCTGATCGTCGGGGTCGGGCGAATACCCTACACCGAGGGGCTGCTGGCGCCGGATTGCGGCGTGAATCTCGATGAGCGTGGTTTTCTTTACGTCAATGACCTGTGCGCGACCGATGCTCCTCATGTGTATGCGGTCGGCGATGCGGTGCGCGGTCCAATGCTTGCCCACAAGGGCATGGACGAAGGAGTAATGGTGGCCGAGCGCCTGGCGGGTCAGAAGACCATGGTCAACTACGACTGTGTGCCGTCCGTCATCTATACGCATCCCGAGGTCGCCTGGGTGGGCCGGACCGAAGCGGAGTTGAAGAGCGACGGTGAGAAGTTCAACGTTGGCACGTTTCCGTTTGCTGCCAGTGGACGGGCGCTGGCAGCCCATGACAGCGATGGCATGGTCAAGGTCATTGCCGACGCCGAAACCGACCGCATTCTTGGCGTGCATATCCTCGGCCCGCAGGCATCGGAGCTGATTGCCCAGGCCGTGATCGCGATGGAGTTCAACGGCAGCGCGGAGGACCTGGGGCTGACGATGTTCGCGCATCCGTCGCTTTCCGAAGCCGTGCATGAGGCGGCGCTGGGCGTCGCAGGCCACGCCGTGCACATGGTCAATCGTAAGAAACGTAACTGACGAGCAACAATCGATGAACTTACATGAGTATCAGGCGAAGCAGCTGTTCGCCGAGTATGGACTGCCCGTCTCGAAGGGCATCGCGGTGGATACTGCGGATGCGGCGGTGGCCGCGACCGCCGAAATTGGCGGCGACCGCTGGGTGGTCAAGGTTCAGGTTCACGCGGGTGGCCGCGGTAAGGCCGGCGGCGTCGAACTGGTGGATGACCCGGAAGCGGCCCGAGTGTTCGCCGCCAAGTGGCTGCGCAAGAATCTGGTCACGATTCAGACCGACGCGAAGGGGCAGCCGGTCAGCAAAATCTATGTTGAAAGTTGCGCCGACATCGATCGGGAACTGTACCTGGGCGCGGTCATCGACCGCGCTTCACGGCGCGTGGTGTTCATGGCATCCACCGAGGGTGGAGTGGAGATCGAGACGGTCGCGCGGGAGACCCCCGAGAAAATCATTCGCACGATCATCGATCCCTATGTCGGGGCGCAGCCGTATCAGGGCAGGCAGATGGCCTTCGCGCTTGGCCTGGAGGGACCTCAGGTTCGTCAGTTCACGGATCTGTTCGTCAATCTGGCGCGCCTGTTTCGGGAATTGGATTGTTCGCTGGTCGAGGTGAACCCCCTGGTGGTGACGGCAGCCGGCGACGTTCACTGTCTTGACGCGAAGATCACAATCGACGGCAACGCGATGTTCCGGCAGCGACGCCTTGCCCAGATGCACGATCCGTCCCAGGAGGACGAACGCGAGGCCGAGGCGGCGGACTTCAATCTCAACTACGTAGCGCTCGATGGCGACATCGGATGCATGGTCAATGGCGCCGGGCTGGCCATGGGTACCATGGACCTGGTTAAGCTGCACGGCGGCGAGCCGGCCAATTTTCTGGACGTCGGCGGCGGCGCGACCAAGGAAGGCGTGTCGGAAGCCTTCAAGATCATCCTGTCGGATCAGAATGTGCGTGCGGTGCTGATCAACATTTTCGGGGGGATCGTCAGTTGCGCAACGATTGCCGAAGGGATCATCGGCGCAGTCAAGGAGATTGGGGTGGAGGTGCCCGTGGTGGTGCGCTTCGAAGGCAACAATGCGGCTCAAGGCAGTGAGATTCTTGCGGCCAGCGATGTCAACATCCTGACGGCCCAGGGGCTGGTGGACGCGGCCGAGAAAGTCGTCGCTGCCGCGAGACAAGCCGCATGAGCATCCTCATCGACAAGGACACTAACGTAGTGGTGCAGGGGTTCACCGGTTCGCAGGGTACCCTGCACAGCGAACAGGCGCTGGCCTATGGCACCCGGCTGGTGGGTGGCGTCACGCCCGGCAAAGGTGGCACGGAACATCTTGGACTGCCGGTGTTCAACACGGTTCGCGATGCGGTGGACGCGGGCGCGACGGCGAGCGTAATTTACGTACCGGCCGCCTATGGCATGGACTCGATTCTCGAAGCGGCCGATGCGGGTATCGAGCTGATCGTGTGCATTACCGAGGGTATTCCTACGCTCGACATGCTGACGGTGAAAGCGTTGCTCGATACCATGGGAACGCGGCTGGTCGGGCCGAATTGTCCCGGTGTGATCACCCCCGGAGAATGCAAAATAGGCATTATGCCCGGCGACATCCACCTGCCCGGCAAGGTGGGTGTGGTATCCCGCTCAGGCACTCTGACCTATGAAGCAGTGAAGCAAACCACCGACCGCGGCTACGGGCAGAGCACTTGTGTCGGGATCGGAGGCGATCCCATCCCAGGGAGCCATTTCATCGACATACTGGCGTTGTTCGAAGCGGATCCCGCGACCGAGGCCATCGTCATGGTGGGTGAGATCGGTGGCACCGCGGAAGAGGAGGCCGCGGAGTACATCGCCGGCAACGTATCGAAACCGGTGGTTGCCTACATCGCCGGCGTGACCGCGCCGCCGGGAAAGCGCATGGGCCATGCCGGCGCCATCATCGCGGGTGGCAAGGGCACGGCCGCGGACAAGTTCGGCGCGCTGGAGGCCGCCGGGGTAAAAACGGTGCGCAGCCTCGCCGACATCGGGTCAGGGCTCGCCGAAGTCACCGGTTGGGATTAACGGCTCCTCGGCCCAGGGCCTCGGCTTGCAAAAAGGCACGGTTGCCCCCATACAGCCTATTCGCGTGTTGAAAAACACGCTGCCGGGGCGAGCCAGGGATAGCTCGCCCTCTAGCGATTGACCCGATTGGATTGTAACTAGGACCGCAAATGGCCGAACCCGAGACGCAGGCGGAGACTTTCGGTTTCCAGACAGAAGCACGTCAGCTGCTTCAGCTGATGATTCACTCGCTGTATTCAAACCGTGAGATATTTCTTCGTGAGTTGATTTCCAACGCCTCCGATGCGGTGGACAAGCTTCGATTCGAGGCACTCGAAAAACCCGAACTGCTGGCGCACGATCCGGATTTTCGCGTGCGGATCAGCTTCGATGCCGAGGCGGGAACGTTGACCGTGTCGGACAACGGCATTGGCATGAGTCGTGACGAGGTCATCGATCAGTTAGGTACGATCGCGCGGTCCGGAACGGCCGAGTTCCTGGCCAGCCTGTCCGGTGACCAGCGGAAGGACGCGGTGCTGATTGGCCAGTTCGGTGTGGGCTTTTACAGCTCGTTCATCGTGGCCGATACGGTCAGCGTGATCACCCGGCGCGCGGATCTGGGTGAGGATGAAGCAGTTTGCTGGCGCTCTGCCGGCGAGGCGGACTTCAGCGTCGAACCCGCGACGCGCTCCGAACGTGGGACCGAGGTCGTGTTGCACCTGCGTAAGGATGCCGAGGAGTTTGCAGACGATTTCCGGTTGCGCAGCATTGTTCGGAAGTACTCGGATCACATTGGGGTGCCGGTGGAGATGCTGGAGGCAACCCACGGCCTCCAGGACAAAGGAGATAAAGGAGATGAAGGGGAGGATGATGCCGAGCCCAAGTGGCAGAGCGTCAATGCGGCGAAGGCGATGTGGACGCGTTCGCGCAGCGAT
>Ga0209987_10000362_pt1 | contig 23564 bp, 19 predicted proteins | sample N074metaG_FD_182134 | JGI IMG/M metagenome (GOLD analysis project Ga0209987, IMG submission 182134) | Deep subsurface microbial communities from Kermadec Trench to uncover new lineages of life (NeLLi) - N074 metaG (SPAdes) (version 2) | ecosystem: Environmental > Aquatic > Marine > Ocean trench...
GGTGATCATTTACAAAGTGCATCCGTTGACCTATTTCATCGCAAAGTTTTTTACTCACATCACGCATTTTGGTCTGGTAAATATCGTGGCCGGCGAAGGCGTGGTTCCTGAATTGCTCAATGAGCAAGTGACCCCGGAACGCATCGCGGATGAAGCCCTGCAGGTGTTGGAGAATCCGGAACGCATGCGGGCTATTCGGGCGCGTTTGGATAAGGTTCGGCAATCGTTGGGAGCACCCCACGTGATCCAACGCATTGCTCAAAGCATGATGGAAACCATGAATCTCCCCGCTAGGACGCCTGATGAAAAAAATTCTGTTTAATTATATTCTGCCGCCCATCCTTTATTTTTTGATCCGTGTTCTGGCTCTGACCTGGAGAGTCAGTATCCTGCAACCGGAAATGGACCGGGCCATGCGAAATTATCCGGGGAGGTGCATCATCACCAGTTGGCACAGTCGGCTTTTTTACTTGTTCTACCACTTTCGTGGCGATACCGATTGGACCTTTATGATCAGCCCCAGCCGGGATGGGGATCTCATGGCACGGTTGAGCGGCTGGATGGGTTACCGGGTGATCCGCGGGTCGTCTTATAAAAACGTTTTGGCCGGCACCCGGACGCTGATTAGAGTCCTCAGGCAGGGCCGCAATTCGGGCATTGTCGCGGATGGTTCACGCGGGCCCCGCCATCAGGCGCAGGCCGGCCCCATTCAAATTGCCAGGATAACCGGCTCCGCTTTGTTCCCGATCACCTATGCCGCCGATTGGAAATACGAATTCAACAGCTGGGACCGGTTGGTTCTACCGCTCCCATTTTCCCGGTGCCGCTTTATTTGCGGTCCCGCCATCACCATTCCCAAGGATGCCGACGACGCGCTCATTCGGCAAAAGCAACAGGAGTTGGAGGATACTTTGAACCGTCTCACCCGGGAGTGTGAAGCCAAATAAAATGCATGGTTTTTAAACAGTTTGTTTTCGAACTGACCCACTAGTGAGCAGAATTTTTTAGTGATTTTCCCTGAATTTTGTTCTCTCGTTGAATACGGTCTAGCCCATTGAATTTAAATGACTAATTAGTCATAAAGCGGGCGTTTTTTTTGCCGTCATTGGCACGATAATTGATAGGTAACTCAATGACATTGGGTTTCGCCAGGGCTTTTTAAAAAATTGTGGCTCTATCAGGGAAAATAAGCTATGGTTCAGTTTCCTTATTGGCCAATTAATGGGCGTATGGGTTGGTTTTTCACCAAATTTGGTCGGGTTCCGGTGATCAGGTTGCTGTCCGGAAGCCTGGCGGAGCGTTTTTAACCTGATTTAGTTTTGAGGGATTGCCTTATGAAAAAAGTAGAGGCCGTCATTAAACCGTTCAAGCTGGATGAAGTCAAAGACCAGTTGAACGAAATCGGCATCAAAGGAATCACGGTTACGGAAGTGAAAGGTTTTGGCCGGCAGAAAGGTCATACCGAGCTTTATCGAGGTGCGGAGTATGTGGTCGATTTCCTCCCCAAAATTAAATTGGAGATCATCATTTCGGACGACCAACTTGAGGATGTGATCAACGCCATTATGAAAAGCGCCCAGACAGGTAGAATAGGCGATGGCAAAATTTTTGTGACGGAGTTGCAGGACACCATTCGCATTCGCACCGGAGAGCGGGGCGAAGAAGCTATTTGAAGCCAGCGACGGCCACGGCCTGGTGACGCGGTTCATGCGTTACCAACTTGTTCCAATAGTTATCCCAGAGTTTCCATAAGTCAAAATTGTTCAACCTAATTGAAAGTCAGGAGAGGATTTGATGAAGCCGAAAGAGGTTATTGATTTTGCCAAAAAAAATAATTCAGAAATGGTCGACTTGAAATTCATGGATTTGTTGGGCACTTGGCAGCATTTCAGTGTTCCCATGAGTGAATTGGAAGAGCATATTTTTGACGAAGGATTGGGATTCGACGGTTCCAGTATCCGCGGCTGGCAGGCGATCCACGCCAGCGACATGCTGGTCATTCCAGACAGCACGACCGCGGTCATGGATCCTTTCATGCAGGTGCCCACGTTGAGCATGATTGGTAATATTGTGGATCCGATCACCAAGGAGCGGTACACGCGCGATCCCCGGAACATTGCTCAGAAAGCGGAATCGTATTTGCAATCTACTGGGATTGGCGACACGGCGTATTTCGGCCCGGAGCCGGAATTCTTCGTGTTCGATGATGTCCGTTATGAATCCGCCGGCAATCATGCCGCATATTTTGTGGACTCCAAAGAAGGCAACTGGAATACCGGGCGCGACGAAGGCCCCAATCTGGGATACAAACCCAGGTATAAGGAAGGCTATTTCCCGGTTGCCCCGACCGACACCCTGCAGGACATGCGGACGGAAATGACTCTGCTGATGGAGAAGGTGGGCATCACCATGGAATGCCACCATCATGAAGTGGCGTCCGGGGGACAGTGCGAAATAGACATGCGTTTTTCGTCGCTGGTCCAATGCGCGGATAATCTGATGTGGTTTAAATACATCGTCAAGAACGTGGCTCGTCGCCATAATAAAACTGCCACCTTCATGCCCAAACCGATTTATGGAGACAACGGGTCGGGCATGCATGTGCACCAAAGCATCTGGAAGGATGGCAAGCCATTGATGGCGGGCAATGGTTATGCCGGTTTCAGCGAGCTGGGCATGCACTATATCGGCGGCATCCTGAAACACTCGTGTGCGCTGGCGGCTTTGGTGGCGCCCACCACCAATTCCTATAAACGGTTGGTGCCTGGGTTCGAAGCGCCGGTCAACCTGGCTTATTCCAGCAGAAACCGGAGCGCCGCGATCCGTATCCCCATGTATTCGCCGAGCCCCAAAGCAAAACGGTTGGAGTGCCGCTTCCCCGATCCTTCATGCAATGGCTACCTGGCTTTCTCGGCAATGCTCATGGCGGGACTGGACGGTATCGAGAATAAACTGGACCCCGGCGAACCGATGGATAAGGATATCTACTCCCTCGGCCCGGAGGAACTGGCAAACATTCCCCGGCTTCCAGGTTCGCTGGATGAGGCGCTTGAAGCTCTGGAAGGCGATCACGATTTTCTGCTCAAAGGCGATGTGTTCACTCAGGATGTGATCGATCGTTGGATCTCATACAAACGTGAGAACGAAATCGACGAATTGAGCTTGCGACCGCATCCTTATGAATTTCACATGTACTACGATATTTAAGGATTTGTCTGACTCCATGTTCGGATAGGACGTTGACTTTATTTTAAAAAAAACCTCCGGGTGGCCGCCTCCGGAGGTTTTTTTTTGTGTTAAATTGATGGTGCCGCTTCCACCACCGAGGTTATGAACTCCACCGATTTAATCAGTTTTCTTTATCAGAAAAAATCCTGGGACGACCGGCTGACGGGTCCGTTTTTGAGCCTGGGGTTTGAAGACCCGAAAACCGCCTGGCGCAACCTGACGGCCCTGCGCGGCCAGGTAAATTTTGAAAAACTATATCCGACTTTTTTCCCTTCCTTCCTTGAGTTCCTGGGCCAATCGTACAACGCGGACCTGGCTTGTAACAACTTTGAACGCCTCGCAGAAAAGATTCACGATAAGGAAAACCTGTATGCCCGCTTGACCCAATCATCGGAATTCTTAAGAATCCTGCTGACATTGTTTTCCGGAAGCCAGGTGCTGACCGACACCTTGTTGAACGACCCTTCACATTTGGATTGGTTGAGCCAGCCGGAAACTCTCACCGAATCCAAGACCCGGGACCGGCTGTACCGCGAATTTTATGCGATGGCGGCGGCCCGTGAGGGCAACACCATCCCGTCCCTGTTGCGTCGTTTTAAAAAACGGGAATACATACGGATCGGATTGCGGGATCTGCTCGGTCTCGTGGAGCTCGCCGAAAATGTGGAAAGCCTTTCCGATTTGGCCGATGTTTGTTTGCAGGTGGCCTTCGAGTTTGCGTATGAAACCACGAAAAAAAAATATGGCATTCCTGTTTATGAAGATGCCGACGGCCGTCTCAGGGAATCCGAATTCACCATTTTGTCCATGGGCAAACTGGGTGGCCGGGAACTCAATTACAGTTCGGATATCGACCTGATTTATATTTACACCTCCAGCATGGGCGAAACCCAAAAACCTGGCGCCGGGCCGCCGCCGGCCCTCTCGGTCAGCAACCATGAATTTCACACCCGGCAGGCGCAAGCCCTCACCCAGGCCCTCCACGAAATAACCTCCGAGGGCAATGTGTTTCGGGTGGACCTCAACCTGCGGCCCGAAGGCCAGAACGGGGAAATAGTCAACTCCCTCACCAGTTGTGAAACTTACTACCAGTCTTGGGGGAAAACCTGGGAGCGCCAGGCCATGATCAAGGCCCGGGTGTCTGCCGGGAGCGAAGCCCTTGGGAATGATTTTTTCGCCATGATCCGTCCGTTCGTTTACCGGCGCAGTCTGGACTTTCATGCGATTGAGGAAGTCAAAGCACTTAAAAAGAAAATGGACCTGCAACTCAAACAAAAAAATCAGGATAAGGGAAACATCAAACTGGGATTTGGCGGAATCAGAGAGATAGAATTCATTGTGCAGTCCTACCAACTTTTGTTTGGCGGACGGGATCCAAGTTTGCGCAATCCGAACACTTTGGAGAACCTGCAAAAATTGCACGATCGGGAATTCCTGTCGACGACTGAGTACCAGCGATTGCAGGCCGCCTACATTTTTCTCCGGAATCTGGAAAACCGGGTGCAGATCACGTTTGGATTGCAAACCTACCGCATGCCCAAAGAAAAACGGGATCTGGATGTGCTGGCCAAGAAAATGTGTTTTAAAGAGGCGACTCCGCAGGAGCGAATTTCCCATCTGCAAAACGAATTTGAACACCACACCCAATTTGTCGGAAACATGTTCGCCGGATTGTTCGTCGACGATGCGGACCAGAAAAAGGCCGATCAGCTTTCCAGGAACTGGAGCGCGAGCCGGGACTGGGAGGAGCGGTTCTCCCCGGAATTTTTGAAGGACTATGGCTTTCGTGATCCCCAACGCACATTCAAATTTTTAAAGTCACTCCAGGACGGCCCGCCACTTTCACATCCCACCGAAAAAAGTATCCAGACTTTTTACAGCCTACTTCCCAGTCTCTTGCGGCTTTGCCAGCAGGTCCCCGACCGCAATCGTGCGGTGGAAAACCTGGTGAAGTTCATTGAGGCCAGCCACGCCCGAGAAGCCTATTTGGGTATTTTTCAGGAAAACGAAAAGTTTTTGGAATTGCTTCTGATTTTATTTGGAGGCAGCGAAACCCTTTCTGACATTCTCATCAAATATCCTAATCTCATTGATGTGCTGTCCAATCCGGAATCCCTGTACCGATTCAAAACTCCCGAAAGCATCAGTCGTGAATTGAGTGAGGTGCTGGAGAAAACCTCCTCCCATCAGAAAATGCCAACGAGTTTGCGGCGTTTTAAACAGGGTGAGGAATTAAGAATTGGTCTCCGTTACTTGATTCATGAAACGGAATTGCCCGGCACTCTTACGGACCTTTCAGATTTGGCAGAAATATATCTTCAAAAATCATTCATGCTGGCCTGTCAGGAGGTCGGTAAGGAAATGGGATTGAAACCAATCCCGGATCAAATGGCCATTATGGCCCTCGGTAAACTGGGTGGCCGCGAGCTGAATTTCAGCTCCGATTTGGATATCATTTTTGTCTATGATGAGTCATCAGGCACAGCAAACCGGGATGCCGTTACCTTTTATTCCGCGGTGGCACAAAAAGTTTACCAGCTGTGTTCGGAAATGACGTCCGCCGGGACCGCTTACAAAATTGATACAGACCTGCGGCCTGAAGGCAGTCGTGGATCGTTGGTCCATTCATTACAGGGTTATGAAAAATATTTTAAAAGCCGTGGGCAAATTTGGGAACAGCAGGCCATGACCCGGACGCGCTGGGTGGCTGGCAATCCCAAGGTGGGTGAAAAGTTTTTGGAAGTGGCGCAGGCTTTCACTTACCGACCAAAGTTGGACTACGGCTCTTTGATCGAGATTTCGAGAATGCGCGAACGCATGGAAAAAGAGCTGGCTCACGAAAATAAAAAAGGCAAAAACGTCAAGCTGGGGTTTGGAGGGTTGGCCGATATAGAATTCATCCTTCAAATTCTTCAGCTCATACACGGTCATCGCTATCCCAAACTGCGTGCCACCAACACGCTTGAGGTGATGGATGTGCTGTCGGGTTTCGGAATCCTTCAGGTGGAACAGGCTGAGGCCTTGCGCATTCAATATAAATTTTTGAGAAATCTGGAATGCGCTTTGCGCCTGACCCGTGTGCGGGCTTCCAGTCATCTGCCCAAGGATGACGAGTCGCTTGGCGTGTTGGCCCGCCTGCTGGGATATCAGGATGAAAGTGAGTGCTCTGCCGCCGGGCAATTACGGCAGGACTATGCCGAGACCACACAAGAGGTGCGGAAGTTTTACCGCGCGCACCTCGGCACCCTGCTCCGCACCTCTCTTTGATAGATCGCCCCGGCCAGCGTGCCGCTGGACCCAATGGGCATGGCTATTGGCATGCCGTCAGCAAGGGTTGAGTGCCAGTGGAGTGTGATCCCTTTTGCTCCAGGCCTGCCCAAAGCGGTTTATGATTTTAAGGGCGCACCCAAGTCCGTAGGAGCAAGCTGGAATTTTGACAAATCGCCGCCCGGTGCAATCTGGCCGGGATCAGGTCAGCGGAGCTTTGCTTTTGGAGGTGGCGCTGAGTTTGTAGAGGATGCTGTCGATCAAGGCCTGCCAGCTGGCTTCGATGATATCTTCCGATACCCCGACGGTGCCCCATTTGGAGTGATGGTCTCCCGACTCGACCAGCACGCGGATCTTGGCCTGGGTGCCTTTTTTTTCGTTTAGAATACGGACTTTGTAATCGATCAGGCTGACCTCTTCCAACTCGGGATAAAATTTAACGAGGGCCTTGCGGATGGCTTTGTCCAGCGCGTCCACCGGCCCGATGCCTTCCGCCGCCGACACCTCCTGCACGCCGTTCACTTTGAGTTTGACGGTCGCTTCGGAGGTGGAGCTTTCATCCTCCCGCCGTTTCTCGACGATGACACGAAACCCGATGAACTCAAAATGTTGCTCACGTTTGCCGAGCGCGTCGAGCATCAACAGTTCAAAAGAAGCTTCGGCGCCCTCGTACTGGAATCCAAGGTTCTCGGATTCTTTAAGCTGGTCCAGCAGTTCACGCACCTTGGGGTCTTTGGAATCGATATCCACTCCGAATTCCTTGGCCTTGAAAAGGATGTTGCTTTTGCCGGATAAATCGGAGATCAGGATGCGGGTGCGATTGCCCACCAGCGCGGGATCGATATGCTCGTAGGTCTCGCGGTTTTTCTGGATGGCGCTGACATGCACGCCGCCCTTGTGCGCGAACGCGCTTTTGCCGACAAACGGTTGATGGTTCCAATGCGCCCGGTTCGCCAGTTCGTCAACAAAGGCGGACAACTCTTTCAGCCGGGACATTTCTTCATCGCTGATGCAGGTGCGCCCCATTTTCAGCTTTAAATTCGGGATGACGGAGACGAGGTTGCAATTGCCGCACCGTTCGCCAAAACCGTTGATGGTGCCCTGCACTTGCCCGGCTCCCGCCTTCACGGCGGCCAAGGCGTTGGCCACACCCAACTCCGAATCGTTGTGGCTATGAATGCCCAACGGGATGTTGCAGGATTTTTTAACCGTCTCAAAAATGGTCTTAACTTCCCAGGGCATGGACCCGCCGTTGGTGTCACACAACACAATCCAATCAGCGCCAGCGGACTCCGCTTCTTTCAAAACCTTGAGCGCGTACTCTGGATTTTTTTTATAGCCGTCAAAAAAATGCTCGGCGTCGAATAGAACTTCCGGAACATTTTTTTTCAGGAATTCAATACTCTCGGAAACCATGCGGAGGTTTTCATCGAGGTCAGTGGCCAGAGCGGTTTTGACATGCATGTCCCAGCTCTTGCCAAAAATGGTCACTACTTTTGTATCGGCTTCAATTAAATGCCTCAGGTTGGGATCCTGGTCCACCTTGTTTCTGGGCGAACGAGTACTGCCGAATGCCGCCAGCCGCGCCTGCTGGAAGGTAGCGTGTTTTACTTTTTTGAAAAATTCCACGTCCTTGGGATTGGAGCCGGGCCATCCGCCTTCGATGTAATGGATACCGTTTTCGTCCAATTTATGGGCGATGCGGATCTTATCTTCCACGGTGAAGGCAATATCCTCCGCCTGAGATCCATCGCGAAGCGTGGTGTCGTATATTTGAATAGGTTTCATTGTTATTTTGAAGCGCTTGTGGTTTTCAGCCCGCCCTCGGAACTCCGGTTCTCGGACACTTGATTTTCGCCTAAATGGAACTCATCGTGCAGAACGCGCACCGCCTGCTCCGTGAACTTTTGATCGATGATGCAGGACACGCGAATTTCGGATGTGCTGATCATCGCGATGTTGATCGGCTGATTCGATAGAGTTCTAAAAATCCGCGCAGCGACTCCAGCGTGACTGCGCATGCCCGCACCGACCACCGAAATCTTGGCGATTTCAGAATCGGAAGACACGTCAACCGCCTGGATTTCCTTCGCCACCTGCTCCATGATGGGCATCGCTTCGTTCAGATCAGTGGTTTGCAGGGTGAACGAAATATCCGTGTGTCCCTCCGCGCTCACGTTTTGAATAATCATGTCCACGGAAATGGCGGCATCGGCCAGCGCGCCAAAAATTTTGGCGGCGATGCCGGGTTGATCGGGCACACCCCTCACGGTGATTTTGGATTGATCCTTGTCGTAGATGACTCCGGACACTACCTGCTGTTCCATATCAGAATCCTCCCTGCCGATCCAGGTCCCTTGATCTTCTTCGTCGTGAGTGGACCGCACCAAGATGGGTATGTTGAAATTTTTAGCGAATTCGACACTGCGGATTTGCAACACTCTGGCGCCCAGGCTGGCCATTTCGACCATCTCTTCAAAGGATACCATATTTAGTTTCCGGGCGTCGGGGACGACCCGCGGGTCGGCGGTGTAAACCCCTCTCACGTCGGTATAAATTTCACACACCTCGGCATTCAACGCCGCCGCCAAGGCCACCGCCGACGTGTCCGACCCACCCCGCCCAAGGGTGGTGACGTCGCCCAGCTCATTGATGCCCTGGAACCCGGCGCACACCACGACGTGATTTTCATTGAGCAATTTCTTGGCCCGATCGGCATGGATATGCTTGATGCGGGCTCGCGTGTGGGTGTTGTCCGTCACCAATCCCATTTGCCGCCCGGTGAGCGCCATCGCAGGACAGCCGATGGCGTGCAGTGCGATCGACAACAGGGCGCTGGAAATCCGTTCGCCGGAGGACAATAATAAATCGATCTCCCGCCGTTCCGGGTGATCGGACAATTGTCTCGCCAGGTTAGAAAGCCGGTCGGTCTCGCCCGCCATCGCCGACACCACGACCAACACATCCTTGCCGGAGTCACGCATTCTTTTAATTCGCGCGGCCACCTTTTTGATTTTTTCTATGGTGCCGACCGAGGTGCCGCCGTATTTTTGTACAATCAAATTCGAACTCACAAGGTTCCTTTGAAAAGCGTTTCCATCAACGCCGGGCCGCTTTTGAAATGTTGTGCGCTGGACTGCACGATATTTTCATCAAACTTTTCGATGGCATCGGGGCCATGGGTAGAAGGAAACACCACGAACGGCACCGCCCCACGTTTGTACCGCATCAGGTCTACTGAACTGATGTGGTTTTCCGTTAACAATAGAGTGACATCATTTTGATTTTCCAATGCCGTCAGAATGGGACCCAGTACCTGCGCATCGAAATCCTCGAGCGCTTGAATTTTATCGTCGATGTTGCCCTGCAGAGAAACCGTTTCTGCGCCCGCCACGTTCAGGTAAACCACATCGCAGGATTTCAGCTCGTTGAGCGCGGCATCGACTTTTCCCTGGTAGTTGGTATCGAGAAAACCGGTGGCGCCTTCGACCGGCACCGTGCGGATGCCCACCAGCCGCGCCAGCCCCTGCATAATCAGAGACGGGCTGATGAGCGCCGCTCGTTTTTCAAACAGGCTAAAAAACGATGGCGGATTTTTGGTTGGGCCGTTGCCATTGCCCCACAGCCAGATACTGTTGACCGGGTCGTCGCCATTTTCCGTGCGGGCTTTGTTGTACGGATGATGGTGCAGAATAATCTGCGCCTGATTTATGACGTACACCAAATCCTTGCAAGCGGTCGGCATGTGCTTGCGGATGCCCTCGCCGACCAGTTCGTTGGGCGGCTTCAACCGCTCGTCGAATGGCGGAATTTTTATAACCAGCAGGTTGTGGTGCCCGACGCCAGCATGAAAGGTGAGCGTCTCATCCATGATCTGTTCGTTCAAAGCCGCCACCAGACTGCGCGCCGGTTCACTCGCCAACTGCCCGGCAGTGAAATCTTTCATGATCATGTCGTTGTGGCTGGCCTGCAGGATAATGAAATCACAGCATAATGGGATTTCGCCTTCCCCCACAACAACGTCCAGCGCTTGCGCTTCCAACTGAGCCGGACTCACCCAATATTTTTCGGGATCGTATCCCAGCAGTGAAAGGCCCGATACCTCGCCGCCCACCTCCAGAGATTCTGGCACGGTGTCCAGTGAGCCCGAGCGGCCCTCCGCCGCCAGGCGGTCCATGTGCGGCGTGTCCGCCAGCTGTAACGGAGTTCGATTGTCTTTTTCGGCAATGGCCTGATCGGTCAGTCCATTGCATATGATCACCAGATATTTCATATATCCCTGTTGAATTGAGAGTGTGATAGGGGTGGACTTGGAATTATAACTCAAGTCGGCTGAATTTCCATGCCCAAGACCTTGAAAGTAGTATTTTTACAGGATTTTATTGGGATTTGCCCGGCCATCCGGCGGCCGGCTCAGGGTGGCATGAGAATTTCGCTTCATGCCGGGTAAAATCTCGGATCGCGCTATGAGTTTCAATGGCAATTCCTGGACACAAACCATTTGGCCTGGGATCAAGACATTTGCGCCCGAAAGTTTTCCACCGCCCCCTCAATCACGCGGTAGCTAATGTCAATAGGACGGCAACACACTTCGCAATCTTCGACGTAGGACTGCGACGGCACGGATAAATCCAGCAGGACCGAAATGGTCTCGCCGCAAAAAGGGCAATCAAAAAATTGTTCTTCCTGATCCATGGTCCTAAAATTATCCGGTTCGTTTGAGACCCAGGCGCTTGATGCGGGAGGCGAGGGTGGTGGGGCGGGTCTGGAGCAGTTCGGCGGCGCCGTCTTGGCCGAACACCTTGCCCCCGGTCTGCCGTAAGGCGGCCTGGATGTTGTCACGGTCCAATTGCCGGATCTCTTCAAAAGTTAAAATTTTAAAATCCTCCTGAGGCGATTTTGTCCTGGGTGAAATTCTTACCCCACGATTCCCGGGAAGATCCCAACGGAGCCGGCCGGCCTGCGCGGTGATGACCGCCCGCTCGATCACGTTCTGCAATTCGCGGATGTTGCCGGGCCAGTCGTAATTTTTCAGCTGTTCGATGTGGGCCTGACTGAGTTTGGGTTGGGTGACATTGAATTTTTTGGCGGACACGTCCAGAAAGTGCCGGGCCAGCAGGGGAATGTCGTCCTGGCGTTGGCGGAGCGGCGGCACCTCGATGGGGAAAACATTCAGCCGGTAATACAAGTCTTCGCGAAACCGTCCCGCTGTCACTTCCATTTTCAAGTCGCGGTTGGTGGCGGCGATGATGCGGACATCAACTTTCTGCGTGGTTTCGCCGCCCACCCGTTCGTAAGTTCCTTCCTGCAACACCCGCAACAGTTTGCTCTGCAGGTCATAAGGGATTTCGCCGACCTCGTCGAGGAACAGGGTGCCGCCGTTGGCCAGCTCGAAGCGCCCGGCCCGGTCCTTCACCGCGCCGGTGAAGGCGCCTTTGACGTGACCAAAAAATTCGCTTTCGTAAAGTTCGCGGGGGATGGACGCGCAATTGACCCGGATGAGCGGCCGCGCCCCGCGCGGACTGCGCTGGTGAATTTCATGGGCGATGAGTTCCTTGCCGGTGCCCGACGCCCCAAAAATGAGCACGCCCGCATCGGTGGGAGCGACCATTTCGACCTGCCTTAAAATATTTTGCAGAGCTGGACTTTGCCCGACCATCCCGCCGATGGTCTGCAATTCCAAGACCTCTTCCTGCAGGTATTCGTTTTCCATCTCCAATTGTTTTCTGAGGCGGCAAATTTCTGTATAAGCGTTATTTTTTTCCTCCTCGATTTTTTTCCGCGCGGAGATGTCGCGGGAAAAACCCACCGCATACTCGCGTCCTTCAAACTCGATAAAATTCACTTTGATTTCCATGGGAATGACGCGGCCGTCCTTGGTGCGATGCTCGTCCTCAAAGGCAACCGCTTTTTTCTTTTGCAATTCTTTCCAGAATTTTGCCCAGCTCTTTTTCGTGGAATGCGGATTGATGTCCTGAATGGTCCGGCCCACCAATTCTTCGCGCGTGTAGCCCAGCAAGTCGCAAACCGCCTGGTTGACGTGCTGGATGCGCGCCTCACTGTCGTGCCAGATGATGCCGTCTGTAGAATTTTCAATGGTGAACAGCGCCAGCCCCGGAGCATTTTCGATTGGTGAGTTTTTTTGCATCGCAAGACCCGTTACAAAGGTAAGAGGCGGCCAACTTCAGCCCAGGATCATTATGCACGAATTTGCGTAATAGTGATACTAAATTTCGTTAACTACGAAATATAGTAGTATCCGGCCTCTGCTGGATATGACGTATCTAACCAAAATTAAAGGGCTTTTCTGAAATCAAAGATTTGGCACGATCTGTGCCTTATAGGATAATAGAAGGCATTGCAGGTCCACTCAAACAGAAGGTGACACCATGAAAAGCAACCAAAATGAAGTTTCAGATCAAGCTAAATTGCAACTCCAGGGGATCAGCCATTATGGGTTGAACGTCCGCAATATGGAGCGGGCCGAAAAATTTTATACCGGTGTTTTGGGATTTCCAGTCATCATGCGCACCCGCACCAACGCCGGATTACAGCATGTCGAAGTGGACGCCGGCAATGTGGCGATCGCTTTGTTTGAATCGCCGGAGCTGGATTTAACGGCCGCGCAGAAAACCATGACCGAGGACGGCTACCTGCATTTCGCGTTTGCCGGGGACTACGCCCGCTTCGATGAAATTCTAAAATCCCTTAAAGACAGCGGCGTGGCAATGGATGGTGAACCGCGCGACTGGGGCAATGGCGTTTCGGTTTATTTCCGCGATCCCGACGGTCATCAGTTGGAAATCCATTTCGATAAATAACATTTGTTCACCCGAGGCAACGCATAACCCTAAGGAACAGGATCATGACACAGCAAACGACAGAACTCGACATCAGTATTTATCCACCCGAATCGCAGGGCGTGGGCCAGTTCGACGGCGGCCGGATCACCGAGATCAAACCCATCGGTTTTCCGCAAGATGGCCCGGTTTCGCCGCACCTGGGTCCGCTGTTTTACTGGGCCTGGGCGACGGCCAAGGGTTACGGCAAGATCGGCATGCATCCGCACCAGGCGTTCGAGATCATGAGTTACGCCCTGGAAGGTGAAATCGGCCACATCGATACGTTGGGAACGAAAAGCCGTGTCAAAGCCGGCGGGGCGCAGATCATGCAAACCGGTTCGGGCGTGTCGCATGAAGAGGAAACGGTGGGCGACCACAACGAGTTTTTTCAGATCTGGTTCGAGCCGAATCTGCGGGAAGCGGTGACGCGGGCTCCCACCTACCGGGAGTTTGCCAACGAGGATTTTCCGGTTGAAGAAAAAGATGGAGTGCGCATCAAATCCGTTATTGGCGGCGGCGCGCCGATCACCCTGGTGGCGGAAGCGGCCATGCAGGACGTGGTCATCCAGCCGGGGCATCGCTATCAACGCGGCCTCGCCGCGGGCCGTACATTGGCGATGATGATTATTAGCGGCAACGGGGTGCTGTTGGACGAGGCCACTCAGGGGAAACATTATCTCGAGCCCCGGTATTTTGCCATCGTGCATGCCGGGGAACCGGGGGTGGTGTCCTTGCAGGCGGAAGGCGACCAGGCTTTGCGGGCCGCCATTATTGAAGTGCCGGCAACGGTGGATTATCCGCTGTACCGGAATGGAAAATAGGAGGAACATATCATGTCTAAAAAATTATCCGTATTAGTGATGGGAGCAACCGGCGCCCAAGGCGGCGCTGTGGTCCGGCATTTGTTGCCGAAGGGTCATCAGGTCCGTGCCTTGACGCGCAACCCCGATTCTGCCAAAGCCAAGGCGCTCAAAGAGCAGGGCGTGGAAGTGTTGAAGGGCGACTTCACCGATGCCAATTCTCTAGTGCAGGCGGCCCGGGGGATGGACACGATGTTTGCCATGACCACTCCGTTTGAAGCTGGCATGGCGGCGGAGACGAAGCAAGGCGTGGCTCTGGCCGATGCGGCCAAGCAGGCAGGCGTCGGTCATTTGGTTTTCAGTTCGGTGGGTAGCGCCGACCGCAAAACCGGCATTCCCCATTTTGACAGTAAGTACGAGGTGGAAAAACACATCGCCACTCTTGGCATTCCTTACACGGTCAGCGCGCCGGTATATTTTATGGACAACTGCCTGGGTCCCTGGTTTTTGCCTTCCATTCAGGAGGGGGCACTTAAGTTTGCGATGCCGGCGGACCGCCCCCTGCAACAAGTGTCGGTCGATAACATCGGCGCTTTTAACGCGGCATTGATCGAGCGGCGGGACACCGTGTTCGGCCAGCGGTTCGATTTTGCCGGTGACGAATTGACCGGAGAGCAAACGGTTGCCGTGATCTCCCAGGCCAGCGACCAGACCATCGGCTACGCAGGGTTCGATCCGGAGCTCATGCGGGCCGACAACTCCGACTTCGCCGATATGTTTGCCTGGTTCAACAAAGTGGGGTATGCGGTGGACACAAAAAAACTGCGCCAGGACTTTCCAGAAGTGCCATGGCAGTCTTTTGAAGAGTGGGCCAGCCAGCAAGACTGGAGCGCCATCAAATAGAACTTCACCTTCTTGAGGGAAGCCTGTGAAACATTATGCCCATAAAATCGGCGCGGTGATGTATTTCATCTGGGGGTTGTTACACCTCAAGGCAGCATACAGCGTATATCAGCTGGGGACCACTTTGGAAGTGGGAATGGTCCAGGGCCGGGTCTATCAAGGCGCCTGGAACCTTCTGTTCTTTGCTCTGGTCGGGATGACTGTGGCAGTTGTGTTCAACTGGCACAACAGCCGCCTCGGTTACTGGATCAACCTGATCACCGTGAGCGTGACAGATATCGGATTCATTGCCTTCGTGCTGGTCCCCGGTTACCTTCCGGTTTTTCCCGGGATTCTGGGTCCGGTGTTCTGGGTGCTGGGAGTTTTATTCAGCACCATCGGTCTTTTCGCATCAGTAAAAAACACACAGACAAAACCTGCAATTGACTCATGAAACAAAGTTCATTTTAATGATGCGCAACATAATTTTGGAGGAGAGCTATGTTAAAGGAAATAAGCAAAAACGTTGTGAAATGGGCCTTATTGTCAGCTTCCGTCCTTTTCTTTTTCGGGTGCAATTCCATGCCTGCCAACGAGCCACCTGTGGCTGAGAAGACTGAGGATGCGCAGCCTGCAGAGGAGAAAAAAGAACAACTTGTATGGGACGCAGGAGCAGTTCAACTGGAACTTAAAAAGTTAGCGGATGGTGTCTATGCATTTTATCCCACCGATGCTAAAGAAAAAAATTCGAAAGGATATCCGGTTGCCACCTCCGGTGGTTTTGTTGTCGGTGACAATGAAGTACTCGTTATCGAATCAATGGTGAACAAAAGATTGGCAGAACAGGTCATGGGTTTTGTAAAGCAGGTTACCGACAAACCGATCCGGTATCTGGTCAACACCAGTTACCACGGTGACCATGCTTATGGGAATTACGTTTTTCCCAAAAGTGTGTCCATCATTCAACACCGGAAAACCAAAGAGTTCATGGACAACACCGAAGCGTTTGAAGCGGACAAACAATTCATGGTCCAGTACTTCGGCGCCAACCGTGGGATTGAGGATGTCATAGCGCGGACCGCAGATATTGTTGTAGACGATGGCGACGTAAAAACCCTTGATCTCGGTAATAAAAAAGTTCAGATCATACATATGGGATATGCACAAACCGAGGGGGATTTGTTTGTTTGGGTGCCGGGGAGCAAAGTTTTCTGGACGGGGAATCCGGTGGTGGCGCAGCCGCCAGCTTTGCCCTGGCTGTTGGATGGAAAGCATGAAGAGGTTTTAGCTACCCTGAAAAAAGTTCGCAAATTTCTTCCGGAGGATGCGGTAGTCGTTCCCGGTCATGGAGTCCCCATTCAACCTAAGGACATTGATTTTATGATTCGATACCTGGAATCATTGCACAAAGAAGTGAAAAACGCTGTTGAACAAGGAATGACTGTTGAAGAAGCGCAGAAAGTCATTACCCTGCCCGATTTTCAAGGTTATGCTCTTTTCGGCTGGGTCCATTCGGGAGTCAATGTGCCCGCAACGTATAAAGATATTTCCAATTAAAAGAACCGCAATTATTGAGAAAGGATGGCGTGATGGAATTTTCGGAACTGGTGCGGCGCCGGGCCAGTGTTAAATCTTTCGACCCGGATAAAACGATCCTCGATGCCGAATTGAAGGAACTGTTCGATGAGGTGGTGTTGAGTCCGAGTTCGTTCAACCTCCAGCACTGGACCTTCATCGCCGTCAAAGACCGGGCCATGAAAAAGAAATTGAAGGAGGCGGCTTTTGGTCAATCTCAAATAGCGGATTGCGCGGTGGCGGTGCTGGTGTGTGGCAAGCTGGACGCGTTTAAAGACGCACCTGAAATATATAAAAACACTCCGCAGGAAATTCAAAACCTGGTTCTGCCCAAGATCCACAACTTTTACGCCGGCAATCCTCAACTGCAACGCGACGAGGCCATCCGCAGTGCTTCGTTGGCGGCCATGACATTGATGTATGGCGCCACCGATCGGGGCTGGGCGACGTGCCCCATGATCGGGTTCGATCCGTCAGCGGTGTCGAGACTGTTGAGCCTGACCTCCAACCTGATTCCGGTCATGTTCGTCGCCATCGGCCACCAGAAAACCCCGCCGCGGCCCCGCAGCTATCGCCACCCGGTCGAACAGGTCGTGCGCCTCAACAGTCTCACCGGTCCCCCCCTGGCGGGGGAGGCAAATGGCTGACCTCTGGTTTCATGCCTAATAATTGTTGAGCGCAAGTTGAAGCTCTGACAAGTTACCCGCGGAGGTACTCTGCCTAGCGTGTCGCCAAGTGACTAAATTAGGATGTAGCCTCGATGGTGAGCGTTGTGTGGGCGCAAACCAGCGGGACTTTCCTTCTTTAAAACAATGATATAAAGAGGCCCCTCTAACGGGTATTAAAAATTGTCACACTCGGTATCCCCCAACGGACAAAAATTGTCCCATAATTTTTAGATATAACTCATCAAAATTCAATGATTTGTATGGAATCCCATACAAAATTGCTACCGAGGTTGTACCCGTTTGACCAATATTTTGTACATTTACAATAAAGGAAAATTTAATAGAATTTTAAAAGGCTTACTTCTAAAGGTGTTGACCTGTTTTTTTAATTATCTCTGGAATGGCACGGATTTTGCTGTACTTAGAGTGAATCCAAAAAACTGAATAGGGGTTACGAGAAAACCCCTCGCCATCCCCCCGGAAATTTTTTTGAGGGGTTTTCTCGGACCGATTCGTATTAAACGCGGGGCTTGATTGAGAGGAGAAGTGCCATGTTCTACGAAGTTCGAATTAAAAATCCAGATGGATCGTTGAAAAAAGTAGTGACGCAAAGCACTTTACAAAAATTGCATTGGGAAAATTTTCAGAAAGCTGAAGATGGTATTGGCCTGGTGACCGCCAGCCGACCCCAGGTTCCGGCATGGGTAAAACAGAATCTGGACGCTATCTATCCTGAATCAGGCGATAACTACTGATCGTATTTTTGAAGGTAACTTGCGATGCCGGAAATTTGTATCCGCAGTCTCATGTCGCGAGATTAATCGCCATGCCTGGAGTGCTGGCAACAGTTTCCTGGCTCAAATTACAAAATCGCCCCACCGTCCCCAATCCGGTGTGGCCCCGATGAGTTTCCTTTTTTTCCTCCCCAAGAGGTTGGGCGGCGTATTCGTCCGATTCACTCCACCCTCATAGATATTTTTCATTTCATCTTTTATGCAATTTCCCCACATTCTATTGTAGATTGTTCCTCCAGGTTTTAACCTATTCATCCGAGGCGGATTTTGGCACGATTCCAGTTGGGTATCACTCGCGTTCCCCATCAACACACCGTCATCCAGATCTATCAGGTGCTTGATGTGGCCATGAACATCATGAGCATCGGCCAGTATTCAGTGATGATCCCGGGGCTGGCCAGCGATCAGGTTCGACAAAATCCAGACACCCAATTGGTCACGACGATCGGTTTTGGCCGGATGTTCTGGTTGTTTGCCTGGCACGGCATGCAACCCCGGCACATGCAGGACTTCGAGGAATGGCAGGGAGAAGAGGGTCGCATCCTGCCAGCCACCGAGGGCGACCTGGCGGTGGTGCTGTCCTCCAACCGCAAAGATTGTGTGATGGACCTGGCCGGGCAAGTGGAGCGACAGTTGCAAGGCATGGTTGTAAAAGTTGATGAAGTGCACAGTGTTGCCGCGACCGAGTGCGATGCTGGAGCGGCCGAGTTGCCGGAAGAATTATTCATCGACAGTGCAGAACCGGATTTCACTGGAGGGTGTTTTCTTTTTACCCAACGGTACCGGTTTGAGCGTCCCGCAACTCCGGGAATTCACTTTCAGAAAGCGGTCCAACTTTCCGGCCGGCAAAACGAAATGCTGGTTCATGGCTTGCCTTATGCCGGGGAGCAGGAGCAGGGAGAGATGCTGACAGTCTACATGCGCGATCCCTCTGTGCTGGAGAGTGTTTTTCAGCGTATGATGATGGATTCGCCCGCTGACCCGGCCCGGCACTGGCTTCAGGATTGCCCAGCCGTATCCGGGACTTTATTTTTTGTGCCTTCGCTGGATGTCCTGACCGGACTGCGCATGGGAGGAATCCGTATGAACCGGTTTTCTGCCACCCAGCAATTCAAATAACCCCTTGCAGGGGAGGCAATGGGCTGAACTCTGTGCATCATGCCTAATAGTTGTTAGGTGCAAGCAGAGTGTGACCCTTTTTACTCCGGGCCTTGCCCGGTTCATTTTTTTGAAAGAGTTCATTGATGAGCAATTCTGAGCTTTCGGCGGATGATTTGGAAGTTTTGAAACAAACCGCACTGAACAATCCTAATGATGTGACGGCCCATTTGGATTTGGGCGCTGGCCTGATTGGTCAGATGAAGGGTCAGGAAGCCTTGGAGGCGTACATGAAAGCCGTCCGGCTTCAGCCGGAAAATGCCAAGGCTCACTTTGGCCTGGCGAAGGCCTTCGATGCTCTCCGGCGTTATGACGAGATGATCGACGCTTTTAAGGAGGCGACATTTCTGGCTCCGGACTGGGCAGAAGCTTCCTACAATCTGGGTCTCGCTTTGATGGTGGTGGGCCAATACGAGGACGCGGGCGAATCTCTTCAGCAGACAGTGAAGATTCAGCCGGATCATGCGGAAGCGCATCGAGTGCTCAGTCTCGTGTACGGCCTCACCGGGGAAAAAGATGCCGCCGAATTTCATAAAAAAGAAGCCGCGCGATTGAATCCCGAACTCAAAGCTTGAGCCCTTGAGTGGCAGCGTTTTTCATAAATCAAATGACCCGGCGTGATAGGCACTTTCATGCTGGGCACCAACGAATAATCTGGGGCAATGCAGATTCCCGGTATTCCATCACCGTGAGCTTTAAATAATTATTGAAATGCCATGGATGATATTTAAATCAGCCCGGCCGTGTTCCTCTATTCTCAGGGAAAGCGGCGTGCCTCAAGATGATATAGTTGGAGTTTGGTGGCCTAAAAGCCGTTACAAGACTACTCGAATCAATTGATTTAGGTGGTTGACAGCTTGCTCAATTTTGGTTAAAAATTATATTTATCCGTATTTTTCACTCATATTATGGTGGGTAGGTGGTTTTCCCCCTCATCCGAGAAAATACCAGATTTTTGACCATCTAAAGCATATTTCCCTTCTAAAGGGCCTTTATTTTAGGTGGAATGTCCATTATACTAAATAAATCAATAAGTTGATCCGATATTTCCAGAGTTTCATTGGAGTCGCAAATGAAATTGCAGCTTTGATTTTAACGATTTAAAGCGTTAGGAATTTTGATGGCTAAAGCACCTGCCAAGGGAGTCGCAGGCACTCTACAAGAAATTTTGACCAACCTTCAGACTCAGGTGAAGGACCGCACTTTAGAGTTGGAGGCCGCGAACAAAAAGATCGCTGAACTGTCTCAGGGCGCTGGACCGGACCTCAGCGGCGATCTGAAAATGGAAAAAATCAAACGCGAAGAAGCGCAAAAAGCGTTTAAAGAATCCCAGGAAAAAGTGGCCACCCTCGAAAAAGAACTTAGCGAAGCCAAGTCTGCCGTTCCCGAGACAGGCCCTTCCAGCGCTGAGTTGGAGGCTGAAGTTGTAAAGCGCACCCAGCTTGAGCGGAGCCTTGCTGAACGCACCGAAGAACTCCTCAGCACGAATAAAAAACTGGTTTCGGAATCCGACGCCCGGCGGAGCGCGGATGACGCCTTGAAAGCCGAGCAGGCGGAGTTGGCCAAAGGCGGGGATGGCACCGGGGCTTCCGATGTGATGCTCAAATCAGAAGTCGAGAGACGGGAAAAGCTGGAGGCCGAACTCAAGCAAACCCAGGCGGACCTCGAGGCCGCCTCGAAAAAATCCTCCGAGGGTTCCGGGACGGCAGAAGATCTGCAGAAAAAACTCGACGAAGCCATTAAATCTGAAGAGACCCTTAAAAAAGATAAAGACGATCTGGCGAAAGCCAAGACGGACCTGGAAAGTCAAGTCAAGGATTTGCAGGAAAAACTGGAATCCGCGGAGACGGCCTCCGCCGAGGAGTCCGGCGCCGAAGATGTGATGCAACAGCAGGTCGACGAACTGCGTGAATCCGAGGAAGCGCTTAAAAAGGACAAGGCGGATTTGGAAGCCCAACTCCAGGGAGTTCAGGGTGAGTTGGGCGCCAGCCTGAAACAATCGTCGGAAGGTTCCGATGTGGCGGAAACCCTCCAAAAAAAGGTTGACGAAGTCCGCAAGTCTGAAGAGGTCCTCAAAAATGACAAGGCGCAATTGGAGACCCAGGTCAAGGAGTTCAAAGAAAAGATAGACGCCATCAACCTTGAAACGGCCAAAAGCTCGGGTGCGACCGATGTCATGCAACAGCAGATTGAGGAAGCACGCGAGGCCGAGGAACAAGCGCAAGCCGCTAAACTTGATTTGGAAAAACAGGTCCATGAAAGTATGGACATGTTGGAATCCACTAAAAAGGAAGTGGCGGACCTTAAGACGGATCGCGAAAAATTGGACGGGGAATTCAAAGATGTTCAGGGCAAGCTGGATGAAGCTTTGAAGGCTTCGGCCGAAGGTTCCGGTGCCGCTGAAGCATTGCAGAAACAAGTCGATGAAATCCGCGAGTCCGAAAAAACACTAAAAGATGAGAAAGGTCAGTTGGAAGGCCAGCTCAAGGGAGCTCAAGCCTCCCTGGATTCCGCATTGAAACAATCGGCGGAAGGTTCTGGTGCGGCGGAAGCTCTGCAGAATCAAATCGATGAAGTCCGCAAATCCGAAGAAGCTCTCAAGACCGCCAAGACCCAGCTGGAAGACCAGGTCAAGGAAATGAAGGACAAATTGGATGCCTCCAGCCTGGACACCGCCAAGAGTTCGGGCGCCATGGAAGCGTTGCAAAAGCAGATGGGGGACATGCAAAAAACCAATGAAACTTTGAAGGGCGAAAAAGTAATTTTAGAGGAGCAGGGCAAGGAAAATTCCAATCAGATGGAAGCCGCCAAACGGGAATGGAAGCAAGCCAAAATCGAACAGGATAAAATCGCGCATGAGTTGAAGGACGCGCAAACCAAACTCGACGCGGCATTGAAATCTTCCGCGGAGGGTTCTGGCGCCGCGGGTGAGTTGCAAAAGCAAGTGGAGGAAGCCAACGCATTGGCTGAGGCGATCAAGAAGGAAAAGGCCACTTTTGAAGAACAAGTTAAGAAGTTGACCGGCGAATTGGAAGAATCCAAAGCGGCGTTGCAAAAGGAACTGGCTGAAAAAGCCTCGGCAGAATCCACCTTGAAAGAGATTCAAATGCAAATGGCAGCGCCGTCCACCCCGGCACCGGCGTCCACCCCGGCTCCCGTTGCATCAACCCCGGCGTCTGCTCCAGCGCAACCCACTGCGACTGCGCGCCCCGGCCTCAGTTCTGAGGACAACCGGAAAATCGATAAGTTGGAGACCTCCATTAAGAAAAATCCGAGGGATCTTAAAGCGTATCTCGAGCTTGCGGATTTGATGATCAAACTCAACCGCATGGGCGAAGCGGTCAAGCCATTGGGCAAAGCCGCTAAACTCAAACCCAAGGATCCGACCATTCAGTTCAAACTGGGAGATGTGCATTATAAGCTACAGCATTACCAGGATGCCCTGGGGCCGTTCAATCAGGCGGTCCGGTTGAACCCCAAATATGCCGAAGCGCATTACAACCTTTGTATGATTAACGAACTGGTGGGCAACGAAGAGGCGGCTCGCAAGCATTATCAGCTTGCCCTCAAGATCAACCCCGATATTGAAACCCAGATGGGCGATTGATCGCGATCATTTTTTCAAATCCCACATTTCTTCCTGATTAAAATTCATCCATGTCCTGAACCATTTTGACGGCTTTGATGTGGGCGAACACCTCCTGCCCCGGTTTGAGGTCGAGGTGCGCCAGGGATTTTCGGGTGATGGTGGCCACCAGTGGGACTCCAATATCAAGTTTTATGTTGACGGAATAACCCTCGGTATGGATCTCCCCGATTTCCAGAACCCGGGCCGGCAGAATATTCAACACGCTGGTTTTAATTGCGGCAGTTCCCAAAACCAGGCTCACGTCTTGCGCCCGAATGTGCAGGCGCAAGGTTTGCCCCACAGCCACTTCATGCCTTGGCAGATAAAGAGACCGATTTTTGAATTGCACCCGCATCAACCCAAAACTCTCATCCACTTCCGCCACTCGGGTTTCCAGCACCGCTCCCGTCAATGAGGGCCCCATCTTCAAGCCCAGGTCCAATCGGGACAACACCGTATTGGCCTCACCGCTGGCGACCACCCGGCCCTCTTCCAACAGAACCAGGGTGTCGACCAGTTGCAGAACTTCCTGGAGTGAATGGCTGACATAAACAATTGGCAGGCTCAACTCCGAACGCAGGCGCAACAGGAAGGGCAGAATTTCAAGTTTGCGCCGGGCATCGAGATTGGCCAGCGGTTCATCCATCAACAGGAGTCGGGGGCTGGTGAGCAAGGCGCGTCCCAGAGAAACACGCTGTTGTTCGCCCGCGGACAATGCCCTC
>Ga0209987_10000364_pt1 | contig 23512 bp, 19 predicted proteins | sample N074metaG_FD_182134 | JGI IMG/M metagenome (GOLD analysis project Ga0209987, IMG submission 182134) | Deep subsurface microbial communities from Kermadec Trench to uncover new lineages of life (NeLLi) - N074 metaG (SPAdes) (version 2) | ecosystem: Environmental > Aquatic > Marine > Ocean trench...
TACACCCATGCCTCCACGGCCGATCTCACCCTCGATGGTGAAGGCGCCGTGCAGCGCCTTGGCGAGGCGGCCGGGAAGAGTGTTGTCGTTCGATTCTGTCATTCGCGGTCGGCTTTCGAGTGGCCCTGGTCGGTTACCCGCTCGGGCAACCCTCTAATCTGTGTCGAGAAGGCTCGGGGAGCAACTTGGGCCGCCCATGACGCTTCCTGAGCGGGTATATCGGCAGATTTGCCCTTGGCCCTGCCAGGGCGACGCGCCATATTGGCAGAAGATACCGGCGCCGAATCCCCGTGCGACGCGGGTAACCGGCCCCCGCAGCCGATGAACATGGGCTTTTTTGGTGTTGGCGGGCCGTTCTCGCCCGCCCGTGGTGTCGTGGCATATCGGGTGCATACTTGAGAGACGAACTCGTGTGCCCGAAACGGGCGCGCCCGATACGGCGTTATGAGGAGTGATGAGGCCATATGTCTGAGCGAATGACCATACCCGTCCTGCCGCTGCGCGAAGTGGTGCTGTTCCCGTCCGTGACCGCCCCGATCGGCGCCGGACGTCCCGCCACCCTGCGCGCTATCGAAGCGGCCCTGGCGAGCGAAGACAAATTTATTTTCGCGGTGTCCCAGCGGGAGAACATCGAGGACGTGTCGCCCGAGTCGCTGTACACCATCGGGACGGTGGCCAAGGTAGGGCAGGTGCAACGTGGACTCGCGGGCATGCAGTTGCTGCTCCACGGTGAGCACCGCGGCATCGCCATGGAGTACCAGGAGCACGAAGGCTACTTGCAGGCGATCGTCCGCAAGGCCGAGGAGATGGTGCCCGAGGATCCCGATGACACGGCGTTCGTGGCGTTGTACCGGGAAGCACGGGAGCGCGCCGCCGAGCTGGGCCACAAGTCGGGTCTCCCGGACGAGGTGGTGCAACAGGTGCTGGCCGGGGTGACGGATCCGGGCCAGTTTGCCGATCTCATCTCGGGGTACATCGACATCGAGCCGGCACAGCGTCAGGTGCTGCTGGAGACCCTGTCGGTGAAGGAGCGGTTGCGTCGCGTGCTGGTACACGTCCAGCATCATGTCACCGTGCTCGACGCCCAGGAAGACATCAAGTCGCAGGTCCAGGAAGAACTGGGTGAGCGTCAGCGGGAGATGATCCTGCGGGAGCAGCTCAAGACCATCAAGCAGGAGTTGGGTGAAGACGACGAAGCCGACGAGTTCGAGGAACTGCGACGCACCCTGTCCGAACTGCCCCTTCCGGAGAATGCCCGCAAGGAAGTCGATCGCGAGCTGGGCAGGATTTCGCGCATCTCCCGCGAATCGATGGAGTCCCAGGTCATCCGCACCTTCCTCGAAAACGTGGCCGAGCTTCCCTGGGGCACACGCAGCGAGGATCACCTCGATCTGGCCCAAGCCGAGGCGATCCTCGACGAGGACCACTATGCCCTGCAGGACGTCAAGGACCGCGTCCTCGAATTCCTGGCGGTGCGTCAGCTCCGCAACGAATCCGAGGCCCGGGAGGCCGAAGCTTCCGCTGAGGCGGCTGCCGCCCGTTCGGAGGAATCCGCTCCGAAGGAAAGCGCCGGAGACGAGGCGGGAGAGGACGGCTCACCCCCTCCCCCCGTCGGCACCGGCAACGAAGACGACAAGGCCCCCAAGGGACCCATTCTGCTCTTCGTCGGCCCTCCGGGCGTCGGCAAGACGTCGGTCGCCAAGTCCATCGCCCGGGCAATGGGGCGAGAGTACGTGCGGATCTCCCTCGGTGGGGCTCGTGACGAGGCCGACATCCGCGGTCACCGGCGAACCTACGTGGGTGCCATGCCCGGCCGCATCATCGCGGGCATGAAGCAGGCCGGCACCAAGAATCCCGTGTTTCTGCTGGATGAGGTCGACAAGCTCGGCGTGTCCTTCCAGGGCGACCCCGCCAGCGCGCTGCTCGAGGTGCTCGACCCGGCGCAGAACGACAGCTTCACCGATCATTACCTCGGGGTGCCGTTCGATCTCAGCGAGGTGTTGTTCATCGCCACGGCCAATTTCATCGAGAACATCCCCGGGCCCCTGCTCGATCGGATGGAGGTGGTGGAATTCTCCGGCTACACCGATCGCGAGAAGCTGCACATCGCGCGGCGCTATCTCCTCCCGCGCCAGCTCATCGAGAACGGGCTCGACCGCGAGCGGCTGACGGTGACCGACGAGGCGATTGCCGAGTCCATCGCCGCGTACACGCGGGAAGCCGGTGTCCGTCAACTGGAGCGCGAGCTGGGCAAGTTGGCGCGCAAGGTCGCCCGGCGCATCGCCAGTGATGAAATCACTAGCATGAGCGTCGACGTCGAGGGGGTCCGCGACATTCTCGGCCGGCCCAAGGTACACCCCGAACACGCCGCCGAGCACGATCAGGTCGGGGTGGCTACCGGGATGTACTACACACCCGCCGGCGGCGACATCATGTTCGTCGAGGCTTCCACCATGCGCGGCAAGAGCGACCTGGTTCTCACCGGCCAGTTGGGTGACATCATGAAGGAATCGGCCCGGGCCGCGTTGACCTACGCCCGGACCCACGCCGCGGCGCTGCAGATCGATGAAGAGATGTTCGAGCGCGACATCCACATCCACGTCCCGGCCGGCGCCGTCCCCAAGGAAGGACCGTCAGCCGGTATCGCCATGGCCACGGCGGTGGTGTCGGCCCTCTCGGGCTTTCCCGCGCGTCACGACATCGCCATGACCGGGGAAATCACCCTGCGAGGACGGGTTCTGCCAATCGGCGGAGTAAAGGAAAAGATCTTGGGGGCGGTGCGGGCCGGCATCACCTCGGTGGTTCTGCCCAAGGAAAACGAGGCCGATCTCGAGGACCTCCCCTCCGAGGTGCTCGATACCCTGGAAATACATCTGGTCGAGGAGTTGGGCGAGGCCCTGGCGCTCACCATGCGCGGCGCCACCCTCCACGAGGGGCGCCTCCTGTTTGCCGATGAGCAGACCGATGGCGCCGGGATGTCGGCCCGCCTGGTCGGCTAGAGCTCTCAGGCCTCGTGCGGCGGGTTGCCGGCCGGCGTGACGGCCCCCTCAGCATGGCCGGCGAACGCCACCCGATTCCGGCCACTGGTCTTGGCTTGGTAGAGGGCCACGTCGGCTGCGTGGGCCAGCGTCGACCCCGTCGAGCCGTCGCCGGGATAGACCGAAATCCCGATACTCACCTCCACCGGAACGGTTTCGCCATCCTTGGTAGTGGCCGGGCGCTCCCGCAGTGCGGCCTGTAGCTTCCGGGCCACCGACCCCGCACCGTCCCGATCGCTGCGCCGCAGCACCATCCCGAATTCCTCGCCCCCGTATCGGCCGATCAGGTCGCTGGCCCGAGCCACGCTCTGGAACACGTGCGCCACATGGAGCAGGACTTGGTCGCCTACCAGATGTCCGTGGCGATCGTTGACTCGCTTGAAGTGATCGATGTCGATCATCAGGAAGGCGAATTCTTCATCGTTGCGTTGGGCGTACTCGACGGCGTTCTGCAATTCCGCCATGAGGGTGGCGTGGTTGAGCAATCCGGTGAGCCCGTCCTTGTGGACCATCTCCCGGATGCGCCGGCCGCGTTCGGCCCGGGTGATGACCACCTGCAGCAGCAGGTTGATGCTCTGGTCGATCGGCTTGGTCAGGAAATCGTCCGCCCCGGCCCTGAGTGCCTCGATGTGACTCGAGATCGAGCCCCGCCCGGTCAGGAACACGATCGGCAGCAGGTTGTATTTCGGGTCCTGGCGGATGAGCCTGGCCAGGCTGAAACCGTCGAGGTCGGGGAGTTGCACGTCCAGCAGAATGAGGTCGGGAATCTCCTGCGCCAGAATCTCCTGGGCCCGGGCCGCGTTCTCCGCGTGGTTCACCCGGATGTTGGACGATTCGAGCGCCGAGGCGACCAGCTGCGCCTGTGCCAGGTCGTCCTCGACCAGGAGGACGTTGGAAGGGGGCACCCCGATCCGCGCCAACGTCTTGGCATAATACGCCAAGTCGTCTTGGATCTGATCCGGGTGGAAGATGGCATCCACGCCCGCCGCCACCGCCCCCAACTGGTCGTGGCCCTTCCCGGTGTCGACCAGGATCACCCCGCGCGGCCGCAGCTCCCGGTTGCTCGACCATGCCGCCGCGGTGGCGCGGGTGTCGAAATCGGTGGCGTCTCCTATGATCACCAGAATGTCCGGTCGAACGGACGCCGGGATGGCGCTGATGTCTTCGGACTCCTGGTGCTCGGTGACCCGGAAGCCGGCCGTCGTCAGCGTCTCCGCAACGGTGGCCAGCAACTCGTCGTGCTGCCCGACGACGCGCGCCTGCCAACCGAACGTGTGGGGGAATTCGGTCTCGAATTCCCCGGTGCCACCCGTGAGAGGAACACTGTCGAGCAGGCTGGTGAGTTGGTCGATGGCGCCGTCGAGCCGCTTGACCGCCACCGAATCCCACGTCTGGTGGCCGATCATCCACTGCTCCGCCTCCCGGGCGATCTGGCTCAACTCGGGGAAGCCGTGTGACCCGCCCGAGCCGGCCAGCTGGTGCAGGCGGTTCCTGAGTGATGCCGCCGCATCCTCCTCGCCGGCCGCCAGCGCCGCGAGGTCCTTGCGCAGCTCGGCAAACCGACCGGGCAACTCGGCCGCGTAGGCCTGCTGCAGTTGGGCATAGGCCTTCTCGAAGGTCTCGTCGGTAATGTCGTTCACGACCCCGCTCCCAACCGTTCGATGCTCAACCGCGCCGCCGCCACGAACGCCGGCGCCTGGCCCCAATGCCCCTGCACGGTACCCCCCTGTCTGGCGGCGATGACCGCGGTCAGGTCGTCCACCACGCTGATGAGCGGCATCCCCGGCCAGCGATACCCCTTGGGAACCAGGCTCACCTCGCCAAACGGAAGCGCCTCCGCTTGTCCCACCGACCACAGCGACGTTGTCCGGCCCGCTTGCACCGCTTGGCGCAGCACCGGCGTCAACAGCGGGAAGGCGTCGGCCGGGGCCATCAGGGTCACCGACTGCTCGGCCCGGGCGATGTCGTGGCTGATGAGTCGCACGGCTGCTCGCGGCGAGTCAATCTCGACCAGGCTGGGAGAGTCTGGCCCGGCGAGCGCCTCCAAAGAACTGGCCAGAACGTCGAGCGCGGCGTTCTGCCGGGAGGAAAGTCGAGCCACGACCACCTGTGGGGGTTCCGGCCGGTACCGCTTGGGCCTCCCGCTCTCGCCCACGGCAGCTCCCTTGGCCACCAGGCCGGCCAGCGCGCTGTAGGCGTTGGCCCGGGCCAGGTTGGCCGCCCGGGCTATGGCGTACCCGGTACCCGGCCCGTGCTCCAGCAGGACCTGGTATACCTGGCTTTCCGTCGGGGTAAAACCGAACGGCGTGAGGTCCACCGCAGTCATAGTGGTAGTATGAGCTACTATGGATTGGGAAGCAACCTGATTGGATGGCGCTAGCTGTAATCCAGTTGCCAGCCGAGCAGTTTGGCCGTCAGCGCCAAGCGGAAGGTGACGTCGACCTGACGCGAGGCCGGGGTCTTGTCGTACGGCAACAGGGGAAAGAAATGGGCGCTGGCCTTGTTCGCTCCCTTGGGTTGCGAACGTAGGTTTTTCGGATGCCACACGCCGGTATCGTCACACTCCTTCAGCAGCCTTCCCAGCACCCGCATAGCCGTGGGTGCCGTGTGCAGGGCATCGATTCGTACCAGAATGTTTATCAGGTGGAGGGCCAACGGGATGTCGGTGGTAACTCCCCTGGCGTCCGCCTTGATGGGGTTGCCCAGCAGAACGTGAGCCGGTCTCAGCGTTTTCTTGCCAAGTTTGATGATCACCGGTCGCTTCGGCGCCGGCTGGGCCAGGTACTGCCCCAAACGCTCGGTGAAGCCGGCCCGCTCTCGCTGGAGGTTGGGCATCGATGCCATCATGGCCAAGGAGTACCACGTGGGCGGATAGGCATCGGGGTGCAGCAGGTATCTCTTCCCCGACTTCACGAATGGCTTTTCGGCCTGGGGGCTTCTGAGGAAGTTTGAAACGGCGGTCGCGGTTCGATGGGCCGAGCCTCGCAGACGCGGATCGATGTTGAAACCGGCCTCGGCCAGTGCCGTCGAAGCCGCCTCTCTGAGGTTGTTCCTCACCCAACGTTCAGTGAGGGGTGACTCCTTGACCATTTTCTTGAATTCGAACAGCAGCGCCGGGTCCGGGTCACGCGACAGCAGGCGGAACAACACCCTGGTGGTCAGTTTGAAGGTTCGGTCGTCCGCGGGCCAGCCAAGTTGGAGAAGCCGGCGATACTGCGCCACCGTGCCGACGTCCCGAATGCCGTGCAACGGCGACGGGGCCAGGCCCATGATGTTGCCGGCCCAGATGCCGGTAGGCCGTTGTTTCTTGGCGATGCTGGCGGCCGGCTTGTAGCTCCTGACGGCCTCGGCTGCCTCCGCCAGCTCCTCGGGCGAGGCGTATCCCTCAGGCGCCAGGTCCAGCAGGACCCGGTAGCGGATGGACGGCCCACCGTGTTCCAGGAGCCAGGTGAGTGGTATCGGGTGCTGCTGCGGGAGTTCCAGGATGGGCCCCTTGCCGGGTGGTGGGAGCGGGAAACGGCCGCAATTATAGTATTACTGGTCGATCACGACTAGTACCATGTTTTTAACTTGTTGTAACACAAGGTGTTACAATGCGGGGCAATGGCGGATTGCCGCCTCGCACACCGCCGGAAGGGCGCTAATGGCCTTCATCTCCTACGTCCAGGACTCGGACATCCCCGAACGGGACCGGGTAGCCGACGACGACAACATCATCCGTATCCATGGCGTTCACTCGAGGGTAATGCGCCATCACTTTGACCTTTATCTCGAGCTAATGAGGCGCCGGAGTCCTCTCACGCGCCGGCAGCGGGAGATGATTGCCGTCGTGGTTTCGTCCTACAACGACTGCCACTACTGAACGGTGCATCACGGAGCGGGACTCCGTGTCGTGTTGCAGCAAGAGCATCCCGACGAAGACCACACGGCCTTCGTCGAGGCGCTGGCGCACGATTACCGTGCCCTGGATTTGCCGCCGTTGGATCGAGCCATCCTCGACTATGCCATGAAGTTGACCCGATCCCCCGGGGACATCACTCCAGAGGACGTCGTCCCGCTCCGGGCCCAGGGACTGGACGACGTTGCCATCCACGATCTCGTTTCCGTGACGGCCTACTTCGCCTTCGTGAACCGCATTGCCGACGGGCTCGGCGTCGCCCTCGAAGACCGGTGGCAGGAAGACTCCTCCTGAGCGGTACTACTGTTGCAGCCGGGCGTCGCCCGCCGCCTTGAACTCGGAGCCTTCGTTCCACGTCGGTTGATCGGAAGCATTCGCCACCTTCAAGGCGGTCCGCAGCATGACCCGGAGTTGCTGCATTGCTCCATCAAGCGTGTACCAGGTGAGGAGCTCATCGCCCGGTTGGTGGTACCGCCGTTCCCCGTATTCGGCATCCATCTGCGCTCCCCAGCCGGGGTCCCGCCTCACGTAATCCTGGCCGAACTGCAGCGACAGGGCCGGCACTCCCGCCAGCACGAAGGGGAAGTGATCCGAGCGGAAGAAAAAGCCTTTGCGGAGGGCGTCCGGGTTCACGGTCACGTCCAGCTTCTCGGCGCGGGCCGCGGCCGTGAAGGCGTCGCCCAGGGAAGACTGGTTGACCCCGAGTGCGGACACGTCGTTCGTCGGGCCGTACAGGTTCATCTCGTCGAGATTGATTACCGCGGCCAGGTCCCTGAGGGGGAGCGTGGGCCGGGCGGCAAACGCCTTGGATCCGAGGAGGCCTGATTCCTCGGCCCCGAACGCCATGAACAGGATCGACCGGTCGGGGCGCACGCCGCTGGTCATGAACGCCTCGGCCGCGGCGATGACCGCCGCGGTGCCCGAGGCGTTGTCGACGGCTCCGTTGTAGATCGAATCCCCCTCGACCGGCGTGCCGATTCCGAGATGGTCGTAGTGGCCGCCGATCAGGACCGACTCATTGGGGTTGTGGCCCCAACCCGTGAGCCGCCCGACGACGTTGACCGTCTCAGACAATTCGATGACGCTCACCACCGACGCGGCCATCGATACCGGTAGCTCGACCGGAGCGAAGCTCCCCGATGCCGCTAGGCGCAGCACCGCCTCCACGGATGGCGCCACCGGCTGCAATAGTTCGGCGGCAATCGATTCCGCCAGCCAACCCGCCAGGAGGAGCTCCGTCGGCGGCGCCTCCAGCCGGACCTGGGGGCCGGTCCACGACCCCGACACCGTGGCCCAAGGGTATGTGGCGCTAGCGGTGGTGTGGACCAGTAAAATGCCGGATGCCCCCTGGCGCGCGGCTTCTTCGATCTTGTAGGTCCAGCGGCCGTAATAGGTCAACTCCTCGCCCCGGAAGATTGTCGAATCGGCGAAGCCCGGGTCGTTGACCAACGTCAAGACGATCTTCCCTGTGACATCCACCCCGGCGTAGTCGTCCCATTGATATTCCGGCGCGACCACCCCATAGCCGACGAACACGACGCTGCTCCGTGCCTCGATAACCGGCTCGTCTCGCATTGACCACATGACAAAGTCATCGGGGTAGCGCAGGCGTCGAGCCGGACGTCCGGGAATGAGGAGAGACAATGTAGGACTGGGAGTCAGAGAGATAATGGGAACGCGGTGGAAGAACGTTCCGTCGTCCCCCGCAGGCTCGAGCCCGACCTGGCGGAACTCAGCCGCGATGTACTTGGCCGCCAGGTCGCCTCCGCGAGTGCCCGGCGCCCGGCCTTCGAGGGCGTCGTCGGACAGGAATTCCAGTGCCGCCCAAAACGTCGTTCGGCTGACGGCGTCGGCCAACCGGTTTCCCGCCGAATCCACCAGGGCGGTGACCGCGCTTTCCGTGCAGCTGGTCAGGGCCAGCACGACTATCCACAAGACCCGTTTCATCCTGTCTCCTCTGACGGACTCACCCCGGATCCACACCAGGGTGGGTCGTCCAGGAAATGCTTGATTGCCGCTAGCACCGCATCGGGATCGGTCTGGTGCGGCCGGTGCAGGGTTCGGTGAATGGTGATCATCCGGCTGCACTCGATGGTGTTATTGATCGCCTCGCCAAAGGCAAAGGGGATCGTGGGGTCCCGCTTCCCCCAGATCAACAATGTCGGTTGCCGGACGTCACCAAACCTCGTCTGAAGGGCCGCGAAATCAAACTCCCGCAGCACCCGCGCCGAGGCGGCCCGGAACGCGGGATCCAGCAGCGGATCGTACCGGCGCCGTTCCTCGGGCTCGGCCAGCCACTCCGAGTCGTGCAGCGGGACCACCAGTTCGCCGACCACCGCGTTGATCCAACCCATGACGTCGGCTCCTTCGCCGATCACTGCCATGGTTGCCGGACTCAGTCCCCAGCCGGCCGACGCGATCAGCACCAGCCCCACCACCCGGTCGGGCCGCTCGAGCGCCACCGCCGCCGCCACCTCTCCCCCCATCGAGTGTCCCACCAGCACGATCGGCCCGGGAATGTGCCGGTCGATGAACGCCGTCATTCGCCGGACGTAGCCCGCCAGATCGTAAGAGGTCTGCGGCTTGTCGCTCAGGCCGAACCCGGGGAGATCCACCGCCACGACACTGGTGCGGGCGGCCAGCTGGTCGAACATCGGCCGGAAGGCCATCAACGACTCGGCGTAGCCGTGAAACAGGAGCACCGTCGTGTCTCCCGTGCCCGCCCGCACGGCTCGCACCATCACATCGTCGGCGCTCAGCCACTCCGCCTCGTGCGGCGGACTGTCGGTCGAGTGCCGGTCCAGCAGCACGATCAGTCCTGCCAGGAGGGGGACGATCATCAGCCACCGGAAACGCATGCGCACTAATCTGTCGCCTTCAGAAAGGAATCGGGCAGCGGCCGCTCCGGGGCAAGTGTTCCAGCTCATGGAACCCGCCACGCGAATGTGCCATTGTTCTATACTTAATGCCAAGCGGGCGTAGTTGCCGCTCCCTCCATTTGGGGTGTGCGGTAGCCATCGTCCCCAGGCGGCCGACGCCTATTCTCTGGGGAACCCCGATGCCCTGCGGGCGTCGCGAGAAGAGACCGTCATGATGATCGACGATGTGTGGCACGGCCCCATCTACACCATGAGCAGCCGCGGACGGCTGGCACGCATCCGCTAGCAGGCGCTGCTCACCGGCTCCACGGTAGCTGGCAGCGGACCACCGCGACGGTGCCCCGGCCCAGCACGCCGCGCTCGCTGGTCAGCACCACGCGCTGGTCGTCGAGCCAGGCCACTCCCTCCCCCTGTGACTCGAGCCCCAGTATCGGGCAGGTGGTGACCGGCCCGTCGCCCACGGCGCCGGTCTCATCCACCGCGTAGAAGAACAGCTCGCGATAGGTTCGCACCACCAGCCGGTGGCCGTCTGCCGAAAGGTCGGCCCCGGTCACTCCGGCCAGCCGCGTCGTCCCGGGATCGATGGGGAACTGGCCCAATCGCTCAGCTGTTACCACGTGGTCGGTACCCCTCCCCCAGTCGCCGGTCCGAAGTCGATAGTGCGTCACCGGACCCGACCCACCTTTGCTGATCAGATACACGTCACCTTTGGTATCGACGTACATGGCCTCCACGTCCGTGGGACCGTCGGGGTACTGAAACGTCAGGACGGCACTCGCCGGTGTCTCACCAATTGAATCGCTGGGCACGGCATCGGGGTCCGGCTCGCGGAACCGGTAGATCCGGCCGGTCGAACGTCGTTCGCGATTGTCTCCCACATCTCCGAGGTACAGGCAGTGGCCGCCATCCGGGCACGGCCCAGCCGCGATGTCCTCCCAATCGCGGTTGTCGCTGCCAACGACTATCCAGGTGCCGAGCGTGCGTGCGAGAGTGTCGGTCGCGAAGAGGTACGGTGCGTTTCCCCCGTCGTTGTGCGTCCACAGGACCCCGGCAAACTGGCGACTCGCCGCCACCCCGGAACTCTCGGAAATCGTGTGATCCTCGAATTGGGTCACGGGCCCGACGTGAAGAGGGTCCGGGGCTCCGGGAGTGGTCTGCGCCAGGGCGCAGTTGCTGTTGACGAGGGCGAGTAACAACGCCGCGGAGGTCCGCATGCCCCAATGGTAGCCGGGCCCGCCGGGCAATCCCAACTCCTTGCTCCCTCTCCGGCACCGGGGCATCTTTCAATCTTCAAGGAGATCGTGTTTGATGCTCGAGAGCCTGAAGAATCGTACGGTCAACAAACGCCCCGACCAGGTGACGCTGTCCGGGAGGGTGCTGTTCCTCGCGGAAGACGCCGACCTCGTCAGGCGCCAGCTCGAGGGCGAGGACCTCGACTGGCCTCAGGAAATGACCCTGAGGGACGATATATCCACCGACGAAATCACCCCGGCGTACATCTGCTACTACTACGACGACACCCTCGGCGATTTCCCCTATCTCGGCCTCAAGTGTGGTGAAGAGTTTCCCGTTCCCCGTGGTTCGGTTCGCCAGGGGGGGTTCGTTGCTTCGGTGAGCGGCAAGCGGCGGGGCAAGGGCTCGAGTCGTGAGCAATCGCCGTATGCCGAGATGTGTGCCGGCATTCGGTTGGTCATCGCCGAGAACATCGAGCGGATCTATCAGGAGAATTGTCAGAACCTGGGAATGCTCACCAGCACCGACTTCTCGCTCATCGAGCGGCTCCGTCGTGGCGATGCGATTCCCCTCGCGGTGTTCACCGAGGGCGAGGGCGACATCACCAGGGGGGTCATCGAGTTCGGAGGGCTGTTCCACTACAACGTCGCCCGGCTCCAGGGGAAGGTGAGGGTACCGGTCCCCGACACGCCGGCGCGGCCGATGACCCTGGCCGAGAAGATCATCGCCCGTCATTGGGTCGCCGATCTTGCCGGCGATCGCGTCGGCATTCCGGCCGTCCGTCCCGGCGACGAAGGCTTCATCCGGACGGACATCCGCTTCAGCCACGAGTACGTCACCCCGATGGCGGCCATCTTCTGGCGCGATTACGTCGGCCCCGACGAGCCGGTGGTCGACCCGGAGTCGATCTTCTTCTTCCGCGATCACCTGACGTTTCTCGAACTGGCCATGACCGACGAGCGCAAGGCCGCCGGCTTGCTGGACGTCGCGCTCGAACTCAAGAAAAAGCAGGAAGAATTCGCCGCCGAGCAGGCCATCACCCTGTACGGCGAAATGCCCCGACTGGGCCCGAACATGCTGGTGCAGGGCTCGGAGGCCATATGCCACTCCAAGATGCTGGAACAGCACGCCCTCCCCGGCCACGTCATCATCGGTAGCGACAGCCATACGCCCCATTCGGGAGCGGTCGGGGCGTTTGCCTTCGGGGTCGGCACCACCGCCATCTTCAATTCCTGGCTCACCAAGGACGTGCGCATCAAGGTGCCACCCCAGGTGCTGATCAAGGTCCACGGCGCCAAGCCCAAGAACGTGACCGCCAAGGATTTCATGTTGCAGATCCTGCGGCAACCGTACGTCAAGAACGGCGAGGCCATCGGCCAAGTGGTCGAATACGCCGGTGAAGCGGTCGAAGCTCTCTCCGTCGACGAGCGCGCCACCATGACCAACATGGCAGCCGAGGTGGGTGCCTTCACCGGCATCATCAAGCCGGACCAGGTAACGGTCGACTACCTCGTCAATGAACGAGGCCTCGATCGGGCGGAGACCGAGTCCCTGCTGGAAGGGTTGTTCTCCGATCCGGACGCCGAGTACCAGAAAGTCATCGACATCGACGCCGGCGCCCTCAAGCCGATGATCGCCCTCCCGGGCGATCCGGGGAACGGGCTCTTCATCGACGAACTCGGCGACAGGATCAAGGTGGACATCGCCTACGCGGGGAGTTGTACCGCCGGCAAGAAAGAGGACATGGACATGTACGCTCGGGTGCTGCGGGAGGCGGCGGAGGCGGGGGAGCGGGTACCTGCCGAGGTGCAGTTCTACATCCAGTTCGGCAGCCAGGACGTCAAGCGCTACGCCGAAGCCAGCGGGCACATCGACATTTTCGAGGCCGTCGGCGCCGAGATCATCGAACCGTCGTGCGGCGCCTGCATCAACGCCGGGCCCGGCGTGTCTTACGAAACCGAAACGGTCACCATCAGCGCCATCAACCGAAACTTCCCCGGTCGCTCAGGACCCGGTAGGCTGTATCTGGCCAGTCCCTATACCACGGCGGCGTCCGCTTTGGCGGGGTATATCACGGCTTGGGAGCCAGTCAAGGCAGGGCGGCAGGGCAGCGGGGCGGCGGGGCGGTAGTCGTTGGTCTTGGAACAGGCTCTTCCTGCCGCTGCCCTCGCTGTCACCTGCCCCCGCTGCCCTCGCTGTCATCTGCCCCGCTAGTTGACCTGAAAATTCGCGGATCATACACCCCCCGCGCGTTCCACAACACCCACGAGTTGATCCCCAAGTCCTCTGCCGCACGGATCTGTTCTCGGATGTACCACGGGGTGTAGCGGGGCTTCCGCAACGTGAACGCCTGCAGGAACGGGCGGATCTCGGTGTCCACGCCCAGCTCGGCGTTCTTCTCGAGGGCGTCCGCCAGGGCGTGCTTCACCACGCGGTACGGCTCGCTGTTGGGATACTTGATGCCGTAGAAGCTGTGGTAGTAGTGACTGGGATACACCATCGGCAATACCACGTCCGCCGTCGTCACCAGATCTTCCCATACCTGGCCGATGCCCAGGTCCACGCTGGTGCTGGCGGTCATGCCGAAGACGTCGATGGTGAGCGGCACCTCGAGGGCGTGCATTCGGTCCCGCAGAAGCCGCAGGTTGCGAGCGACGCCGTCGCGCGTGGTTTCTCCCTCACGCCGGGCATTGAAGACCGCGCTCTTCATCATTGCTTTGGGCTCGTCCGGGAAGCGCACGTAATCGAACTGTATCTCGCTGAACCCCATGCGGATCGCTTCCTCGGCAAGGTCGGCGGCGTAGATCCACACCGAGTCGTGGTAGGCATCAACCCAGGCAAAGTCCAATCGATCGCGCCATAGTCCCCCGTCGAGGTGCCGCACCGACCACTCCATTTTTTCTTGGGCCAGCAGCGGATCCTTGGCGACGACGATCCGGGCGATCGGATAGATGCCCTTGGCGTGCAACAATCGCAGGCGTTCGCGGGTATCCCGGGCCCGCCGCTGTTTGTTGGCCCCGATTTCGATGGCAGTGGGCACGGACGAGCGGTAGGTCAGGTAGCCGGTGTCGTCCTTGATGTCGATGACGAAGGCGTTGACTTCCGTGGTGTCGGCCAGGGCAACGAGATTGTAGAACCGCTTCCCGCCGAAGACCCAGGCGTTCAGGTACACGGCCCTAACCGCGGCGGGTGGCGGCAGCAGCGGCGGTGCCGGCCAGGCGATGTCCGCCACGGGGCCACTGTCGACCGCCGCTGTCCCCTCCTGCGGAGCCAATTCGTCTCCCCAGTCGGCGGACGCCTGCATTGCCCAGCCGGTACCGGACGGGGTAACACAGGCGATCAGAAGCAGAATATTCCGAGGAGTCATTGCCATCGAGATAAAAGATCCGGCAAACGGCGTGCCGCGGCCCGGGAGCGGGAGCGGCCCAAAAACGGCCGCCTCGCCGCATGGTGGCGGCTCACGCAGCTCTCTCAGGTTGCCCCATCCGGGGGCGGACTGCAAGACCCCCGGCCGCCCTTGGTTTCATCCTTGGCCCGGGCTACGATTGAGGGACCGGTGGTTCCAGTCCCGACTCTCGAGGCGATCGCATGAAAATCACCATCGAATACTGCGTAGTCTGAAACTACCAGCCACGCGCCGCCGGTCTGGCGGCGGAACTGAAGCAGGCATTTCCCGACTGCGACGTCCAGCTGCTGGACTCGTCCGGCGGAGTGTTCGAAGTGGAAGTCGACGGCACGCTGGTCTTCTCCAAGAAAGCCCTCGGGCGCCACGCCGACTCGGGCGAGGTACTGGCTCTGGTCACCGACGCGGTCGGCTGATCCAGGGACGGCCACCACCAACATGCGCATAGCGATCTCGACCGGCGGCGGCGATGCGCCTGGCCTCAACGCGGTCATCAGGGCCGTGGTGCTCTCGGCCCACAATCTGGGATGGGAGGTTTTCGGCATCCGTCGGGGGTATCGCGGCCTGCTCACCGGCGAAGGCGTCATCCCGCTGGGGCCCGATGAAGTCCGCGGCATAACCCACACCGGCGGCACCATCCTGGGCACCACCAATCGGGGCAACCCGTTTCGCTGGGTCGAGAAGGACGACACCGGGTCCGAAATCGAGGTCGATCGCTCCGACGAGTTGATTGCCAAGTTCAAGGATCGAGGGTTCGATGCCATGGTGGCCATCGGCGGGGACGGCAGTCTCCAAATCGCTTACCGGCTCCACCAGAAAGGGTTGCCGGTCGTCGGCGTTCCCAAGACAATCGACAACGACGTCGCCGGTACGCTCCGCACCTTTGGCTTCGACACGGCGCTCACGACGGCCACCGAAGCCATCGACAAGCTCCATCCCACCGCGGAAGCGCACGACCGGGTGATGGTGGTGGAACTCATGGGGAGGAATACCGGCTGGATCGCGCTGTACGCCGGCGTGGCCTCCACCGCCGATGTCATTCTCATTCCTGAAATCCCCTTCGACATCAACAAGGTGTGCCACAAGATCTGCGACCGGGAGCGGCAAGGCCTGCGGTACAGCATCGTCGTCGTCGCCGAGGGCGCTCGCCCCATCGAGGGAACGGAGGTGCTCGTCGAAGTCGATCGCGTCGGAGCGGCCGACCGGTTCGGTGGGATCGGGAGCCGGGTCGCCGGCGCCATCGCCGACATCACCGGCAAGGAAACCCGCAGCCTGGTCCTCGGTCACCTGCAGCGTGGCGGAGCACCCACCAGCTTCGACCGGCTCCTGGGCCTCCGATTCGGGACCGCCGCTGTCAGAGCCGTGGCCGACGGCGCCCTCGGCACAATGGTGTGCTACGACCCACCGGATATTGGGCGGGTGTCGCTGGCGGAAGTCGTCGGCAAACCCAAACTGGTCCCCCTCGATTGCGATACCGTTCAAACCGCACGACAGTTGGCCATCAACCTCGGTGACTGACTGAACCCCGTAGCACCTCCACCCGCTAACTCCGCGCCGCACCGACAATCGTGTTCCAACCCCAATCCGCTTTCGCCGGCAGTGCCTCCACCGCACGCTCCGGCCACAGAAACCGGGAGAGCAGGTAATAGCCGAAATCGGTCAGGATCGACTCGGGATGAAACTGGATTCCCCACACCGGATCGATCCGGTGGCGCAGGGCCATGATCTCCCCGTCTTCGGCCGTCGCTGTCACTTCCACGTCGTCAGGAACGGATGCCGGATCGACCACCAGTGAATGATACCGGGACGCCGTGAAGGGATTGGGCAGCCCGGCAAACAAGCCCACGCCGCCGTGGCTGATGGCCGACGTCTTACCGTGTCTGGGCTGCTTGGCTCGGACGATGCGCATGCCGTACGCGGCACCGATACACTGGTGACCCAGGCAGACACCGAGAATGGGTATGCGGTTGGCCAACCGACGGATCACCTCGACTGACACGCCGGCTTGTGCCGGAGTGCACGGTCCCGGGGAGATGATGATGTGACTGGGGGACAACCGGACCACGTCGGCCGTGGTGAGCGCGTCGTTGCGCACCACGGTAGACTCCTCGCCGAGTTCGGTAACGTACCGGGCCAGGTTGTAGACGAACGAATCGTAGTTGTCGATCAGCAGGATCATCTGACGGAGGCCTCGGGCGCGGCCTGCTCCGACAGGACTTGAATGAACGCTTGCGCCTTGTCGAGCGTTTCCCGGTACTCGGCGTCGGGGTCCGAATCGGCGACGATCCCGCCACCGGCGTTGAAGTACAGTTTGCCGTCTTCGGCGATGGCCGTCCGAATGGCGATACTGGTATCCATCGCCCCCCCGAACCCGACATAGCCGATGGCGCCGCAGTAGACGCTGCGTGCCGTGGGCTCCAACTCCGCGATGATCTCCATGGCCCGGACCTTGGGCGCGCCGGTAATCGAACCGCCGGGGAACACTGCGGCCAACAGCGTCAGGGCGTCCTCGCCGCCGGCCAGTTGTCCCTCTACGGTCGAGACCAGGTGGTGGACCGTCGGGTGGCTCTCCAGCGCGCACAGGGTCGGCACATGGATGGACCCAGCCCGGCACACCCGCGACAGGTCGTTCCGCAGCAGATCCACGATCATGACGTTCTCCGCCCGATCCTTCTCGCTCGACAGGAGTTCCTGTGCCAACCGGACATCGTCCGCCGGATCGGCGCCACGCGGCCGGGTTCCCTTGATGGGCCGCGTCTCGACCGAGCCATCCTGTCCCACCTTGAGGAACCGCTCGGGAGACACACTCAGTATCGCGGCCCTTCCGACCTCGAAGTATGCCGCGAACGGTGCCGGGTTGCGGCTCCGCAGCCGGGTGTACAGTTCGAACGGTTGACAGGGTAGCGGGGCGGAAAATTGCTGCGAGAGGTTCGCCTGGAAGATGTCGCCGGCCACAATGTAGTCTCGCACGCGCGTCACGGCCGCCCGGTAGTCGGCAGCCGAAAACGTCGAAACCACCCCGGCCGTTTCGACCGAACCCTGGTGGTCACTTGGCGAGAGACCCGGTGCCATGTCATGAACCGAGGCGGCCCCTGCCACCAGTTCCTTGATCCGGCGCAGTCTCGTCTCCGCTCGACGCCGGCGCTCACCTCTCGCGGCTGGAACACCGGTGGAGATGATCCAGGCATCCGCCGTCTCGTGGTCCCAGGCGATCACCCAGTCGTACAGCGCGAGCACGACGTCCGGCAACGATCGGTCGCGCCGGTGCGGTGCTGGGACGCGCTCGAGTGCCCCGGCGAACTCGTAGCCCAGGTAGCCTGCCAGGCCACCCTGGAACGGTGGCAACCCCGGAACTGGGTCGTTCAGGAATGGCCGCATGACCTCGCGGCCGGCCGCAAGCGCGTGGCCGTCGATCGGTGTCCAGGCGTCGTCGCCCACGTGTGGTCGAGAGATTTCGGTTCGGGCACCGAATCCCCGGATGACCACCGGCGGGTCTGCCGTCACATAGGAGTATCGGGCCTGAGGGCTCCCCGTAGCCGAGCTGTCCAGCCACAGTGGGAAGGGGAGACGCCGGATTCTGGCAGCGCACGCGTGCGGGTCGGGAACTTCGGTGAACTGTTCGACTAGTGGCAACGCGGCGATGTTCAGCCTCCTTCGACGAACGGCCGAGTAGTCCCCCGCAATGGGGTGTCGGCCCCCGGCCTCCACAGCACGGTTTCATCGATCTTCTTTGCCATGGCCAGATCGGAATCGGTGACTCCGCCGGCACTGTGAGTGCTGAGGCTGACGATCACCTTGCCCCAAGTCACCATCAGGTCCGGGTGGTGATCCGCCGCTTCACACACGAAGCCGATCGCGTTGACCAGCATGAGCGTGGTCGGCCAGCCGTCGGTGCGGTATTCGTGATAGATCAGGTCTTCCCCGAATGACCAGCCGGCAAGCGCCGCCAGTTTCTCGGCAATGGTTTCAGCGGTGTAGGTCGCTACCGGTTTAGTCATGATCGGTCTCCGTTATCCTGTCGGGGAGGTACTTGGTATCGATGTGCGGCCTGCCGTCGTGGTACCGGGTGCGATCTCCACGGACGGCGTCAACACCACACGATAGCTGGCCGCCTGACCCGGGCTCTCCTCTACCTCGATCTCCAGTTCCGTCAGGTGGTCGAAACCGCGCCCCTCGATCTCGGCCTGCATCGTCGTGGCGAAGTACTCGGCCAGCATCTCTGCGGTGGTGTTGGTCACCGGCAGGAGGGCGCAATCCGAGCGCGGGAACTGGTAGCGCGGTGCTCCCAGGTAGATCACCGTCAGCTGGTCACCGGATTCTTCCAACGTCAGTTTGGGGCTGGCCGTCGGCAGGAGCACCTTGTGGTCGATGGCGTCGACCATCGGTCGGAGGATCTCCTTGAGCACGGCGAAATCGAGCACGAACTGGCACTCCGGATCCACCTGGCCGGTCACGGTAACTCCCACGCGGTAGTTGTGGCCGTGCAGTGATTCGCACTTGTGGCCCCGGAAGGTGATGAAGTGTGCCGAGGAGAACGAGAGGTAATCCTTGCTGACGGTTACCTGGAAATTGGCATTCACGGTCGCTGTCCTTCTGACCAGGATTGGCGGTTGGCACGCCGCACTCGGCGTGTTGCCGGAAAGGTACGGCCCGGGCTCACCTGACGGTAGGCTCCACCGCCCCCGAACTGGAACCGTTCGCGGTCGGGTTCCAACGGCGGCATATTTGCCGTCATGATTGCCAAGTCCGACCTCCGCGCCCGGGCCAAGACGGCGCGCGACGCCGAGCCCGATCGCGGTCCCAAGGAGGCGGCGATCGCGCTCCGGGTAGAGGAGCTACCGGAATACCGCCGGGCCCGGGTGGTTGCCAGCTACGTCGGCGTCAACAGCGAGGTCGCTACCCGGGGCCTCATCGAGGGTCGCCTCGCCCGCGGCGAAGCAACGGCGGTGGTCTATCGTCAGGATGGGGATCTTGCTCTGTGCCTGATCCAATCCCTCGACGAGCTGGCGCAGGCCTCGTTTGGGCTGTGGGAACCGGTCCCGTCCGTGGTGGCGGATGCTGAGCGCCACTACGCCCCGGAAGATGTGGACCTGTTTCTGGTGCCCGGCTTGGCGTTCGACCCGGCAGGGGGCCGGATCGGGTATGGCAAGGGGTATTATGACCGCCTGCTCGGCGCGGCCAGGCCCGGCGCCGTTTTCCTGGCACTGGCGTTCGAGTGTCAGATGGTGGATCAGGTCCCCATGTCGCCGCGCGACGTCCCGGTCAATCTCGTGGTGACCGAACGCGCTACCTACCGACCTCTGACCCCGCCTACCAAGGCCAAACCCCGCTCCAAGGGATAAGTCCGGATCTCGTCGGTTGTGACACCAAGCGGCAGGTCGCTCTGGTATCACTCGTCCGAATGTCCCCTCTACAGGACAGTTCCCGACGGTCGCCGCTGGCGATCGAGCCGCGTAACATGTTGTACTAAACAAACTTACCTAAATGGCATGGTGCTCGCTTTTCGCTATGGCGGTAGCGGTACCGGGTGATTTCAAGGGAGGGTAGCATGCCAACGAAACCGATGCCTACAGCGGCACTTGGATTGATGCTGGTACCGGCCGGTGACGAGGTTCAGCGAATCTCCGCCGGCGCCGTGGCCAACGACCCGCGGTACTGCAGCGAAGTGGTGGCCCGCCGGCCCCGGTTTCGCCGCCGGGGGCGGCTGCTCGAGGTCGTTCGCTGGTTCCCCCGGCGCGGATTCGTGGTGACCGAGTGCTACCGCCATTTCCACGCGGCGGTCCTTTCCCTGCGGCTGGCACGTGGGGCTGGGAGGATGACGCTGCGGAGAAGGGGGTTCCGCCCGGTGATGCTGTACCTGAAAGACGGCGGTTATTTCAAGCGGGTGTGGGCGAGCGGCCACTCGCGCGGCAATCCCATCCTCCGGCCGGTGGTCGTGTGGCAGCGGAATGGGGACTTCTTTGTGCCGCAGTGGGACGCGCCCGACAACGAGCGCCGCCAGGCGCCTTTGTCATAGATCGACGAGGTATTTTGGCCCGGGCTGGGGTGCCTAGTCCCGTTGATCCCTTCCATTCTCCCAGGCAACACGGTTCCTTCCCGCCGTGCATCCCTCCCGTAACCACCTCCTCCCTCTCGACCCGGAGGCGTACCGCCGGGCTCCCCACCGGCGCGGCCGGGTGATCATCATTGCCCCGACTCGGGCCGCGTGCGAGACCATCGAGCTTGCCATGCACGCCCGGGTCGACACCGTGCTCGAACGCGAACACGGGGCCGAGTTGCGGCGCTGGGCCGCGGAGGGGAAAGGGTTCGGCATCGTCGCCGGCACCGGTACCGGGAAGACGCTGGGTATCCGGCCCATCGCCGAGGAAATCCTTCAGGAGTCGCTCGCCGTCGGGGTGGTGAACCGCGAACGCGAAGCCACGCCGGAAACACCTTCCTGGAACGTGGTCATCGTAACCACGGGCATCGCCCGCCGCTGGTTCCAGAACGATCTCATTACCGGTCGTGACACCTTGATCGCCGACGAGATCCACCAGACCTCCGCCGAGCTCGAACTGGTTCTGGCCCTCGGCAAGCGCGCCGGTTGCCGGTTCATCTGGCTTTCCGCTACCGTCGATCCGGCGTTCTATCGCGAGTACCTCGACAGCGCCAACGTGCTCCAGACCACCGCCTTCGACCCGGCGCTCAAGGCCACGGTGTCGATCGTCCCGCAGCGGCCGGCCGACTTCCTGGACGACCGGTACATCCGCCGGATCATCAAGGAAAAACGCGGCGTGGCGGTCTTCGTGCCCACCCGCGCGGAGGTGGAACAACTGGCGGCCGGTCTGGCCGAGCAGTGGACCGGGCTCACCACGGCCTTCTACCACGGGGGAGAGCCCATTCGGGCGATACGTCCGTTTCTCGAAGGCGAGGTGGATCGTCCGTGGCTCCTGGCCATGACCGCCGCCGGCCAGTCGGCGCTCAACATCCAGGGTCTCAACACGGTGGTGATATACGACGCCCGGTACGGCATCGTGGTCGATCGTGGCAGAAACGTCCTCCACCGCACTTACCTCGGCTCCAACGAGATCCTGCAAATGGCTGGGCGGGTACACGGCCGCGTGCCGCAGGGAGAGGTGGATATTCTCACCGATCGGGACATCGACTTCGACAGCCTCACTCCCGGGCCTCCCGAGTTCCAGTTGGCGGGTGATACCGAGCGAGTCGCCATCACCTGTGCCGCGCTCGGCGTCGACGCCGGCGACCTCGACTTGCCGGTGGCGCTCGACCGGATCGCCTATCGCAAGGCCATCGAGATGCTCAGCGCCAGGAACTTGATCGACGGCGGCCGGTTGACACGCTACGGCCGGGAAGTGGAGGCGCTTCCGGTCGAGCGTGCCTGGGGTGAACTCCTGGTGCAGGCCGACCCGGAATTGGTGCCTCTGCTGGCCATCATGGCGAATGTCGATTCGCTCCACCGCATGACACGGGACGAACGGGATCTGCGCGGCCTTATCGCCAACGGAAGCGACCACCTGACCATCTACCACGTGTGCGCGGAAGCGGTGAACCGCTTCGGCTACCTCGGGGAGGTGTACGGTCTGCCGCGCCATCTCTTTCACCAGGAGCTGGAGGACTGGGCCGACGACCGCGGAGTCCTCGTCAAGGCCGTGGAAGACGCCGCCCTTGGCATGGCCGCCGTGTACCGATCGCTGGAGTTGCCGCTACCGGCCAATCTTCCCTATCCGTCGCGTGACCTGCGGAAGCGGTTCACCGAGTTGCTGGCCCGGGTCATGCCGTTCGATCTGGTGATCGACCAGCACACCGCCGACGGGGAATCGGCCCGGGTCTCCCGCCGGTCGATGGCGGGAGAGTGGGGCGCCGTGGTCGGGTCCATGCGGTATTTCGCCGACCGCTTCGGGGTCCCCCGCGCCGCCATCGAAGGAACCACGCTGCCGCTCGACCTGGTGCGCCGATTCGCCGTTCGCCAGCCGGCGCGGATCGAAGTCCGGGGAACCGGCAAGCGACAGGGCCTGGCGGTCACCCGGGAACTGACCTACCACGGGTTCTCGCTGGACGGGGAACTGACCATCCTCAAGGGCAAGATTCCTTCCGAGCTGCGTGAGGCGGCCGTCGAGGGACTGGTCGACGCCGTGATGTCGGGAGCGACCGTCCATCGCCAGCAATACCACGTTCGCAGTGCCCTGGAAGAGCTGGGTGAACTCTACCGCAGGTCGGGCGGCACCCTGGAACAGGCGGAGTCAGCCGCGATCAGGACGACGCTCGCACGGCAGCTCGCGGAAGTCGACGACTGGAATGCCTTTCTGCAAACGCCCCTAGTGCTGAACCTGGCCAAGATGGTGCCCGCGGCCACAGCCAAGGCCCTGAAGGCGTTGCCCGACAAGGTCCATCTCTTGGGAGATATGGTTCCGCTCGACTACGACCTCGAAGGGGCAACGCCGGTCGTGAGGTTGCGGCTGAGGGAGGGGCAGGCACGGCGTCTCCGGCCGGGGGATCTACCGGAGCTAGACCGTCAACTGCGGTTTACCGTGACGCGGGGGCAGGGTCCAGCCGTGCGCGCTCGCACGCTGGAAGAACTGCAGCAGACGCTCAAGAACCTCCCGGCCAAGGGCCGCCACCAGCGGCATCGTCCGCCCCGAAGGAGACGGCGGCGCTAGCCGGGACGGGATCGGTTCACAGAACCGACAACCAGGTCTGATGGAAGGCTTCGTGCACTCGGTCCGGGTCGTCCCCTCGAACCAGTGCCAGTTCGCAGCCATCGAGGGCGGCATCGATCGACCGCGCCACCGGCTCCTCTACCGAATCGAGGGCAAAGGCCTCGGCGATGGCCGATCCCAACCGGATATGGTAGTCGGTCGGCAGACGGGCCGCCTGGTGCACCTGGGCGCTGGAATGGGCCACCAGGCTGAGCCAGGCCGTCGTGCGGCCGCTGGAAGCCGCGGTAGCGATGACCTGCCACAGGTCGTCGAGCGCTCCGGTGCCCCCGGTGCCAAAGGCCCCTATTCGGTCTTCAGCCCTGGTCCTGGCCAGCTGGTCAGCCACGGTACCGAGGAGCTGTTCC
>Ga0209987_10000365_pt1 | contig 23490 bp, 25 predicted proteins | sample N074metaG_FD_182134 | JGI IMG/M metagenome (GOLD analysis project Ga0209987, IMG submission 182134) | Deep subsurface microbial communities from Kermadec Trench to uncover new lineages of life (NeLLi) - N074 metaG (SPAdes) (version 2) | ecosystem: Environmental > Aquatic > Marine > Ocean trench...
GGTTTGGGTGATGCCTCCCTGCTTGAAGAGTGCGTACTGCCAACGCTGTACCCACTGGTCCAGTTGCTCGTCGGTGTGTGCTTGTGCTGGCGCTGCCGTGAACATCACTGCGAGCGCGACTAATACAACTAATCGTCGAATAGGGAATCACCCTTCTGGCTAGGGAGTGGGCCGGACCCTAGCACTGATGATCGCTTCACGAAAGTGTGCGCGGCACAGCGACTTGCGGAATCTGATATTCGTCAAGGTCAGTAAGTCGGGATCATCGAGAGGGACTCCACAGCTAGCGCAGATTTCGAGAAGGACATTCCAACCTTCACGCGACAGGACGTATCTCACGGAACGAATGGCAGGCCCACCGCAACTCTTTCCCTACCCGAGCTACGGCGAACCCGCCAAACATGCTTCAAGCTAGTCCGACTTCTTCCTCGTTGCGTAGCCAAAAGCCCCGATCAGCAGACTCAGGGCCAGCAAGGCTGCCCCGCCAATCTTCATCCACTCCCCCCAAGGTGGGGGTCCACCCAGGATGATCGCAGCCATTGACCCACCACCTGCATCGACAGGACCGCATGGGGTCGTCGGATCTTGCGGACAGCCTGGTGGTGGTGCTGTGATCGTCGTCGGAGGGTCCACGTGCGTAGTCGTGGTCGTGCCCGGCAACGTGGTCGTAGTCACTGCCACCGTAGTCGTGGTGGTTTCCTCTGGTTCCTCTGGCTCATGGCAATCCAACATGGCAACGAACCCTGCGGAAATCACCTTGTCGGGACCGATGCGGAAGTAGATCAACGTCGGCCCTTCCGACACGAAGCTGATCGTCTGGCTGGGATCAAAGGTCGGCACTTCTACATCGAGGATCATGCCACCGGCCTGACCACTCTCGAACACCACATCAGTGTTGTCGTGGTTAGACGAGTTGTTGACCGGATCGACAGCACCCGTGCAAAGCAAGCCCGGTGCCGTATCAACCGTTGCCACAAGGATCAACTCACCTACATCTCCGTGCAGAGTCCCGATTGGTATATCCCTACTCACAACATCAGTCGCGAGCGCTGGGACCGCAACTAAAAATGCAGCGACAAGAGCCGCCACCATTGCTACTCGACTCATTCCTATCTCCTCTCCATTCCCACCCTACCATCTTACCGCTAACTAGGTACCTGACCCAAGCGGTATTTTTCCGTCCAAGCAACCAGTTCTTCCAAGTCACCGCGAAGTTCCTTCGCGTAGTAGCCAACACGGGACCAATCCTCTTGACCACGGACAGTGATCGAAGTCTGCCTCACCACGGTCATCTCAGGTCGGTGTTCGTCCTCGTCTAGCCACTCAACCACAATCGTTCCGTCATCGGCAAGGGTGCAACCAAGCACACGGATCATCATGGTGTCTTCTCCTCGGGGTCACTCTCAAGCTCCTCGATCAAAGAGACGTACTCCTCCTGGAGTCTGGACTCGATCTTGCCCTTCACCTTGGCCGACACAGCAAAGAAGGACTCTGGAACCTCAACCTTCACATGAAGGAGGCGCTCATCCCTGGTTACGTGGTTCGGAAGCCCTTGCCACAGTTGAGACCCCTTCACCGACCTGATCGTCCCATCTTTGTTACGAGTGGCCTTGATGCCGACAGTGAACTCGACGGTGTGGTACGGCTCGTCTTCAGGCAACTTCGACCTCCTGAATCCTCAGAACATGCACACGGCTGAGGAGACCAGTCTTCCCGTCCACCACATGGTTGACCTCAGTCACCTTGGCAACCACTTTCAACTCCACCATCTCATCCACCGTCAGCGGGACATCGATGTCTCCCCTGAATTGACGAACGGTGACCTTGGGGCCTCCAGTGACTTCCTCTCCCTCAAATCTCATACTCGCTCCTTCAATATCCACACGTCGGCATTCCGATCCCGCCGTGTCGTACGCTTCACTCCTTTACGAACTACCAAGCCCTTCTCATATAGCTCATGAACCCTAGAGGAGACTTGGTTGGGTGGCATGATCCTTCCGTTGGACTCAAAGACTTCAGCAATCTCGTCACAGATCATGCCGTAATTCAACGAGAACTCGATCAGCGCAAGACAAGTAGCAGCATCCTGTGATGCCTGAGACACCGCCTGCGCAGCAGCTTCATGTGAAGTCTCGGGATGATTCTTCTGAGCATACGTCTTGCCTAACTCATCTTCCGTGATGGTGTAGCCGCAGTACTGGCACACATCATCGCCACCGAAATTGGTGAAGAACACATGACCCTGCCGATCACAGTCATGGGGTTGTCTACCCATAAATCTCCGCGACCTGCTTCCAGATTGATGAGTCAATGTGGTCCCTCCACCCGTCATCGTTCCTACGAAGCATGTGACGAAGCCTGGTCGCACTTATGGCATGGATATCACTAGGAGGCTCGTGCATGTTGATCTCGTACCCAACACCCCGCCCGTAGTTCACCGACTCGATGTCGGGAATCACCATGACAAACACCTGGGACCCGTAACGGGCACGGATGATGTCTGCCGCTTCATCGGCGGGCAAGGGATTAGCCTCGTCCGGGGCAATATCTCTCACCATGACCAAGCACGGGATGCCCTGGTCAAGCTTCTGGGCAATCAACCACTCATGACCCTTGTGAAACGGCTGCCAACGCCCGATGAAGACGGCGTATGGAGTCGACGGCAAGCTCTCCTGTTGTGTCGATGTCGATGTAGTGGTCTCCGTCGGGTGGTTCGTAGTCATTGACGTGGAATTCCTCTCGTCCTCGTTCGTCTGTCGTGTGAACGTAGACCTCGATCACGTCGTGGGTCTCTCTGAAGTGGTCCCGCTGTTCACGGTACGGAGCCACCAACGTCACCAACACGTAATCCATGTGCCGGTCAAGATAGGCAGCAACTGCCTGGGCACGGTCGATATTGATGTGGCGACCAGCCTTGTCATAGCCAGGATTCTGCATGATGACACGCATCTCATCACCATCCACCATGGCAATCTTGGGTGGAAAAGTGGAAAGTGGAAAACTGCCCACCCATGTCTTCATTATGGTCGACAAGCCTTCAGCCAAAGTGGTCTTCCCTGCTCCTGGCTGCCCCGTGAGCCAAATGATCATCGGCGTGCGTCCCAACAAATCGCACAGACCCATGTTCCAGGTCCGAACGGCTCGGGCACCCAATGGGGCCAATGCTTGTAGATCAGCCGGTGGATCATGCTCGCTCCACCCTCCACTGCTCGTACACCATTGCCAGCGCTTGGCCTTGAGCGAGAGCAAGCTTCCTCCGCCACGACTCGTCCTGCTCTACGTTGAGCGCATCAGCAACGTTCACCTGAAGGTTGTCATCTTCCAAGTCCTTACTAACGCGAGCGTTAACTTCCCCAGCCTCGTCGACATAGTGGAGAATCCCATACAGGGTACGGCAAGATCGCCCTCCGTCCTTGATGTAATCAACAGCGGTGATGAGCTGAAGAAACGTCCATGACTGAGTCGACATCTCCTCCTTGCAGTACTTCATCCACCCATTACGCCTGCCCTTCCCCACCGGATAGGACAGGCCAAGCTCCTGACGTGCATACTCGGTGAACTTCGGGACAGTGGTTACATCTTCAGGCCGTAGCCGATCGGGCATCCCTGAAACGTAGCTGACGGATCGCACCACGAATGCTCACCTCCCTTCCGTAATCGGCCTCCTGGGCACAGGACCTACAAACTCGGAACGCTTCTCCATCCTCAAAGGTGACTAGCACCTGGACAACGCGGTAGTTACAGGACTCGCACATCAAACGTGTTTCCTTCCACGGTGGACCTCAAGCACATCGCTGTAGGTCATCTGTCGGTCGTACATCGTCCATTCTTTCTGCACCCGCTTGCCCATCTCATTGCCGTGATCGACCAACGCCAGGGAATACGGTGCCCACTGCATGCGGATCACCTTCCCAACGTTCCCGTGACGGCTCTTGAGAATTTCTAAACGGACCTCCGCTCGCTTCTTCCAGTACAACTCGTCACCCTGCTGATCGGCAGGATCGTCGTGAGGCCGGTACATCGAGAACACAAAGTCACTCGTCTCCTCAACGACCCCCGAGTCACGAGCGAAATCCATCTCCAGTCGCTCACCCCTCCTACCTGCACGTGAAACTTGGTGCGGAGCGATGATCGCGGTCTGGTATTGCTTGGCAATCAGCTTCAGCTCCATGACCGCATCAGACACCTGCTCATACTTCGACTTGGCCTTGAAACTGCGTGCCCAGTACCCGAGGTAATCGACGATCGTAAGCTTCGGTGGCTCTCCGACCTCGTCGATGAACTCCTCGATAAGCGCTTTGATATCTCCGGCTGGGATCTTGTTCTCGTCACATATACGCATCCGCCCATACCAGGTTGATATCTGGTCCTCGTCAGCCCATGGGTTGTAAATGTGGCCGATCCGTTCTAGCCGCTCCGAAATCTCGGCACGTGTCTGCTCAAGAGAAAGGACCAGGGTTGGTACCCCCGGTCCCTCTGCCTTCTTGTCGTACGGCTGCCACATGGAGACATTGTGGATGACCTGCGTCACCCAAGCTGTTTTACCTGCCCCAGTCTTCGCCAAAAGCGTGAGGACCTGGCCAGGAAGTAACCCTGGAGTGATGGCGTAGTCCAATTCAGGCCACGCCAGCTTGATCCCAAGCTTCGTGTGAAGGATGTCCCTCTCCCGAAGACCGTCCCTGAACGTGAAGACCCTTTGGCCTCTGACCGCTTTAACCAGGTTCTCGAAGTCTGGCTTCTCGTGCCCATCACGGAGGAAGAACTCCGTCACATCCGTGGAATCCTCATCCCTCGGAACGGTGAACTCGATGATCCGAGCCTTCGCACCGAGCATGCCCTGAATCTTTAGCGCTCCCTGGCGGCCTGCGTCATCAGCATCTAGGCAAATGAACACCCGACGGGCATCATCGAACCAATGAACCCAATGCTGCTGAAAGTTGCCAGCACCAGGAACAGCGCAGGCTGCATACCCGTACTGGTCAAGCAACATGGCATCGAACTCCCCCTCACAAATGAACACCTCCTCGTGACCTCGCAAGTTGTCCACCCCGAACAGGTGGATGGAAGTGTCCTTCGCCTGAAGGACGTTGCCACCGATCTGCTTACCCCGGATCGTGACAACATGATCTCGCTGGTAGTAGGGGATCATGACTCGGTCCCAAAACAGCGGGTAGTTCTTCTCGTTCATGACTCCCGCTGCCTTGATGTCCCGTATCTCCAGGTCAGTCATGACAAGCTGATCTATGAGGTCCTTCGGTGCCCACCCGAGTCGGTACTTCCCAACGGTCTTCGCCGACAGGCCACGTTCCTCCTTCAGATATCGGAGTACCTCCGGCCTATCGATGAGAGCGTTCTGAGATATCTCAACGACAGCACGCCAAACCATCCACTTCTCGGCCAGGTCGCGGTGAAACGGCTCGGGAGTATCCCCAAGCTTCACTTGAAGGGTGTAAAAGGAGCCTTTCTCGCCGCAGCGTTGACACATCCACGCCCCGTGTTCACGATTGACGTAGAGATGGCCACCGTGCCGTGCTTTGTCACCACAGAACGGGCAAGCCGTCTGCCATTCGCCAGGTGCGCTCCTGAGCTTGAACCCTTTCGACCGAAGGTATTCCTCAGGCTCCAACGGCTAGAAGGGAGCGTCTTGGGGTGAAGGCTGCGTCTCTTGCACGCTGGCTTTCAGCACTTCTCGTGCCCTCATCCAAAGGCGACCATCCTTGCCAGGCTTGTGCTGGATGATGATACGAGCGGGCAAGCCGATGATGTCGTCGGTGTCCATCTCTTCACCTGGCGGATATTCCTTACCCGTCAACGCAGTCGCCCAGTTGTACGCCTTGCAGTTCGGATGAGCGGTGAAGTTGGTGGACGTATCACCGGTAATCGTCTTCCCCTGCCAAGGACCAGGATCACCTACGGCGAATGACCATCGCAGCTTCTTGATCTGCTCCTTGTTGTACTCAAACTCGTGAAGGTCAACGCCGATAAGACGGACGTTTACCACTTCGCCTTCTGGAATGAGGTCCAGTTCCGTTGGGTCTCCTGAAGTCAGCTTCATCTAAGCGCCTTTCGCTTGATTGAGGGCGTCCCGGAAATGCTCCCGGCACAAGTACTTACGGAATCGGATCTGGGTCAACTCCCGAAGGTCTTTGTCCTCGACCGGATCGCCGCACTCAGCACATACAAATATCTCTTCTGGCTCCTCCTCAGCACCTAGCTCTTCAACTACAAGAGCCGCAGCCTCCCCCAGCGTACCTTCGACAAGCTCCCCTTGCTCTTGACTATCCGACGCTACCTCGGTAGGGACTCCGGTTACCACACCGTCATCGTCCTCATCCTTAGTCTCCGGCAGTTGACTGTCGGTTGTCGTGTCCTGAGAGGAGATCGGTGCCTCCTCAGTTGGCGCTGGTTCAGAAGCAGGCTGCGGCTCCTGCTCTGGTATTTCTTGTGTTGGTGTCGATACTTCCTCCTTCTTCGCATGAAGCTCCTCAGGAGACGGCACTATTTGCTGCCCCTCAGTAGCTTTTTCTTCCGGTACCTCGATCACTTCCAGCTCTTCGTGAGCAGTGGCGACCTCCGGCACCTCCCGTACCAGCTTCATCATCCTCGGGTAGTCATCGATGATGCCGCTGGAAAGCTCAAACCGACGCGGCAACGCGCCAGAATGATCCTTGACCCAGGGATTCAGTCGGGACGAGTGGGTCAGTAATGCCCGCTTCGTCACCGAAGTGCCATCATCCTCGGTCACCTCAAAGGTGTCAAGTACACCAACGATGTCGAACCACCCCGCTGCCTCATCCTTGGAGGCTCCCTGAAGCATCAGCTCGCGGTAGGTGACACCCTCATCCATCGCCGACTTGATGTGATACAACACGATCACGTCCATCGGCAGGTCGATCAGCCCAAGCATGACCTCCCGGTAAGCATCAGCGATCCAGTTCCAATCACCAGGTCCGAACTCGCCACCGTTCTGGTAGGTACGGGCGGCCTTCATGGACTGGTACAACTCGTCACCCGTGTCGATCACCAAGGTCTGGTAGGCAGCAGACGATCCGACATCTGATAGCTGCAGGTGGATCGACAGGGCATTGAGCTTGTCCTGCACGTTCGCTCCCCCACTAGCGAGGTCGTTCACAAGCTTCACGTGAGGGACGGCTCGATCAGCAATGGACTTCAGCCTCGGGTTCTCCTGGAAAAAGACGAACAGAGGCTGCTTGGCGGTGGAGGCAAACAGCGTCTTGCCCACGCCAGGGAACCCGGCGATCGCTGTCTTCCATGGGCCTTGCCGGTCCTCGATGCCAGTCATCTCAACCTTCATCCGACTCCCTTCAGCTTCTTCTCGTACGGCTCGCCGGAGTTACGCAGTATCTGCCGCAAGGCTCTGATCTGCTTCTTGGCTGCCTTCACCCCATCGATGGCATCCGATAACTCCTCCTCGGCATCGACAACCTCTACCTCGGCAAAGACCAACGTTTCATTCTCCTCGTCCAGTTCTTTCCGAATCTCGTCGTAGTTCATTCATACCTCCATTCCTGGGAGGACCAAGGCCGTCTCGGTCGGGTCCTCCATCTCTGATCCACATACTCCATCGGCATAGGCACACCACCCACACTGCTCACCTGAGTAGTCAAGGGGGAACACCTCACGCTCTATCGCTCTGTTCATCTCCTCGATCGCGAGAAGCAACCGCTTGTAGTCATCTACCCCCCTGTTTCCTGCGTTGAACATCTTGTTTCGTCGCGCCTGGTACCACCACCCTGCTCGTTGCCACCCGTAGAACTCCTCATATCCATGCTCCCACCCCGGCACAAACTGCCAGAACTCTGGGCGCTCGGTGGCGTAGGTGTAGGCAGTGAACTGGATGTTGTACCGCAGCTTCTCGGGAACGAAGGCTCCAGTCTTGAAGTCGATGACCTCTACCTTCTTCTGGCCCGGACGGAACCAAAGCTTGTCGATAGTCCCTTCCAGCTCGTGATCACCGATAGGGACAACGAAGCGAATCTCGGTGCCAAGCATCTTTCCCTCAGACCACGGGGCTAGCTCGTGATACTGCTTGAGCATCTCGATGCCACGGCTCATCAACCCTTCCTTGGTTGAGCGGCGATGCCAGAAGTCGATGTTCTCGCCAAGCTCCTCTGGGTGATTCCAGTAGTGGCGAAAGGTGCGCAGCGCTAGGTCTAGATCGTGATCGAAGTTCTCATACACATCAATGGCGTAATGGACCACGGTCCCAAAGACAGTGAGGGAACCCTGCTGGTCTCCCCCAAGCTCCAGGATCTGCGAGTAGTAGTACTGCCTCGCGCACTTCCCGAATTGCTTGAGGGATGACTGCCTGACTCGCATGGACACACCGTACTAGTTAGGTGTGACTCAACGTTCAGGTGAAGCTGATGATCAACGCAGCACCAATAGCAGCGAACCCACCGATCGCAGCGACGTATAGCGCCACTCGATCCCTGGTGGTCAAACGGGTTGTGATTTGGCCATTCTGGTACTCGGCCACGAGGTCTTGCAACCCTCCAGATCGCTCGACCTCGCCATCATAGTTGGTAGATTCTGGGCCAAGGACAACCTCGGCGATGTAGTGCTGATTAGTCAAAATCTCATCCTGCTTTGCGGTGAATGACCTGAACTGGCCTATCAAAAACTCGTGCCCCTTAGCGAGGGTATCGTGATCTTCGATTAGCTCACCAGGCGTCTTCCCGCCAAGCATCTCCCGATAGGCTTCAGGAGTCATGTGGACGTAGGTGGTCTCGTGTCGCTTGACAGCAGTAGAGATCATATGCGGCAATTCCTCATGCATAGAACTGACCTCTACTGCTACCGCATCGATCTTCCGCTCCAAAGTATCGTCGGAGTCAGTCACGGGAATATTCTATCGTTCATGTGAAGCTTTAGAAGGTCAGCACCAATGCCCCTGCGGCGATCTTCAGAGTCTCGCCAGGAGAAGGTGGATCGAGAGTGGCCCCATTGATCCTGTACCACCCACGCGTGCTCGACGATCTTGGCACCCCGTCATTGACCAGCATGACAGCCCGATTGGCAAACTTCCATGAGTTCGTAGCGCCATCGACATTCTGCACCACCCACGCCAGTTCGTTGACGTTGGAAATCTGCAACGGGTTGCTACCTACCGCTGCCCACTGCATGGGAAGCCGTGCGTATCCAACCGCTACCGCTGGGTCCGGCTCGCTGATGAAAGACCCCGGCGACCCATCTCCAGTCTGAGACCCATTCAGGCCAGCGAAGGACTGATGTGGTCCCAGCGTCCCTCCATGCAGCACGGACTCCAGCAGAATCTTCTGCCGGTACTCGGCGTACACCGTGTCCTCTCCCAGACCAGTCCCGGTATCGAAGGTCACAGTGGCAGTGAGCTTGTCTGGATCAAGGACCACCTGATCACCGCTTTCGACAAGGAATGAGACTGGCTCATACGCCAGCATGTTCCCACCTGAAGAAGCGTCAAGCAGCCCAACATGGGTAATCGTGCCCCAGGTAGAAGTAGCCTCGGCAAAGCTCACGGTCGACACGATCGTCTCCGTGTCTGCATCCACTGTGGTCCACGTCGGCTGCACCCTGTTGTACTCGCCAGCAGACACCTCGCCCGACTGATCACCTGCATCTCCTGGGTCAGTCGTGAACAGCCCCACATAGGCATCAGAGTGGGCGAAAACGAAGGTTCTATTCTGGAAGAGAGTGTCGAACTGGATTGCCCTCATGAACTCAGTGAGCATGGTTAGCAGCCTCCCCCTACGCCGAAGTCAGAATCGTTTGGATGTGGAAAGCTGAAAACAAACGGCTGGTGATAGAAGTAATCCCCCGTGTGAGTGTGGGTACTGCACTCGATCTGCTCATTGTCGAACGGATGGAGTCTCCCATGGTCAGAAACCCTCTCCATGGTCCACACCCTCCCAACACTGTCGCGCGCAGTCTCGGCTTGGCGCATGTCATGCGAGAAGAAGAAGAAGTCGTTATCGGGTCTGATCGAGGCACCCCCCTCCCAAATACCAGCTTGCATGCTGAAAACAGGACTCGGGTTGCCATCGACACGCATGACAACACTGTTGACCGTGCCCTCCATCGGTGCGGGAGGGTTCCAATAAAAATTACTTCCATCACCGTTGTTGTGTGATGCGATCTCAACCTGATCGCCCTTCCTACGTATGGGGTACTCGGCACCGAAGACCACCGTGTCATGTAGCACCCAATTTGCCCCCAGGGTCGCCCAATAGAATCTGATCGTGGTTTGGCCACCTCCTACCTGCATGTTGACCCTCACTCCGGCCCGACAGGTGCCATCCGCTGGAACGGTGACCGAGTGAGCTTCATGGAGATTGCCAGCGGTGTCCCACCAGTCAAAAACGAGTTCGCCTGCAAACTGTACGCCATTGTGGTGGTTGACCTCTGGACGACCCGGTATTGGATTTTCACCGTCGAACGAGCCAGCTAGCCAAAACACCCACTCACCGTCATACTGCCCAAGGTTTCCGCTGGAGGCCACGCTCTTGGAGGCAAACGCTGTTCCTTGACTCGATTTCCACTGTTGCAACTCGCCTACCCACCGGACATCGAGTTCAGTGTTCATGTAATAGTCGTCGTGATGAGGTGTTGACATCCAGTCAACGAGGAAGAAGTGGATCTCGAAGGCAGGCCCCCTTGTGTCGGGTATCTCCAATGGCTCCAGCAACAGCGGTCCCACATCCTCTAGACCCACTATCTGGCGACGGTGGTCGTAGAACTGCGGTATGTACTTCGTCGGCTCGATCAGCCCAGTTCGCACACCTGACATAGCAGAAGAAGTAGGCGCATATGACGGAAGGATGAGGCCACCGACCATCACCTGAGGGGTCGCCCCAAGGAGGTCGTGGGAACTTGACATTGCTGGGATCGAGACATCCACCGTGGGGGTGATCAGAGCGTTGAGCTTGGTCGCAAGCCCCAAGCCAGCCGCATGACCCGAACTCGTCATGAAAGAGATCGATCCCATCTCTGCCATAGCGTCACCCGAAGCTTGGCCGTCACCCGCAAGAGCAACCGGAATACCAAGGGTCGCTGACGCATCACCGGCTGCATGGCCGCTGCCTGCCAGGAAACGAGAGACACCCGAGATATTGCCCGATGCTTCACCTGAAGCATGGCCCGCACCCGCCAAATCAACTGGTGTACCGAGGTTGGCTAAGGCATCTCCAGAAGCATCCCCCGACCCCACCAGGTTCCGGTCGCCAGGAATGCTGCGGATGGTTTCGCCACCCCTAAGGGTCGAGCCACCCTTGGACTTCCGTAGCCTGAATGCCATGGCTAATCAAGCGACCAAAAAACACCAACGCCGAGTGCTCCGTCCGTAGTCCAATCAACGATCGTATCAGACACAGCAGGGTTCGCCTTCGCGATACGCGCTCGACCAGAACTCCCGATTGAGCCGAAGGGAAACGAGTACTGGACGTTATCGCGACTGAGGTGCGGGAACGCATAGGTATCACTTGAGTCAGTCCTGCCCGATCCGATGAAATACTCCGTGCCCGCGGTCAGCGACACGGGAGTCGTGAAAAGCATCATGACCCTGCCCCATGTCGTCTCAGCATCAGTAGCATCAGCAGTGACAGACCCGGTCTTGTCAATCGTCGCGATCGTACCGCCCGATTTCGTCATGACCGCAGCCTGGTAGGTGGCCGTGTCGACGACCGTTCCCCCCATCACGATCCCATGAATTTGCATGTTGTTATACGGAACGACCTCCTGGAACTTCCAAGCAAAAGCCCCACCACTAATGGTTACAAAATTCGCATCGCTGACCTCTGCATAGGTCGTCCCTCCGGGGGATGCCTTTGCGATGATCACTCGCTTGATCACGATCTGGTTGTCAACGATCGATGTATCTGATGCTGGGACATACACGTAAGCCAGGGGGATCGAGGAGGCCGGGACAGGGGGAGCGACCGGATCAGAAACAGCAGTGCCCGTCGTCACCACAGCGGTTCCGCCACTGTTGATAGACACCAGGTCAACCCTGTCGAAAGTGCCATCCGCCGCTGCGATTGTCTTGTCAGCCTGTGTCGAGACACTGACCTCTACCCAAGCCAGATAGCCAGTACCGCTTGCGATGTCGACCTTCATACCTGGCGATGCGGACTCTGTTACAGCGAGACCACTCTTGACCCCTGTGCCTTGATGGGCAAGGAGGAGGATGTCGAAATCTACTGCGTCAGGGACAGCCTGAGCCGGGAAGGTGGCATCAGCATCGCTGGGCATGAACTGAAGGGTCATCAGTCAAGCGTGAAGAGAATGCCAGCGCGCACACAATTGGCATTCGTTATTAGGTCAACTGTGTCAGACACAGCAGGAGTCTGCTTCGCGATACGCATCGATATGTTGGCTGGCGCAGAACCAAAGGGCCAGGTATGCCGGGCGTGAAACTGGATCGGAAACCCATACGTGTCGCCCCCGTCAGTTCTCCCGGAAATGAGGTAGTACTCAGTACCGGCAGTCAGTGCGATGGGGGGATCAAACAGCATCATGACCCGACCATCGACCGATTCGGCATCTATCGAATCGGCCACGACAGTGGCAGTCGTGCCCTCGATTGTCGCGATGGTTCCTCCCGACTCTGTCATAACCGCAGCCTGATAGGTAGCCCCATTGATGACAGTCCCGACCATGACATAGCCGTAAATCGACACGTCCACATATGGAATCACGGCAGACCCCTTCCATGCAAAGGCCGAACCTGAGACCCCCGTCGTAAGCCCGGTGTTTTCAGCGAACATGGGCGAGGGCGAAGAACCTGCGAGGAGGATCACCCGCTTGTCGTTGATCTGATTGTCCGTGATCGTCGTGTCAGAAGTCGGGACATACAAGAAGGCGATGGGCATGCTGGTCGCAGGTATCGAAGGAGCGACAGGCTGAGCAGCAGCAGTACCCGCCGTGACTACAGCCGTTCCTCCGCTGTTGATCGACACCAGGTCGACTCTGGGATTAGAACCGTCCGCAGCAGTCACGGTCAGGTCTACCGAGGCCGAGACTGAGACCTCAGCCCAAGCCAAGTACCCCGTGCCTGAAGCAACGTCCACCTTCATGCCTGGTGACGCGGACTCGGTCACCGCGCATCCACTCTTGACCCCCGTGCCTTGATAGGCGAGAAGGAGAATCTCAAAGTCAACCGAGTCAGGCTCAGCCTGGTCGTCGAAGGTCGCGTCGTCTTCGTTGATGAGGAACTTGTGAGTCATCTAGTACCAAACGTTCACCTGAACGTCTCCCCCTGCGTCGGTCGGCGTTAGAGTGACCAGCCCCTCAACCTGCACAATGGAACCAGCGTGCAGGACTGGTAGAACAACCTGATACTCGAACTTGTCCACCCGAACGCGATCAGTCCCTGTGTCAGTCTTCTCGACCTCGAACAGGAAGTCTTCAGTACCAGTCGAGGTGAACTTCAGCTCATAGAACGGCTCATAGGTAGCACGATGAAGCGTGATACTCGTGCGGATGATGTCGGTGGAGGGCTGGTCAACCACCGCGATATCGAAGTCTGATGTCTTGTCCACGTCCCGCACCCAGAACCTGGCCGTGTACTCACCAGCATCAAGAGTGCCAATATCCCATTGGTTGGCCTCGTTCTGGGCGTCAAGCTCCATGGCCACGTCGTTGGTTGCCACGGCATCCGACACCTGTGTCCCTCCGCCTGGCGTAGCATCCTCGGCCTCCATCTCGGCAAAGTCTGTCGTGGAGGTCTGGAACACCTGAGCCTGGTTCGTGTCCTGGATATCGATATCGATAATCGTGTTACCAAACCCCTCGGTGGTCACGCGAATCTCCAGAGTGTTACCACCCAGATTGGTTGCATCCCCCTGCATGATCTCAACGTCCTCTGCCCCTGGGTTCACGAACTCCACCGACCAGGGATCAGCCTCAGTCCCTGTCCCGGTGACCGTGACTGCAGTGATCGTTGACAGAAGCTCTAGATCCGTCTCAACCTGAGCTGCTGTGTCGTCGAACAGGATGGCTGCTGTGGTCTGTCCCTGGAACGTTACGGTGAACGTTCCACCGTCGAACCCCTTTACGACCTCGGTGTGGTTCAGGGAAATGTCTGCTGAAGTGATCATGGCCACATCATCTTCGGGATCTATGAACTCGACAAACCACGGGTCATTCGCGTTCCCTGATCCGGTCACGATCACATCAGTGATGTTGGAGAGCAACTCCAGCTCGGTCTCAACCTCAGAAGCCAAGGCATCCCAGTCCAGGTTGCCCGTCGGTCCTTGTCCGTCGAATGACAAGGTGAACGTCCCACTCGTTGCTCCATGCCACATCGACTGGATCTCAGGTATGACCTCTGAGTCATTCCAGATGTACTGGATCTCGTTCTGGGTAGCGTCATCCTTCACACGAACGGTGGAGTAGTCAGTCCCGTCACCGTCAGGTGCATCCTGGAGCCAAAGCTCAACACGCTCCACTGGGATGTCGTGTGGAGGAGTGAACTCGTTGTAGACCGTGGCGTCAGTGATCTTCCCCAAGATGAAGGTGTTCATCACGTGAACGCCTAAAGGAGCCAAGCTGGAGGTCAGACGCCTCGATGATGCAGACCAGACATCAGAAGCGTCAAGCCCTGGAATCTCTGGAGGCACAGTGGTCTGGTCGAGAGGCCGCCCAGTCTGAAGAGCTGCACCCGTGTCTGTCGCCGTGGTGATGAGGTCAGCTCCACCCTGGGTCGTCGTCTCAGTGATGGTCTCAAGGAGTGATGCAGACCCATAGACCCCGGAGATGTTCGTGCGATAGACGCGCCAGGAGACGATCTGTGTGTCGAGCGGAAGATCCTCAGCACTGATGTCGATAGTGACGCTGTTCGTCGAGTTCGTGTCGTTGATCGTCGGGCGCTTCTTCGCACAATCTGGAGACAGAGACCCATCATCGACGTATGACGTTGGCGGTGTAGCTCCCGCCACGATCGTATCCAGAAGCCAGTACTCAACATCGCCTGGCCCCTTGCGGTAGACCTTCCACCCTGTCGCATCAGAAGGAGGTGGGTCCAGCGCGATCGTCACCGTGTTGGTGACAGTCCCGGTTGGTATCGAGATAGTTGAGATGTTGGGAGCGCGCGTCTGCGCTGTTCCTTGGTAGAAAGAGAGTGCGTACTTGTACGTACCAGGCGTGAGGGTTCCGCCCGTAGTAGCCGTCGTGAGACCTGACGCATCTGGGGGAGCTATCGGACTAGCTGTCCTCACCGTCTCGGAAATCGACGCCTCAGTCTCGTTGCTGAAGGTGTCGAGATAGGAAATCCGGTAGTACACGTCCGTTGCTGCCGGGATCGTGCCCCCAGTGGTGAGCAGAGTCAACGTAGGGCGATTCTGTGGCCCTAGGAACGTCGTTTGACTGGTGTCCCGGTGGTCATGTTGGAACAGCGTGTAGAGGAGCGCATCGATCGTCTCTCGGTCCTTGTTGGAGTACTTGTACCCCTCGTCAGAGATACGTCCTTCCTGACCGAACTTATTGAGTCCAAAGTTTGTAGTCTTAGCCATTAGTTACCCCTGAAAAACTCGGTATTTCTTACAGCAACTCCGTCAAACGAGAGTCGAAAGAGATAGTGGTATGGCGTAGTAGAAACAGCATGAAACCATACCTTAGCGCCGAGGTAGAAAGGGACCGCGCGGTCATCAACGACATCAGTCACGTCCCACTCCACAACCCCGGCCATCGCCAAAGGATACGCGCCATCTACTAGAGGTTGATCTGGAAGAAGCTCCACACCAAAGGCGAAGAAGGGTTTCGACTCAAACACGGTGCCAAAACTGAGAACCTCGCTCGTGTGTTCCCCTACACCCTCAAGCTCATAGGTCAGAATGACCTGAACCGGCCCAGCCCAAGTAGCCCGATCGAGTTCGGTTCGGGTTGTCTCAGCGCGTAGTCTTCCGTACGTCATGTGAAGAAGTCATCAGTGAGGCAGCCGTCCAAGATCACTTCGGTAGGAGCAGATCGTTCCTCAACGTCAAACACATCCGAATACCCCTTCAGGTGCTTGCCCTCAAATCTCAGCGTTACCTCCATCGTGATCTGTGGGTTCTCAGTCGCAGGCACCGGCAGAAAACCGTCGTGACCAACCTCGGTAGCAGCGCTGGGCGAGTCCTGATATCGCCAATAGAACGTCCTTGGGTTTCCGTGCCTAGCCATCGGGCGTCACCTGCGTCATCTTGTACCAGAGATTCGCACCGATATACATGCCCTGCGCATCCTGAATCCACGAAGCAACACCAACCGTCAGGTGACCAATGAAGAGCGCGGTGGGATTTGCTCCTTTGAGAGCCGTGAAAGCGGGAGCATCCGCCGGTGCATAGGCAGCGAATATGTTGAGGTCGCCCTCCTTCGTGAAGCGATCAGGAGACTCGAAAAACTCATCCTGGGAGATAAAGTGCGTCTGGTAGACCGCGGTACCGTCATAAGGAGGGATGTCACCCCCGTCTTTCAGGCCACGAGCCAAGATCATCAACATATGCATGGGATCACCGTTGGAGTCATCGACCCAGGTGTATGAGCTAGGTTCGACACTCCAGTCGTTCACCTGACGGATGTAATGAGCGAGACTTCGATCAGCACCACCACCGGTGGACACGAAGATTCCTAAGTTGCGCGCAAACCCAGGGAAAGCACTCGCGCTGAAAACGTTTGCATCGTCCCTATTGACTATCAGAATGAGGTGGTCTCCATCCAGCCCACCTGTTGGCACAGCAATAGTGCTGCTGGGGTGCTCAAACTCATATGTCCAGTCAATGACTTCAGCCTGGACCCCCGGCTTTGAGTCATACCCAGTAGCCCATCCCCAGAGACGATCGACATCTTGCGTCCCGATGGCTTTCCAATTGAAGAATCCCGTGAGAGGTTCTGTGCCAATAGGAGTGATCTTCCAATATGCCTCCATTGCCCCGACCCGAGTAGTGTCAGGACCGGGGTTGATGAACCGCCCATCCTCAGTCTTGATCGTTCCTACCGCGTTCGACCTCACCACACCAGAAAAGGAGAAGAACGGAGGCTCCTCGAATGCTCGACCAAACTTGATCGGCTCCACACTGAGATGCTCACCAGTGCAAAGCACGATCTGCTGAAACTCCAGACGAGAATACTCAGCCTCTGTTTGACGACTAAGAGTGGTGAGCATCTCGTTCCTGCGAACCTCCCGTAACGGGTATTGATCAGTCATCGGAGAAACACCCCGGTAGCTAGATCCTGCGGAGAGCAACACACCTGGAAGTGCATGGGATCAGGACGGCTGAACCGCTCGCCCCACTTGAACACACGTGCCCCGTTGCCGGTACGGATTCTGTTCTCAGCCTTGACCCCGACAGCAATCAGCTTCTGCCCATCAGAACCAGCCGCAGAAGCGTGCCTGCCGTACGGGAACTGAGGAGCATTGAAATCCACAGCAAGACCCCAAGCATGGTTCGACCACGAGGTACGGGAGTACACCCGCCTCCCACCAATGAAGGTCACCACAGGACGGCAGTAGTAGCCAGACAGATGGTTGATGTCCAAGCCCTCATCCATGAACAGGTCAGCCAACTTGAGGAAGGCGAACTTCGCACGACGGTCGATGTTCACCGAAACCGTCTTGAACTGACCAGGGAAGGTGTTCACGGTCCCTGGCAGACCGGGGTCGAACGCCACAGCCAAGGTCACCTTCTGGATATTGGAGCTGTTGCACTTCCAACCAGAAGACGGTGGCTGTCGAGAGTATGGACCCGCGCCCCATTGAGCGAACTGAGCAGCATTCCCACAAGCAAACGCTGTCCCGCCAGAGCTAGGCCCAGGAGGAGTGAGATACCCAGTAGCCGCAGTGCCATCCTCAGGGTCTGTGTTCGGAGGTGGATACGAAATGATCACCGGGTCAGGGAAGATTTCCCAGTAGTTTTCCGGGATACGAATCGGGTCAGTCGGAATGTCCGGTGGCTTCCAGTTCAGGATTTGATCAATCTCAGGAGGACGATCCGTCGTGTCGGGATCGATCTGACCTATCGCAGCAAGGTAGGCATACAACGAAGGGTCCATCGTGGACATGCTGATGTGCCACTCCTCTGAGGGACCATTACCCAACCAGTGAGTGTCCACATCCATGTACCACGTGCCTGCATCCAAGTTCATGACCGACGAGTAGCCCTCGACGTAATGAATGAAGGTCTCAGCCGTGATCCGTTCATAGATACGAATCTGATCGTCTGGCTCCAGAGCCGCGACTCCTGGGATACGGAACTTGGAGGACCGATATGCCCAGTGCATCCACAGGCTGACCAGGAACCCGAACTTGTCCACTTCAGCTTGAGAGATGAACGGGTAGTTCGGGACCAACATGACCCGCTCCTGCCCACCCAGTAGAGCAAGATCGTCTATCACTGAGGGGACTGCCTCAGTGGATGCGAACCCTGGGGTATATGCCCCATGCAGAGTCGGGTCTTGAGCTGATACAACCACGATCTTCGAGCGAAGGTCTTGGTCGTCAATCGTCACCCCATAGTCGAGGAGAACTCTCGTCTCATCAACATCACGAACCGTGTCCTCTCCAACAAACCCAGTGCCCCATAGGTGGTTTCCAGTGCGCCAGATGTTCGGCGGACGGAAGATGACACCACCACCAGGGTCGATGTAGAAGACGAACCCCAGGATCTCCTTGATCTGGTTGATCCCATCCATGACGGATTTGTTGTCCCAGTAGGAGGCTGGGATGCAGTTGGGTTCAACAGGCTGCGCGCCCGAATAGAAGAAGTCACCCCACACCCTGCCCCCTGGAGCGCCCCAGTCCTTCAAGAGCTGGTCGTCGTCACCATCAGGCCAGTAGAACCCCGACCAGGCACAGAACAGCTTGATGATGTCCGTGTAGTCACTGATGTTCCCCGGTACTGGGACCTCCTCCTCTTCTTCAGTCTCCTCGGAAGACTGTGTTCCTTTCGGAGTCAGGAATCGCACCTGCATCTCGTAGACCGCAGCGCGATAGTCGCCCCCAGATATGCGGCCGAAGAACTGAAGGTTCGAGAAGATGACCCGGACTGCATCTGCCTTGTACTGCTTGTCCAGGTTGATAGTGAACCATCCGTCACCTGAAGGAGCCGTGACGAACTTGACGAAGGGCACATGCGATCCGTTCGGTGCTGCTGGCACAGAGTTGAACCCGTAAGGAACGTATGAGGTGCCCTGCCACTTGCCATCCACCTTGACCGCCACCCAAATCTTGTAGTTGCCCCACTTGAGCTTCATGTGAACCTGGTTGATCAGCTCCCCACGAGTATCTGATTCGATCCACTCAAAGGACCACACCTTGTTGGGTCCGTTATTCCTCATCGACAGCCAGTAGGTGGACTCATCACCGTCAAAGGCATGGGAAGGACGATGCCCGTAGACCGACCCGTTGATGCCGAAGTAGGGAACGTTCCCAGAATCCCACCCCACCGTCTGGTGACGCCCTAGGTCATCACTGACCTGATCCTCTGAGGAAGTCGTTTCGATGGTGACCTTGTTGGTGACAATTTTGGTAGTAGGACCACAGATGTCTAAGGGGTAGCGATTCAGCGGGACGATCGGCGGATACAGACGCTGCTCGATCAGCAGCTTGCCAAAGTCACGACAGGTGATCGTGATCACTCCTGAAGCGCTGTACTGAACCCGGTCAATCAGCCACGTACCGGTCAAGTCCAGCTTGGTATCGCTATGGGGAGATCCTGCCCCGTCAGTTCCATAGCCCTGGAAAGTGCGGATCACACGGTTCGGGATGAACATGTCCACCCAGGTCGGACTCTGCCCATGGCCCCACTTCCACTGCGAATCGAAGGTGAGTCCTCGCTGGAAGGTAAAGAACCCAGGGCCAGCGAACTCGCCCAGCTCTCGCTTGGTCGGAGCAACGGCAAGAATTGACCCGCCAGCCTCCTCTGTTGGGTCAGAGCCAGCATGGGTCTCGTCAAGATTCTCCAGCACATCGGCAGCGGTCTGATTCCTCATCACCAGCGTCATCGAGGCAGCGTCAGCACCAAGACGACGATCAATCGAGACAGAGACGATGTTGGGAATCTCTATGTACTCAGCGTCCTGGGAGAAAAGCAGCGTGCGGAACTGGTCTCCCTCCTGAGTCTCCTGGTCGAGCTGCCCAATCGTCTTCAGCACCTGCTTAGAGATGGTGGCGCGAGTGACCGGAGCATCAGCCCCAGTGAAGTTTCCACTCTCCCAGATGTCCCACTTGTCCTCAAGAATGTTCTGCATTCAGCCAATCTCCATGAAGTCAACCGTGTAGTCGTGACGGTCCCGATTGATCGCTCGCTTCAGGCGTTTCTTCGTGTAACCAGTGATCAGGATGTTCCACGTCCGACCCTCATCATCGGCAAGCTCCAGCGGGTACCACTTCGTGAACCAGATATCCGCTAGACCCAGCCAGGCAGTGTTGTGGATGATCCCCGAGAACGCCCCACGAGCGGCTTTCATTCGCCCCAAAAACACAACGACAGGAGACCCCGGCGCTGTGGCCTGCTCCTGTAGAATGTTCGGCAGGTACCCCGGAGGATCGAACGCGTTCGGGTTGAGGATGAACGTCATCACATCAGGAGTCCCTGTTGAGTTGTCGGTCAGTGTCCACTGTGCCATTAGCTAAAGGGTCCCACTGTGAGTCCTGCATTACCCGTCGCTAGCCGCTGTCCCTCCACGGGGATGGTCTGCTGAAGTGACCCAGCCAACACCGCCAGAAGCTCATCAAGATCGGCAACCGTCTGAACGTTCACACGAACGTCGATCTGGCGGTTGTCAATGTAGTTGACACCAAGGGAGTCTGCTTGGACTGCCCGACGAACCTCGAAGAGTGTAGGAATCCTTATCGCTCCTGGGATATTGAACCCGAGATCACCAATGTCATCAGTCAAGCCCTCGATGAGACTCTGGATCTCCAGGAAGATGTTCTTGCCCTGGTGGGTAGTGGTATCAACCTGCTCCAGCAACGCCTGGAGTGCTGAGATATACCCACCGGTCCCAAGCTTTCCAGTCTCAGACAAGAACTTCAGGTCGAACAGAGCCGTGTCGAACCTCGCACGCTCCAGACCCGACTCTGCCTGATTCTTCTCAAGCTCTGCACGTGCCCGCTCTAGCTCGCCTCCGCCCTCCTGGGTGATGAGCTGGAACTGACGACTGGCTTCGATAAACGCATTCTCAGCCTGCGTCAGCGGATTGGTGAGGTCACCACCGAGAGCGCGGTTGATGCCCTCAAGCTCTAGCACCATGTCCAACAACTGAGCCTGTGCTGACTTGATGGAAGCCGCAAGATCAGACCACTCGACCGAGTTCCTACCCATCAATCTGGCAACCAGGCGCTGCTCAGCAACCAACGCGCCAAGTTGAACACCTTGAAGCTCTAACGCATCCCTGGCTCCGGCCCGAGCCTTCGCGGCAGCCGTAATCTTGCGAAGCTCTAGCTGAGCGCCCTGGGCAGCAGCCTCACGGAGCTGAATGTCTAGCTCAGCAATGGTGCCGAAATCGCCCAGCCTCGCTGCCTCTTTCTGGGCCTGTCGTAGTTGAGTAATCTGAGCCTTCAGTTGTGTAGTCGGGCTAAGAATCGGACCAGAACGCCGTGCAGCGGCCACAAACGACTTGTTCAACTGATCGTTGAGTTCCTGTCGCGCTGCTCGCTCCTCCTGGATTGCATTAGCAACCTGGGCATCAGCCGCTGCATCATCGCCAAACCTTCGCCAGAACGATGCAAGATTGCGGAATGAAACCGTCAGCAAATTAGACGCAACCTGCCTTTCTGAGAGAGTCACGGCAAGCGTCTTCGCCTGCTGAGCTGCGGTAACAGCAGCGGCGAGCAATGCAATCTGATCCTCCTTCAGCACCTCGTTGAATGTTTCCTGAGCGTCTAGTGCCTTGGCTGGTGCAGCCTGGAATCGCGTAAACTGCCTGATCCGGTCACCCAATATGAGAAGCCGTAATGCACGCTGCTCTATCTCGGTGCGAGCCGACGCCCCCTGAGTGAGAATCGCATCCCCAAGGTCGATATAGTCCTGAGCCGACTGGATCAAGGCAGCATCTGCCTTCGCGAAAGCAGCCGCAACCTCCTCTGGAGTAGAGGAGGGGGAAATCGCCAGCGCTTCAGCCTCTTTCTGAATCTGTCCAGCAATTCGCGCCCTCTCTGCTGGGACTGACCCTGGAGTTCTACGCCCAAGCGCCACATCACGATCAATCGCGTCCAGCTCAGCCTGGAGTGAGTTGATGCTTCTGTTGATCTGATCAGCGAACAGCCCCGCCGCTAGGAAGACATCATCAATCGTGCCAGCAACGAGGCCAACGTTCGCACGAATGTTCGCGTTTCTCGTGGCATTCGCCGCATTAGAGCCGAAATCCTCATCCAGTTGGATGATGGCGAGGTCGATGCGCTCCAGGATGATGCGCACTAGGTCTGCCTCATTCTCGAAAGCGAACTTCCCCGGAATCCTGCTCTCTGGCAAACCCTGTATGCCTTCCGCTCGGATGTCTGAAATCTGATCCGGTGTCAGATCAAGGTCCTGCAGGTCTTGCTTGAGAGCATCGACCAAGTCTTGGATCAGGAACCCATCAAGCTCGATAACCCGCTTCACCCAGAACTCGCTACCACCTGGGAAGTCCTCAGGAAACTGCTCACGCGCAACTACATCCGCGAACTCCCCTTCACCGAAGAACCTGGGAGCGATAACGCCGCTCGGGTCCCTGATGGCGGCCCCAATAACTTCCAGAACGCCCGGCTTAGCATCCTGCGCTCCCTGTGCCCATGCCCTAGCTGCATCCAACTGTGCTTGGTGGATAATCGACTGAGCCTCAGGGTCATCCCGCTCTAGACCCAGGCTACGTATCTCCCTGACCGCGTCCACTGTGGCTTTCAGGACATCCGCGTTCCCGCCCTTGAACGACTCCGCAAGTGCTTTGGTCTTATCGTCGAGCGCCTTGAGTGAGAGAACCACCAAAGCGACAGCTCCAACAATGAGACCAAGGCTCGCTGCAGCCGTGCCCGCCGAGACGCCCAACTTACCGAATATCCCACCCGTCGCTTTAGCAGCGACAATAGGTGCCCCTGTCGGACCCAACAGCCCCGCCGCCCCTCCCGCAACCGCGCCACGAGCGGCAAAGAACCCGGTGAACAACTGAGCCATCCGAGTACCGAACTGCGTTCCCGTCAGGGCCAAGAACGTGACCCTCAGCTCCTTGGCGATCTTCAATGCCAAAGCCAACGCAGCAGCGACAGAAATGATGGCTCTAGTCGTCCCGGTAAAGTCGACCCCCAACCAGTCGTCGAACGCATCGAACAGGTCAATCACGAGCTTGAGAGTCTCGTTGACGAAGTTGATAATCTCGTCCAACGCCGCCAGGAACAGCTTGACTGAAGCCAACCCGCCCAAACGCTCAAAGTTCTGTGCCAACTCCTGGAACCCTGCAGAAATCGATTTCAGCGTCTCGGAAGCGGTCTTCTCCAAGAAGCTAAACCGCTCCTCCGCAGCACCAATCGCCTCGATCTGGCCA